>Ga0326727_10019418_pt1 | contig 13665 bp, 13 predicted proteins | sample MB2enrmetagenome_FD_207643 | JGI IMG/M metagenome (GOLD analysis project Ga0326727, IMG submission 207643) | Lab enriched peat soil microbial communities from McLean, Ithaca, NY, United States - MB29MY | ecosystem: Environmental > Terrestrial > Soil > Wetlands > Peat | place: USA: New York... | reverse complement strand
TGCCGTCAGCCCGGTCTGGCCTGTGGCGCCGTTGATGTTCTGAGCGATATCCTGAAGCGTGTCGGTCGGCGCAACAGCGACGGCGGTGCCGTTTATGACCAGGCTGCCCGAAATACCCAGGAGCGTGGTGTCGGACGGAAAAGCCGCGCCGGTCATGGTGTTCCCTCCGAGGAGCGTCTCCGCTGCCAGGGAGGCGATCTTGAGAGCTACGTCATTGCCCGTCCCGTCTGCCGTGGTCGACGTGGCCGTCACGTTCTGGGGATTCTGCGCAATCTGGTCGGAGACGCTCATGGTTTGCGCGCAATTCCCGGAGGGCGGCTGGAAAAAGGAGATACCCGCATTATCGTTGCCGAGACCCTCGAAATAATTGACGTTCTGTATGAGCGATTTGGCCAGATTGTTGAGGCTGCTCATATATCCGGGGATCGTTTGGTCCCGCGAGGTGATGAGGGCGCCGAGGGAGCCCCCTTGGATATCATCCGTGATGTCGGTGACGATTCCCTCCTGGTCCTGCCACCCGATTCTGGTGAAGCCGGTAGTGGGATCGGGTACCTGGGTCAGCGTCCAGGACGTCGTGCCGTCGACGAGGCTCTGCCCGCCCGCGGTGAGGACCGTAAGCTGGTTGTTGTTGTTCGTGAAGGAGCTGATGTCCATGTCCCCCGAGAGCGTGTTCACGAGCTGGTTCCTCTGATCCACGTAGGCGTTGGCCTCGCCGTCCCCTTGCCGGCTGTCGGCGATCAGCTGGTTGAGCGAGGCGATCTGGCTCGCTATCGTGTTGATAGCGCCTATCTCGCTGTTGACGCTGCTGTTCGCCTGAGTCTGCTGGTTGGTCAGGCTGGCGTACACCCCGTTGATCGCGGTGCACAGGCTCTGACCGTCCGAGGCGACTGCCTCTTTGTCCGCAGTGCTCGTGGGGTCCGTCGATAAGGCCTGCCAGTCGTTAAAAAAATTCGTTATGTTGGTGGAGATATGGGAATTGCTCTCTTCGAGAATACCTTGTATGCTCGTGAGATACTGCCCGTTCACCGTCTTCTCCTGAAGGGCGCTGTTCGTGCTGTTGATGTCGTTCGCGAGGTTCTGGTCGAAGTAGTTCATGATGTTCGTGACCTTGACGCCGTCCCCCATGAGCCCCACCGATGAGACGACGGGAGGCGCCTCGGCGAGCACGGCCTCCTCCCGCGTATAGCCGGCGGTGTTGACGTTTGCGATATTATTCGAGGTGGTCTGAACCGATGTTTGGGCTGCGGAAAGGGCGCTATTGGCGATATTCAGGACGGACAGGAGTGACACTAGACCCTCTTCGAGACCATGAGGGAGATGCTTCTCCCTTTTTCATAGGACGTCCTGTTGACGAAGTCTATGATCTTTTCCAGGGACGACTTCACGTGGTCCATGGAAAAGGAGAGGAGCTTCATATTCTTCTCGAGAGCTATCCTCACTTCCTTGACTTTTCCCTCAATCTTGGCCCCCAGGGCCCTCCGGGCGTCGTTCTCCGCCGAGAGCGCGCCGCCGGCCTCGGACGAGTTGAGTTTCTCCTTCTCGACTTCGATGTACTCGAGGCGCTTGAGGATCTCTTCCTTCCTGTTATTTTCCCTGATGATACCCTCAAGGGAGAAGGAGATTATGGCGTCCCTCTCCGCTGTCAGGGCCCCGAGAAACTCCTTCAGGGTGTTGAGCTCTTTTTGCTCCAGCTCTATCAACTTCTCCTCTTCCATATCACAGTATCTCGTCGAGGAGGTTGCTCTTGAGCATACTCCCCGCGACTACCTGCCCCTTGACGTTGTAAGTGCCCGCATCGATGGCATTCTTGATTTGCGTCACCTTGTCCGTATTCGTCGAGGGGATCGTCTGCATCATCCCCTTGAGCCTACTGACCTCGTCCTTCCAGGCCGACAGCTCGACCTTGTCCTGGCTGTTCACGGTCTTTTGCGAGCCTGTCTGGCTATCGTTGTTGGCTTTTACCGAGGATGGCTTGGAAGGCGTTTCGAGCAGGACCACCGGGTTGTTAGTGTTGTTGTCTATTTTCATGCTATACCTCCTACTTACTTATTTTCGCCTTCCCTGCCGAAAACTTTAGCCCTTCCTTTCGAGATATCTCATCACCATCTCTTTTATCCCGACGCCCTTTTTCGCCAGAAAGTCGGCCGCCTTCTCGTAGAAGAGGGACGTCTCGGTTTCCTCCGCATAGCTTTTCTTCGTGAGCCGCTTTGCCCATTTCCTTCAGCATGTTGTTGATGAAGAAGGATTCGAAGGACTCCGCGACCTTTTCCATGGACCGCTCTTTTGCCGTTTTTCCCGCTAGCCCTGCCCGGCTCGCGGAGGATGAAGGATCTGCTTTCTCGATCGGGTTCATATCCCACCCTTGAGTTATATCACCTGCAGCTCGGCCTGCAGGGCTCCCGCCGCCTTGATCGTCTGGAGGATGATTATCACGTCTCTCGTCGAGACGCCTATGGCGTTGAGCGCGTTGACGAGCTCCTTGACGCTTGTGCCCTCGTCCATGTAGTACCAGTGTCCCTTCTCCTCCTCGACCCTCAACTCTGTGTCCGGCACCACCACCGTCTTCCCGCCCTGGGCATAGGGCAGGGCCTGGCTCACCCTTGGCTGCTCCTTGATCTGGACACTGATATTCCCGTGTGATATGGCCACCGTGGAGATCCGCACGTCATCGCCTATGACAATAGTCCCGGTCTTCTCGTCAACAACGATCTTCGCCTCGTTCTCCGGCTGTATTTCAAGATTCTCCACAATCGAGAGGAATTTGACCTGGTTTTCCGTGAAGGCCGGAGGGACGGAAAGGGTGATAGTCCCTCCATCCTGAGCCGTGGCACAATCCGCAAAGACGCTGTTGATCCGCTCCACCACCTTTCGCACGTTGGTGAAATCGTACCTTCGCAGCGACAGGGTCACCGTGTCCCCCTTCATTCCTTCGTAATCTATTTCGTGCTCCACGAGCACGCCGTTCGGAATCCTGCCGACGGTGGGGTGGTTCTTCTGAACCGACGCGCCCGCGCCGGTGGCGGCGAAGCCCCCTACGGTGATCGGACCCTGGGCCACTGCATAGGGCTGGCCGTCGCCGCCTCGCAGAGGGGTCATCAGGAGCACACCTCCCTCCAAGGTCGATGCATCCCCCACGGAGGAGACGGTCGCGTCGAGCCTGTTGCCCTGCTTGGCAAAAGCCGGCAGCTCGGCAGTCACCATTACCGCTGCCACGTTGTTCACTTTCGTTTGCCTCGGGTCGACCACTACCCCCATCTTCTCGAGCATATTGGCGAGGGACTGCGTGGTGAAGAGGGTCTGGACCTTGTCGCCGGTCCGCTTGAGCCCCACGACCAATCCATAGCCGAGAAGCATGTTGGGACGAACGCCGCCTAAGTAGGCGATATCCTTTATCCGTGCGGAAAAGCACTCGCGGGCCGGAACGAGGCAGAGTGCCGTCATGGTGATGAGAAGGCACATGAAGGCGAGCGGGCGCCCCCTGACGAGCCTCATTCCCGATCCGCCTCTCCCTTTTTTCCTGCTCATGGTTCTCACTCTCCACCCCATGCTACCAGGGCCATATAAAATCGAACAGCCTCTGGCCCCATCCGGGTCTCTGCCACTCCGCCACCACGCCTATGCCGGTGTAGATGACCTTCGCATCGGCTACCTGCGTGGACGATATCGTATTGTCATAGGCTATGTCCCTCGGCCTTACGATACCCTGCAGGAGTATTTCCTTCTTCTCGTTGTTCACGAAGATCTCCCGCTTGCCTTCGATGGCGAGGTTGCCGTTGGGGAGCACCGTCACGACCCTGGCGGTTATGGTGGCGTTCAACGAGCCGGTTCGCGTGGTCTGGCCGGAGCCGGCAAAATCGTTGTTGGGGGAATTCGTGTTGATCATGGTTGACGGGTTCTTCCAGGGTCCGTTGGGATTGCTCTCGAGACCGAAGAAATTGGCAGCCCCTGCAATGGTCTGTGACTTCCTGGTCATAGTGGTGGTCGCCGCTTCAGAGGCATTCGTCACCTCCGTAATGTTGACCGTTACTATATCGCCCACCTGCCTCGCCCTCTGATCGCTGAAGAGGGTCGTGAGCTGGCCGTGCCAGACGCTCCCGTCCTTTGCCGGCGGCACCGGGGCTCCCTGAGGGGTTACCTTGTACGTATTCGAGATGTTGAAAGGCTCCTTGCTGATCTTGGAAGACTCGAGGGAGAAGCAACCCGACAAGAGGGAAAAGGAGAGAAGGAGCATCATGGGCCTCCACGCGCTCTTCATCAGAATTCCACCGTTACGGCATCATGCCCGGTCACCATGCCGGTGACTTCCCTTCCCGATGCGCTCCTTATCCTTACCAGGTCCCCGATCCTTGCTTTTTCGAGGGCCGTCCCTTTTCCCTGGACAACCAGGGTCTTGCTCTCCGCGGTGATGCTGACGACCTCTCCTTTTTGCACTGCTATGGCATCGTCGAGGAGCTGTTTCGTGAAGGTCTCACCGGCGGGTATCTCCTTTGTCGCCACTTTTCCGAGCACGTCTTCCAGGGCAGCGGGGTAAACCCCTCCCGCGCCGTGGAGGTAGCTCTCCTTCACCTCCAGATCACTAGGGCGGATCACGTCGCCCTTTTTAAGGTCACGCTTTGCCACATAGAGCTTCTTCTTCACCAGGACCAGGAAGGGCACCTGGACGTTGATCTCCGTCCCCGTTCTTCCCTCGACGCCGACCATGCAAATGCCTTCGCCGCTCGCATCGGGTACCTTCGTGAAGCTCACGGTCAACACCCGCACCTCCCCTTTCACATGGTGGGGCAATTGGGTGAAGCTTATCTGAATATCCTTATCGCTGTACATCTGCTTCACGAAAGACGTGACCTCGGCCTCAACCGTTCCCGCGCAAGAGCGGTGCGGCATGGCAGCCAAAACTACCAGAAAGAGGAGAGCGAGGAGAATCGCCCTAAGATCTTCTGATATTGTTGGCCATCTGCAGCATTTCATCGGCCGCCTGGATTGCCTTGGAATTCGCCTCATACGCCCTCTGCCCTATGATAAGGTTGACCATTTCCGTCATGACGTTCACGTTGGACATCTCAAGGTACCCCTGAACGATCGTCCCGTAGCCGTTCTGTCCGGCAATTCCCGACAGGGCCGCTCCGCTCGCGTCGGTCGGCAGGTACAGATTGTTCCCTATGGCGTTCAGACCGGCCTGGTTCGGAAAGCTCCAAAGAGTTATTTGCCCTATCTGCGTGAGGGCTGTCTGGTTCGCCTCCTGAACGGTGACGGTGCCGTCCGTCCCGATCGAAACCGATGTGGCGTTTTGCGGTATGGTGATATTGGGCGTGACCAAGTATCCGTCCGCGGTGCATATCCTCCCTTCCGCGTCGCTCTGGAAAGAGCCGGACCGCGTATAAGCCAGCTCGCCGGAGGGCAGGGTGATCTGTATGAACCCGTTCCCCTGTATGGCGAGGTCCAGGGTATTCGTCGTCTGCTGGAAATCTCCTTGGGCGAACTGCTTTTGAACCGAGGACAGCATGGCACCGAGACCGATCTGAATACCCGTGGGAACCTGATTGCCCTCCTGGGTTTTGGCCCCCTGGAGGCGCAGCGTCTGATAGATGACGTCCTGGAAGTTGGCCCTGCTGCTCTTGTATGCTGTGGTATTGACATTGGCGATGTTGTTGGCGATTACATCGAGGTTTATCTGCTGCACGTTCATGCCCGAAGCTGCGGTCCAGAGAGCCCTTAACATCACTACCTCCTAGAATTTTCCAAGGTCTATCAGTTTGTCGAGCATGTCGGCCATATTCTGGTCGATCTGCGTATATGACTCGTAGGCTCTCATGGCGCTCATCATGTCCACCATCTCCTTCATCACGTTGACGTTGGAGGTCTCGTACGCGCCCTGGACGACCGAGAAGTTCTGGGGCGGCACCTCTGTATTATTGATGTCCGTGTTGCTGAAGAGGCTCGTGCCCGAGTACTTCAGGGGCTTCTTGTCCGCGAAATCGACGACTTTCACCTTGTCTACGAAGATTTTGTCCACATAGACGGAGCCGTCCCTGTCTATCTTGATATCCTTTCCATTCTGATTCCCCTCAACGGTGATGTCGCCGCCGTTCACGCCTTGCACGGGGTTGCCGTCCTGGGTGACGAGCTTCTTGTCGGAATCAAGGGTAAACTGGCCGTTCCTCGTGTACATGATGCCCTGCGGCGTAGACACGGCGAAGAAGCCGCTCCCTTCTATGGCCAGATCGAGGTTATTGCTTGTCTGGGTAATGGGCGCGTCAGAAAAATGGATGTAGGAATCGGGAATATTGACATAGGCGCTGGGGAGCTGGTCGGGCTCGGGCCCCCCTTCGATGAGATCGGAATCGAAGGCGGGCCTGGATGCCTTGAAGCCGGCGGTGAGGGCATTTGCGAGGTTGTTCGCAATGATATCGAGTTTTGTCTCGTTTGCAATTTTCCCGCTGAGGGTGCTGAAAATGCCGTTCATCATGACCCCGTTCGATGCAAATGTCGTACCGCTCTCACGGGCGTCCCTTTCCCTCTAGGGGAGAATAAGGGCGTTCGGAATTGAGGTGGCGGCCGAAAAGGGACCCGGATGCGCTTTCCTCGCGGCGGAAGGGGCGCAACAACTTGAGGGCGAAGGCGTGGGGAACATCGGGAGAGTGGAAGAGGGCGATATATTTTTGTGCGTCTTTCGTCTTGCCGGATTTGTCATGAGGAAAAGGCTGGAAGGACTCTGAGGTGAGGGGGAATTATTTTCCTAGGGGCAATTTTTTCATACCGTGATCTCGAACCCTTCAGCACCGTCTTTTGCTTCCGGGTGATCCCGGCTCTTCTCCGGTGCCGGGGGTTCTTCATGGTCCGCACCCGGTCCGTGGCGCTCGTGCTCCCCGGAGGTTATCTTGCCCCGCTTCCGGTAAGGCGGGCCGTGCCGCCCCAGGTTGGCCCATTCCTTGCCGAGGCTTTGAATATGGAGGACCGAGTCGACAGGAAAAGAGCTTTTCAGGTCTATTCGCGGCCTTTTCTATTTCCTTTCTGTCGCTGGCCGAGAATACCTTCTTCAGCTCAAGGAGTATGAGGAGCCTGTTGTCCAACTTGCCCACGCCTTCGATATATTCAGATTCTATGCCAGAGACCAGTGCGGGCGGGGGCTCTACCGTGCTTTCGGAGATTCTCAAGACTTCGGAGACCGAGTCGACGATAAAGCCGAGCACCATACCGTCGAGTTCGACGACGATTATCCTCGTCGACTTATCGTAGGTTCTCCCCTCGAAACCCAGTCTTTTCCTGAGGTCCACTATGGGAATGATCTTGCCCCGCAAATTAATTACACCTTCGACGAAAGGCGGGGCATTCGGGATACGCGTGATGTCGATCATCTTGTTTATCTCTTGAACCTTCAATATGTCGACTCCGAATTCCTCGTTTTCCAGCTTAAAGGTAACCAATTGCAAAATTCTCCCCTCGTTCATGCCCAATCCTCCTTCATAAAAATATCTTCGGACGACCGCTTAAAAACTTAAGGGAAAAGAGAGACCGACTGTGCCCCCAGAACGCGCCGGGCTAGGCTATTTTCCTTTGTCCGTTCTGGAGGGAAGCACGGTCGATCAGGGCGGACATATCGAGAATCAGGATGGCTTTCCCGTCGCCCCGTATCGTTGCCCCTCCTATCCCTTTGATATTCCCTAAATACTCGCCGAGCGGCTTGATCACGACCTCTTCCTGTCCCTCGACGGCCCGCGCCTTGATACCGATCGTCTTGTCACCGATGTTGCAGATGATGACGTATTTGTCCGCCTGTTCCTCGACCTCGCGGGCGAAGACCCTGGTCAGATCAACCACCGGAATTACCTTGTCTCTCAGCACCAGAACTTCTTTCTTATCGACGGATTTTATCAGGCCCTCTTCCAGCTTCACGAGCTCCGTGACCATGTTCAAAGGAATGGCGAAGAGCTCGTCGATTACCCTGACGATGAGGGCCCTCATGATGGCCAGGGTGAGGGGCAGCCTTAAGCTGAGCCTTGTCCACTGATTCTGTTCGGAATCGATGGAGACCTGTCCGTTCATCTTCTCGATGTTGGTTTTCACCACATCCATGCCTACGCCTCTCCCCGAAACATTGCTCACCTTCTTGGCAGTGCTCAGTCCCGGGACGAAGACGAGGCTCATTGCATCGCGGTCGGGCAGGGTGGCAAGCTCACTTTCACTCAGCAGCCCTTTTTCGCGGGCCTTTTCTTTCACCGCTTCCACGTTTATACCTTTGCCGTCGTCGAAGATCTCGATGATCACGTTATTGCCTTCATTGTAGGCCTTCAGGGTGAGAATGCCCTTTGCGCGCTTCCCCTTCCCCTCCCGCTCCTCGGGAATCTCGATACCGTGATCGACGGAGTTCCTTATGATGTGAATGAGCGGATCATGGAGGCTCTCGATCAGGGAGCGGTCCAATTCAGTCTCCTCCCCTTCCATGGTCAGCTCGATCTCCTTCTTGAACTCGGCGCAGAGATCCCTCACGAGCCTCGGGACCTTGTTGAAGAGCTTGCTTATGGGCACCAGTCTGGCACGCATGACCGAGAGCTGCAGCTCGTTCGTCACTACCTCGATATAATTGGTGATATCGGCGAGATTGTCTAGAACGTTATTTTTCGCGTCGTTTTTCTTGACGAGGTTGTTGAGCAAGATGAGCCTGTTCTTGCCCAGAACGAGTTCTCCGGCCAGATTCATCAGTTCATCGAGCTTCTTGACCTCGATCCTTATGGTACTTTCTTCCTTGTGTTGCGTCTGGGTCTTCTGCTTGTCGAGGAAACCCTTAAGCTGACCCTCGGTGATGACCTTCTCTTCCACGAGCATCTCACCGAGCTTCTTATCCGGCCCCTCCTCCTGTTTCTTAAGCGCTTCGTGCAACTCGTCGCCGCTGATGACGCTCGCCTCCACCAGTATCTCCCCGAGCTTTTTCCGGTCGGGCTTTGCCAGGGCCTCCAGCTTCTCTATGGTGGCGGCCGTGTCGCTCCGTTCGGCACCGCCCTCCTTTATCTCCTCGAGGAGCGTTTTCATCAGATCGAGCGACTCCAGGAGCACGTCCGCCACCTCGTGGTCGGGCTTCATGTTCCCCTTCCTCACCATGCCGAGTATATCCTCCGCCCTGTGGGCCAGCGTGGACAGGGTGTTGAAGCCGAGAAAGCTCGAGGTGCCTTTCATCGTGTGGACGGCCCTGAAGATGCTGTTCACCGTCTCTTCATCGGAGGTGTTCTCGATGGTGATGATATCCTGAATAGCTTTCTCTGCCAGCTCGCCCGCCTCGACGATAAACTCGTCGATAATCTCCTTCATTTCGTCTTTGTCGGAAACTTGATCTTCCATCAGGGCCCTCCACCCAAGAGACTCTCGATTTTATTAATAAGGATATCTGGCTGTATGGGCTTGTGAAGGCACATGTTGATTCCTGCCCCGTAGGCCGCTTCTATCAGTTCGTTGTCGCTTGTCGTGGTAAGCATTATCACCGGCAGGTCCAGATTGTAGTAACTGCCGCGCAGATTCTTCACGAAGGATATACCGTCCATGTTGGGCATGTTCAGATCTACGATCACCAGGTCTATCTCGGAGTTACTCAGTTTCTCCATGGCATCCATGCCGTCCTCGGCTTCCTCGATGACGTAGTCCTTTCGCTTGAGCACATAGCCAATCAGCTTCCTTATGGTCGGAGAATCATCAACAACCAGTACCTTTTTCATGGCTATCCCTTTTGATAGGCAATGGTGCCCGGAAATATCAAAGGCTTGAATCCGCGCGATATGTTGTGCAGGCTCTCCGCATGCCCAATGGTGAGGTAACCTCCTGGTTTGAGCGATTCGTAGAGGTTGTCAATCACCTTCTTTTTCCCCTTCTCGTCGAAATATATGAGAACGTTCCTGCAAAAAATCATATCCATTTGTCTATATTTTCGGTAGGAATCGGAATCCATTAAATTCAGGAAGTCCAAAGTCACATATTTTTTTATTGAGTCCTTCAGTGCATACATGCCGTTCTCCTCCACGAAATACTTGCTCAATATGGCCTTGTCCGTGTTCCTGACGCTGTAGTTGTTGAAAACGGCTTTTCTCGCAGTCTCCAGGACTTTTGTGCTTATGTCCGTGCCGTAGATCGCAAAAGGCACAGGCTTGGAGAGCACCGTGGTCATCTCGATCATCAGTATGGCCAACGAGTAAGGCTCTTCACCCGTGGAACAGCCTGCACTCCATATTTTCAGCGGCCCGGGTGCCTTATTTCCGTTCAGGTAATTCTTTTGTACGATGATCTTGAATGCATCGAGTTGAGGGGGATTTCTAAAGAAACTGGTCTCGTTCGTGGTGACAAGGTCGAAAAGCGAGGTAAGCTCCTGGTCTGTTTTCGATCCCCCGTATTTCAGATAATAGTAGTAATCTTCGAAGGAAGATAACCCGAGCTCGCCCAGTCTGTTGGTCAGCCTGCTCTCAAGGAGATAGACCTTATTCTCCGCGAAGTAGATGCCGGTCTTCTCATAGATGAAATCCTTAAGGAGGACAAACTCTTGATTGGTCAGCATACCGCCTCAGATCGGGATAGTCTTCCCAGGGCCAACTGGGCCGCGGTCTTCACATCTTCATCGATGCTTTTCGTGAAGGGTCTTATGTGGGGAATTGCCCTCTTGTCGTTCAGCTCGGCAAGGGCCTTGAGGCTGCCGATCTTGATCAAATGCTCCTTGTCCTTCAGTCCGTCCACAAAGAGAGGGAAGAGGGAGCGATCTCCAAAGCCGCCGAGGGCGGCCAGGGCGTGATATTTCGTCCACAGCGCCTGAAGGGGATCAAGAAAGATGCCCACCAGCAGCTTCTTGAAGCCCGTCAGCTTCTTCTCTCCTATTACCTTGAGCACTTCGTTCGGGATATCGCCACTCTGCAGCACCGCGCTGAAGAGATTCAAGTATGATTCATCCGCGAGCAGATTTCCGGTTGCGCGAATGGCCATCTGACGCACCCTCTCGTCAGGGTCTGCTATGAGCTTCTCCAGAAAAGGAAAATTTGTCTTCCCGTCCAGGTGCGGGGCTACGGCGAGGTAGATCCTCTTATCATCCGCACTGCCGGCGTTCACGAACGCCTCAATCGCCTTCAGGGCGGCGGCTGAATCGAGCTTGAGCAGGGCGAACATGGCTTTTGCCCTCACATCGGCGTACCCTTTCTGGGCGAGGAGCAGGACATCGGGCGTCAGCTCATTGAGGGACATGGTGCCCGCAATCGCCACGGCTTCGGCCTGCACGTGGCCGTCGGCATCGCGCATGGCCTCGCGCATGACCATGTATCCGCTCCCGTTGGCGATCTTTCCGAGCTGCTTCATGATCTCCCTCTTTATCTGAAGAGGCGAGGAACTGAAGACGGTAAGGAGCAGCCCGTCGTTCACCTTGTGGCCCGCTTCCCCGCATGCCCTAATTACGGGAATCGCATATTCTTCGTTGGCCAGGTATTCTTCCAGGTGCGGGCTCCACACATCCTTCAGGTCCGCGAAGGGACGCAGGACCCTCTCGTACTCCTCCCCGTCAGGATCCATGTCCTTCATGATATCGAGCATGGCCTTGGCGGAATCGGGGTGTCTGAAATGGGCGAGGAAGTCTACGACTTTCAGGGATTTCCTCTTTTCCACCTTCAGGTAATTGAGGAGGTGGCGGAGGAGGTCCTTCTCCATTTTCCCGATCAGCCTTTGAAATACCTGACTGTCTCCCTGCTCGATGATAACCCTTATGAAGATATTCTTTTTCTCCTCTTCAAGGTGGATGATGAAGCTGACTATCTGGTCTATTATCCTGCCGTCCTGGAAGCTCATGAGCGCCTCACACGCCGCCAGGGATAATTCCTCCCCCCTGCTCTTGAAGATGCTGAGGAGTGCGGGCACGACCCGTTTGTTCCCTATCTTCTGAAGGCTGTAGATGGCTGAGAAGGCGACCCATTCCTCCTGTTGGAGCACGTCCAGAAGCACGTCTATCGCCCTCGAGTCGTCAAATTCACCAAGGGCCATCACCGCGGCATTCTTGACGTTTTCATTGTCTTCATAGGCCTTCTCGATAAGGTAAGGCAGGGAGGCTGAATTTTTGAGGAAACTCAGCACCTCGCACCCGTAGACTCTGATGTCCTCGTTATGGTGGTACAGGAGCTGAATAATCGCTTCTATGCAGTAATTTCCCGTCTTCCTGAGGATATCGAGTACATCCATGCGTACCGAGGTGCTTTTCTCGTTCAAGAGCCGCACCACCTGCTCCACCAGTTCCTTACTGGGAGACGACACCAGTTCTTCCACGATCTTGGCCCTGGTAAAATCATCGGACTCCCTCAATTGATTGATCAGCCTATCGAGGGTCCTGCCTTTATTCTTCGCCCCTCTCGCCTCTTTCATCGGCTTTTCTCCTACAGTATCTTGATAATCTCCTCTGGTATGCGCTCGACAGGGAGCACCGCGTCTGCCAGATGGGCGTTCACCACTGCCTTGGGCATACCGTAGACCACGCACGTCTCTTCATCCTGGGCGATTATATAGCCTCCCTTCGATTTCAGCTCCCTCATGCCCATCAACCCGTCGTTCCCCATCCCCGTCAGGATCAGGCCAGTCGAGCTCGACTCGTAGGCCGAGGCCGTGGAGCTCATGAGGAGATCAACGGAGGGGCGGTACACGTAGGTGCCGTCGGCCACTATCTCGACTGTCACCTGCCTCCCCTTTCTCCGGAGCGCGAGGTGAGTATCGCCCGGCGCAATCAATGCAACTCCGGCCTCGAGACCCTCCCTATCCTCCGCTTCCCTTACCGTCAGCTGAGAGACTTTATCAAGCCTCTCCGCAAAAGACTGAGTAAAGAGCCTGGGCATGTGTTGGGCGATCACGACAGGCACGGGGAAATCCTTTGGGAGATGGGAGAGGATGTATTGGAGCACGGGCGGACCTCCCGTGGAGGCCCCGATGGAGACTATCTCCCGTTTCCCCGATGCCCTGGGGGCGAGGGAGAGCGGCTTGGCCGGATGGGGCATGAACCCCTTCAGGAGCAGTCGTGCCCTATTTTTGGCCACATCCTTCACCTTGCCGATGAGCTCCCGCTCCTTGTCCGTGAGCACGGAGTTCCCAAAATCCTTGGTAATGAAATCACAGGCCCCTATGCTCAGGGCCTCCATCGTGATATCCGCATGATCTTTCGTCAAAGAGCTGAGCATGATCACAGGCAGCGGGTTGGTACTCATGATATGCTTCAGCGCTTCCACGCCGTTCATGAGCGGCATTTCAATATCCATGGTCACCACATCGGGTTTCAGCTTCTCGACCTTGTCGATGGCCTCGTAGCCGTTGCCCGCGGTCCCTACCACCTGTATGAGGGGCTCCTTTTCTAGTATCCTCGATATGATCTTCGTCATGACCCTGGAGTCGTCAACGATAAGGACCTTAATCATGCGTGCCTTCCGGGGTACCCAGGAGAAAACCCTCCACCTCTTTCAGGTGCGCATAGGCAATCTCAAGCAGCTCCACGTGGTATTTGAGCAGATATCGCTCAGGCATCTCGCCCTGCAGATAGTCTCTCTGTTTCTTGAAAAACGTCTCGAAATCGGCAAGGTTCGATGGAGACTCGATCTGTTTTGCGAGGTTATTCGCAAGCCAGGTGACATAGGGCTCTTCCTTTTCGCCTATCTCATCCCGGCTATGGTGGAGTCG
>Ga0326727_10019417_pt1 | contig 13665 bp, 10 predicted proteins | sample MB2enrmetagenome_FD_207643 | JGI IMG/M metagenome (GOLD analysis project Ga0326727, IMG submission 207643) | Lab enriched peat soil microbial communities from McLean, Ithaca, NY, United States - MB29MY | ecosystem: Environmental > Terrestrial > Soil > Wetlands > Peat | place: USA: New York... | reverse complement strand
GTCCACCACTTTGGCGAACGCGTCGGGCGATTGATCCTGATCGAAGGCCGCGATCTCTTCGGGAGTGGGAGGCAGACCGGTGAGATCGAGCGTCGCCCGGCGCAGCAGATCGTGCTTATTGGCCGGGTGCACCGGCTTCAAGCCGTTCTCTTCGAGCTTCGCCAGCACCAGCCGGTCAATCGTCGTCCTGGCCCACTTCGCGTCCTTGACTGGCGGAGGCGGCGCATCCTGAATGGGCAGCAGACTCCAGAATTTCTTGCGCTCCGGCGGAATTACATAAGCGCCGGTGGGGCTTGCCGAGGCTGTCACAGGCGCGCTGCCGGCCGGCCAGACCGCTCCGGCTTTCACCCACGCCACCAAGTCGTCCACTTCCGCGGCTTTCAATTTGCCGCCTTGCGGCATTTTGAGATTCTCGTCGGTTTGACGGATTGCCGTGATGAGCAGGCTCTTATCGGGATCGCCGGGCGCCAGTGCCGCGCCGCGTCCGCCGCCCTTGAGCATGGCATCGCGGCTGTCGAGCCGCAATCCGCCCAAGGCCGAGTTGGTGTGGCAGGCATAACAGTTGTTGGCGAGCACCGGCCGCACCTTGGTCTCGAAGAAATCCGGTGTGGCGGCGGGATCGGTCGGCGAAGCGATGGCGCGCGCCACGGTGGCCAGTGAGAGTGCGGTGATCAGGAGAGGAGCTTTCGAACAGCTACGCATATTTTAGGGCCACCCCTTCCGGAACGAGGAATAGTCGGGCGACAGAGCCGATCGGAACCCGGAATCCGACCGTAATAGCCAACCAGGGCGGCGCGGCATCAAGAGGAAAACCTGGATCCCTCCGAATTGCACCCATTTTTCCATGTGCCCGCACCGTTGTCAATGTGGGGCATGCTTCCGCTTGCCGGCGAGCGAAGCTCGCCTTTTGGACCGCGGGTTATCAACCTGCGGCACAGTTGACAGGCGTTCCGCGATATACTGCCTGCAACCGCCCTACATGCGCACCTCCATCGGACTCGGTATCGTTCTCACTCTGGCCGCCTCGGCACAGCCCGCGGCGAAGCCCGGCAAAGCATCCAAAACCGCCGCCCTGGCGCCTCCCAAATCGGGAATCAAAACGCCCGGCGTGCAGATTCCCTTCGCCAGCCTGAAGCCGGAAGCCGAATTCTCCGTCGCCCCGCCCTGGATTGTCATTGCCGAAACGCCCCTGTTCCCGGACTCCGCAAAAGACGCGCTCGATACCATCGATGCCAAGGCGAATAAGCTGGCCGATCCGATTCCCGGATTGAGCAAACCATGCGGAGGCGCAGTTTCGGCTTTCACCAGCCTCTGGGTGCCGGCGTGCGGAGACGCAACTCTGTCGCGCGTGGACGTCAAGGCTGGCAAAATCACCAAGAAACTGGCCGTTGGCGCGGTTGACGCCGGGCCATCGGTCGCTGCCACCGCCGATAGCGTCTGGGCTTTCACCGACGGTAAGACGACGCTGTCGCGCATCGATCCCGAGCTCAACGTGGTGGTGGCCGAAATTCGTCTGCCCGCCGGCTGCAACAGCCTTACCTTCGGGGAAACCGCGTTGTGGGTCACATGCCCGTCTGAGAATCGCGTGCTGCGCGTCAATCCCGAAACCAACCAGGTGGACAAACACATCGAAACTTCCGCCTCCCCGAAAGCCTTGGTAATCGGCGAAGGATCGGTTTGGGTGTTGTGCGAAAAGGAAGGCCAGGTCCAACGCATCGACCCGAAGACCAACAAAATTTCCAAGACCATCGATCTCGGCGCGCCCGCCATCGGCGGAGGCATCGCCGTCGGGTTGGGCTCGCTTTGGGTCACCATGCAGGGATTCCCGCTCACCCGCATCGATACCACTCGAGACAAGGAGAAAGTGGTGCAGCAGTTCTACGGCCAGGGCGGCGGCGCTATCCAGGTAGGGCTCGGATCTATCTGGCTCAGTAACTTGAATACCGGAACGCTCTGGCGCATCGATCCCAAACGCGCCGCCGCGACGCTGGCCGAATAGTCATGCGAAAGTTCCTTCTACCGGCGCTATCGCTTCCCCTCTGCTTCCTACTGGCGCAGAATTCCCAGCAGGACCCGCAGGGAGCGCCCCCCGCGCCGAAGAAGGCGCGCCGGGCGCCGCCAGGAGTATCGACGCCCGGGGTGAAGCGCGAAATGTCGGCCATTACGCCCGACGCCGTGTTCCCCATCGAGGGCACGCCCGATTGGCAGGTGTTGACGGAAGACGCCGTGTGGGTTACCAACGGCCCCAAAAACACCGTTCACCGGCTCGATCCGAAAACCAACAAGGTGCTCGCTGCCGTGACCGTGGGTACGCGCCCCTGCTCGGGCCTGGCGGCGGGGTTCGGCTCGGTCTGGGTGCCGAATTGCGGCGACCGGTCGGGCAAGGGTAAATCTGTTTCGCGCATCGACACGAGGACCAACGAGGTAGTTGCGACGCTGCCCATCGGACCGGCGCAAAGCGAAGGGGGCGTGGCTACCGGGGCCGGCAGTTTCTGGATGGTCAGCGATCCCAAAGGCGTGCTCTCGCGAATCGACCCAGCAACCAACAAGGTCATCGCCGAGATAGCCGTCCCCGAACAGTCCGCCGCCGTGAATTTCGGCGAGGACGCGGCGTGGGTGACCACGCCCGGCGCTAATACGCTGACGCGCGTGGACGCCAGGACGAATCAGGTGACGGCGACTATTACCGTCGGACCGGGCCCGCGCTTCCTCACCGTGGGCGCCGGCTCGATCTGGACACTCAATCAAGGCGACGGCAGCATTTCGCGCGTCGATGGCAAGACCGCCAGGGTGATCGCTACCATCGAAGCGGGGATCCCGGGCCCCGGCGGCGAAATCGCTTTCGGCGAAGGCCATGTGTGGGCCACCATTTTTCAGATTCCCATCACGGAAATCGACCCCGCGACGAATACCGTGGTTAAACAGTGGGTCGGCCCCGGCGGCGATTCCATCCGCGTCGGTCACGGCTCCGTATGGCTGTCGAATTTGCAAGACGGCAACGTCTGGCGCTTCAGTACCAAGCAGCGCTAATACTGCGTCCTCTTGCTCACGCGGCCGTGAGGGAGGGGAGCGAGCTCCGCTCGCTTGGACTTATCCCACAAAATCGTTTCGGATGTGGGGTAAGCTTTAGCTTGCCCAGCCGGGCAACAGCCCGGCCCAGGAGCGACTTCAGGATTTCGGAGTCTCGACCCGCAGGCTGAAGCCCGCGCCACCGGGGATTTTGCGATGCTCTATGAATGAAGCGAATTCTGGCACTCATCGGCCTGGCGGCCGCGATCGCTAATCACGACGACAATCAGCACAGCTTCAACGAGAATCTGCGGGTGCAGAATCTTTGGGACGGAATCGAGCTGATGGCCGGTTTGCTGGCGATGTAGCTGTCGGACATGCTTCAGCTTGTCAGGCGAGCGCCGCTCGCCCTTAGGCAGCTCCGCGCTGCGGCGCGTCCTCGGGCGCCAAGTTGAGAAGCTCGACCGAGCGGGGGCGAGCTTGGCTCGCCTGGACAAGCTAAAGCTTATCCCACAATGCTAGTTATTCATGCGCTCGAGCTGTTTGATCAGGAATCCCATGTCGCTGAAGGGATCGCCGCCGTTGCGGGCCCAATAGACGCGGCCTTGTTTGTCGATCAGGATCGTGGAATGCAGCTCCATTCCCTCGAAATCGTCGTAGGAATGGAAGCGATGCGCATTGGCGAAATGGTCGTCGGAGAGCAGGCGGATGGGCAGGTCGCCGAAAGCTTTCAGGCCGGCGGCATTGCTGTCGGGGCTCGCGCCGCTCACGGCCAGCACCACCGTATTGAGCCGCTCCCATTCGTCCTTCTTCTCGCCGATGGCATGCAATTGGCGCATGCAGTGCGGGCACTCGGCGCCGAGATAGAACACCAGAATCACGTTCTTGCCTTTGTACTCGTCGAGCGTCACGCGTTTGCCGGCGGAATCCTTCACCTCGAGTAAGGGCGCGGCGTACGATTCCCATTTCTCGGGCCCGAACTTCTCGAGGGATGTTCGCAGATAATTGCGCTGCGCGCCCGGCGAGCTGTCGCGCGGCGCGGCGGTCACTCCAGTGGCGACGGCGCGCTGCACGATCGCCAGCCCCTTGTCGGCATCGGCCGTCACGTAGAGCAGACGGGCCATGGCGTCCTGCGCTTTGGCCGTTTCTCCCAACGCGCTGGCGGCGCGGACCATTCCGCTGAGGGCCCAGAGATCGTTCTTGGTGAGCTCGAGAGCCTTGTCAAAAGCCTGCTCGGCTAGAAGCGGACTCTTAGTTGTCAGGTACGCCTCGCCCAGGCTGTAGTAGAGCGATTCCGGAAAGATCGGCGGGTCGGCGTACATGCGCTGGAAGTCGTACTCCTTTTCGGCCGCCTCGGAGAGGAATTTCAGTCCGGCCAGCGTTTCTCCACGGGCCAATGCCAGGCGGCCTTTCAGATCGGGCGCCTGGATCTCGTACAGATTACCCACCGGCCACGCTTTGTTCTTCTCGACCTCATCCTTCAGCGCGATGAGGGCCAACAGGCTCTTCTCGGCTTTTTCGAGATCGCCCTTGCCGAGGTAGGCGCGCGCTTCGAAATAGTTGCGATCGATCTTGTCGAGCAGGATATCGCGCCAGGGAATGTTCTTCTCCTTCAGCAGTTCGTCCCAGCGCTCGAATTTCAGGTAGGCGCGCGCCAGCGAGGCGATGCCGTAGGAATGGCTGCTGAAGGGGCCGTCGGCATTGGTTTCCGGATCGAGCGGCGCGTCGATCAACTGGCGGGCGCCGAAAATCGCGGCCTTCTCCATCCCCATCTGCTCCTGGATGTAGGAGAGATAGTTGCGATTATGGCCGTAGTTCCAGTTGTTGAAGGGGAACGTCATGCGCTGCTGCATGTATTCCTTTTCGCGGCGGGTGGCGGCATCCATGCTGATAGCGGCCTCGTTCCACATGCCCACGATGCTGAAAATGTGGCCGGGCATATGCAGCGCGTGGCCGATTCCGGGGGCGATATCGCCGTAGCGGCGGGCGCTTTCGAGCGCCTGCTCGGGCTCGTGGTAGTCCCAGTTGTGGATGCGGTAATGATGGGCGCCGGGGTGGTCGGGTTGTTTCGCGAGGATCTCGCGGATCATGAGCTCGGTGCCGTAACGGTCGCTGCCCATGGTGCTGAGCGCCAGCAGCGCGCGCGCTTCCATGTCGTCGGGATAGCGCACGCAGAGCGTTTCCAGGATCTTCTTCGCCTTATCGTTGTCGCCGTTCTGCCCGGTGATGGGGTCGGTCATCACCTGCGCGGCCATGGCGTCGATATAGAGCTGTTCGCGCGGGCTCACCTTATCTTTGCGCTTGAGGGCTTCGCGGATCATGTCGGCGGGACGGCTGTTGCCGCCCAGGCCGCGAATCTGGCTGGCGCGCGCCAAGCCCCAATAGGCCATGGCGTTGTCGGGCTCGAGTTTCAGGCACCAGCGGAAAGAGCGCTCGGCCTCGTAGTCCCAGAAGGAATGCAGCAGCGCGTTGCCCTGGTCGAACCACTTCTGCACCTCGGGGTTCCCGGTGGTGATGGGAAAATGTGCGACGCCGATCCCTTCGATGACCCACGGTTTTTCACGCGGACCGACGTCGAACGCCTCGCCGTGCGAGGAGTGGCCGAGCTTGCCCAAGACGGTATTGTCCGGCTGTGCCGCGAGCGGAGCAACGGCCAGCAGGCCGAGCAGAAAAGTTCGAATGGTCAACGGAATCCCCCCCTGTCGATGCAGTATAACAGCGGCCGGACCTCTCGAATCTTGTGGTATTGCGCAGCAGATCGGCGTGTATTACGCCAGGGGCGGATCTCGCGGTCAGGTTATATCGCTTAGCCTCACCCTCCGATTCCCGCCTCAGCCCGCGAACCCGTAGGGCGCGCGCTGCGGCCGGCTCAGCATAGCGTTCGCCTCGTCGTCGTTCTGGAAGCGCTCCTTCACCGGATCCCAGTGCAGGTGGCGCTTGAGCTTCATGGCGATGTGGTGTAACAGGCAGGTGGAGCAGGCGCGGTGGGCAATCTCCGCGGGCGCCAACGGCTCTTTGCGGGTCCGTACGCAGTCGAGCCAGTTGGCGTGATGCTCCTCCGCGGTGGCCAGGTGAATTTCGTTCGGCCCGATCGCGCTATCGAGAATCTTCGGGTCGCTGGCCTCTAACGGTTTGCCCGCCGGCTTGCCGGAGGTGGGATCGCTGGGCGTAACGTTGCCTTCGCGCGTGACGAAGATCCAACCCTTCGTGCCGGCGAACTTGATGCCGTTGGGGTAGTCGCCGGAGATCGACATCGTCATGCCGTTGGCGTAGCGGGAGTCCGTCTGGAACTTGCCGTGGACGTTCCACAGGCCGTGCGTGGGGAATTCCGCCCATCCCCAGATCTCGACCGGCCCGGTGAGCTCGGTATTCATTCCCCAATGGGCGGTATCGACGTGGTGCGCGCCCCATCCGGTGATCATGCCGGCGCCGAACTGCTCGCAGCGCAGCCAGCCGGGACGTTCGAAGCCTTTTTGCGGATGCACGCGCATTTCGGTGTAATAGACCACCGGGGTGGTGCCGAGCCAGGCATCGTAGTTGAAGCCGGCCGGCACCGGCATCGCCGGCGCATCCGGCCCTGAAGGATCGCCGGGTAGTCCGACTTCGACGTGCTTCACGTCGCCGATGCGTCCGTTGCGCACCAACTCGCAGGCGCGGTGAAACTGCACCCAGGAGCGCTGCTGCGATCCGATCTGGAAGATCCGCCCGCTCGCCTTCACGGCGTCGGCCATGATGCGGCCCTCGGAGATGGTGAGCGAGGCGGGCTTCTGGAGGTACACGTCCTTGCCGGCGCGCACGGCGTTGACGGCGAGCACCGCGTGCTGATGATCGGGCGTGGAGATGACGACGGCGTCGATCTCTCTGTTGGCCAGCAGCTCGCGGTAATCGCGATATCCCTTGGTGCTGTTGACCGAGTACCAGCCGTTCACCAGCGCCTGCCCTTGCTCCACGCGATTGGCGTCGAGATCGCAGACCGCGATTATGCGCGCATAGGGCACCTTGCGGATGGCTGGCAGATCGTGGGTGCGCGAAATGCGGCCCACGCCGATGGCGCCGATATTGATGCGATTGCTGGGGGCATTCTGGCCGAATACCGTCGACGGCACGATCGCCGGGAAACCCGCGACGGCGGCCGCGCCCAGACTCGTCTTCAGGATCGATCGGCGGGAGAGACCGTTCATAATCGTTCTCCTTTATAGAACGCGCGCGTTCTTCTGCGCCTTGAGTACCAGTTCGGTGGCCAGCAGGGCCTGTTCCTGGTCCTGCGCAATATGCGTGCGATTCACGATATCGGCCACGAACTGCTGGCCGAACGGGAGATCCATTTGGCTGCAATCCATGTAGGTGGCCTTCTTCTGGTCGACCAGGAACAGGTGATTGCCGCCAGGGCGGCCGGCGATATCGGCGTATTTGCGAAGTTCGATGTACCCCTCCGTGCCCAGAACGAAGAGGCGTCCGTCGCCCCAGGTGCCGAGACCCTTAGGCGTAAACCAATCAACGCGCACGTAGCCGAATCCGCCGTTGCCATGCAGCATCATGTCGCCGAAATCCTGGAATTTCGGCCGGTGCTTGTAGTTCACGTTGGCCACCTGCGAGGCGGTCACGTCGGCGACGGTCGACCCGGTGTAGTACACGAACTGGTCGGCCTGGTGCGAGCCGATGTCGCACAGGATGCCGCCGTAGCGGGCCGGATCCCAGAACCAATCCGGACGAGTCGGCTCGTTGACCTGGTGGGGAGCGAGGTTGACGGTCTGCACCACCTTGCCGATGGCTCCGGCCCTGATGAGCTCGCCGGCGTGCACCGCGGCGCGGACTTCCAGCCGCTCGGAATACATAATGGCGAACGTGCGGCCGGTCTCTTCGATCGCCTTGCGGACCTCGGCGAGCTGCTCGAGCGTGGTCATGGCGGGCTTATCGCTGAGGTAATCCTTGCCGTGGCGCATGACTCGGACGCCGAGCGGGGCGCGCAGATCGGGGATGGCGGCGCTGGCGACGAGTTGGATCGTGGGATCGCCCAGGATTTCGTCCTCGCTCGCTGCCACTTTCGCTTCGGGATAGCGCTTCTGGAAATCGGCGAGAGCGGTCCGATTGGTGGAATGGACTTTCACCAGTACGCCGCCGCCGCGTTTCAGGGCGTCGGTGATGCCGTTGATGTGATTGTGGTCGATCCCGATGACCGCAAATTTGATGGAATATTTGGGCTTCTCCGGCGGGCCGCCGGGGACCGTGACTTCCTGCACCTGCGAAGGCTGAAAGGCGAGCGCCGCGCCCGGCACTCCGGCCATCAACAAGGATCGCCGGCTGACATCGTACGCCATCGGTTGTCCTCCTGGACTCGATTTAATTCATATGTTAAACGAATTCCGGAAGCGTGGCGTGGCTTAGCAGGCCGCAAGCGCGAAGTGCGATATCCTGCGGTTTGACTTCCGTATTGGACATCCCCCATGCCGCCGTGGCTTTCGGCGCGGCGTTCCTGGCCGGCGCCATTAATTCCATCGCCGGCGGCGGCACCCTGGTGTCGTTCCCGACCCTGATTTGGCTCGGCCTGGATTCGGTGACAGCCAATGCTACCAGCACGGTGGCGATCTGGCCCGGAACGGTGGGCAGCGCTTGGGGCTACCGGCGGGAACTGCGCGGCGTGCAATCGCGACTTTGGCTGATGATCGTACCTAGCCTGATCGGCGGAATCGCGGGCGCGGTTTTGCTGAAGTACACGCCCGTGAGCAGGTTTGACCGCCAGGTGCCCTTTCTGATTCTCTTCGCGACCCTCCTGTTCATGGCCCAGGAGAGGGTGCAGCGGAAGCTTGGGACGGGCGATCCGGCGATGCGCAAGTCGACGAAATGGCTCGTGGGCGGTCTGCTGTTCCAGCTGCTGGTAGGGCTTTACGGAGGTTATTTCGGCGCCGGGATCGGCATTTTGATGCTGGCGGCGCTGAGCATTCTAGGGCTGCAGGACATCCACGAGATGAACAGCCTGAAGGTGATCCTGGGCGGCAGCATCAACGGGATCGCCGCCATCTACTTCATCTGGGCGAGGATGGTCTACTGGCCCTACGTGGTACTGATGGCGGTGGCGTCGATTACCGGAGGGTACGGCGGCGCCGGTGCGGCCCGAAAGCTGGGGCGGACGGCTGTCCGGCGGCTGGTAATCGCGGTCGGGCTGGGGATGGCGGTGTCGCTGTTTATCCGAAAGTGAGCTCCCGGGGATTAACGAAATTTTATGTTCTCGCGAATGGCCAATTGGGGCTAAGATATTGATTAGGAGGAGGCCGTTCGGTATGAGTGGGCGGCGAATCGCACTCGGCGCTGTGTTTGTGCTGCTGATTTCGACGAAGGCCCTTTCGGCGGGCCCGAATCGAAGCTGGCAGGACGGGGAGTTGCTTTCCCGCAAGACGGTCCCGATGGGCCGAACCTTCCTCAAGAACCGATACGTCTACCGCGTCCGCGGGCTGAATCGCGAGTACCTGGTGGAGTCCGAAACGCCCCTGCAATTGAATCTTTATGTCCCCATGAAATTCTGCCCCGACCATCGGCAAATTCTGATTCAGGATGCCGATGGAAACGAGCGCAAGGTGCATATTCTGCAGCGGGCATCGGTTTCCTTGCGCCAGTAATTGCGGCGCGAAATGATAAGATACGAACTGGACGGCAGGAGCGAGGTGTGCGCCCGTAGCTCAGCTGGATAGAGCGGCTGGCTTCGAACCAGTAGGCCGGGAGTTCGAGTCTCTCCGGGCGCACCATATTCTAAAGGGCTTATTTAAACGAACGCTTCGCTAAATCTCTTCTGACTGCCAACTTGACAGCCACGCCGTTCCGGAGATCACGCGTAACACGAAGAAGTGGCAGGTGCGCCAAGTCTATGGATCAGCGATGGCGGTCGGCCATTGTTGTCGATCGGTCTTTCACAGGCGACAGTCGTTTACCTTCAAGTTCGGCACCGATGTACAATGTGAAGGCGTTGCCAAACCCGTGCCATTTAAACACCGTCATGATCTTGAAAGGCATTTTGTCAGGCACGGTGAGGAATTTGGCGCAGAAACTGCCGATGAGTACCAGAGACTGGCAGACGAATTCATGAATGGGCCGCTTCGCCAAGGAGCCTTAGAGTGTCGGAAGATCAATGGAGATCTCATAAGATTCGATCCGAGTACCCAGGAAATGGGCGTGATCGTTGCAGCCGGACATCTCGCGACATTTATGGTCGTTCGGCCACTCCCCAGTTCGCGACAAACGCCGCTTCAGTACTTTCGATCACGATGTCAGTGACGGTTTGAGAATTATGCACCTTTGCCCAGTGTGTGGATACGACCGGCTAACCGAACCGCCGCAAGATTTCACTATCTGTCCAAGCTGTGGGACGGAATTTGGATACGATGACGCCTTCGCAAGCCATTCGCAGCTGAGAACGCAATGGCTTCAAAATGGAGCGCGTTGGTGGAGTCCGGTTGATCAATGTCCAGACAACTGGGATCCAACCCTGCAGGTTGAGGCCGTTGTGTCGTCGATATGGGCCTACCTGCGAATGGCTCAGCAACAACCACCTACCGATGCCCCCGCTAAGGTTTTGTCGGGCCCCCAATACAACCCTCCGATCGTCAGTTTCTTTGGCCTCTCCTCAAATAACTACGGAGAACAGCGAGGAGCGATTGTGCCCGGGAAGTCGGTTGGCGGAAGCACTCGACAGATTTGTACGGCGCAGGCCGTTTGAAAATGGAAATAATCGCAATCGCTTTAGCACGCGTGGCCGCCCTCGTTGAGGTTCAGCAATGGGACCCACTGGGCAAAGCCTCATCTCTCGAGGCCGTCGCCAAGCTCGGAAGTCGATTTCGCTTCACCAAAGTTCCCGTGAAGCTTGAGGAATTGAATCTTCAGAAAGGTCTCGAACTCTGTGAGGGCACGCTTGGCGATATTCGGATTGACAGATTGACGATTTTCGCGAACGGCATTGTCATCGACACTCGATCATCAACGGAAGACTCTGAAAGAGTGCTCAGCGAGATTTTGGCCTTGGCTAACGAAGCATTCGGCGCAAAGATCGCACCTGCGCGACTGACCTTCACGAGCCAATTGATCTTTCGCAGCAACATGCAGCTAGCCGCACTCAATCCAATTCTCCCAAAATTAGCCGGGATTCTGACAGATCGCGTTTCGGGTGACCTGAAGCACGCCTTCGAGTTCCAGCCAACTGCGATCCTCTTGAACGTCGACACGTCTCAAGCGAAAACCTTGCCGGCAATGTTTTCGATCGAGAGGCGGGCGGAGGTGCCGTTTGTCGAGAACACGTTTTTCTCCAACGCGCCGTTGAGAACTCGCGAGCATGTGGAGCTCGTGAAGGCCTTTGAGGACTCATTGATAGGGTAGCCTCACGGGCCGCTCTGCAGGTAGTCGACAGCTTCAGCCGCACCACGCGTGAAATCCACCATGATGTCGGAATCGATCAGGTAGGCCATCACACGCAGGGGCGATCAAAAGCGCGGCTCACGCAGCCGGTTGACGTACGTCACGCCATCGGGGATATCATCGCGATCAGCCCACATCCCGAACGCTGCCAATTCGCGGAGGGACTTTGGAAAGGGCGGTCGCTCGGCGGCCTCGCGCACGTGCACCTCGACCCTGGTGCCTTCCGTCAGCTTCACGTCCTCAAGGGGCTTGAAGACACCGTCCTCGTATTTGGCTGCAATCGTCATCGGCGCTTGCCTCAGCACTTCAAGGATACCAAGCCGGGCGGGCGGCGGCACCGGCAGCACCAGTGGCAGCAGTAGCGCGGCGAAACACGGCTTTTCAGCGCTGACGTTACTGACGCCAGTTTCGCCGCAAGTATTTGAAACAACGTGGCATAGCTGGACACTACTGACGCCGTTGGACATCGCAGGAATTGGCTTCGAACCAGTAGGCCGGGAGTTCGAGTCTCTCCGGGCGCACCACACATTTCCTGGTTTCCGGAGATGTACAGGCACTTGACGACCGGGTGAATGACGCCATATTCGGGGGTGGCGGCGGTCGAACAGAAAGAAGCCATCCCGGGCCGGCCGGAAACCGCGCCGGACTTGGCTTCAGAAGCGCGCCGCGCAACCCCCTCCGCCCGTTCCGGTATCGAGTGAGCATCGCCTTCTGCGGGGTTGTGCACCTGGTTCTCCGCTTGACGCGGTGGGCGCAGCCGTAGGCGCCAGCCGTTATGTGTTCGCCGGGCCGCCTGATCCGGGAGTGGAAAGCCGGAACTCGAGACACCCGTGGCCGGCGCTCACGGCCTGAGGGGTGGGCGGACTACACTCAGCGCCCCATCTTTTTTCTCTGCTCCAGCGCGCCAGATTCATCGAACGGTAACAAACGGCTGATAAGATGATGCTCACCCACAAAAGGTCCATCGCGGGAGCCGGGCTGTGCCGGCAACATCCGGTAGACCTATGGAGACGAAAAATGGCTTCCGCATCGCCTGCACTATCGCCGACACCGCCACCTTCGCTGGTTCACGAAAAGCTTGCGAAGGGCCCCGGTAAGATCGGAATCGCGCTCTTCGGGCTGATCCTCGTGGTCGGCCTCGGCTATATCGGATTGCAACTCGCATCGGACCTCTCAGTGGTCAAATCTCCGTCCGTGTATCCTTTTCTGCTGCTCGGGGTGGCGCTCATGGTCGCTCTCGGCTTCGAATTCGTGAACGGATTTCACGACACCGCCAACGCCGTCGCCACGGTGATCTATACCCACTCTCTGAATCCGCACGTCGCCGTGGTTTTGTCGGGAACGCTCAACTTCGTCGGCGTGCTCATGTCGACCGGCGCCGTCGCTTTCAGCATCATTACCTTGCTGCCGGTGGAGCTGATTCTGCAAGTCGGCCGCGGGGCCGGCTTTGCGATGGTGTTCGCGCTGCTCACTGCGGCAATACTCTGGAACCTCGGAACCTGGTATTTCGGTCTTCCGTCTTCCAGTACCCACACCATGGTCGGCTCGATTATCGGAGTCGGCATTGCAAACCAGTTGATGTCGACGAAGAGTGGCACCAGCGGCGTGGACTGGGGGCAAGCCGGCAATGTCGGCAAGACGCTGCTGATTTCACCGCTTGTCGGGTTTGTGGCCGCTGCGCTTCTGCTGCTGTTGATTAAGGTGATCATTCCGGACAGGCGGCTCTATCAGGCCCCCGAGGGCGACCAGCCGCCTCCGTTCTGGATCCGCTGTCTGCTGATTCTCACCTGCAGCGGGGTCAGCTATGCGCATGGGTCAAACGACGGCCAAAAGGGCATGGGCCTGATCATGCTCATTCTGGTTGGGACCGTTCCCACCGCTTATGCCCTCAATCACGCCATACCCGCGTCCCAGGTGCAAACCTTTATCGCCGTTTCCGATCGCGCCAACGAGACCCTCAGCCGCTATGTATCTCCCGACGCGGTGATGGGCGATCCGGCGGAAGAAGTCACGGCTTATATACGCACCCGCCAGTTCAATGCGAGCACCATGCTGGCATTGCGGGAGATGGTGGACGGCGTGGCAAACGAGCTCAACTATTGGAAGGAACTCGCCAAAGTGCCGGCCGACCGCGTGCCCAACCTGCGAAACGACATGTACATCATCAGCGAAGCGCTACGGCTGATGCAGAAGTCGCACGCCGGCCAGATCACCACCGCCGACTGGGAAGCGCTCAGCAACTACAAAAAGCAGATC
>Ga0326727_10019416_pt1 | contig 13665 bp, 10 predicted proteins | sample MB2enrmetagenome_FD_207643 | JGI IMG/M metagenome (GOLD analysis project Ga0326727, IMG submission 207643) | Lab enriched peat soil microbial communities from McLean, Ithaca, NY, United States - MB29MY | ecosystem: Environmental > Terrestrial > Soil > Wetlands > Peat | place: USA: New York... | reverse complement strand
TATCGCCGGCTGGTCACACGATGGGAATACCACATCGAAAACTTCCTCGGATTCGTCCAACTCGCCTGCCTGCTCATGCTCCTCAGACATTTATGAGATGGGTTCTAGTCGTATCGTAGCCGACCGCGGCTACGATTCCGACCCACTCCGCGAACAATTCAAGAGGAGAGGCATTGAACTGATTGCACTGTACCGGAAGAACAATCAGCGGCAGCACTATGAAGATAGACGCGAGCTCTGCCTCCCCAAGCGCCGATAAATTATAGAGGACGAATAATAGCCTAGCTCGGGCAGTTTAGCCACTTACTAGTTCGTCATGAGTATCTACTCTCCGTTTACTATAGGGTTTTCTACCATACTGTTTTAGTTCCCCTTTTGGAGGCATCTTTTACTTAAGTTCTAAAGAAATGCAGTGAATAGCTTGGCAAGCTTATGATCGGGCCATTATGGCTTCATATGATTCAAGAAATGCCGACCAAACAATTACTGCAAATGTAAACATTTACATTTTACTCACTCAAGACTTATGTGATGCTTATAACAATCTTCAACACACATACGGATTCTTTACGACCTCAACAGTAATGTTCATGTAAGTCACCCCCCTCTTATAGCCGGAGCGGATGTAAGTGGCCCAGTGAAGACTCACGCCCAAGGCGCAATACCACTCAGTCTTTTCGAAAACACTGCGTATTATTTGCGGTTCCTTTATGCCGCTTTGCATAGTAATAATGCGAGGGAAGATACCAGAAAACTAGTCATTCCTCAGCGAGAACAACAGCTACTTAACCTGACGACGCAGGCGTCGTGGAGATAAGACATTTATGAAGAACAACTTCGGGATGGTCATCGTATCGGGAGCTGCAATCTGTGGACTCGCCGTGCAGCTCGTTTGTAATGCCCAAAACACAACTACAACTCCAGACAACGCCACAACGCCGACGAGCGTGAACACTGTTTCGATTCCTTCTGCCGCCGCCGCGTCGCCCGACAGCGAAGCGATCATCAAAGAACTCACGGAGATGAAGTCGCGGATCGAGCAACTTGAATCCGAACTGAAGGCAGTCCGCGATGCCAACGCGCTACGCGCGGCAGAGAAGATCGCTGTGAGCGGCGCTTCGAGCAGTCCGGTGTCGCCGAACACGCAGGCCGCGACTGTGCCCGCCCCAGCGGCGGCTCCCGCGCCACCCGAGATGAGAGCGGAGGTCACCACCAAGGAGGCGCCATTCCCCGGTGACTGGACCTGGCTCAACAGCAACGGGCGCGTGGTGGACACTCCGATGGCCACCAAGTACTTTACGCCGGAGTTCCGGGCCGACGTGAATTACACCCTCGACTACAACCACCCGGAAGACGACAGCCTGGGTGGATCGACAGAGACCTTCCGCTCTGATGAGGTTCAGATCGAGCAGTTGAGCTTCGGCGGCGACATTCGCATCGACAATGTGCGCGGCAGATTTCTAACCATGTTCGGCATGTTCGCCACCACCACCCCGCGCAACGACGGCAGCCCTAATCGCGGCCAGTGGGATTTGGACGGCGCTTACAGGTACGTCTCAGAGGCGTGGGGCGGATATCACTGGGATGTGAACCACGGCCTCAACCTGGACGCCGGCATCTTCGTTTCGTACATCGGCTTGTTCAGCTACTACAACGCCGACAACTGGACCTATCAGCCATCGTTCGTCTCCTCCAACACGCCCTGGTTCTTCAACGGCATTCGCGTGCAATGGTTCCCGACGAAGAACCTGAAGATAGAGCCATGGTTCATCAACGGATGGCAGTCGTATGCGCGGTACAACGGCAAGCCAGGGTTGGGCGGACAGATTCTGTGGCGCCCTAAGCCGTACCTGGACTTTGTCTGGAACAACTACGGTTTGGGTGAAGACGATACCGGTTTCCCCGGACGTTCGCGCATCCACGCTGACTACAGCGCGCAGGTCAAAGTGTATGACAAACCGACGAAGACGCTGGACAAAATTGCCTTCACCATCACAGGCGATCTTGGCTGCGAATACGGCGGTGGCCCCGCCTCATTCGCCACCCCGAATGGCTTGCTGAACCAGAAGGGCTTCTCGCCGGAGACGGGCACCACCGACACCTACAACGGCGGCGTGAACTGCCACAACAGCAAGAACGGCAAGCCCAAGCAGATGTTTGCCGGCTGGATGATGTACAACCGCTATTGGTTCAAAAAAGACCGGTACGCAATTACCCTGGGCGGCGGCCAGATGAACAACCCCGGCCGTTACCTGACGCTGCTGCCGCCCATCAACGGCGCGACGGCCATCACCGGCACTCCGTACTATACCCAGAACGCCGGCGATCGCGCACAAATGCACGACGGCACCATCACCTTCGATTACATGCCGAGCCAGTACATCACCTTCCGCGCGGAGACTGGCTACCGCTACTCCGACACGCCTTACTGGGCCGGCCGCGGCGGCATGACGCCTCCGGGCGGCAACAACGGCTCACCGGGTCAGTATGCCTGCGCCAATGGCGCTCCCTCCGGTGCGGGCTATGTAAGCAGTTCATCAGCGTACACGTCTGGTCTCGCTCAGGCGATAGCGCTCTGCGGCGGTGCTCCAGGGAACACTAGTGCCATCTGGTGGCCTGACTTGCGCACCAACCAAACTGTAAGCACGCTGGCTCTCATGGTCAGATTCTAGCCGTTTAGTTCAACAAGGCCGCGATTGGAAATATCGCCAAACAAGCTAACTGAGCGGGCCGCAGTCACTACGATTCTTTGTGAAACTCCTCATGCGGCCCTAACGTAAATCGACGAATACTCGAAGAATCATTCATGAAACCTGCAAACAGCAGCATCGGGATTGCCTGCAATTCCGGCGCTGTCCAAGGCCAGAAAACGCAAAATGAGGTGCAAGAAGCCGTATGAAAAACAAAGCTGTTGGAATCGGTTTTCTTCTGATGATTCTTGGCGCGTCGCTGGCCACCAGCGGCTGCAAGAGCGATAAAGTGAATGCAGCCGCCGAGGCGCCGCCACCGGCCAAGGTGATTTCCGGAGTGGACGTCACCTTTTTCGCTGTCGAGCATCCGGAGTGGTATCCAATCGTAACAGCGACCGAATACCAAGCCCCGTCGCAATTGTTCGTGACCGGCACTGTATTTCCGGACATTGCGCGAACCGTTCCGGTGATTTCGCTTGCTTCCGGCCGCATTGTGGACATTCGAGCTCGACTCGGCGACGCAGTCAAGAAGGGCCAGGTCTTGCTGCGTGTTCGCAGCGACGACATTTCGGGAGGCTTCGACGCCTATCGCAAGGCCATCTCCGATGAGCTGCTTGCGCGCAAGCAATTGGATCGAGCGAAGGTGCTGTACGAGCACGGGGCCATCGCGCTGGGAGACCTGGAAGTTGCGCAAGACACTGAGGACGACGCCAAGACCACCCTTGATACGGCCACAGAGCATCTTCGCCTACTGGGCAGCGATCCTGATAATCCGAAGGGAATTGTCGATATCTTCGCCCCAGTTTCTGGCGTGATCACCGATCAGGAAGTGACGAATGCGGCGTTCGTGCAGGCCTACTCTACGCCGAACCCATTCACTATTTCGGACCTAACCACGGTGTGGATCGTTTGTGACGTCTTTGAAAGCGACATGGCCAACGTGCGCGTCGGGCAAACCGCCGACATCAAGCTGAACGCCTATCCGGACAAAGTTCTCAAAGGCGCGATCAGCAACATCGGCTCGATTCTCGATCCGAATATTCGCACAGCGAAGGTTCGCATTGAAGTGGCCAATCCGGGCGCGATGATGCGGCCGGGCATGTTCGCCACGGCCACTTTGTACGGCAAGGAGAAGCGGACCTATACTGCTGTCCCGGCGTCCGCGATCGTGCATCTGCACGACCGCGATTGGGTCTTCATTCCTGTCGAAGGGAAGTTCAAGCGGATTCAGGTCGTCAGTGGCGAACAACTGGAGAACAAGATGCAGGAGATTCTATCCGGGTTAAAGCCCGGCCAGCAGGTCGTGACCAACGCGATCAATCTCCAAAATGCAATCGACAATGAATGACGCTCAACTCCAGGATTTGAGGAAGAAGCCATGATACGCAAGCTCGTAGATTTTGCTCTCAATAATCGGTGGTTGGTGCTGGCGATTGGGTTGCTATTGTTCGGCTGGGGAGCGGTGTCGTTTCACAACATGCCCGTCGAGGTCTATCCGGACATCGCCGATAATTACGTGTCCATCATCAGCCAGTGGTCCGGACGTTCGGCCGAAGAAGTGGAACAGCAAGTATCGGTTCCCATCGAAATTCAGATGTTTGGAATTCCGCATCTCACGACGGTGCGGTCGGAATCGATTTTTGGTCTTTCCCTGGTTATGTTGATCTTCGACGACCAATCGGTCAACGAATGGAACCGCCAGAAGGTGCTCGAAAGGCTCACCCAGGTCAATGTGCCGGCGGGCGTGCTGCCTCAAATCGGCACGGACTGGAGCACCACTGGCCAGATTTATTGGTACACGATCCGGAGCACGAATCCGGCGTATGACCTGATGAATTTGAGGAGCATCGAAGACTGGACTCTGTACAAGGAATTCAGGAAAGTTCCGAACGTCGTGGATGTGAGCGACTTCGGCGGCACCGCGCGCGAATATCAGGTGCGCGCCGACCCGAATAAGCTCATCTCCTACGGCTTGAGTATCAGCCAGGTCGAGCAGCAGTTGGCCATCAACAACGTCAACGCTGGCGGCAGCTTCGTCGAAGAGGGCATGCAGCAACTGAACGTCCGCGCACTCGGACTTTACCGCAGTGTGCAGGATATCGAGAACACCGTGCTGACGACTTCGCACGGGGCTCCAGTTCGCGTAAAGGACATCGCGGTCGTCGATTGGGGCCCCAGAATTCGGCTGGGGCGCATGGCCAGAGCCGATCATCGTCCGGACGGCGTCATCGTAGATGAGCCCGACGTCATCCAGGGCGGCGTGCTTATGCGCAAGGGGGCGGAAGAAGGGCCCACGCTCGACGGGATTCACAAGAAGGTGGACGAACTCAACAATCGCATCCTGCCCGAGGGTGTGAAGGTCGTTCCCATGCTGGACCGCAGCGATCTGCTTCATTACACGTTGCACACGGTGCTGCACAACCTCGGCGAGGGGATGATCCTTGTAACAATCATTCTCTTTCTCTTTCTCGGCAATGTTCGCGGGGCCTTGATCGTTGCGGTGACGATACCGTTTTCCCTGATGTTCGCTTCAATCTTTCTGAATTTGAGCAATATCCCCGCAAACCTGATTTCACTTGGAGCGCTGGACTTCGGAATGATTGTGGACGGCGCCGTGGTGATGGTCGAGAACATCATGCGGCATTTGGGGCATGCCAGAAACGGTTCGCCGGAAGCGGGCCGCATTACGATGAGCACGAAGACGCCGATTGAGATGATCCGTGATGCTTCTCACGAGGTCCAACGGCCTGTTTTCTACGCCATCGCCATCATCATCACCGCCTACATGCCGATCTTCACGCTGCAGCGGGTCGAAGGGCGTTTGTTCCGGCCCATGGCCTGGACCGTTGCCTTCGCGCTACTCGGCGCCATAGTATTCTCTATTTTCATTGTGCCTGTGCTTGCTGCCTTTCTTTTCCCGCATGGCGTCAAGGAATGGCGCAACCCGGTTATGGAGTTCCTGAAGGACCGTTACAGGGGCGGCGTTAAGTGGGCTATTGAGCATCGATGGATCACCGTTGGCGTTGGCCTGGCTTCGTTGGCCGGTGCTCTTTTCCTGACGTTCAGTGGGGTCATTGGCTCGGAGTTCCTGCCCCATTTGGACGAAGGTGCCATTTGGGCGCGTGGCGCGATGGCGAACAGCATAGGCGAGACGGAAGGCACGCGCTTCGCCGAGCATTCCCGATTAATCCTCGCCTCGTTCCCCGAGGTCATCAAGGTCGTCTCGCAATCCGGGGCGCCCGATGATGGAACCGACACGGGAGGATTCGGCAACACGGAATACTTCGTCGACTTGAAGCCCAAGGACCAATGGCGGCCCGTCTTTCATCAGAATAAAGAGGAGCTGATCGCAGCGATGGATCGCGAACTGGAGAAATACCCAGGGGCTTTCTGGAATTTCTCCCAACCCATTGAGGACAACGTGGATGAAACGCTTACCGGCACGAAAGGCGGACTATGCGCCAAGTTATACGGGCCGGATCTGGATGTTCTCGAGGAAAAGGGCGAAGAGATCAAAGATGTTATGGGCAGAATTAACGGGGTCACGGATTTGGGGCTGCAACGCGATACGGGCCAGCCGAATATCGATCTTACCGTTGACCGTCTGGCGGCTGCGCGCTTTGGCATCAATGTTGCCGATATACAAGATGCCGTCCAGACCGCCATCGGCGGTAATCCTGTCAGCCAAGTCCTGCAGGGAGAGGCCGTCTACAACGTGGTCGTTCGCTATCAGAAACCGTATCGTGATACCAAGGAGGCTATCCAGAATATTCGACTGCTCTCACCCTCGGGAGAGCGCGTCTCGCTGGCTCAGTTGACCAAAGTCCAGGTTCGCGATGACGCCTACGACATTTACCGGGAAGACGGTTCCCGCTATCTGGCCATCCGCTTTGAGGTTCGCGGACGCGATCTGGGCACCACAGTCAAGGAATCCATCGACAAAATCGCAAAAAGTGTGCAGTTACCGCATGGGTATCACCTCGAATGGTCGGGAGAATACGATAGCGAAAAGCGGGCCGAAAAAAGGCTGCTCTTCATCGTGCCCCTGACGATCTTTTTGATCTTCATCATTCTCTACACCATGTTTCGTTCCTTTAAATGGGCGCTGCTGATTCTCGCCAACGTGGCCATGGCTCGCGTTGGAGGCTTGTTCGCTCTCCTAGTGACCGGTACATTCTTCAGCGTATCTTCCGGAGTCGGCTTCCTGGCGCTCTTTGGAGTTTCTGTCCAGACGGGAGTCATTATGCTTGAATACATCAACCAGCTGCGGGCTCGAGGCTATACGCCTGAAGGGGCCGCTATCGAGGGCGCAGTCTTGCGGCTTCGTCCCATCATGATGACCATGCTGGTGGCTACCTTGGGATTGCTTCCCGCAGCGATGTCGCACGCTATCGGCTCAGACTCGCAGCGGCCTTTTGCCATCGTCATTGTGGGAGGACTGATTTCAGACCTTCTAATGAGCATCTTCCTGCTGCCGACGCTGTATGTCTGGGTCGCGAGAGAAGGGGACATGCTCCCGAAACCGGAGGTGTCAAATGAAGCCGTCTAAGCTTATATTTGTTCTCACTCAATGCATAGGAAGTTATGTTTTGTGCACTGTTCTGTTTGCGAGCATCGCAAACGCGCAGCAGGCGCTTACATGGGATCAGGTGAAGGCAAGGTTCGAGGCCTCAAATCCGGTGTTGAAAGCGGATGCTGCCAATGTTGAGGAGATGAAGGACGAAGAGATCACAGCCTTTCTTCGCCCCAATCCGCAATTTACGTTTTCAACAGATGGGACTCAACTCACACGTCATAACGGCGTTTGGCAACCGTTGACCGGCACTCAGTATCAGCCCAATTTTAGCTACCTGCACGAACGGGAACGCAAGCGCGAATTGCGCCTGGAGAGCGCCAAGGAAGGCACTCAGATTTCTCAGTCCCAGCACGTTGACCTGGAACGTAATCTGATCTTCGGCCTGCGTTCGGCATTTGTGCAAACTCTACAAGCCAAGGCTGTATTGGCGTTGGCCAAAGCCGACTTGGAGTATTACGACAAGATCATCGACATTAGCCGTGCGCGTTTCAAAGCCGGCGACCTAGCCAAAATCGACCTTGCCCGGATCGAACTTCAGCGCGTGCAATACGAGTCTGAGATTGAGACTGCGATTGTCAATTTACGTCAGCAGAAGATACAACTTTTGCTACTGCTCGACGATCGCACGCCGGTCGACCAATTCGATGTGATCGGACTCTTTGAGTTAGGCCCGGACTTGCAGCCACTTAGTGATTATCACCAGATTGCTCTGGACAACCGGCCGGACCTGCGGGCTGCTATTCAGACAATTCAGCAATCGCAGACAAATCATAAACTAGCTGTATCCAATGGATCGACTGATCCGACCTTCGGTGCGTGGTATACCTACAACCCATCCTTCAACAACCCGAACGACATACATACGCTCGGACTGAACGTGAGCATTCCGCTGCGGATATTCGACCGTAACCAGGGTGAAAAGAAGCGAACGCTGATCGATATCAACAGAAGCCAGAATGCAGCCGAAGCCGCCAAAGCGCAGGTCTTCAGCGACGTGGACAATGCCTACGAATTGGTGCGCAGCAATATTGCATTGATCAAGCCATACAAGGCGCAGTACCTCGAGCAATCGGTTTACGTGCGCGACACGGTAACGTTTGCCTATCAACACGGCGGAGCGTCGTTGATGGACTTTCTCAATGCGCAGAGCGATTACCGCGTGGTTCAACTAGCCTATCTTCAGTTGATCGGCGCGTATATGACGGCCGCCGGCCAATTGAATCTTGCCGTAGGCCGCGAGGTAATTCAATGATTAACATGCCTGTTGTGAAGAACGCCAAGTGCGTCGCCTTCCCGATTACTAATACAGAAAGGACGAATCAATGAAGAGGCATGAAACTCGAGCTCGCATCGAAGAATTTGGCATTCTTCCTTCTGTACGTGTGAATTCACGGGAACTTGCGCTATTTGCGGCGGAGACTGTTTACTCGGCGGGGATTCCAGTTGTCGAAATCACCTTGACCACTCCCGGCGCCCTGGAGGTGATCAACGAACTGGCAAGGCGCTATCCGGATATGGCAGTGGGCGCCGGCACCGTCTTGGATGGGGAAACTGCACGCGTGTGCGTCGAAGCCGGAGCCAGATTCCTGACCAGTCCCGGATTTGTTCCTGAGGTTGCGGCCTATGCAAACACAGTAAATGTCGTAGTGCTTCCGGGAGCTTTGACGCCCACCGAAGTTATCGCGGCATGGAAAGCCGGTTCGGATCTCGTCAAGATCTTCCCTACGGGTCATATAGGAGGCACCAAATATGTGCATGCACTAAAAGTGCCGCTTCCGCAAATCCCGTTGATCGCTTCAGGCGGCGTGAATCAATTGACGGCTTTTGATTTTATTCAAGCCGGAGCAACTGCGATTGGCTTGGGTGGAGAACTGCTGCCCAAGGAGGCTTTGCATTTTCGCCAGACAGATCGCATCCATGAGTTGGCTGGCAGGTTCCTTGGCTTGGTGCGGGACGCGCGGGCGTTGCGAGAAACTTACTACTAGGTCAATGCTCTGAAAAGTTCGCTTACTAACTTATTGTAAAGATTTATTCTATTCCAGACACTTTCTTCATGCCTCCCTCATGTTATTTCTTCAATACTTGAAGCATGGGAGGTAACAAAGACATGACTCGGAACCTATTAGCAACATGTATTCTGTTACTCACTATCGCGGGTGTTGGATATGCACAAGGCACAGCCTCTTCACCGGAGACTAGCGCCCATTACACTAAGGCGCAGTTGAAGCAGTTAGTGCTCAGCGCGCATACGCCGGGGCAATATTCTGCACTTGCCAGTTACTTCGGCAAGCAGCGTGCCATTTATCTGCAGAAGGCAGAGGAAAGAAAGAAGGAGTGGGCGCAGCTCAGCCAGAACGTCACGAGCGCGGCAGCCAAGTACCCAAAGCCTGCAGACTCGGTACGGAATTATTACGAGTTCTACATACACAAGGCCGACGAGGCCGGCACCCTCGAAGTTAAGTACAGTCATCTGGCATCGCCGGATGTCGCTGCGAGCGTACAATAACGCGGCGAACAAGAGCAATTCCGCCGAGTAGAAGCTTCGTGGGCGATGGAGTGCAGGGAGCCGGTTTAACTCAGCCGCTCCCTCCTCCGATCACATATTCTATAGATGCATTCCTTATGAAATCTTCACGTGTACACTGCTAGGCTATAGCCAGCTAGCCGGGAACCCGGATTGAGCAAGGGTTAGGTCAGATGGTAAATCCAGTTGTCTCGGGATCGAAGCGGCTGCCGAGAAGACTTCGGACTCTGTCACAGTGCCTGACAGCGAGTGTGGTCCTCGCTCTACTGACATACTTCGGTTTTGCTTTGCAGATTAACCTATTGACAATCGGTCTCCTCTACTTATTGATTGTCGTGGCAGTAGCGTCGCTCTTTGGTTTCTGGCAGGCATCGCTGATTTCACTTCTGGCGGTAGCCTGTCTGGACTACTTTTTTTTACCTCCTATTTTTCATTTTGATATTGCAGATCCGCAGGACTGGGTGGCGCTTGCAACATTCGAGGCGACGGCGCTTGCGATCAGCAGGTTGCACGGCCGGGAAAGGCGGATTGCGAAAGAGGTTGTCATCCACCGCGCGGGGATGGAGCAGTTGTATGAGTTGAGCCGCAGCACGCTTCTGCTGGATTTACACCAGCCGCCGGGACCGCAGCTTGCGGTCTTGATTCATAGGATATTTGACCTGCGCGCAGTGGCTTTGTACGATATGAACCTGAGCCGTCAGTACAGGATGGGCGATTGGGATGCGGGCGAGGAAGATCTGGCCAAAGAATGCTACTTGCGCGGCACATCTCAGGATGATTCAAGTACTCAGACATGGCAACGTGTCCTACGAGCCGGACCGGGGCCTGTGGGCGCACTAGTCGTGCGTGGCAAGCTCAGTCCTCTTGTGATCGATGCGCTTACTTCTCTCGCCGCAATTGCAATCGACCGGTATCAGTGGTTTGAGAAGGAAGAGAGAGCCGAGACCGCCAAAAAAGGCGAGCAATTACGCACGGCGGTGTTGGATGCGCTCGCGCACGAGTTGAAGACGCCGCTTACGGCGGTTCAGACTGCAAGCTCAGGCTTGCTTGAGCTGGGGGGATTGTCGGAGCCCCAAAGCAACCTAGTTACTCTGATAAACGGGGAAGCTGTTCGACTGAACGAACTATGCACTAAGTTGCTGAAAGCCGTAAAGCTCGATTCGAGACAAGTCGGCCTCGAGGCAGACGACGTAGTTATACTTGATTTGGTTTCCGAGGTATTGGCCAGGTATCCAGTTGAACAGGAAAGGAATAGCATTCATGTTGAGGTGGAGAATCCTTCATTGACCGTGCGAGCGGATCGAGAACTGCTTGCAATGATTCTGGCGCAGTTCATCGACAATGCACGGAAATATTCGACGGCCGGGACGCCGATTACGATTGGCGCAAGAGCGAGTCAGACTGAGTTTCTTATTTCCGTACGTAGCTTCGGATCAACGATTCGAATTGAAGACCGGGAACGTATCTTCGAGCGTTTTTACCGGTCGCCGGAATTGAAAGATGCCATTTCCGGAACTGGCATCGGGCTTTCCGTAGTGAGGAAAGCCGCAGAGGCTCATCATGGGCATGTGTGGGTAATCAGTGATGTCAAGGAAGGAACGACATTCTTTCTTTCCCTTCCCATCGATGCAAGGAGGAAGTATTGAATACGGAGCAGCCGAATGCAGGGCAGGGCACGATCCTCGTGGTAGACGACGACAGTTCCACGCGACAGGCATTGCGCGTGACCTTGACCGGAATGGGCTTCACTGTTGTGGAAGCGGCTCGCGGCGAGGAGGCATTATCGCTGGCCCGTGTAACTAGGTTCGATGCTGTGTTGTTGGACGTGGATATGCCGGGGATGGGCGGAGTGGAAGCCTGCCGAAGCATCCGGCATGCGGTTGCGCGCTTGCCGATCCTAATGTTGACAGTAATGGACAGCGAGGATGACAAGGTGCTGGCTCTGGATGCCGGTGCCGACGACTATATCACGAAGCCGTTTCAAGTCCGGGAGTTAACGGCGAGATTGCGTTCGGCAGTACGCAGAAGAAATGCTCAGGATGACAACCGCGACGCGCCGATTCGCCATGGCCAACTCGAATTGGATCCGGTGAAATACCGGGTGCTGAAGAGCGGGCGCGCGATTCATCTGACGCCAAAGGAATTCGAGGTTCTGCATTACCTGATGATGCACGCCGGCGAGCCGATTCCACACGCCCGCCTGCTGAAGTCCGTGTGGGGGCCGGAGTATGGAAACGAGCTCGAGTACCTTCGAACCTTTATCCGTCAACTACGCAAGAAAATCGAAGACGATCCGCGCAATCCGAAGTATTTGCTGACGGATGCTTATGTCGGTTACCGGTTCAATGAACTGCAGGTGGAGTCATAGGGCCTGTCCGCATTCGGATGATGGACGCAGTGGCAGAGCATTGTCTTGGTAGCGCCTCGCCAAAACCTCACCGGGGCTTACGAGAGTCCGGTTCTTGAATTTTGGCGCTGATGTAGTCGAAATAGTAGCGGTCAAAGCATCCTGAAGCAATTCAGAGCCACAACTTTCAAAGAGATGTCCGCAACGTATTCATAATAAAGCAGTTAAAATCACTCAATTTCAATAGATTTCAATAAAACGGCAAAAACTGATTCGGGACCAGGGGGTCGGAGGTTCAAATCCTCTCTCCCCGACCATTATTTTCAAGCATTTACAGATTCATAACGTACTCAAAAGTAGACCCTCTGGTATTAGCCCAGGGGGTCTAATGCCGGAGGGTGCGTCAATACTTTTTTTTTACAGCATATCGGATACAAGACCATCTATAAAAACATCTACAGTTGGAAGAGATGTTCCAGCTTGCTCCCAGACAGTCAAAGTAGACAGTCGCGGAAGTCCGAGTCTCGCGGCCCCGAGTTCTGCCTCGGCAAAAGCCTAGAACCTATCTCATAAACATTTCCGGCTGTGATTTCTGCGAAACTGGAGTTGCTCAAGGCGTCTCTGCGGACTGGGATGGCCGGCCGTTGGGAACTTTCAGACGAACAGTGGGAATTGGTGGAGCCGATCCTGCGCCCGGCGCGGCGTGAGGATAATCGCGGCCGTCCGTGGCACGACACGCGGGCGGTTTTGAACGGTGTGCTGTGGATTCTCGGCAGTGGTGCACAGTGGGCCGAGCTGCCGGCGAAGTATCCGCCGTATCAGACCTGCCAGCGACGGTTCCAGCAGCGGGTTGGTGAGGGCAAGTTCGTTGAGGCACTGCGCTTGCTGGCGCAACATCTTCATGAGCGAGGCAAGCTCCATCTGGACGAAGCGTTCGTGGATGCGACCTTCGCGAGCGCTAAAAAGGGGGCTTTGCCGTTGGCCCGACCAAGCGCGGCAAAGGCACCAAGATCGTCGCTATCGCCTCTGGTGACGGTCTTCCTCTCGCCCTATCTGTCGAAAGCGCTTCGCCTGCCGAGTGCCGGCTTGTGGAAGCAGTTCTGGCCGGATGCTTTCTCGACGAATTGCCGGAAAGGCTGATTGGCGACAAGGCTTACGACTCAGATGCACTGGACGAGCAACTGGCCGAAGAGTACGGCATCGAGATGATCTCGCCAAACCGATCGAATCGCAAACAGAAGACACCGGACGGGCGCCCGCTGCGCCGATACCGTCGCCGCTGGAAAGTTAAACGGCTCTTTGCATGGATGCAGAACTATCGCCGGCTGGTCACACGATGGGAATACCACATCGAAAACTTCCTCGGATTCGTCCAACTCGCCTGCCTGCTCATGCTCCTCAGACATTTATGAGATGGGTTCTAGGGCTTTTTCGGCAGTCAGGGCTAAAATTCCACCCCAGCGACGAAGACCTATCGCTGGGGACCCCATAAACCCTGACCTACCAGTCGTGACCTATTATGGACAGC
>Ga0326727_10019415_pt1 | contig 13666 bp, 13 predicted proteins | sample MB2enrmetagenome_FD_207643 | JGI IMG/M metagenome (GOLD analysis project Ga0326727, IMG submission 207643) | Lab enriched peat soil microbial communities from McLean, Ithaca, NY, United States - MB29MY | ecosystem: Environmental > Terrestrial > Soil > Wetlands > Peat | place: USA: New York... | reverse complement strand
GTACGGCATAGACCTCGGAGGTGGGAATGTCGAGGGCCGACCCGGCTCCAGCCTTGATCTGCTTCGGTTGCTGCGAGGCCTCGGAGCCCACAATGATGGTTCTCTTGCCAGGGCCGGTGAAGACAAAGGCCAGTGCGCCAAAGCCGCGTGCTGAAAAGCCTGGAGCGTTGCCGCCCAAGCCCCACAAAGATGCGTTGGTGCCGCGCAAACCGGCGTTCAACAGCACCGGAACCTTCTTGCTGATCTGTGTAACGACCTTGGTTGCCACCACATAGATGTCACCATTCTTTGTGGTTTGTCCGGCGACTCCGTCGAACGCATCGTTGTCGTTGACGCGTAAGATTCCACCCACGGCGATGGCAGGAACCCACTTGGTCTTTCCTGCGTTCTCTGCAACGATGGTCGCTTTGGCGTGGACGATGCTGAAGTCAGATTTCCACAAGCCGTCGGGGTCGGCGCCGGCGTGAATCTCGCTGGCATAGCCGAATTCAAAGCGTTTGGCAAAGCCTTCGGTGACGGAGACGGTGCTGAAGTCCCCGATCACCGGCCCGCCGGCTAGGAAGTGATAGGAGACGGAGGGTTTTCCCAGGCCATTGGCCGGTGAGGCTGAAGTGTAGGCCAGCGGCGTAACGAAGACGCCCGTGGGGCCTTCATAGCCCAGGCTCTGCGCCTGTGCGGCGTGGGTGGCAAAGGGAAGAACAAAGAGCGGGATGAGCGTCGCCCACCGGCTCTTGAACACTGGCAAATGGAAAATGGATGCAAAGACACGCATAGTGATTTTCTCCTGGATGAAATCCGGTTGAGAGGAGGAATCGTGCGGCGGAAGCATCCCTCAGCAACTGCAAGGCGCGGAGAGCGTTGTATCTCCCTCGATAGGCAGAGACACAAACAGCTATGCCCAAAGGATTGCCGAAGCAGAATGGATTTTCAGTCGCGCGGAAAGGCTGTTGCTAGCGGCAACAGGGACAACAAGCGAAATGCCGGGAGGCATGCAGCGACTGACTCATGGAAATAAGTATACGGTAATTTGTTGAAATATCCAATAAGATAATTTGAATCGTAGGTAACAGAGAACAAATTTTCTTGTTCTGTTCACTTTTTCAATTCTTTCCTCTTTGCGCATTAAGGCTATTTCCGCGAGAATGATGGAGTTGGCTTATTCCGGTTGGAGACCGGCTCATGCTCAACCTGTCCCAGCGACTGATTCTCGGCTGCGTGCTCATGATCGGCCTCATGGCCGGGCTGGTAGTGGCCACGCACGGCGCCCTGGCGGCGGCGGGGCAGCTCCAGCTCGCATGGATGATTGTGTCAGCCGCGGCGGTGGTCGCGGTGATGACTGCCTTTTTTGTGCTGCGGCCGATTCGCCGCTTGGCCCGCGACGCCCGCAGGATCGCCCAAGGCAACCTTGAGCACCGCGTGGAATGGAGCAGCCACGACAGCTTCGGGGTGATCGCCGGGGAGCTGAACCGCATCGCGGTCCGGCTGCGCGAGTTGCGGGAATCCGAGGCCGGGCGACGCCAGATGGAGTTTCAACTCTCCGACGCCGTGCTGCAATCCATCTTTGAACCCATCATCGTGACCGACGGCAAAGGGCACCTGCTCAAGGTGAATCAGGCCGCGGCCGAGCTGCTGGGCGAAGCCGCCACCGACCGCATGGCGCTGGCCAATACGCCCGGCGGAGACAAAATCCTGAACGCCATCCGCGATGCCGTCTCCATGCAGAAGGCCGTGGCCGCCGAGGGCGATGCCTCCCTTCTGCCCATGCGCATTGGCAACCAGGAGCGCAGCTACCGGTTGCGCACCACCCCCATGCGCGACTCCGACGGGCGCCTGCTGGGCACGGTCACCACTCTGGAAGACGTCACCAGCCTGCAGGACACTGACCGCTTCAAGACGCAGTTCATCAGCGTGGCCAGCCGCAAGCTGCGCGACCCGCTGCTCCTGTTGCGCCGCGGCCTCTACGCGCTCGGCCAGGGATTTGCCGGAGAGCTGCAACCATTGCAGGCGGAACTGGTGTCCGCGGCCAGTAGCGAGAGCGAGAAGCTGGACGATCTGATGGGCGACCTGATCGAGGTGGCCGAGCTGGATGCGGGCCGCCGCCAGTTCACGCTGGAACGGTTGCGCCCCTCACAGTTTCTGAACGAGGCCCGCGACCGCTTCTGCGACGACGCGGCTCAAAAGCGCATTCGCGTCGAGGTCAAGGCTTACGCCGACTTATCCTTCATCCAGGCCGACCGGCGCGCGGTGCGCTCCATCCTGGACAACCTGCTCTCCAACGCCATCCGCTACACGCCGCCCGAGGGCGAGATTCTGCTGGCCGCCGAAGAGGTCCAGAACTCGGTGCAGTTCACGGTGCGCGACACCGGACGCGGCATCGAGGCCGAGCGGCTGGGAACCATCTTTGACCGCTTCAGCACATTCTCCGAGCGCGGCTCCGGCCTCGGCCTGGCGCTGGTCCGCCGCCTGGTCGAGCAGTCGGGCGGCCAGATTGCCGTCGAGAGCCGCCTGGGCCACGGAACCACCTTCCGCTTCACTCTCCCTGTGGCCGCTGTCGAAGAAGTCCGTTATCCGGTGGAGGAGGGCTGATGGCAGAGATCAAGCTGGAACGGCAACCGGAACCCGCCAGGCTTCGCATCTACATCGGCGCCGCGCCCGGCGTGGGCAAAACCTACGACATGCTCAACGACGCCTACAGGATGAAGCACCAGCAGGACATCGATGTGGTCATCGGACTGGTGGAGAGCCACGGGCGCAAGGAAACCGAGGCCCGCATCCGCGACCTCGAGGTTGTGCCTCAGCGCGTGATTCCCTACCGCGGCGTCAACCTGAAAGAGATGGACGTGGACGCCATTCTGGCCCGCCATCCGCAAACCGTCATCGTCGACGAGCTGGCCCACACCAATGTGCCCGGCAGCAAGAACCGCAAGCGTTACGAGGATGTTCTGGAGTTGCTCGACGCCGGCATCAACGTCATGACCGCGGTCAACATCCAGCACCTGGAAACGCTCAACGACGCCGTCAACCGCTCCGCCAACACCATCATCCGCGAGACCGTCCCGGACAACTTCCTCAAGCGCGCCAACGAAGTTGTGAACGTGGACGTGACGGTGGACGAGCTGCGTTCGCGTCTGCGCCAGGGAAAGATTTACGCCTCCGAAAAGGTGGAGCAGTCGCTGGCCAACTTCTTCCGCAAGGGCAACCTGAACATGCTGCGCGAGCTGGCCCTGCGCACCACCGCCGAGCAGGTGGGCAACCAGGCCTCCGCCTACCGCCGCACCCAGGGATTGGAACAGGCGCCCATCCCCGAGAAGGTGATGGTCTGCCTCAGCGCCCGGCCCGGCACCGAGCGCCTTTTGCGCGTGGGCGCTCGCATAGCCGGGCGCCTGGCCAGCAACTGGTACGCCGTCTACGTCAGCCGGCCCGAGGACGATAAAGGCCATGGCGACCCCGAGGCCTTTCACCGCCTCGAAGAGTACCAGCGCATGGCCCGCGATCTGGGCGCGCAGGTGGTCACGCTCAGCGGCAAGAACGTCGCCGACTCCCTCATCCGCTTCGCCCAGCAGGAGAGCATCTCCCACGTGGTCTTCGGCCAGCCGGCGCGCTCGCGCTGGGAGATCCTTTGGCGCGGCTCGGTGCTCAACCGTTTCCTCTCCGAGATCCGCGATGTCACCGTGCAGGTAGTGCCCATGCAGACGCCAAAACAACTGCGGCGGGGCTGAGCCGGTTGCTGTTTAAGGCACGCAATCCTGCCTTGATTTCTTTTCCAATCAGAGTAACTATTCTTCGGCGGCGGGGTTCAACCCGATGTTGACTTCCGCGATTGTTCGTCCAATCCGGATGAACCGGGAGCAAGACTTTACCCGCAGGAGAGACAGTACCATGAATCGGTCTTTTTTTAGATTGCTTTTGCGTAGCATGCTGACTTCCGTTGCAGTGACGGCCATTCTATTTGGAGCTTTCAGCGCGGCACGCGTTCAGGCGCAAGACATTCCTCAAAATCGTCTGGATGGTGATTGGAAGAATATCGACCCCCATGCACGGGGAATCGACGTGATTGTCATCGCCGGAAAGAAAGTCCACCCCTTCGGTGTATGTCATCCGAAGGATTGTGACTGGGGCGTGATCAAGGCGAAGAGCTTTGCTTCGAGCGTCGATTCCGCTGATATCAGCAAGCTGGTGGCGAAGAAGTACACCGGATTCAGTTCAGTGGAGATGACGATTGCGCTGTTGCGCGATGGCAGGCTGCGAGTGGATACCTTTACCCACTTCACGGATGGAAGCGGCCGCGCCGACTACAGTGATGTCAACTACTTTCAGCGCAGCGTGAACCCCTTCGCTCCATAGGCGCGCATTTTGTTTTTCTCGTTTGAAGAATGAGTTATTGAGAGATCACTCCTTCGCGGTGCGAGACAGGCAAACTTGCTCGTCGAGCGTGTCTGCGCGAAAGTTATATATCTTGATGCTCAGGGTTGCTCTCCGTTGATCTTCAGATAGCTCCGCAAAGAGTGAAACTTCTTTCTTGCGATGTGATATGTACTCGTGAGGCTCTTCGCAATCATATCCAAACGCGCTATCCTCTTTAAACACATTTACATATCCAACGGCGCACATTCGCTGGCCGCCCGGCTCGATATCAGCAAGCAATTCAGTAATGAGTTTTATCGGAAGTTCGTAATACTCCGATCGATGGTAGTTATCTTCATCGCCCATCCAACTGGAATTGCGAGCCTCATCCGAGAAAACAACCACCAAGGATTCATGGCCTTCGCCTTCGTGTAGATGGCAGTATGGTGTTTTCGTCCGTTCATATGGCGTTCCTAAATCTATTGTAGGAGATGGAAGCATCAACAGTTCCAGATATTTTCTGGCGTGTGCGGTAAGTGTCTGTAGTATCTGCCGTTCTGGTGGCGTGATGCCGCGGGATTGCATGAAATTCGATACATCCTTGCGGTAGGCATCGTTATCATTCAGTTGTTCAATGACATTTGCGCAATTTTCTCCCAGCTCATTCCATAGCTTAGTTAAAGCGGTAGCTAGCTTCTCAGCCGGAACCTGCTCAATGGTTACATCTTTTGATTTTGACATAGATCACCTCTTTCCTGGCGTTTCCGGCATCCCATAATATCTCTATCGTGATCAAAAATGAAATTCGAGAAGATGCTTATCATCTCTCGCCTCAAAATCGATTTTATACTCTCTCATTTGATTTGTTTATTCATAATCGAGAGAATTCTACACTGATAATAGCGGAAATATGCCGATGCCGGGGCGGTATCTTCGAGGCCTGTTGCATCGGCGTTTTTCCTCTGGCGGCCGGAATTTTGGCGGGAGATTGGGCGGAGCGCGGGGGCACGGGGCTCTGCTCGGAAAACATGCCCAGAATACGGCTAAGCGGCAAAACCGTCTCTGTGATAATTTGGTAGTAGCGGCCTTGTGAGAGCTCGTAGCTCAGTTGGTAGAGCAACGCCCTTTTAAGGCGTGGGTCCTGGGTTCGATTCCCAGCGAGCTCACCACCCCTCCCGGCCGCCGCGCTCCTCAATCCTTACTGTGCCTTCTATGCGCCCGCATCGGGCGTCTGCCGCGCTTCGGACACTTGCGTAGACAGTGGCAGCGTGAAATAGAATGTGGCGCCGGAACCAAGTTCGCTTTCCGCCCAGATTCGTCCGCCGTGTGCCAGCACGATGTGCTTGACAATGGCCAGGCCCAGGCCGGTGCCGCCCGACTCGCGGGAGCGCGCCTTGTCGACGCGATAGAAACGCTCGAAGATGCGGCTCAGATGCTCGCTGGCGATGCCGGGGCCGAAGTCCCGCACGCTGAACTCCACCTCGAATTCCAAAAGCCGCGCGCCGATCAGAATTCGCTTGCCGGCCTGGCCGTAGCGGATGGCGTTTTCCACCAGGTTGCCGAAGACCTGGTTCATGGCGTCGGGATCGGCCATCACCAGCGCCTCCGGCGCGCCGGACAATTCCAGCGCGACGTCGGAATCAGCCACCAGGCCGCCCAGCGAGTCCATGGCGTCCTGGATCAGCGCATCGGCCCGCGCGGGCTTGGGCGACAGCTTGTAGTCGGGGCTCTCCACGGTAGCCAGGGCGAGCAGATCCTCGGTGATGCGGTTCATGCGGGTGGCGTTCTTGAGGATGATGCCCAGGAACTCGCGGCTGGTTTCCTTGCGGACATTGGGCTCCTCGATCAGCGTCTCCACGTAACCCTGGATGGAGGTGAGCGGGGTGCGCAACTCGTGGCTGACATTGGCGACAAACTCGCGGCGGGATTTTTCCGCGGCATCGATGCGGGTAATGTCGTGCAGCACGGCCAGCGCGCCGCCGGAAGAGATAGGAACCGCATGGATCTCGAAGATGCGCCCCGGCGCCAAAGTTCTGGCCCGCCCGGAACGCTCTTCGCGCTCCTCCAGCGCCGCTTTCACTGAGGAGAGCAGTTCAGGATCTTGCACCGAGTGAACCAGCGGGAATCCAACCCGAATCTGTGTCCCGGCAATGCGCCCCATAGCGGCGTTGGACCAGCGCACCAGCCCCTCGGGCGTAATGGCGACCACGGCTTCCTGCAGGGAATCGAGCAGCCCGGCCAGCTCCAGGCGGCGGCTCTCGATCTCGGCAATGTTCTCCGCCAGCCGCTGGGCAGCCTGGTTCAACGCCGCCTCGATGGAAGAGAGCGGATCTTCTTCGTCGTAATCCAGGCGGGCGCTCAGCTCGCCCGCGGCAATGCGCCGCGTGAAGGCGATGACCCGGTCAAGCCGCGCGCTGATGCGGCCGGCAACCCATACGGCCAGAGCCAGCGCCACGGCCAGCGCGATCAAACCGGACCAGAGGGTCTCATTGCCGAGAAACAGGCTGGATTTTCCGGGAGCAACCTCCAATACTTTGCGCGCAATAAAAGGCAGGATGACAAACTCCATCGCCGCTGCCTGGAAGACCAGCAGCAGGAGAAAGAGGCCGAGCAGCTTCATGAATAGCTTTGATTTCAAGGCGCCCTACTTGCTCTTGGGAAGCTCAAAGCGGTAGCCGGCGCCGCGTACCGTCCTCAAGTGGCGCGGGTTTTCCGGATCGGCCTCGATCTTCTCCCGGATGCGGCTTACATAAACATCGACCGATCGGGGCGTGACAAATCGCGCATCGCCCCAGACGGCATCCAGCAAATGATCGCGGCTGAAGACCCTGCCGGGATGGCGCGCCAGGTAGTCCAGCAGGCGGAACTCGGTGGCGGTGGTGGGAATCACCTCGCCGCGAACCGTCAACTGCATGGCGTTGGCGTCGATGATGACCTCTTCAAAGCTGATGACCGAGGGCGCTTCGGGCCGCTCGAAGCGGCGCAGCACGGCGCGCACGCGCGCCACCAACTCGCGCGTGGCGAAGGGCTTGGTGATGTAGTCGTCGGCCCCCATTTCCAGGCCCAGCACGCGGTCGTTTTCGCCGGCGCGCGCGGTCAGAAAAATAATCGGCACGGCGCAAAGCCCAGGGTGCTTGCGCAGGCGCTTGCACACGTCCAGGCCGTCGCCGCCGGGCACCATGATGTCCAGCAGAAACAGTACGGGCGCCTGGCGCTCGGCGTCGGAAATCAGATGCGTGGGAGTGCTGTACAATCGCGCCGCAAACCCGGCGGCCTCCAGGTGATGCTGCACCAGCCGCGCGATGTCGGTGTCGTCTTCCAGTACAAAAATGGTCTGGCTCAACCGGTCTGCCCTCGCCCGGCGGCCGTTGAGCTTCAGATGCGGAGGCCGCACGGAACTATGAACAGACTACTGCAACCAGGCAAAGAAAATGCAAACGTTGTGTGAATTTGTCCGGGAGACCCATGCCCGCGGTCTCTCAGCGGCTGAAGAGCATCTGCCCGCCCACCCCGATCAGGGTCAAGGCAAAGATGCGCCGCAGCCAGAGGTCGGAGATGAACTGTGCGCCCGCGGCGCCAAAATAGCCTCCCACCAGAAACCCGGCGGCCAGCAGAAGCGCCACGCGCAGGTCCGCGTTGCCGTCTCGGTAGTATTCCAGGAAGGCAAGAATGCCCACCGGCGCCAGCAGCGCGCCCAACGAGGTTCCCTGGGCCTTGTGCTGGCTCATGCCCGCGAGCCAAACCAGCGCGGGGACGAATAAAATGCCGCCGCCAATTCCCACCACGCCGGAGACCATGCCCACCACCAGCCCCACCAGCAGCATCATCCAGTTCACAAAAGCCTCCCACCAGGCGCGGTGAATTGCGTTGGCCGCGCCCGCGCATCCAGCCTAAACCATCCGGCGGCGGAAGAGGCAATCTCCCCTACTCTCTGCCGCGGAACTGGATGATGCGCCGGCGGTCGCGCTTGGAGGGACGGCCCTCGGGCAAGGGCGCGAACTGCTGCATGGCCTTGCGCTCGGCGGCTGCCTTAGCCCGCGCCGCAATGCTGGCCTCGCTCTCGCGATATTGCGTCTGCGCCACCGCCGCCGGGCCGCGCATCTGGCTCAGCGCCAGAACCTCAATCTGAAAGTCGCCGCCCTCGTTCTTCACTTCGAGACGGTCGCCAACGCGGACCTCGCGAGAGGGTTTGGCCTCATGCCCGTTGGAGAGAATGCGGCCCATGTCGCAGGCCTTGGAGGCCAGCGCCCGCGTCTTGAAGAAGCGAGCCGCCCACAGCCATTTGTCGATGCGCATGGAGTCCATGAGGCTATTGTCGTACAAAACGGCGGCTTGCTGCGCCAAGCGCTGGCCGTGGCTGGCGTTGCACCCCGCCCGCAAGATTCACACATTTGTAACAATTATGGAGCGTTTTATTCCATATACTTACCCTCATATGGCTATCGACGACCCCCTTGTGATCGAACGCACCGAAGGCAAAGCTCCCGGAACGCTGATCTTCCGCTTGATCGGCCCGGTCACCCTGCGCAACCTCTTCGGATTGCAACAGCAGTTGCGCGGCAGCGCATCGCCGTCTCTGACCATCCTCGACCTCAGCGGCGTTCCTTACATGGATTCGGCAGGCATGGGCGCGATCATCAACCATTACGTCCACTGCCAGAACAAAGGCGTCCTGCTGATCGTCGCCGGAGTCAACAGCCGCGTGATGGAACTCTTCAAGATGACCAAGGTGGACACGGTCATCTCCCTGGCGGCGACGGTGGAAGAAGCGGAAGCCCAGGCATAATCAGCGTTGATTCCGTCGGCTTTATGCGGGGGTTGAACAGGCTGCGGAATAACTCGTTCGGGCGGTAGGCCGGGGATTTATCCCCGGTATAAAGCCAATGGAATCAACGTTGGCTTTAGCCCCTGAGGTATGCTATTCGTGCTTATTGGTTGATAAAGGGCCTTTTTCCGCAACCTGTGAAACCCCCGCCTCCTTCCGCAATCTGCGATCTGCGACTGTAGTAGTAGGCTGGCTGGCGTTCATCGATTCCCAGGTCGCAAAGGCAGGCTCTGGGGCACCCGGCGTCGTTTGACTTCACGTGCCGGCCAGTTGGCCGGCACGTATGCCTCATCTCCCCTACTTGCAGTGAATAGTGAAGTTGATCTTATGCTGGACTGGATTTGGAGATTCGATAATGATGTTCACCCAGCCGGTGTAGGTGGCGAATTTTGGTGTATTTGCGCCGAGTTGCCAATCATAGTAGACCGGCACGGAGTGGTTGGCTTGGGGCAGATTGACGCTCTTTGAGCTGGTCGTATGGCCGCCGTCGTTGCGATCAAAGCGGTAAGTGACCTCGGTTGGCCCGGTGCTGATCAAGCCCCAGCCAAACTTCAGACTGACGGGGCATGAACCTGTGTATTGAAAGTCTTGGGCAACAATGCCATTGGCACGCAAGGAAGATCCCCCCACCCGAACGCTCTGCGCCATCAGGCTGACAGATCCCAGGCAGACGAGAATCCCAAACACGCTTGCAATCTTGCTGATCTTCATTTGTCCTCCTTTGGACCGAATCCGCCGTTGTGTACTTCCGGCACGAGTCAATATAACTCACATTCCCCATGGCTGTGCGCATTTTCTTGCGCTGCCATTCAAGTACACTGGTCCCATGCTGTGTTGGGAGCCAACCATGCCGGGCTTGTGGGCCAGGACGCGGACGACGCTGGAGATGATCAAGTGGGAGCACTCCATCTTCGCGCTGCCCTTTGCGCTGACGGCGGTGCTGCTGGCGGCCAATGGATTGCCCGGCTGGCGGACGCTGGGCTGGATTCTGGTGGCCATGGTCGGGGCGCGCTCCTCGGCAATGGCCTTCAACCGTTGGGCAGATGCGGAGCTGGACGCGGCCAATCCGCGCACCAACACTCGCGCGATTCCCGCCGGCTTGCTGACGCGCCAATTTGTGCTGGGCTTTACGCTGCTCATGGCCGTGGTCTTTGTGGCTGCGGCGGCGGAGCTGAACCGGCTGACATTTTATTTGTCGCCGCTGGTGCTTATGGTGCTGTGGGGCTACAGCTACCTGAAGCGCATCACGCGCTGGTCGCACCTGGGGCTGGGCCTCGCGCTCGGCCTCGCTCCCTCGGCGGCGTGGATTGCGGTGCGCGGCTCACTGGACGCGCGCATTCTGGTGCTGACCGCGGCGGTGACGCTGTGGGCGGGCGGATTTGACGTGCTCTACGCCTGTCAGGACTTCGAGCACGACCGCGCCGCCGGGCTGCATAGCCTGCCCCAAGCGGTGGGGATTCCGGCGGCCTTCTGGACAGCGCGGGCGATGCACCTGCTGATGCTGGGGCTGCTGGCCTGGTTCGGCGCGCTCTTCCATTTTCAGAGGCTCGGCTGGGCAGGCATCGCGGTCGTGGGGCTGTTGCTGGCCTATGAGCACTCCATGGTTTCGCCGCGCGACCTGCGCCGGCTGAACGCGGCTTTTTTCACCATGAACGGCGTGATTGCCATGGTGTTTCTGGGATTTGTAGCAGTGGATTTGTGGGTCCGGAGTTGAGTCGCAACCAACGCGCCCTGCTCCGCGCAGGATCACAATTGAGTGAGATCACCCCCGGCAGAGCCGGAAGAACTCCCTGGACACTACAGCAAGACAGGGATGGTCTATCCCGGAATCCTGCTCACAAGTCGATGCGACCAACAGGGTGGGGCCCCCGGCGACAGGTCTTCGTCGCTGGGGTGGAGGACTCTTTCGGCAACCGCACCGCGCAGAGCTTCACCAATGGGGTGTACTCGAATTGGGCGAACTATAACCCGGCCAACAACCAGATCACCACAGCCTCCTCCGCGCTTGCCGGATACGTTTACGACGCCAGCGGCAACACCCTCTACGACGGCAACAATCGCTATTGGTACGATGCAAAAGGGCAGCTTTGCGCGGTGCAGAGCCTGGCTGTCGCCGGCCTGCCCATCACGCAATACGTCTACGACGCGGAGGGAGCGCGCATCGCCAAGGGCACGCTCAGCGCCGCGCCCGCTTCATACACGGCCACATGCGCGCCGCCCTTGAGTTTCGGGTTTACAATCACTACGAGGTATCTGGTGGACCTGGGCGGCGATCAGGTGACGGAGCTGAGCGAGCAGAGCGGCGAGGTCTGGAAGCACTCCAACGTCTTTTCCGCCGCGCGGCTCACCGCGACTTATGACACCGGCGGCCTGCACTACGAGCTGGCTGACCCGCTGGGCACCAAGCGCGTGCAAGCCAACATCTCCGGCCAGATAGAGACAAGTTGGGCCAGCCTTCCCTTCGGCGACGCCCTGACTCCCATCCTCCCGCCCAACCCTCCCTCCACCGCCGAACACCACTTCACGCAGAAGGAGCGCGATAACGAGTCAGGGAACGATTACTTAGGGGCCAGGTACTACGCCAGCAGCATGGGTAGATTCATGTCGCCGGATGACTTCTGGAAGGATACGAATCTCTCCGATCCTCAAAGTTGGAACAAATACGCCTACGCTCGCAACAACCCGCTGCGGTTTATAGATCCAACCGGCACAACTGCGACCGAGAAGAAGACCTGCTCGCAAGATGGAAAATCCTGCAATATCCAAATCACCGCGAGCATAGCGATTTACGCAGATCCAAAGAGCAGAATCGATACAGCAGCTGCCGCAAAAACGATTAAGGGTAACATCGAAGCCGCATGGAAAGGAGACTTCAAGGGAGATGACGGGATAAAATACACTGTCTCGACTCATGTGGATGTTCAAGTAGTCGATAACAAAGCAGCTGGCGAGGCGAGCGGCGCGCAGAATGTGATTGAACTTGTAAAAGGCTCATCGAACGCTTCTGCGAATGAGGATTCCACAATTAAACAGAATGTAGCAAATCCTGGGCAGGATCTTGGAACATGGAATATATATCATCTCGATCGTGATGTTGCACACGAGTTTACGCACATTCTAGGCGTCTGGGACCGCAACACTCAGAGTCCTCAAGATCGTATTCTTTCAAACACATTTTGGAATCTCCGCCCCAATCGTTATGTTGCCAAGCCAACTGATCTGCGTTTGGGAATCCAGGAAGTAACAGGTTCAAACTCCCCCAATGAGGCGACCGTTGGAGTTCCCGATCATGCTAGTGGCTGGAAGTGACAGTAATCAGGCCGTACTCCATCAAATCAGTTCTTTTCAAGTCAGGAAGGGGGGAATTAGGTGAACAAATGGAATAGTGGTTGGCGTTTAATGATAATGATTGGCTTTAGTGGTTTAGGTTTATTTTCGCTGAATGCCCAGAGTTCCATTCCTTCAGCTTCAAACATTCTTTCGGTTCGTCTACTATCACCATCCCCCATAGTATGTTTCGGACAATCAGAATTTCCGTTTGAAGCGGTCCTCACAAACAATAGTGATGTGATTATTGAGGTGAGCAAGAATGGAGTTGAAGGGTTTTATTTCGAAGAATTCCATGATGGTAAGGTAATTCACAGCCAAAATGGTGTTGGGGAGGTTGTGCCAGGCAATTGGGTCCGAATTTTCCCGCATCAATCAGCAATTGCGCCTTTCACTTGGGAAATCAGCCCGGGATCGATGAGTTCAGGCGGGCTATTTGATTCACCAGGGACCTTTTCTGCCGAGTTCCAGTTTTTGGTTATTACTCGCAAAGCTGGCCACGGCTTCATTCCTCATGGTTCTGTCCAAACAAACAAGGTGATGTTCATGATTTCAGATTGCAGTGTGGTGACTTTGCCACATCAATCTCCGATATCGAAAGGCGTTCCAACTGTGTCCGCTCCGAGTACGTTACTCCATGAGTCGGGTCATGCCGACCCGCCGAAGCCGCAGTGAACCGGTGTTGTGCAAGCCAACCGCCAGCCGTCCACCGGGGCGGCTTACTTGCTGTTGAGGTAGGGATCGCCGGTTCCAACGGCATTCCGCCGGCAGAACCGGGGGAGCGCGGCGGGTCGTTTCGGGTTGACAGGTTTTTGTTTTCGGCTCCATCGGGAATCATGGCGGTGGGGGCGGAAGAGTGCCCGGCTTCGCCTTATTTACAAAATGACACCGCCGCCAGCGTCGCCGTCAAGCTAGCCTCGTCCATTAACTCCACGGGGGGCAGCGTGGTTACGGCCACGCCCAGCGGCAGCGCCGTCAACCTGCTCAGCAATGCCGCCGGTGCAGCCAGCAACAACTTCGTTCTCTCCGTCTCCGTCAGCGATGGAATGGGCGTCCTCTACCCCTATCTCGCCGCCTACCCATCCTTCCAGCTCGATGCGGAAAACCCGACCGGCGGTGCGGCGGCGGATTCGAGTTACGGTACGATTTACTCGTATGCGATTCCGCAGG
>Ga0326727_10019414_pt1 | contig 13666 bp, 14 predicted proteins | sample MB2enrmetagenome_FD_207643 | JGI IMG/M metagenome (GOLD analysis project Ga0326727, IMG submission 207643) | Lab enriched peat soil microbial communities from McLean, Ithaca, NY, United States - MB29MY | ecosystem: Environmental > Terrestrial > Soil > Wetlands > Peat | place: USA: New York... | reverse complement strand
GCCTGGCTCCATAACTTCCGCCGACTGGTCACCCGCTGGGAATATCACGAGGCCAACTTCCTCGGTATGCTCCATCTCGGCTGCCTCGTCATTCTCCTGAGGCATTTATGAGATACGCTCTAGTAAACTGTCGACGTCTCCAGAATTGAGGTATTGCGCGAATCGGTCATCACACGCCTCGGGATTTTGTGCCGACATGACGGATCCTCCCTCAAACTTCACTTGATACTACTCCCAGACGTCTCCTGGATTCGAGTTGCGGGTTAAGTCGCAGTGACCCTTCGAGCTTTAGGCTCCTGGCCCAAATGGCTGGATCTCCCAACACGTAAACGCGTTCGCTGCGGGAAAGTCCAGCAAAAAACCGCCATAGAGTAGCGCCAAGTTCCTACCTCGCGCGGCCGTAAAAGCGGAAGCGATTTTCGGGCTGGCCCCGGACTTCGGTTTGAATTGCGAAGAGGCTTCCGGCCAAGCGATCTCCGCGCGGCGCTGCGGCGGAGGCCGTGGTGACAAAAAGTGTTGTGAGATCGGCGCCGCCAAATGTGCAGGTCGTAATATTTTTCACTGGCATTTCGATAACCCGATCGATTTTTCCGTCCGGCGCAACTCGCACAATGCACTTCCCGTAGAAACGGCAGTTCCAGAGAAAGCCTTGCGAATCCACCGCCGAGCCGTCGGGGGATCCGCGCGCGAAACCTTGAAGGAAAGGCCGTTCATCCGCGATCGCGCCCGTCGAAGCATCGTAGTCATAAACCCAGATCACGTTGGCGAGCGTGTCTCCGAAATAAAAGCGGCGGCAATCGGGACTCCACGCAAGCGTGTTGGCGACTCCAACTCCTTTTCGCCAGGTAGTCGCCTGGCCATCCGGGCCGACACGAATGAGGATGCCGTCTTGTCCACCGGCTTCGCCCGAGGAACCATCCGCATTCACGTTGTTGCGCATCGACCCAATCCACAGCGATCCGCACGGATCGCACCGCGCGTCGTTCAAGCGGACTGCCGGCCATCCGTCGAGCAGGAAAAGCGGATCGTGGCGCGCATCCGTTGCCGGCTCCCAGAGAATCACGCGCGAGCCCAGCACGACAACCAGCACATCCTCGCGATCGCTCAACGCGAGGGAGGTGACTGGTTCATCGAATAACCAGGTGCGAACCGAAAAATCCGCCAGATTCAAGCGATGAATCAGGAAGCGATTGATGTCGGTCCAATAGACGGCATTGTGCGCGGCGTGCCAGACCGCGCCTTCGCCGCAGACGTCGCCCGTGGGCGCGACACAAACCGGATCCCCGATCATTGCACTCCGATCCCTGCGAGCAATCCGCCGTCGACCAGATAGTCTCCGCCCGTGCAGAATGCGGATCGATCGGACAAGAGGAACGCCGCCAGTTCGGCAACTTCTTCGACGGTGCCAACACGACCGAGCGGATGTGCCGCCCCGAACCTCTCGACAACTTCATCGACGGGCAGCTCCGGCGAAAAATGCGCGGCCGCGCGTTCGAGCATGGGAGTGCGAATGGATCCCGGGCTGATGGAATTGACGCGAATGTGATCGGCCGCGTGGTCCAGGGCGAGCGCGCGCGTCAGGCTAAGAAGACCGCCCTTGGAAGCGGCGTAGGCGGCAACCCCGTGCTGGCAAGCGTGCCCTTGCACGGACGCGACAATCACGATCGAGCCGCCGCCGCGTTTTATCATTTCCGGTATGCCGAAGTGGGAAAGAAGATACACGCCGCCAAGATTCACGGCCATGCAACGGTTCCACGTTTCCGGCTCTGTTTCCACGGTATTCCCAAATGGATGAATGGCGGCGGAATTTGCGAGGAAATCGAGCCCGCCAAATTGTGCAACGGCCTTGCCGACGACCGCTTGCACCTGCTCTGGCCGGCTAACGTCGCACTGCTCCACGCGGAGCGCATAGCCCCTCGCAGCGGATTCCTGTTGGAGTTCGCGGTTCGCGATTGCGTCTATGCCACAAGCCATGACGCTCGCGCCGCCCGATGCAAGCCTCATCGCGATGGCCCGGCCAATCCCGGTGGTACCGGTCACGATGGCAACCTTACGTTCGAATTCCTTCATGGGTGAATACTCTCTGCAATTCTTTTGGATGCGATTTCAACTGCTTGCGAAAGAATCCTGTTACTTCTATTAACCTCGGGCAGGCAGCGAAAGGCCGTGAGGAGTCTACTCCTACCGTTGCAATATGGAAACGGCCAGGTTCCCCGGATTTATGCGGCATTGGAATGGCAAGAGACACGCGCGAACGCTCAGCCGGCAAATTCCGGGGTAGTGTACTTCAAACCTTCCACCACGCCACGCAATTCGGCGAGCCCCTTCAAGCGGCCGACATAGGAGTAGCCGGGGTTGGTTTTCTTGTTGATGTCGCCGGCGAGCAGGTGTCCATGATCGGGCCGCATGGGAATTTCGTGATCCCCTCGCTTGGCGCGCCGCCGGCGCGATTCCTCAGCAAGCAATGCGCGGATCGCGCCTACGATATCCGAACTGCCGTGAAGATGCTCGGCTTCATGGAATGAGCCATCTGCTTCGCGAACGACCTGGCGAAGATGCGCGAAATGAATGCGCGGAGCGAATTCCCCGATCATCGCAAGCAAATCATTGTCCGCGCGGGCGCCATAAGAGCCCACGCAAAAAGTGAGGCCGTTAGCGGGATTGTCAACGCCTGCAAGGATTGATCGCGCATCGCCGGCAGTCGAAACGACGCGAGGCAGGCCGAAGAGTGGCCACGGCGGGTCGTCCGGGTGAATCGCAAGCCGCAGGCCGAGGTCTTCCGCCACGGGCACGACTTCCTGCAGGAAGGCGACAAGGGCGGAACGGAGATCGCCGGGCGTGGCTCCTTCCCACTCCACGCGCGATTCGCGAAATAACCGCCGGTTGTACGACGATTCCGCGCCGGGGAGTCCCGCGAGAATGACCTGCTCAAGTTCGTCTTGCTGCGCCTTTGACATCGAAGCGAAGCGCGCGCGGGCGGCCGCGACGCGCTCGGGCGAGTAATCGAGTTCGGCACCCGGGCGCTCGAGGAGGAACAGGTCGTACGCCGCGAAATCCACGGCATCAAAGCGCAGCGCGTAGCCCGTGCTGGGCAAGCGCCACTTCAAGTTGGTCCGGGTCCACTCGACGAGCGGCATGAAGTTATAGCAAACGACCGGCACGCCTGCCTTGGCGATGGCGGCGAGGGAATCCTCCCAGGCAGCGATGTACTGGCGATAAGGCCCGGAGCGCAGCTTGATGGAATTGTGAACCGGGATGCTTTCGACAACCGACCAGACGAGGCCCACGGACTCGATTTCCGCTTTGCGCTTGAGGACTTCGTCAAGAGGCCAAGCCTCGCCGCGATAGATGTGATGCAGGGCGGAGACGATGCCCGTCGCGCCCGCTTGCTTGATTTGATCGAGCGAAATCAAGTCTTGAGGGCCGAACCATCGCCATGTTTCTTTCATGTCCGTATCGTATTACATTTTGACGCGCCGTTCGCGCGCTCACCGGCTATTTCAATGTGCATTTATTTTGGCAAATGCAATGGAGCGCGGTGAGCGGAAATCCTCATCAACTTTCGCTGATTAAAGAGCACGAGTGCTTAAGCCGGCGCGCCTTATCCGTTCCCTCATCCCGCCCGACGCCGCCGGCAGGTGGAAAAGAGAGCCGTGGCATATCGCCACGCGCTACAGATTCCTGCGCCAGAACTCGCGCATGGTGCGGAAGAGGTGGATGGTGGCGGGCGCATCGGAGATGCCGTGTTTGCGCATGGGATAGATCATCACTTCGTAGAGAATATCTTTCGCGATGAGCTCATTAAGGAAGGCCTGCTCATTCTGCGGATGTACGTTGTCGTCGTAAGTGCCGAACGCGACCATCAGGTGGCCGGAGAGATCCCCGGCATGCTTGACCAGCGACGTGCGGTCATACGCCTCGGCATTCTGGGAAGGAGGGCCCATGAGGGATTCCGCCCATTTGGAATCGTAGTAGTGCCAATCGGTCACCGGCGCGACAGAGATGCCCGCCTTGAATTCCTTGGAGCGCGTCATGAGATTGAGGGTCATGGTGCCGCCGCCGCTCCAGCCCCATACACCGAATCGTGAAGCATCCACCCAAGGCTGAGATTTGAACCACCGAACTCCGGCGAGAAGGTCGTCGGTTTCCGAGGCGGCGGGGTTGGCAGCGATGGTGTTTTCGAGTTTCTTGCTGATGCCGGTGGCGGCGCGATTGTCGATATAGATGACGACAAAACCATCCTGGAGAAGAAGTTGGTTGTAGAGGCCCGTCTCCGCGCTCCATTCGTTCACGACATCGGGAGCCGAAGGGCCGCCGTAGACATACAGGATCACAGGGTATTTGCGGGCAGGATCAAAATTCCTTGGCTTCCAGATTTCCGTGGGCATCGGAAAACCGTCCGCGGCGGGAACGGTAAGAAATTCGGGGTACTGGATTCCTTCGGGAAGCAGCTCCGGGCGGGGCGCCGCGAGAGTTTGCAAGAGCTTGCCATCGGCGTCATGAAGCTGCAAAGAAGGCAGGGTGCGGTTGTTGGAGAAACTGTCGAAATAGAATTTCGCGTTGGGGGACATCGAAATGGCGTGTGCGCCGGACTCGGCGGAGAGGCGCGTGAGGCCGGAACCGTCGCTTTTCACGCGGTAGAGGTTGCGTTCGATGGAAGAATCCTTGAGCGCGGTAAAGTAGATCCAATCATTCCCGGAATCGATTCCGGCAACCGCCTGGCGGACCCAGTAAACGCCTCCGGAGGAGGCCATGGCCCAGTCGCCGCTGGTGACGCGGTTGACGAGGCTGCCGTCCATGGTAAAGCGATACAGGTGCATGAAGCCGTCGCGCTCGGAAGCCCAAAGGAAATAGCGGCCGCCCGGAAGAAAGTGGAGGTCGTCGGTCTCATTCACCCAGGCCGGATCGGTTTCCGTGAGGATGTGCTTGCGCTCGCCGGTCTTGACGTTGATGAAGTCGAGGCGATTCTCCTTCTGCGAGCGGGGCATCGTTTGAATGCTGAGCCGCTCGGAATCCGGCAGCCACTCTACCCGCAAAATCCACTCGAAGGGTTCCGCGCCAAGATTGATCCAGCGGGTCTGCGGATTGGAGACTTCGGTGACGCCGACGCGGACGCGTGGATTTTTTTCGCCGGATTTCGGATAACGCTGATGAATGATGTGTTCGTCGACGGGCTGAAAATCCACAAAGGTACTATCGGCAACTTCGCTTTCGTCCGTCTGAAGAAAGGCGATGGAACGCGAGTCGGGCGACCACCAGTAACCGATATCACGGCGACCGAAAATTTCTTCCCAGTAGACCCAGGTAAGAGTGCCGTTCAGCAGCGTGTCCGAGCCGTCGGAGGTGAGACGCGTCTCCTTTTTCGCGGCGATGTCGTAGACGTACAGGTCATTGGAACGCACGAAGGAAAGGAGGCGTCCGTCAGGAGAGAATTGCGCGTCTTTTTCCTCCGCGGGGGTATTGGTGACGCGCGTGAAGGAAGAGGCGGAGAGATCAAGAAGAAAAATGTCGCCATGAAAGATGTACAGCGCCTGCCGGCCATTGGCGTCAAACGAGTCCGGCCAAGGAAGCGCTTGCTTGATTTCCGTGGAGGAATCCAAGGACGTGAGGGAGGCGACGGCTTTGGACATGTCTAGAACCGGGCGCCTCTCGTGTGTGATGGGATCGAGCCGCTCGAAGGTGCGCTGCGCTTCGGGTTGGCGCGTGTCATAGAGAATGGCGGAGTTGTCGGCGAGCCATTTGAAGCTAGGTACCTCCGCCACGCTGGAGCCTTCTTTGCCGAAGATCCATTCCACGGTGAGCGAAGGCCGCTGCACCTGAGCCATCGCGGAGCAAACTGCAAAGAAGAACACAAGCAGGGACGCGAGAAAAAGAGTAGCGGCACGGAAGTGCTTGGAAGACATAAGGTTTTCTTCTCCTGGCCAGAAAAAGTACATGTGGAGTGCCCGGCTCCTGATAATAGACGACGCCTTGAACCGTAGCAAAGTGTTCCATCCATTCGGGAAACGTACCCCTCCCATTGTCCATTGTCCTTTCGTTTGCAATGTCCTGCACTTCGGACCAGTAGGCTGCGCTGTTGCTTTGGCATAGGCTTTGTGGGATTGCGGGGTGTCGTCGCTGGGGAACGAAGCGAGGTCGCCGTGTATTGCGTGCATTGCGGATTAAAGATTTTCCCCGAGCGGCCAGTATGCACTCGCTGTGGCCGGGCGCCGTTGCACGAGTGGATTCAACTATTCAGCCTGGCTGTGCTCCTCCTGGCAACGATTGGCAATTCGGTTGCCGGCATGTTCCTGCTGCCGAAATTGTCCGCCATGCGCCCGTCGGTTCTTTTTTTTCGTGGCTGGCTGTGGGCTGACCGCGAAAGCTCGCTGTACGGGTGGATGCCGCTGGCCGCCGCGCTTCTGCTTTGGGAATTCTTTGTCTGGCGCAAGGTTCGCAAGGCAAAACCCGTAACCAAGATTAAGGGGTGGGTCAGCCGCAAGATTCTCGCATTTGTGCTTGCGGCAGGTTTTGCGCCAATCCTTCCCTGGTGGATCCCCGCCAATCAGCCATCCGACAAGACTCTTGCCGCGCTCTCGCAGTACCCCGGCTTGCCGTGCGCCATTTCCTGGGGCGGCGTGCTCATAGTCGCAGTGGTTCTTTGTGTCAAGGCCGAGACTCGCGACTGCCTCCTCGGCAAGGGGAAAACCCTCGCCCTCGTAAGCCTCGGTGCGCTCGCCTTGTTTCTTACGCTCACACTGTTTGGGTGGTCGCTGAGCTGAGTAAGAGCCAGGGTCCGGCTGACCGCGGATTGCGCCTTGACCGGAAACTGGCCCGCAACCCGCCGGGAGGATAAGCGGCTAGACCATCACTGCTTACCGAAGCATGGCTAAGAAAAAAGGCCGCCAAATAAAAAGAGTGACACGCTTGCTCATCGAGCAATAGGGCGCGTGCCTTCCGGTGCCGGGGAAGGGGCATAATGGAGCACCGCAGCGGTCATATCGTCCCACTGGCGGCAGTGCTTGGAGAATTCCTGGATTGCCGAGAAGACGTGGTTCAGCAATTCAATCGGGGCTTCGCCCGCATGTCTGCGGCAGACATCCTGGAGCCCCCCCAGCTCAAATTCCTGCCCGTGAACATTCCTCGCATCGGTCAGTCCATCGGTGCAAAACAATAGGGAATCGCCCGGCTCGAGGTCCAGCGTGAACTCGTCGTAAATTACCCCACTGAAGAAGCCTGGTGGGATCCCCGCAAGCTCCAGGACGCGGCATTCTTCACCCCGGATGAGCAGCGGGCCGGGCATGCCGGCGCTCACGATGCGCATCTGCGCGCGAAACGAGTCAATAATGGCGTACTGAATCGCACTGTGGCGTCCCGGAATTCCCCGGAGGAGCAGCCTCTCGTTCAGGACGGAGAGGACCCGGGCGGGGGGCTGCCCTGTCTTATGCACGCCGCGCAGCGTCCCAACCGCCAGCGCGGCATAGAGCGCCGCCGGAAGGCCTTTCCCGGATACGTCGCCAAGGTACAGGCCGATCATGCCGTCGGGCAGGAGGAAGTAGTCCAGAAAATCGCCACCTACCTCCGCGGCAGGCTGGAACTCATGGGAAATCGTCACGCAATCGGTTCGTAAAGGCTGCCCAGGAAGCATGACGCTCTGGATGGCACGCGCTTCCTCGAGCTCCTGCTCGCGCAACTTCTCGATGGAATGAAGTTCGGCTGACTGGGTAAGAACAGACATGGTTTAGTCCGGAGAGGAGAATTCACCGGGAGAGGGGCGGCGTCCATTTCAGCGTAGCACACGGTGGGAATGGCCCTGCCGAAATCTCCAGGGGGTGTTACCAATTGCACGCGAGGACACGGAAGTGCTTGAACCGCGCGGACCGCGGAGAAACAATAGAAATATGAAAGCCCTAGCTGGACTCCTTGTAACCGCTGCCTTGGCCATCGGCATCTACTATCTTTATTTGAAGCAGATGCCTAGCAGCGATGCGGGCACCGCGCCCACTCAGGCCATCAGCCTCACCGGTGTGCGCAGCGACTTGCTGTCCATCGCGCAGGCAGAGCGCGGGAACATCGCCCTGAACAACCGGTGTGCTTCGCTGGACGAAATGGCTACCACGGGAACGATGAACATGGCCCGGCGCGAGCGCGACGGCTACACTTATGAAGTCGAGTGTTCCGGGTCGGATTTCCGTGTTGTCGCTCGGCACGCGGCTCCCCCTCCCGCGGGCGTCTCGATCCGTTACCCTACCCTGGCCATCGACTCCACGATGGAAATCCGGGAAATTCAGTAAGCTCGGGTTTCATCCTCCCAATCCTGTCCTTTTTCGCGGGAACAATTCCGCCTGCGCGTGCGTAACTTCAGGTGAAAGCGCAGCACGCGGAGAGCTAAGGCGGTTGCGAGAAGGAGTGGACTATGGACGGGAGTGTGATTGGCCTCGTTGCGGTCGTACTGACATGCGGTATTCCCATTGCATTGTTCTATACATTTTACCGGGTTCGTAAACTGCGGACCGAAGAGCGCTTGGCGGCGCTTGCTCGTGGCGCGGCGATTCCCATGGAGCCGGAACTTTCCCAGTATGCCAAGTCGCGTCGTGCCGGGATTTTGCTGGTTACCGGCGGCTTGGGATTCATAACCATGTTTGCGGTTATCGCCCGCGTTGTGGGCGAACCGGAGACCCTGGCTGCGGCGGCGTTCGGCATCCTGCCATTGGCCGTCGGAATCGGGTACTTCCTGGATGCGGCGATGATTCGCCGCGACCTGAAAGCCTCTTGAAGATTCTGCCTGGGAACCCTTCGCGCGGCGAGGTTCCGGCGACCCCTCGCCCAACCGGCAAGCCGCGCTTTTTTCTCACACCTGATCTATGACGAGCACACCCGCTTCTGCCGCCAAAGCGTTGGAAGAGAGTGCCTTGTCCGTGTGTTAGAATCACTCGGCATGCATCCCGCAATCCCTCATCTTGTGGACCTCCAGCAGCTTGATCAGCAGATCGCTGCGCTTCATGCGGAGTTTGACAGCCTTCCCAAGCGTTTTCGCGAAGCGGATGCCAAGCTGAACGGCGCGAAGTCTGCCGTGGCCTCGGCTAAGGAGGCCCACACACAGGCTCTGACACAACGAAAGAAACTTGAGCTGGATGTGGAGCAGTGGAAAGACCGCGCGAAGAAATATCGCGGCCAGAGCAGTTCCGTAAAGACGAACGAAGCGTATAAGGCCCTGCAACACGAAATCGCCGCTGCGGAGCGCGAGGCGGCAAAATTGGAAGACCTGGTTCTGGAACAGATGATGGCTACCGAGGACGTCGAGCACCGGGTGAAACATGCGGAAGCCGATTTGAAAGAAGCGGAAAGCGCCGTTGCCGCCGAGAAAAAGCAAATCGAATTGCAATACAACGAAAAGAAAAAGAAGCTGGAGACGGCCACCGCGGAGCGCGCGCAAATCGCCGCAAAAGTGCCGGAAGAGATGCTGGATCTGTATACCCGTATCTCTCGCAAGCATCCGGGTGCGGTGATGGCGGAGGTTCGTGAAGGCCAGTGCCGCGGCTGCGGCATGCGCGTGCTGCCGCACGTCGTTCAGGTTCTCCGAACGGAGACCAACGAAGAACTTTTCCGTTGCGAAACCTGTGGGTGCATTCTCTACACCCTGGAACCTATCCCCCATGCGGCCCCGGCTGCGGATGCGGGTGCCGCGCCCGCCGACGAGACGGCTCACTCCGAATGAGCAAACGTCCCACACTCCCAAAAGGCGCCGGCTTGTTCGGCGATCACGCGCCGGAGCGCAAACCCGCCCACGCCCATCAAGCGAACATTGACGGCGGCTCCCGTGGAAATCCCGGCCAGGCGGCCTACGGCGTTGTTGTGCGGGACGCGAAGGGCGAAGTCGTGGCGCGCCTGAAGAAGTACATCGGCCAGAACACCAACAATGTCGCGGAATACTACGGCTTGATTGCGGCGCTGGACTACGCGCAAGCGCACGGGATTCGCGCGCTGCGCATCGAAAGCGATTCGGAGCTTCTGGTGAAGCAGATGCGCGGGCAGTACAAAGTGAAAAGTGCTGACCTGCGGCCGCTGTTTGAACACGCAAGGAAGATGGCGCAAGGCCTGGAATCCTTCCGCATTGATCACGTTTACCGCGAGAAAAATCGCGAAGCCGACGCCCTGGCGAATCAGGCCTTGGACGAAGCGCCAAATTCCGTTGGCGGTGCGATGAACACCACTGAAAATGCGCCGCCCAAGCCCGCCACGATCCGCTGTTTCGCCCAGTACAAAAATGGAGTGCTGCAACCACAAGAGCCGCTGGATCTCCCCGATGGCGCCCACGTGGAAATCATGCTGCGCCTGCTTAAGTAAGCCCGTACCGCTCTTGGGCGCTGGCAGCACGCCGACACTATCAGACTCCCGTGTAGTAGAATCTTGATTTGCTCCCCCAAGAAGAGGGCCGTACTCCGATGAACCGCCTACTCTCACGCTTCACCGCTCTATGGATGGTTCTGCTCAGCGCGATTTCGCTATCGGTGTGGGCGCAAAACCAGGTCGACGCTTTTCCCGACGAGTACAGAGTGTACGAGGCGGTTTTGGGCCTAATGGACCACATCCCAAAGGAAGACCCGCATATCACGATTTTCAGGGTTACGCTGAACAGCAAATGCGGTGAAGATGCTTATCCCAGCCCACTCGCAAACGGCTGCACGTTTCTATGGATGAAGCCAGACACCGCAAACAGCGTTAAACGGCTGCTGCGCACGGAGTGGGCTGAGATGGATGACTCCGCCTGGTCGGATTTTGAAGGGAAAAACGCTGAGAGTGTTCATTTGCATGAACCGATTTCTACTCCGTGGAAGCACAAGCTGATAGGCCCCGGAGACGAGCCATCGAAGGACTGGAAATCTCCAGACCTGACGCTCTTTCTATCACGAGTGGGGTTCAACCAGAAGAAAACGCAAGCGATTGTTTATGTGCTGACCTTTTCCTACATGGATCAGGTTGCAACGGGAGGCGACTATTTTTTCTTCCGTATAGATAAAACTGGTCAGTGGAAGCCAACTGGCCGGGTGAGCTATTTCACTATGGACAAAGAACATTCGCCGCAGTAGCCGCTCCTATTATGATGAGTGGAGTTTGCGGGCAGGCGGCCTACCCTCCCCATCTTTGGCCGATTGCGCCTGAATCACGGCCTACATACGCATGGTAAACGTGGTAATCGAAAACGAGCCCACTTCCAACTATTTCACGCGGTGGCTTGAAGTTCGGGCAGGGGCTTCAGCGTACGCGTGCGGTAAAGCGTATCGCGCTGGGCGGGAATAAAGCCGGCATCGGTGATGATGCGCTGCAGTTCGGCTTCGTTGGTGCGGCGCTTCACGCCCGCCGCGAAGACCACATTTTCCTCAATCAGAATGCTGCCCACGTCGTCGGCACCGAATTGCAAGCCAATCTGGCAGACCTTGATTCCGGGCGTCAGCCAGCTTGACTGGATGTGATCCACATTGTCGAGATACAACCGGCTCACCGCCAGAGTCTTCAGGTAATCAACCGCCGTGGTTTCCTGCACCTTTTTGCCCAGCGCCGTATTCTCTGCCGCGAAAATCCACGGAATGAATGCCGTGAAGCCGCCGGTGTCCTCCTGGATGCGGCGAATGCGGTCCAGATGATTGACGCGGTGGCGGAGCTCCTCGCCGCAGCCAAACATCATCGTGGCCGTGGTGCGCAGTCCCAGCGAGTGGGCGATGCGGTGTACCTGCTCCCATTCGTCGCTCGTGCACTTCAAACGCGCGATCTTGCCGCGAATTTCGTCGTCCAGAATTTCCGCGCCGCCGCCGGGAATGGAATCGAGCCCGGCATCCTTCAGCCGCTGGATGGTGTCGTGCAAGCTGAGTTCGCTGACTTCCGCGATGCACAGAATCTCCGGCGCCGAGAAGCAATGCAGATGAACTTGCGGGTAACGGGATTTCAACGAGCGCAGCAGATTCTCGTAGTAGCCGATTTGCAGGTCCGGATGCAGCCCGCCCTGCAAAAGAATTCCCGTGCCACCGAGTTCCAGCATCTCGTCGATTTTCTGGTAGATGCTTTCAAACGAAAGGATATAGCCGTCCTTGGCGCCGAGGGGGCGATAGAACGCGCAAAAAGAGCAGTATTCCGTGCAGAAATTGGTGTAATTGATGTTTCGATCGATCTGGTAAGTGGCCACGCGCGGGTCGTTTTTCTTCAGGCGCAATTGATGCGCGGCCATGCCGATGCCTACTAGGTCGTCGGACTGGAGCAGGTCCAGCGCTTCTTGTTTGCCGATCGCCACTTCAGACTTCCCCCTGTGACACGATCAACGGCGCCGCTCGACCGCAAGTTCAGAGTTACCTTCCGAGATTCCGGTTGCCCGGGCCATCACGATCTCCGGCGCGCACGGAATCAAACCGAGTTCAGCCGCGAGATTGAAAAAGAGGCGCAGCCCCCGCAGGTTTTCTTCATCCAGCCCGTAGTCGATATTCTCCGTCAGGTAACGCCGCAAATCCGCCGCGGGCAGCCCCATTTCTTGCGATGCTTCAGCGCTGATCGCATCGAGCTGAAGCAATCCATGCGCCAGCGACTCCTGAAAGTCGCGGACCACCTCCGGCGTAGCCACCTCTGGCCGCGCCGCCCAGACTGCCAGGACCGCCGGCAGCCCGCTCAGGGCGCGCCATTCCTCGACCATGTCGTACAAATACAGCGTGGCGATTCCTGGAAAGCCAACGGATTTGCCGGAACACTGCTGCACGCCACCGCGATCGCGTTCCGCGTGGCGTTCGACATTGAGCGCCAAGCGCAGCGCAGGGTCGCCGATCAAGAGCGCGGCGTCGGATTTCCGCAGCATCGCCGGCAGATCGGGTTCGGCTTCAATCAGTTCAGGCGCGATACCCCACCATTTCTGGCAAAGGATGCGCACCAGGGCCTGCGTGCTTCGGGAACTGCGATCCAGCGCGATGCGGCTGACTTCCCGCACCGGTTTCGTTGAAACCAGCAGCAGGCTGCGCACCGCGCGCTTCGAAGAGATCGACAATCCGGGAAGAACGACCAGGTTCTCGATGCGCGGGTACTCGATCGCCGGGATGATGGCGATGTCCGCCGCGTTCGTCCGGAGAGCATCGGCACATTGCGAAGGAACGGTGAACGAAAGCTGGTATTCCCCCCGCAACGCTCCGTGCGTGAAGCCTCGGACGAGCGGGGCGGTATTCAGATATTGAACGACGGAGATACGGAGCGAATTCACGGCGTAGCGTATCCTGTTGGGACCGTTCCAGTATAGCAAAGGGCCCGGGTAGAGGCCTCGAAACACCCATTCAAAACGCTCCCAACCTTTCAAATTCGGCGAAATTCATGACCTGATGCCCGAAGCCAAGGCTTGCTGCTCGTCTTGATAGTTCACGCCAGAAACGCCGAACTGCTGGTTTTGTGTTTCTCGGCTTATCTGCTATCATTAAACGTCGTGTTTTCTATCCTTTGAAGAGCAGGAAGTGTGAAGTCATGGCATTGAAGTGTGCAATCTGCGGCAAGACGCCGCACTTTGGAAACGTGGTTAGCCACGCCAATAACACGCGGCGCCGCCGCTGGAACCCGAACTTGAAGCGGGTACGCGCGGTGGTGGACGGAGTCCGCAAGCAGGTGCGTGTGTGCACCGGCTGCATCCGTTTGGGCCGTGTGAAAAAGGCAGCCTGAGCGAATA
>Ga0326727_10019412_pt1 | contig 13669 bp, 17 predicted proteins | sample MB2enrmetagenome_FD_207643 | JGI IMG/M metagenome (GOLD analysis project Ga0326727, IMG submission 207643) | Lab enriched peat soil microbial communities from McLean, Ithaca, NY, United States - MB29MY | ecosystem: Environmental > Terrestrial > Soil > Wetlands > Peat | place: USA: New York... | reverse complement strand
CCTCCAGGCTCATCTTGCGTGAGAATCCGGCCCCCAGTTCAGGCTCATCTTGCATGAGAATAGAGTCTGGGCCCGGCGCTACCAGTCCGTGGTACACTTATGTTCAGGTTCCCGGGTGCGGGTTCTGTAAAACCTGTAACGAGGCGAGCGCCGGAATCGTCCTCCTAACTGAAGATAGCGGTTCTCCAATGGCTGACCTGTCGCAACCCCACGATTTGCACCCCACCACCGCTGAAGACCATCTGTCGCGTTTGTTGGTCGAGGGAGTGGAAGAGCCGTGGTTTCGTTCCCTGTTTCGAAACATCAAGGACATCATCGACCCGCCCAAGCTGCCGCCTCTGGTGCTGACGTCTAAGCCGATAGCTGTCAAGGACATATGGGGGCTTTATGGCAGCCAGAAGAAGTCCTTCTTTATGTCCAGCGGGTTCGAGATTACGGTGATTGCGATCATGTTTGCGCTGGCGTCCAGCCAGGCGGTACAAGACAAGGTCAAGCAGACCTTTACGCTGATCTCCCCGATTGATCTGGCCCCTCCCGACGCGCCCCCGAAGAATCAGGCGATGCAGGGCGGCGGCGGCGGGGGCGACCGGTCTCCATTGCCCGCCAGTAAGGGCCGCCTGCCCAAGGCGTCGCTGCGCCAGTTCACACCGCCGGTGGCCGTGTACAACAATCTGAATCCCAAGCTGGCGATGGAACCCAGCATCATCGCGCCTCCCGATGTGAACCTGCCGCAGGTCAACATGTCGGTTTATGGCGACCCGCTGGCGAAGATCGGGCCTCCCTCGAACGGCCCGGGTTCCGGCGGCGGCATCGGCTCTGGTTCGGGTGGCGGCGTAGGCTCGGGCAAAGGCGGCGGTTTTGGTCCTGGTGAAGGCGGCGGCGTAGGCGGCGGTGTATACAGAGTGGGTGGCGGAGTCACGGCCCCGGTCCTGCTCTACAAGAAAGAACCCGAGTACTCGGAAGAGGCCCGTAAAGCCAAGTATCAGGGCACCGTGCTGCTGTATATCGAAGTCGACCCCAGCGGCAAGGCCACCAATATCCGCGTGCAGCACAGCCTGGGGCTGGGTCTGGATGAAAAGGCCATCGAAGCCGTGCGGCAGTGGAAATTCAAGCCTGGCTACAAGGACGGCAAGCCCGTCACCGTGGCCGCCACCATCGAAGTCAACTTCCGGCTGCTGTAGGATTCGTCCCGCTGTAGGCTTCGTCCAGGATTTCAACCACGTGCATCACCCTCTGGCCCGTGCCGTGTAATCGCACCCCGGCTTGAAGCTGGAGCAGGCAGCCCGGGTTGGCGGTGGCGATGATCGCGGCGCCGGTCGAATTTACCGATTCCATCTTGTGCGCCAGAATCTGCATGGACATGGGGTTCTGGACCACGTTGTAGATGCCGGCGCTGCCGCAGCAGATATCCGAAAAGGGCATGGGGCGGAATGTCAGCCCGGGGACCGCGGCCAGCAGTTTGCGCGGGGCCGTGCGGATGCGCTGGCCGTGCGCCAGATGGCAGGAGTCCTGGTAGGTGACCGTGGCGTTTACCGGGGCCATATCGGGGTTCAGCTCGATCGAGGCGAGGAACTCGGTGACGTCGCGCATCAGGCTCGAAAACTCCCGTGCTTTGCCCGCGTACTCCGGGTCGTCCTCGAGCAGTTCGCCATACTCCTTCAGCGTGGAACCGCATCCGGCGGCGTTGGAAATAATGGCGTCGAAGCCGCCGCCATCGAGCACCGCATCGATGTTGCGGCGGGCCAGCCGGCGCGCATCCTCGCGCAGACCCGAATGCAGGTGCAGAGCGCCGCAGCATCCCTGGCCGCCGGGAATTTCGACTTCGCAGCCGTTCTTCTGCAACACCCGCACGGTGGCCTCGTTCAGCCGCGCGAAGGAAACATTGGCGATGCACCCGGCCAGGAACGCGACCCGGTACCGTTGGCGCCCCTCGGCTGGAAACGTCCGCCCGATCTGGTTGAAGAAGAATGGCGGGTCGGCGGACGGGGCGATTTGTTCGAGATCTCCCACGCGGCCCAGGAGCTTCAGGAAGCCCATGGCGCGCACCAGAGTCTTCATGCCGCTGGCTTCGTACAGGTAGAGCAGCGTGCCCGCCGCCGTCAGGGTCGTGCGCGATTCGAGCAAATGACCGAAAACGAAGCGCCGCCATGATTTCGCCAGCCACCCCGGTTGGGCGTGCGCTTCGATTTCCGCTCGCGCGTCCTCCACCATGCGGCCGTACGGCACGCCCGAGGGACACGCGGATTCACAGCCGCGGCAGGCCAGGCACAGATCGATGTGCCGGACGTAGGATGGCGTGATGGGCGCGCCCTCGGCCACCCGAACCATCTGGTAGATGCGGCCGCGCGGCGAATCCATCTCCAGCCCCAGCTCGCGGTACGTCGGGCAGGCGTTCAGGCAAAGCCCGCAGTGGACGCAGCGGTCGAGATCGAACTGCCTCGGCCCCACACCGGTTTTTTCAGATACGGCGATACAGTCGGCCACGGTTCAAAAGGTTGGCGGGGTCAAACAGGTTCTTGACGCGCCGCATGATTTCCAAATCGCCGCCCGGAGACGGCCACAACTCGAGCGTCTGCTTGCGCTCTTCCGGCGCAAACTCAATCACGACCTTCCATGCACGCCCGACGGCGCCGGAAAGCCAGCTTGCAGCGGCATCGGACTCTTCGAAGCAGCCGTAGCAGACTCCCGAACCAGCGCGCGCCAGCGCCGGACCTTCGAACGATGCGAGGACGCCTTCCAGCTCTTTCAGCGTACACGAAGCGCGCACCACCGCGCCGCCGGCGTGCCGGTCGAGGAAGCGCGGCGTGAAGCTTTCCACGTCCCGCCAGAGCGTCTCCGGGCAGGGGTTCTCGACCGCCAGGCGGCCGGCGATGTGCGCCAACTCGTAATGGTAGCGATTGACGGAGGCCGCGCTGCCGCCGGCGCGAACGGCCAGGAGCCAGGCGCGCTGCCCGAAGGCCACGCCGGCCGCGGGGTTCAGGAGATCGACAGCGGCCGGCTGCAGCACGCTGGCGAGAATCTGGCTGCAGGCGGCCAAGGCGTCCGGGAGCGAATCGAACGGGAGCAGAAAATTGCGCTCGGTTTCCGGCGCCGGCTGGAGCTTGAAATTGATCACGGCGATGGCGGCCAGCGTGCCGAACGATCCGATCATGAGCTTGGCCATATCCAGCCCGGCGACATTCTTGACCACCATCCCGCCGGACTGGACCAGCTTGCCTTCGAGCGTGGCAAACCGCATCCCGATCACCAGGTCGCGCGCCGTGCCGTAGAGCAGCCGCCGCGGGCCGCTGGAGTTCGAGGCTATGACGCCGCCCACGGTGGCGTGATCGGCAAACGGGGGATCCAGCGGAATCATCTGCCGGTTGGCGGCCAGAATGCCGGTGAGCTCGCTCCACGGCAGGCCCGCTTCCACGCTGATGGTGAGATCGCGCGGCTCGTATTCGATCACGCGCCTCAGCGCGGAGGTGTTGATGGCGGCATCGGCGGGCTCGATTGGCCCGGCCATCCGCCGCTTGCTGGAATTCCCGGCGAGCGCGATGGTGCGCCCGCGCGCGGCGGCACCGCGGAGCGCCTCCACGAGTTCCGCGGGAGTGGTTGGCGCGAGCGCTTCTACCATGTGTTCCATAGGGAATGAGTCCACTCGTGCCCGGGCAGCAACACCATGTGACGCAGAATGGCGGTGAGGATGGTCAGCACCAGCGAACCCGCCACGGCGGACCAAAAGCCATGGACCGCGAAGCCCGGCGTAACGAGCGAAGCGAGCTTCAACAGAAAAGCATTCACCACCAGCAGGAAGAGCCCCAGCGTCAAAAACGTAAGGGGAAAGGTCAGAAACTTGAGCACTGGCCCGATGGTGGCATTGACAATGGCGATCACGATGGTGGCGACGAGCGCCGCGCCGAAGTCGCGGACTTTGATTCCCGGGATGATCTGCGCCACCAGCCAGAGCGCCAGGGCGCTCACGAACCAACTCACGATGAGGTGCAGCATTTGGACCTCCGGCCAGAGACTAATGATAAGCCATAGCGACATGGCTTGCCGGGACACCCGGTTTTCGATACCCGGCCAGGAAGCCGGCGGCCAACCCGTTTTGGGGTTTATCCCGGATCGGGTTTAGAAATCGCCGTGCATTGGCGGCAAACGAGGAAGCAGATTCACAGCGCGGAAAGGCTTGCGAGTGGCCGCCCGGGAGCGGATCATTCACGCCCTGTCCGCAGAGCGGCAAGCAGCGGGGCAAGGGCGATAGATGGCCGGGCCTGAAGCTGACCCAGTACCCGACTCGGGCACGTTCCGGACTAACTTGAGTTATGTACCGGTACCTACCACGTACCACCACCGTACTAGTAGACCTTTTTCCAGCGCCCACCCCAGGCCATACTGCATACGATACCGTCCTGGTACAGAGTCTGAAAGGCGTTTCGGAGAGGGTTGGATTATGACGCGAATCTTGCTTTACAGTAAGGAGCCCCTTATGGCAAAGGGACTCGAATCGGTGCTTCGCCAAGCCGGGGGGTTCGAATTGCTGCCTCTGTGCAGCACATTGGCCGAGTTAAGGGAGGAACTGGCGCAGAAGACGCCGGGCCTCGTACTGCTGGATCGTGGTCCGGAGCTGACCTTTGCCGTCTTGAGCGAGATGCAGCGCGCGACGAGCTCGAAGATTGTCCTTTGGGTGAACTCGATCTCGATTGAGATGGCTTGTCAGGCCATGGGGTTGGGGATCCGGGGGATACTGCGCAAGACGCTGCCGCCCCAACTCCAGGTGAACTGTCTGCGACAAGTGCAGGCGGGTGAAGTGTGGTGTGAGAGAGCCCTCGTCGACGACTTCATCTCGGCGCGCCATGTCGCCCTGACGCCGCGGGAAGGGCAGCTTATGACCCTCCTCTCTCAAGGTTTGAACAATAAGGAGATCGCTCTTCATCTGATGGTTTCGGAGGGCACAGTGAGAGTCTCCCTTTCGCGGCTGTACCAAAAAGCGGGCGTGAAAGATCGCTTCGAGCTGGCCTTGATCGGCTTAAAGAACCTGTCGTTCGAAGCGTCGGAGACCGGGGTAGGGAGCACGGCCTGCCCGCGCTCTCTGGTGATCGGGAGTCCCGCCAGGCCAGTTGGGGCGGCCGCGCACCTGTCGGAGCCGGCGGTGTCGGCGGCGATGTAGCAAGACTGATCCGCGGGGCCTCGGTGGCCCACGCGGAAACGAGTAGCGAGAAAAACTATGTCACGATATTTTGCTTTGCTTTCGATCGTCTTCATGATGGGCTTTGTGATGGTGTTCGACAAAGTACACCTCGAGAATTGCAATGTCCGCTTCTGCAAGAAAGGTGTGCTGAGCCGCCAGGAGGTGGATCAGCTACTCAGGATTCTGGCGGCTTGCCAGGAGTGCTAGAGTCCTGGAAAGCACCTACTGCTGCAGCGCCAGGAACACCACCACGCCGCTGCCGCGGAAGACCAGGTTCGCCGGCGCCTGCTTGGCGGTCTCGGCCTTGCGCGTTTCCACGCGGCCATAGATCACCGCCCAACGGTCGTAGTCCGGAGTGCCGAAGCGGAACTTGCCGAGCGATGTGTGCTGCTGCATGAGGGCGAGCTTGCGGTTGAGCACCACCGCGTCCAACTCGAAATCGCCGGGCGGCTTGGGGCCGTCGTTGGAATCCTCCACGAGCCAGAGAAGCGGCGGAGCGGGCGAGCCGGCATCGCAGACCTGTGCGCCCATCCAGCGGCCGTTTTCGCGAAAGGAGTACCGGCCGAGCACGGCGACGGTCTTGCCCTCGTTGGATGCCAGATCGTGCAGCACCTCGCAGACGGTGAGCGGGACAAGCGGCGGGTCGGCCGCCAGGGCGAACGCGCAGAGCAGCACCGGCAGGTATGCGAATCGCCAACCTCCAATATTTCCCTGAACCCTGAACGGCATGGTGCGGCCCGGCCGATGGTGCAACAGAATAGACTGCCTGACACTTCCCACCGGTTACACCCATTATGACCGACTGCCGCGGTGAATTCACGGGCGACCATGAAACTGGAGAACGGTCCGCTGCGTACAGACGTATGTGACGCGGCCTTGCATGTTGGGACTCCTGTGCGCGGCGTGGCTGTACGCGGCGGACACGCCTCAAACGCTGATGGACGACGGCCATCACAAGAGGCTCCGGGCGATCGCCGAGCAGCGGTACAGGGATCATCCCAACGACCCGGAAGCGCTCTGGATGATGTCGTTCGTGAAGCTGTCGTGGGACGACCACAAAGCGGCCCTGGAACTCGCCGAAAAGGCGGTGGCGGCCGATCCGAAGAACCCGCGCTACCATTTGGCCCTGGCGCAAGCGCTTGGGCGGGAGGCCCAGACGGCCAGCTTCCTGCGCCAGCCTGGCCTCGCGCTGCGGTTCAAGAGGGAACTTGCGGCCACTCTGGCGCTCGACCCGAAGAACGTGGCGGCGATGAAGTACCAGATCATGTTCGACTTCGAGGCGCCCGGCATTATGGGCGGCGACAAGGCCGGGGGACGGGCCACGGCGGAGCAGATCATGCGCATCGATCCGGTGGAGGGTTATCTCGAGCAGGTGACCGTGGCGAGGTACGACAAACAGGGAAACCGAATCGAGGAACTGCTGCGCAAGGCAGTCGAAGCGGGACCCGCCAACTACCTGGCGCAGGTCAACCTGGCGAACTTCTGCGTGAACCCGTTGAAGAAGTACGGCGAAGCGGAGGCGCATGCGCGCGAGGCGCTGCGAATCGACCCGAGCCGCACCAACGCGCACATCTCCCTGGTGGTGTCGCTGATCGCGCAGGACAGATGGGCGGAGATCGACGCCGCGCTGGCCGAGGCCGAAAAGGATGTCCCAGACGACCTTTTCCCGTACTTCCGCGCCGGCCAATCGTGTCTGGCGAGGCCCAATGAGTTGGCCCGCGGCGAACGCTACTTCCGCAAGTACCTGACTCAGGAGCCGGAACCTTACAGGCCGAACCACTCGCAGGCGCACTGGCGCCTGGGCCAGACGCTGGAGAAAGAGGGCCGCAAGCCGGAAGCCATCGCCGAGTTTCAAGCCGCGGTGAAGCTGGACCCGGATTCTCCGGCCAGGCAGGATTTGAAGCGGCTGAAGTAAGCCGGCTCCGCGGCGGTACAATCGAATCGACTCGTGCTTCAGATCTGGGACCACTTCCGCCTCTTCCTGGACCGCCGCATCCGGCACAAGATCACGCGCGCCGGCCTGCTGTTCATTCTGGCGACCCTGGTGGTCGGGTTCGGCGCCGTCATTTCCGCCAACAACCTGCTGTTCCTCATCGCGGCCGCCATGCTGGCCACGCTGCTGGTCTCAGGCCTCGTGAGCCGCCTCTCTCTGGCGGCGCTCCAGTTGGACTTCCTGGTGCCCGAGCACATTCCCGCCCGGCGCGCGGTTCCCGGCAAGCTCTTCGTGCGCAACCAGAAGTGGTTCATGCCCTCGTTCTCCATCCGGGTGGAAGGCGTTCGAGACCCCGCCAGCCCCACTCTGAAATCGGTGTATTTTCCGCTGATCGCCGGCGGCGCCACACTCGAAGAGACGGTCGAAGTGCGCTTCCCAAAACGCGGCGTCTATCGCCAGAACAGCTTCGCGTTCTCGACCTCTTCCCCCTTCGGCTTCCTCGAAAAATCCGCGCGCGTCACCTTGCGGCGCGATATGCTGATCTATCCTTCCATCGATCCGCAGCCCGGCTTCGACGATTTGCTGGCCGGCATCGCCGGAGAAATCGAGACGCACTACCGCGGCCTGGGCAAGGACTTTTACCGCATCCGGCCGTACGAGGCGTTCGAAAGCGCCCGCCACGTGGATTGGAAAGCCTCGGCCCACACCGGCGCCCTGCAGGTGCGCGAATTCGCGCGCGAGCAGGAGCAGACCGTGGAGATATTCCTGGATCGCGACATCCCGCCCGCGCTCGACGCCTGGTTCGAGCACGCCATCGATTGCTGCGCGTTCCTGGCATGGCGCCTTTCAAGCCTTGGCGCGGGCATTCACTTCCGCTCTCAGAGCTTCGACTTCCGGCAGCCCGAGGAAGGCGACATCTATACCATCTTGAAGTATTTGGCCCTGGTCTACCCGCAGAGCGCCACTGCCACGGAAGCGCCGCTCGACGACACCAGCTACAAGATCGTCTTCACGCCGTCGCCGCGCGCGTTCCGCGATGCCGGCTGGATGGACGCGCGCATCCTGACTCCCGATGCGCTTCCGCTCCCCGCCGGCGGCCCGTTGCGCTAAGTGACCAGAAGTGGTCATAATGAGAACATGAAGTCGAAGGTCGGCATCGCCGAATTGAAAGCCCACCTGAGCGAGTATGTTCGCGCGGCGCAAAAGGGCAAGGAAATCATCATCAAGGATCGCGAGACGGAAGTCGCGAAGATCATTCCGATTCGCGAGCGGAAGCCGGCTTTCCAGGTCATCCCGGCCTCGCGGCCGTCAAAGGGAATCGATGATCTGGCCGGTTTCAGACCAACGGGGGTGACGCCAGAGGAAATCGAGCGGATATTTGCCGAGACACGGGCGGATCGGATCGATGAATGGTTGAATTTGGACAGGTCTACGTCGACGCGTCGGTAATCGTCGCGGCTACCCTCGACCAGCCAGGCGCCCTCCGAGGCGTCCGGTGGGCTTTGGCCGTCTCGTCCGAGTTGATTGTCGTCGAACTCCTGCGAACGTTGGACCGGCTGCGCCTTGCCGCGAGGGCACCAGACGCGGAATTGGCGCAGTTGCGCGAGGAAGCCGAAAAGAATCTGGCGAAACTCGACTTGGTTCCAATCAATAGAGCCTTGCTCAGACGAGCTGGGGGCGCTTTTCCAATGCCCGTCAAAACGCTGGATGCGATCCACCTGGCGACGGCCCTGCTGTGGGAAGAGCATGCCGGCGACATCGTCTTTCTTACTCTAGACCGCCAACTCGCCAATACCGCGCGCGCATGCGGTCTCACTGTCTATCCCGGTTCGCCGCGCCACGCCGCAGGCCATTGAAGTAGAATAGAAACAGGAGACGACACCCTCCTATGACCATTGATGAACGACTCGACCGGCTCACCGAGCGCCACGAAGCGCTCACTCAGACCGTGGAACTTATCACCGCCGCCCAGATGAAGACCGACGAGCGCCTCGGCCAGGTCACCCGAACCTTCGAGATCGTGCTCGACTCCATCAAGCGGCTCGAGCACATCGCCGAGGCTCACGAGCAGCGTATCGAAGACCTCGAAGAAGGCCAGCAATAGCCCCCGGCGCGGCGTCTGATACCATTAAGAATCACCCTTGACCGGCACCGTTCCAGACATCCTGGCCCGAATTGTCGCCAGGAAGCGCGCAGAGCTTGCCCGCGGCGTCCCACGGCTCGACCAGTGGGAGGCCGAGGCCGAACTGCGTTTCGGCGCGCGCCGCGATTTTCGCGCGGCCCTGGGCGCGCGCACGCCCTCCATCATCGCGGAAATCAAGAAGGCTTCACCCAGTAAAGGCCTGCTCGCGGCGGATTTCGATGCCGCGCGCATAGCCACGGCATATGAGAGCGGCGGCGCCTCGGCCCTTTCCGTGCTCACCGATGAAACCTTCTTCCAGGGGAGCCTCGGCGATCTGGAGAGCGCCCGCGCGGCTGTCTCGCTTCCCGTCCTGCGCAAGGATTTCACCATCGATGCCGCGCAGATTGTCGAAGCCGCGGCCCACGGCGCCGACGCCATTCTGCTCATCGCGGCCATCCTCACCGAGCGCGAAATCCGCGGTTTCCGCGAAGCCGCCGCGCGCCACCGGATGGCCGCGCTAGTGGAAGTGCACAACCGCCGCGAACTGGACGTTGCCATCGCCGCCGGCAGCGACATCATCGGGGTTAATAATCGCGATTTGACCACCTTCGAAGTTGCACTTGAAACCTCGTTGCGGCTCGCGGAACACATTCCCGGCGGCGTGCTCCGCGTCAGCGAAAGCGGCATCCACGACGCGCGCGATATCGCCACGCTGCGCGACGCGGGTTACACCGCTTTTCTGGTGGGCGAGCATCTCATGAAATCGGGCGACCCCGCCGCCGCCCTGAAGAGGCTGGTGGCGGCATGATTCTCAAAATCTGCGGCATCACCAATCAGGAGGACGCCAGCGCGGCCGTCGAGGGTGGCGCCACCGCCCTCGGTTTTAATTTCTACCGGCGCAGCCCGCGCTACCTCGCCCCGGAGCGCGCCGCCGGGATTCAATCGGCGCCCGGCGTGCGGCGCGTCGGCGTGTTCGTCGACGAAGCGCGCGAACGCGTCGAAGAGATCGCCCGCATCGCGGCGCTGGACGTGGCGCAACTGCACGGCGGCGAGACGCCGGCGGACTACCCGGCATCGCTGGCGGTATGGAAAGCCGTGCGCGTCGGCGAGGTTTTGGATTTTTCGCGGTGGCGCGATTGCCCGGCTGAAGCTCTGCTGCTGGATGGTCCGGCTTCCGGCATGGCCTTCGACTGGCGGCTGGCGGCGGAGGCCCCCAAGCCGGTCATTCTGGCCGGAGGCCTGGATGCCTCCAACGTCGCCGAGGCCGTCGCGTTCGTTCACCCCTGGGGCGTCGACGCCTGCTCGCGCATCGAGCGCGCCCCCGGGCTTAAGGACATCAAGAAAATGAACGAATTCCTCCAAGCGGCCAAGGCGGCGCTGGGCGCATGACTCCGCAACCCGATCGCGGCGGCCATTTCGGGCCCTACGGCGGGCGCTACGTGCCCGAGGTCCTCATGGCGCCCATCGAGGAGCTGGAGACAGCCTACCTGGCCGCGCGCGACGATCCCGCGTTTCAGCTTGAGCTGGCCGAGTTGCTGCGCACCTACGCCGGCCGTCCGACGCCGCTCTATTTCGCCAAACGGCTTAGCCAAACCCTGGGCGGCGCGCGCCTTTGGCTGAAGCGCGAAGACCTGCTGCACACCGGCGCGCACAAGATCAACAATTGTCTGGGCCAGGCCCTGGTGGCGCGGCGCATGGGCAAGCGCCGCATCATCGCGGAGACCGGCGCGGGCCAGCACGGCGTGGCCACCGCCACCGTCTGCGCGCTGCTGGGCTTCGAATGCGTGGTGTACATGGGCGAGGAGGACATGCGCCGCCAGCGCCTCAACGTCTTCCGCATGCGGCTGCTGGGCGCGCGGGTGGTGGGCGTCTCGAGCGGCAGCCGCACGCTCAAGGACGCCATCAGCGAAGCCATGCGCGACTGGGTCTCGAACGTCGAAGGCACTTATTATCTGCTGGGCTCGGCGCTGGGCGCGCATCCCTACCCCATGATGGTGCGCGATTTCCAGAAGATCATCGGCGAGGAAGCGCGCCGCCAGATTCTGGAATCCGAAGGCCGCTTGCCCGACGCCATCTTCGCCTGCGTGGGCGGCGGCTCGAACGCCATCGGCATCTTCCACGCCTTCTTGCCGGACGGCGCGGTGGAGTTGATCGGCATCGAAGCCGGTGGGCGCGGTGACGCCATGGGCGATCACGCGGCGCGTTTTCGCGGCGGAGCGCCGGGCGTCCTGCAAGGCGCCTACAGCTACGTGCTACAGGATGGCGACGGCCAGATCGCGCTCACCCACTCCGTTTCCGCCGGCCTGGACTATGCCATGATCGGCCCCGAGCACGCCTGGCTGCACGACCAGAAACGCGCCCGGTACACCGCCGTTTCCGACGCGGATGCGCTGGAAGCCGCGCGCCTGCTTTCGCGCACGGAAGGGATCATTCCGGCGCTCGAATCGGCGCATGCCGTCGCCGAGGCGGTCAAACGCGCCTCCGCCGCCAAAGGGAAGATCTTTCTGGTGAACGTCTCCGGCCGCGGCGACAAGGACATCGATATCTACCGCGAGAATTTCAAGGAACTCGACGAGCCATGACGCGCATCGGGCGCATGTTCGACGCTTTGAAGCGGGACGGCCGCAAAGGCCTCATCGCTTATATCACGGCCGGCGACCCCACGCCCGACCGCACGCCCGCGCTGGCGGAGGCGCTGGAGCGCGGCGGCGCCGATCTCATCGAGCTGGGCGTGCCGTTTTCCGATCCCATCGCCGACGGCCCCGTCATTCAGCGGGCCGGCGAACGCGCGATCAAAGCCGGCACTTCGCTCAAGACCGTGCTCTCCATCGCCGCCCGCATCCGCGAGCGGTCCGAAATCCCGCTGCTGCTCTTCACCTATCTCAACCCGGTGATCCGCTACGGACTCGATCGGCTGGCGCGGGACGGCGCCGCCGCCGGCATCGATGGCTGCCTGCTCACCGACGCTTCCGTGGAAGAGGCGTCCGATTTTGCCGCCGCCATGCACCGCCAGGGCCTCGACACCGTCTTTCTGGCCGCGCCCACCAGCACCGAACGCCGCCTGAAACTGGTCGCGCAATATTCCACCGGTTTCGTCTACCTGGTTTCGCGGACCGGCGTCACCGGCGAGCGCGATTCGCTTTCGGACGCGGTGGCCCCGCTCATCCGCGCGGTGCGCGCCGTCACCGATCTGCCGTTGGCCGTCGGCTTCGGCATCTCCAAGCCGGAGCACGTGGCGGAATTGGGCCGGCAAGTGGAGGCCGTGGTGGTGGGCAGCGCGTTGGTCCGGCTAATCGAGCGCAGCTCCGGCGACAGCTCCCTTGAGAGTCAACTCGAATCGTTCGTCCGCGAGCTCAAGCGCGGCTTTGGAGCGCACCCATGACCCCGGAGGAGGCCCGCGACAAGCTGGAGGAATTCCGCGTCCTCATCGACGATGTGGACCGCCGCATCGTGGCGCTTCTCAACGAACGCACCCGCGTGGTCGAAAACATTGGCCGCGTCAAGCGCCAGACGCAAATGCCCATTTATGAGCCCAAACGCGAGGACCAGGTATTCGCCAATATCAGCGCCAGCAATGGCGGGCCGCTGACCGGAGAGGCGGTGCGCCGCATCTTCGAGCGCATCATCGACGAAATGCGGATGATCCAGCGCGTGTGGATGAAATCCGATGGAGAGAAATAAATGATAATCGTCATGCAGCAGGGCGCCACGGAGCCGCAGATCCAGAGGGTGATCGACGGCCTGGTGGAGATGGGCTTCGATGTGCACCGTTCCACCGGCGTGATCCACACCGTGCTGGGCGGGGTGGGGGGCAAGGAAGACGTCGATCTCGGAATTTTCGAGGTGATGGATGGCGTCAAGGAAGCCCACCGCATCGTCTCGCCCTACAAACTGGCCAGCCGCAGTTTCCGCCCGGCCGGCACGGTGGTCAGAGTCGGCGATGTCGATGTCGGCGGCGAACGCGTGGTGGTGATGGCCGGCCCGTGCAGCGTCGAGAGCCGGGACCAGATCGAGCGCTCGGCGGAAATTGTGGCCCGCCTGGGCGCCCAGGTGATCCGCGGCGGGGCGTTCAAACCGCGCAGCTCGCCCTACGCCTTCCAGGGCCTCGGCGAGGAAGGCTTGCGCATGTTGCGCGAGGCCGCCGACCGCAACGGGCTGCTGGTGGTCAGCGAGGTCATGGACCTCACCCAGGTCCCGCTGGTGGCGCAGTACGCCGACATCCTGCAAGTGGGCGCGCGCAACATGCAGAGCTTCACCCTGCTGCGCGAGCTGGGCAAGCTGCGCAAGCCGGTGCTGCTCAAGCGCGGTATTTCGGCTACCATTGAAGAGCTGCTGCTCTCGGCCGAGTACATTCTCGCCGGCGGCAACTACGACGTGATTCTGTGCGAGCGCGGCATCCGCACCTTCGAGACCTACACGCGCAATACCATGGACATTTCCG
>Ga0326727_10019411_pt1 | contig 13670 bp, 12 predicted proteins | sample MB2enrmetagenome_FD_207643 | JGI IMG/M metagenome (GOLD analysis project Ga0326727, IMG submission 207643) | Lab enriched peat soil microbial communities from McLean, Ithaca, NY, United States - MB29MY | ecosystem: Environmental > Terrestrial > Soil > Wetlands > Peat | place: USA: New York... | reverse complement strand
GAGTGAAAGAAGTGAACGCAGCGAGGCGGGTGCGGGTCGGGAGACCGGCGCTACAAGCGCGTCAGTTTGCCGGCTGCACGGTCGTCGCCACGGGGTTGACCTGCGGAATTGCATCCAGCGGGAAGCCGAGGCGCTTCCACTCGTCATAGCCGCCGCGCAGGGGCCGCACGCGCTCAATGCCAAGGTTGTGCAGCGTCATGGCGGTTTTGGCCGCGGTGGCCTCGCTGGGGCAGGTGCAATAGAGCACGATGTCGCGGTCACGCGGAATTTCGTTGTGGCGCGCGGTGAGCGCGTCGGGCGAGAAGTGCTGCGCGCCGGGCAGCGTAAAGGGCTCAGGCAAGAGTTCCAGCGGATGGCGCAGATCGACAATAAAAACCGGATCTCCCGCGTCGAGCTGGCGCTTCAGGTCCACCGGCTCAAGGCGTGCGGCGACCAGCTTTTTCAGCACCACCCGGCGGCGATAGAGACGCATAAGAAAGAACCCGACGACACCGAGAACCAGCAGCGCGCCCGAGAAGCGCCCCACCCAGCTGAGAAGGCCCGGGTTGCGCTTGAGCAGGTCGCCAAAGAAGCGGCCCGTGGCCAGCAGCGTTCCCGCCCAGAGCGTTGCGCCGATGCCGTCGAAGAACAGGAACCCGCCAAACCCCATGCCATTCTCGCCGGCCACGGGCGGCGCCAGGATGCCCAGGCCGGGCACGAACTTGGCGAACATCAGCATGGTCCCGCGGCGGCGTCCGAAGGAGTCCTGGGTACGGCGCACGCAGGTGGTGGGCTCGAGCGAAAGTTTGCAAAGCAGACGCAGAACATGATGCCCATGGCTGCGCCCGATGAAGAACCACACGCCATCGGCAATGAGCGCGGCCACCACCCCGAGCGCAAGCGACAGAAAGAAGCTGAAAGGGCCGTCGACGGAGAGCGCGCCGGCCGCCAAAAGCACCGGCGTAGCAGGCAACGGAATGCCCAGTTGCTCCACCAGTACCCAAACGAAGAGCAGCAAGTACCCGTAGGTCAGCAGAATGTCAGTCGGCAGCGCCATCAAGGACCTCGGGGGGCGTGTGGGGAATCAGACCGCCAGGCCCTTGCGGCCTGGCGTGCGGAGAAGAAGCGGTCTCACTCACTTATGGGATGTACCTCACCGCAATTCGTTGCAAAAGCCGCGAGAAAAATCGCACGACGGCGGTTTCAGGAGGGTTTGCCCTGCGCACGAACCACCTGTTCGATGGTCCAATCCACCCATGCGCCCTGTTCGGCGGGGCAGGCCAGGCGGCCGGGGTCGTTGGCCAGCACGGCATCGGCAAAGTTCTCGACCACGGGATAGTGCAGGTTCTCATGCGGCGGCAGAACTTCCACGCGGCCGGCCACGCGCAGTTCCGGACTGTTGAGCGGATCGAGATTGATCTCGCCGTCCTCGCCGATGATGCGAAACTGGTCCCGCGCCACGTGCGAGTTCCAGCGCACGTCGACTACGCCATGCACGCCGCCGGGGAGCTGCATCAATACCGTCGCGGAATCTTCGACGCCCATGCGATGCACGGCGTTCGACAACAGTCCGCGGGCGCGCTCCACCTTGCCGAAGAGAAAATTCATGGCGTCGATGCGATGCGAGGCAGTGTCGTAGAGCGGGCCGCCGCCGGCCAACGCGGGGTCGGTGAGCCAGTCGCGCCCCTCGACGTGAAGCCAGCCGTGGCAGTTGGCCTCGGCCAGCAACGGCCGGCCGATAGCGCCTTCCTTCACGAGCTGCCGGGCGCGAATGAGCTTCGGATAGAGTCTGCGGTAATACGAGACGCCGAGGAAACGCCTCGATGCGCGCGCTTCGGCCACCATCTGTTCCGCTTGCGCGAAATGGAGAGCCATGGGCTTCTCGCAGAGCACGTGTTTGCCCGCGCGCAGAGCCGTGATGGCGGTGTTGGCATGGAGCGCCACGGGAAGCGCAATGTAAACCGCGTCCACCGCGGGATCGGCGACCGCTTCTTCCACCGTGGTCCAGGCCTTCGCGCCGGGAAACTGCTGCGCTTTCGCCGCGTCGCGCGTGACGAATCCGTAAAGTGTGCTGCGCGGCTCAGACTGAATGGCGGGAATGACCCGCTTGCGCGCGATGTCGCCGATGCCGGCCAAAACCCAATGCAGTTTCTCGCTCACGAAGTCAGAATACCCTGCCGCAGACAATCAACCGCAGCAAAAAAGCCGCCCGCAGGCGGCTTCTTGCTTGGTTCGTGCCTGAAAGTGCGGATCGCGGCTACTGCTGGGCTGGCGTGGGCGCGGCCGGCGCCGGATAGGCCGTCGCGGGAGCGCTTGCGGGCGCGGCTGCCGGAGCGTTCTGCGCATCCTGATTCTTCACGGCGAAGTAGTCGTGGTCCCAGAGATTCTTGTAGAACTCGCCGGTAAGCTCGGCGGCGCGCGGCCCGAAGGTGGGCCGGCCGCCTTCCAGAAAGAACACCGTGACCAGTGCGCCCTGCGGCGACTCGGAGTACGAAGCAAACCAGCCGAAGCGCGTGCCGTTGTCGGAACAGGTCCCGGTTTTGCCGAAGACCGGCAGCTGGTTGAAGTTGCTGCGCAAACTGCGCGCGGTTCCATATTCCACCGCGCCCGCCATGCCGTCCTCCACGTCGGGAATGTAGCGGGCGATATCGAGCGTGCGCTTCACACGCGGCTCAAACGCGGCCACTTCTTCCGGCGTGGTGGGATGCTGCAGGTAATAGAGCGTTCCGCCGTTGGCGATGGCGGCCACAAATGCGCCCAGTTGCAGCGGCGTGAGAGAAACACCCTGGCCGAAGCTGCACATGCGGCTCACGCCGCCTTCGGACTCGGGAATCGGCTGATCGGGATACACGCCCAGTTGCTCGCCGGCAATGTTGTAACCGGCCAGCTCGCCCAGCCCGAATTGCGTGGCGTAGTGGCGCACCCGCTCGAAGCCCAGCTCGCGGCCCATCTCCTCAAAGTAGAGGTTGTTGCTCTTGGCCAGCGCCTGGGTCATGTTCATGCGGAAGCCCGAGAGCTGTACCGGCGTGTCGCGCGTCACCAGGCCTTCAGAAAGCGCGGCCAGGGCCACGGTGAGCTTGATCGTCGAGCAGGGCTCGGCGCCCGGCGAGAGCGCCAGCTTCTGGTTGACCATGGCCAGAATGCGGCCGTTGGAGGGATCGATGACCACGGCGGTGCCATTCATGTCGCCCAGAGCGTCGATCGCGGCCTGGCGCACCACTGGATCTTCGCCGGCCGTCACATCGCCCGCGCCAGGCTCGCCCTGTACAAACGAACTGGCCGTGAAGCGCTCGTAATAGCGATGACGGCGCACAACAGAAGCCCGGCGCACGTGCGCGCCCGTTGCCGGGGCCGCGGCGCGCCTGGCGGTCGTGGACTTTGCGGTTGCGTGGGATGAGGTGCTGTGCGTGGATCCGGCGTGTGTCGCCGTAGATTTCGTCGCATGGGTTGCGGCGTGATGCGCGGTCGCGTGATGCGACTCCCTGAGCCGCGAAGCCGGCTTGGGATGATGCACGGTGTTTTGCGGAGCATCCAGCGCCGCTGCGGAGGCAACGCCGAGACCGAAGACGGAAAAAGCCGTTCCAAGAAGGACCGTCCCAAGAGACCTGACGCGAGACAACTTCATCCAGCCCACATCCTCTCAACTTTTGGATTTCGTGCCGCGCGTTCGCCTCGTGGACGACGCACTTCGTACTTTCAGCTCATGCTGCGAGCGGATCCTCTCATCCACCGCAGGCATAGCGATCTTCCCTGCCAGGCCTCGCCGCCGCATGGCGCCGATGGTTGACACGCTTGCCCGACCACCGCATCCACCAGCTCGTCCTACTCCTAGATTAACCCAAACTGCGGAAAATCCCCTCGCAATACGGTCCTGCAAAGTGCAACTTTCGAGGGCGTTTCGGTAAATATACCGTGTTTCCGCCCATTTTGAAACCCGGCGCCAAAGCCGTGATGGGTATCGCCGGTTTCCTGGCCGGACGTAGTGCGGGCCTCCTCACCCGCACCGGTGCGGAGGTTCCCACCCAACCACGAGCCCAAGTCCCCTAAAACTTCAGTCGCCGCAAAAACGTGGGAACATCCAGATCGCGTTCTGGCTCCCCGGCCTCAGGAAACAACGAGGCCTCCGGTCCCTCGACCTGCTCCGCCATTTCTTGCTCCCCCCTGTCCCGCTCCGTCGCTCGCCGCGGAGCCTCCTCGAAGTCCGCCGCATAGTCCCTGGGCGGAGCCTTCAAATCGGACTCGCTCTCCATGGTCCTGCTCTGCATGGCCAAGTCTTCCATGACACCGAGCTGTGCCACCGGCGCGGCCGGTGCGCTCTCACGCTCCATCGCGAAATCCATGGTGTCGTCGGCTTCAGCCATGGATTGCGGCGTTGCCACCGTCACCGTGGTGGCCACGCCCGGCGCCGCAGCGGCAAAGAAGAACGCATCGTCGTTGTTCTCTGCGGCCGCGTCTTCTTCCTCGCTTAGAAAGCGGGCGCGAGTGGGAGCCGGCGCGGGATCCCTATCCGGCAGCCAGTTGCCCGGCGCCACCACCGGCACTGAAACCACTGGCGCCTCTTCCACGTTCAACATGCGCGCGCGGCGCTCCGGCATCTGGTCGCGGAAGCCGGTAGCGATGACGGTGATCTTCACCTCCTCGCCCATCTTCTCGTCGAGCACCGCGCCGAAGATGATGTTGGCGTCTTCGTGCGCCGCCGATTGGATCAGCGTCGACGCCTGGTTGACCTCCGAGAGCTTGAGCGTGCTCGATCCGGTGATGTTGATGAGGATGCCGCGCGCGCCGTCGATGGCTCCCGCCTCAAGCAGCGGCGAAGCCATAGCCAGTTGCGCGGCTTCCACGGCGCGATTGGTACCCGAGCCTATGGCCGTGCCCATCACCGCGTGGCCCATGCCGGCCATGGTCGTCTTCACGTCGGCAAAATCGCGGTTGATGATGCCGGGGATGGTGATGATGTCGCTGATGCCCTGCACGCCCTGGCGCAGCACGTCGTCAGCAATGCGGAAACTCTCAAAGAATCCCGCATCCTTGGCCACGGCCAGCAGCTTTTCGTTGGGAATCACGATCATGGTGTCGACGCTCTCGAGGAGCTCCTTGAGGCCGCGCTCGGCCTGCATCAGGCGGCGCTTGCCCTCGAAGGCGAAGGGCCGCGTAACCACGGCCACGGTAAGAATGCCCATCTCGCTGGCCAGCGAGGCGATCACCGGCGCGGCGCCGGTGCCCGTGCCGCCGCCCAGTCCCGCAGTCACGAACACCATATCGGCGCCTTCCAGCGCCTCGATGATCTTTTCGGAATCCTCGAGCGCGGCGCGGCGGCCCACATCGGGATTGGAGCCCGCGCCCAGCCCGGAGGTGAGGCGCACGCCGAGCTGCAGCTTAATGGGCGCCTGGGAAAGCTTCAGCGCCTGCACATCGGTATTGGCGGTGATGAACTCCACGCCTTCCATGCGCGCCTGAATCATGCGGTTCACGGCGTTGCCGCCGCCTCCGCCTACGCCGATCACCTTGATGCGCGCACCGCGTACGGGTTCGTCGTGATATTGAATCCGCATTTCTCCGGCTTCACTCTTCTGCTGTTCCATTGGGGCTCCGCTCTCCTCTTCGTTTCAGGTTTCAGGTTTCAGGGGTCAGGGGGCAGGGGTCAGACGCGTTCGCCGGCAGCGGGCTGCGTACAAGACAAGAACTGACACCTGAAACCTGACACCTAACACCTGCCTTCTAAAAACTCGTGGCAAACATGGCGCGCAACCTGGCGCGCAAACTGCGATTGTCTTCGGCCTCGCGCATGGCGCGCGTGCGATGTGCGTAGAGCACCATGCCGATGCTCGCGGCCCACGATGGATGGTTCAGTGCCGCGGGCATTTGCGGCAGGCGCACCGGCAATCCCGTGCGTGCCGGCACGCGCAACTGGCTCTCGGTCACATCCAGCATGCCGGGCAGCATAGATCCGCCGCCGGTGAGCACGCAACCCGCGCCCAGGGCATCGATTACGCCACCGTGGCGCAGACTTTCGCGCACAAAGTACATGAGCTCGCGCGCGCGCGGCTCCAGAATCTCCGCCATGGTGCGCAGCGCCAGGCGTTGCGGTTGCGGGTTGGCAATTTCGATCTCGGCCAATTGCGGCACTGCCGTCACCACCACGTTCCCGTACTGCCGCTTCAGCTCCTCGGCCTGCGCCACCGGCATCTGCAGGCCGATGGCCAGATCGTTGGTGAAATGCGCGCCGCCGATGGGAACCGACGCGGTGTACGCTACCGCGCCCTCGAAAAATACCGCCATATCGCTGGAATGCGCGCCGATGTCGAGCAGGCACACGCCGAGTTCGCGCTCGTCGGCGGAAAGCGTGCACTCCGCGGAGGCGATAGCTTCCAGCACCGCCTCGGAAATCTCCAGTCCGGCGCGATTGGCGCAGGTCACGGCGCTTTGCAGCGCGCTGCCGGAGCAGGTGGCGATGTGCAGCTCCACCTCAAGCCGCGCGCCCACCATGCCCACAGGATCAAAGATTCCGGGCTGCTCGTCGAGGATGAACTGGCGCGGCAGAAGGTGCAGAATCTCGCGGTCCGCGGGGCGTTCGATGGCGCGCGCATGATCTACGGCGGTGCGCACATCCTCGCGCGTAATCTCGCGCATGCCGCGGCCCAACTGCAATCCGCCGCTGGTGTTCAGGCCGCGAATGTGCGGGCCGCCCATGCCCACCATACACGTGTCGATATTGACGCGCGCCACGCGTTCGGCCTGCTCGCTGGCCGCGCGCACCGCCTTGGCCGCGGGGGCCAGCTCGGCAATCAGGCCCTTGCGCATGCCCGCCGACTCCACCACCGCGTGGCCGCGATAGCGCAGCACCTGCTCCTGCACATCGGCGATCAGCACACGCGTGCCGGCGCTGCCGATGTCGAGCACCACGATCACATTGTCCGGCTTCTGGCCCATCGCGCTCACCCGCCCTCAACGCCGCTTGCGGCGCGTCCCGAAATTGCCGTGCGGACCGAAGTAGTGGCGGGATTCCCCCCGCCTGTGTTCCCCGCGGTGCGCTTCGGCGCCGCATGCTTCTTATCCTGCGCGGGCTTGTTCTTCTTTGGCCCAGGCTGGTTTGCCGGGGGCTTGGCCGCAGTGCCGCTTTGCGCGTTTGTTCCGGGCGCGGCGCCCGTGGTCGCGTCTGCGGTTTCGCTGCCCGACGCCATCTGCAGAATGGCCCGCTGTTCGAGGTCATCGAAACGCAGATCCACCGACTTGAGATGCGGATATTGCTGACGCCACTCGGCGATGTGCGCCTTGTACCGCTCGAACCGCTCGAGAAATTTCTCTTCGCCAAGATGCACCAGAATGTCCGTGCCCTGTTCGGGCATCACCACGCGCGCATCTTCGGGATCGGTGAGATCGATTTCAGAGATCTGCTCGGAGTTATGCTTGCCGTCCGCGTCCAGCTCCGCCATCAGGCGCAGGTACACGGCCATGCGCGCCTTGCGCGACTCCGCCGAATCACGGGGGTCGATGCCCGTCACCACCGGGAATGAGTAGTGCCGCGCGGCCATGGTCTTCGCGGACATCGCGAGCAGCACTCCGTTCGCATCCACCAGGCCGATCTGCGCGCCGTGCTGCGTGAATGCCACCGGCTTCCGCTCCACCACCGTGACGCGAATCTGATCGGGCAGCACGCGCATCACCGTCGCGCGCTCGATCCAGGGAATCTGCTCCAGCTGGCGGCGCCTTTCTTTCAAGGGCACGAAAAAAACGTTGCGGCCGATGTCTTCGCCGAAGACGGGCAGCAGATCGGCGCGGCTCAACTCGGCGAGGCCTGTAGCCTGAATGTTGCTTGATCCGGCGATGCGGAAACGCGCGTCGCGTTCGAGATAGCGCGCGAGCACGAGGCCGGCCGTCGTGAATCCGCCCAGCACCAGGAGCGCAGTGGCCGTTAGAAACACGCGGCTCACCGTGCTGGCCGGTCGCCACCAGGGCGCTTTCGGCTTGCCGAAGCGGTCCGCAGCCGGGCGCAGCACACCGTCGCCGTCCGGATCGTCGAACTCCAGCGGCATACCCGGTCCGCCGCGGCGGACACGCCCCTGCAGGGGCACCTCCTCTCGCGTGCGCCGGCGGCGCAACTCAGCGGGCGGGTCGTCGTCCCACAACAGGGGTCGATTTGTGGTATTTCCTTGATTCGTCACGCCGGAGCAGGGTCGTGACAATCGCCAGATTTCATTATGGCCCGGGAATGATGAGGGTTTTCCGCAGCTTAGCCGGGGGAACCTTAACCGTTACGGGCAAACCCCCAAAAAGCAGCGGCGGGCTCATTTCCACTCGAGCGTCTGCACCGAATCGGCTTCGAGATCCGCCTCGAGCGCGTTCGCGCCCAGCAGCAACTGGATCCGTTTCTGGGCCCCGCGATTGGCCAGCACGACCACCATGCCGCCGCTGGGATTGCGGAATGCGGCGGTGGAAACGTCTCCGGCAGCGCCATTCGCCGCAGCAGCGCCCACGCCATTTGCGGCAATCACCCTTGCGCCGCGCTGCACGTGACGCGAGAAATGCGCAAACGCCCAATACTGTCCGCTGCGTGTCACCTGGTGCGTCGCGTTGTCGATTGTGACCAAGCCGCCGCACGGAAACGGTCCCACATTCGGTTTGCCGTGTTCATCAAGCGCAATGTTCCATGCAGTGATGGAGCGCGCCCAGTTATTCGCAATGCCGTTGAAGGTCTGCGCCCAGTGCGCCCAGTCGGTTTGGTAGTCGGGCGCATTGATGTCCGGGCCGCCTTCGGTCCAGTAGGCATTCTTCTGCGGAAACGCCTCATGCACGCGCGTCATCGCCGACACATCTCCGCCGTAGCCGTGCCACGCAATCCCGTCGACCGATTCGTACACGCCCGCATCGCTGAGTTCGTCGATGACGCGACCCCACAGATTGTAGTTGTGGTCGAGAATCCAGATTTTCGTGTCGACGCCCTCTTTGCGAAGCAGCGGGCCGAGGTGCGATTTCACAAACTCAATTTCGTACTCCTGGCCCCAGAGGCAAGCGGGCATGCGGCCGTCCTGATCGGTGTCGACTTCGTTCTGCACCGTGACGGCGTCGATGGGCACGCCGGCAGCTTTGTATTCCGCGAGGAATTTCAGGAAGTAGTGCGCGTAGGGCTCGAAGTAGTGCTCGCGCATGGCGCCGCCCAGCATGGAGCCATTCGATTTCATCCATCCCGGCGGGCTCCACGGCGAGGAGAAGAGAAATAGGCCGGGATTGACGCGGCGCGCCGCACTCAGAATGGGAAGAATGTAGGCGCGATCGTGATCGATAGAGAACTTCTTTAATTCGGGATCGGGTTCGCTGCTCTCGTCGAAACTGTAAACGGTTTGCGAATAATCGCTTGAGCCGATGCAGGTGCGGCAGACATTCAGTGCCATTTCGCTGGGCGCAAAAAGCTCATGTAGCAAGGCCTGCTGCTCGGCCGGGTTGAGCCGGCTCAGCACGTAGCAGGAGGCGTCAGTGAGGGCAGCTCCAAAACCCAGCATCTCCTGCCGCGCCTCCGCCGGGTTGAGGACGATGGCGTCGGCAGCAACCTCACGCACGGGCTTCCACTCAAGCGGCGCGCCCTTTTGATGACGCTGGTCGCGAAACGTCGCCCAGACCTCGACCGGCCCGGGCGCATCGGCCCACACCGAAATTGGCTTGGAAATTGCCCACGCCGCAACCGCGGCGGAGGATGCCTTGATAAAACGCCTGCGTGAACTGGACGTCATTCCTGCCTCAAGAAAGTGAAGTTGGATTTGCCCGCCCATCATAGCAGGCCCGCCAGTCGCTACTTTGCTGCGAGCGCCGCCAGGATCTGCGGCGCCAGCTGGCTCACGCTGCCCGCGCCAAGGGTCAGAATCAGGTCGCCCTCATGGGCTGCGGCTGCAATTGCCTGCACGGCGGCGGCAAAGTCGGGCGCGAACGTAACCCGCGGACCCTGAATGCGCTCGGCCAGCCGCTCCGCCGTCACGCCGGGGATCGGCTCCTCGCTGGCTGCGTAGATCGGCAGCACAACAACCGTATCCGCATCGCGAAACGCCCCGCCAAATTCGTCCAGAAGATCCTTGGTGCGCGTGTACCGGTGCGGCTGAAATACCACATGAATCTTGCCGCGCCCCGCCTTGAATGTGGCCGCGCGTGCCGCCTCGAGTGTGGCGCGAATCTCGGTAGGGTGGTGGCCATAATCGTCGACCACGGTCACGCCGCGCGCCTGGCCGCGCTGCTGGAAGCGCCGGTCCACGCCACGAAAGTTTTTGAGCCCTTCGGCAATCTTCTCGGGCGAAACCTCAAGTTGCCGCGCGATGGCCACGGCGGCCGTGGCGTTGAGCACATTGTGCCGGCCGGGCACATGAAGCTCAAATGGCCCGAGTGGTCCCGCGCTGGTGTGCACCTGGAAGCGCGAGAACGAGCTTGTCTGTCCCGCGCCAAGTCCCGTTCCGGGGCCGGGCGCTTGCGCCGCATCCAGAATCTCCAATTGGAAATCCGCCTCCGCGGCCACGCCGTAAGTAAATACGCGCCTCCGCACGCGCGGCAGAATGCCTTTCAGCAGCGCGTTGTCGATGCAGGCCGTCACGGCGCCGTAAAACGGCACGCGGTCGATGAAATCCACGAAGGCGCGCTCCACGTCGGCCATGTCATGGTAGCAATCCATGTGCTCGCGATCGAGATTGGTCACCACGGCCAAGATCGGCGAGAGCTTGAGGAACGAGCGGTCGCTCTCATCGGCCTCGGCCACGAGATATTGCGAGGCGCCGAGTCTGGCGTTCGAGCCGAGCGCGTCCACGCGCCCGCCCACCACCACCGTAGGATCGAGCCCGCCCGCGCTCAGCACCGCGGCCACCATCGACGTGGTAGTGGTTTTGCCGTGCATGCCGGCAATGGCGATGCCGTATTTCAGCCGCATCAACTCGGCCAGCATCTCCGCGCGCTGGATCACGGGAATCTTCCGCGCATGAGCCTCCAGCACCTCGGGATTCTTCGCGTTGACCGCCGAGCTGGTGACCACCACCGTCGCCCCGGCCACGTTGGCCGCGTCGTGTCCCTCGTAAATGGTCGCGCCCAGCGCAGCCAGCCGGTCGGTGACGGCGCTGCGCTTCAAATCGGAGCCGGATACCTTCATGCCCAGATTGAGCAGGATTTCGGCAATGCCGCTCATGCCGATGCCGCCGATACCGATGAAGTGCGCGTGTTGCGAAGTGGCAAACATGGTGGTGAAGGATCAGAGTAACAGGGAGTAGGGTGTAGGGAGCAGTGTGAGTGCGAGAGATCAGCGCACGCAGTCCACTCACACTCACACTGCTCACTGTTCTTCCGGCAGCGTGTAATCGAGGTCGTAGAAATGTTGTCCGTCTTCGATGCGCACCAGGGCTGTCCCCTCGATGCCCATGAGTTCGCCGGTCCCGGAGCCGGGCACCACGACTACCTGCATCTTCGGGCCGCTCGCGTCCATGGTGGCAAAGTGCTGCAGGGCAAAGCTGCCGTGCTTGCCGTTGAGCGTTCCGGTGACGACCTCAATGGCCACGTAACCCGCCGCGCCTTGCCTGGGATCGCCGCCGGCAAACATCTCGCCAATCGTCGTCGCCTCCAGGTCGCCGTGAATCACCTTGTTGATGGTGAAGCGGCTGAGGCCTGCGGCGGGCGGGGGTGTGAGGGGATAGACATCGACGGTGAAACTGCCATGAGCGTGGTGCACAGAAATCTCCTTTGGGGGCGTAGCCGTTTGCTGTGGTGTAGCCGCTTGCGGAGCGGCCAGCGCCACAGCGATCAGGATGGTGGAAAGCAACGGCATCGATCGCCTTTCAGAATACCGCGTGGGAGGCGTCAAACAAGCGAGGATCGAAAACGAACGTTTCCGGCCTGTCGTGCTGAATCCGTGAGAACTCCGGGTGGCTCGGATTCAGCACGAAGTTCGATTCCATTCGATTCACTGCGACGCTTGGAACACGCAGCACGGCAGTTCGCATTTCCCTCAGCCATATTGAGCCGAAGACCTGGGAATCCGGTATATCCATCCAGGTCGCTTGCTCGATCGCAACCTCATCAGGGATGTGAACTCGCGTGATCGCTCTTTGCGGGATCTTGCGGCGACCTGAATGGATGAGCATCTCGAGCACCGCCAAACTGGCGTACTGCGCGGCATAGATGACGCGTGAGCCTGCCTTGTGCCATCTCCCCGCGTTGAGAAATGAGCCGGTCGTGCCGAAAACATCTGCGCCGATTGGGTGCATCCGAAAGACGATCATGTGGACGCAACCTCACACAGGAAAACCATACTCCAAAGCGGCAAGTATCCACTCCACCGCGCGTCCGCCAGCTTCGGTCCTCAGCTTCGAGAACGGCGTTGCGCCTTGCAGTTCCATATGCGGGTTAGTTAACCACTCCATGGCATCGGTGTCGTTGCCCCAAACTTGCTCGGCAAACGACAAGACATGCTCGACACGCGCCACGGTTTGGCTGGCCTGGGGTCCGAGAGTCTTTCCGGCTCTTTTCCAACTCGAATCGGGAATCAGTTGCGCCCGCAGCTTCCCCATGGACAACGGCGAAGTGGCGGCGATGCGGCGAAACAGCCGGTCCGCGCGCACCTTGGGAATGCCCTTTTCCGCTGCTGCGGCCATGGTTACGAGATTTCTTACTGGCCCGTGACCCGGATTGCCCGCGCGCTTCCTTCCGCGCCCTCCATGGGCCGCGTCGTGCGGCCCGATCCGAATGGCATGAGCATGTGCCATAGCCGTTTCTCTCCCAGGTCTCATCATACACCGAAAAATGGTCTCATGTGAGCCATCATGGCACATTCCGCCGGCGCTTAAAACCTCGCCTTTTGACACGGTGCATGTCGAAAAGTTGCGCACAACCTTTTGCGGCCTTCGTGTTTGCATAGGCAGAACCGGCAAGCCCAGGGGGCGGCAAGAGCCAAGCTTCCCAGGTGGGCAGGATGCCGGGGCGGACATGCAAAACTCTCCGCCTGGAATGGAGGAATTATGGGCAGCATGAAGAAGTGGATGTTGGGTGCGGCATTGGCAGCTGGAGTCGTGGGCATGGGCGCGGCGCCCGCCCAGGCGGCTCGCGTTGGCATCTACATCGGCGCACCGGCGGCTTACGTTCCGCCATGCCCCGGTTCGGGATATGTCTGGGTGGCCGGCTACTGGGCCAACGGCTACTGGGTGCCCGGCTACTGGAACTTCGTGGGCGTCGGCGTGGGACCGGTGATTCGCGGCGGCGTCGTGATTGACCATGGGCCGTTCTACGGACCGCACTACGTCCACCGGCCGATTCCTTTCCGCAGGTAGTTTCGCCTTCTGCTGCCTGCACATGCGGCCTCTCCAAACCGGGGAGGCCGTTTTTTGTGTCTTTTGGCGATTTTCAGCGTCTCATAAGGAGGGGGTAACTCCCTTTGGAGTGACCGCCCTGGCAAGAGGACGTGGAACGTCCTTGCTCTTTGGTTCAGGTTGCGGGATTCTTTCTTGAGACCGCAACAAAAGAGCAAAAATGCTGTTTAAGAGATTAGAAGCCGGCCGTAAGACAAAAACAAAATCGGCTGGCGGGTGCTGAGGCTGGGGGCGACTCCGGTTCCCGGTCGGGAAACTCAATGATCGGGCGGCACGAGGAGGATGTCATGCGGAAACTCCGCTTGGTTGTGCTGGCAATGCTTGTAGCTTTGTCGTTCGCCGCTGTCTCGGCGAATGCCCAGGTCGCGG
>Ga0326727_10019409_pt1 | contig 13671 bp, 12 predicted proteins | sample MB2enrmetagenome_FD_207643 | JGI IMG/M metagenome (GOLD analysis project Ga0326727, IMG submission 207643) | Lab enriched peat soil microbial communities from McLean, Ithaca, NY, United States - MB29MY | ecosystem: Environmental > Terrestrial > Soil > Wetlands > Peat | place: USA: New York... | reverse complement strand
CTCTTGGCCAGTTCCAGCAGCTTCGCGAACAGGGAATTGCCCACTGTAAATACAGTTCCAAACCCTCCGGCAACATCTTTGAGCGTGCAGTTTTTTTGGCGACTTGCGTTGAGAACTACAATCTTCACTGATTCCCTTCTTCCAAATCCCACGTCAAAACTCTATTTGCTACTGTTTTGCAATTACCAAATAAAAACCGTTTATTATAACAGCACGATCTTCAAAAGCAAGGCTCGTCCTGATTCTACGGTGATTAAACCTCGAAGACGCAAGAAGTCAAAGTCGGACACGTTGATCACCGCATGATTAGAGTCTTCGAGTCTTTGAGGTTAAAAAAATGGCATAATCTGTCTTCCGGACAGGGAATAGGAGAGCATGAAATGAGCAGCCGCGAACTGATCGCCCTTGGGACAAGCAGCCAGGTGCCCACTCGAGAACGAAGCCACAATGCCTATTTGCTTCGTTGGGATGGAGGAGAAGGTTTCCTGTTTGACCCGGGTGAAGGAGCCCAGCGGCAGTTCACACTTGCCGGCGTTTCTGTGAATTCCATTTATCATATTTGTATTACTCACTTCCATGGAGATCATTGCCTTGGTTTGGCCGGCATTGTCCAAAGGCTTTCACTGGATTGCTGTCAGCACCCGGTCCACGTCTATTACCCGGAAAGTGGTCAGGTCTATGTCGATCGGCTATGCAGCGCTGCCATTTACCAGCCGCAGGTTGAATTAATCCTGCATCCTATCGGCCCGTCTGGAGACATGATCCAATTGGGTCGTGCCGAGACGTATACGTTGATGTGTCAGGCGCTCGATCACGCTGTTCCCACGATCGGCTTCCGGGTTGAAGAACCGCCGGGCATTCGCTTCGTGCAGGAAAAGCTGGATCAGGCCGGCGTGCGAGGGCCTCTGGTTGGTGAACTGGAGCGAAACGGGTCGATCTGTATCGACGGACGGGTCCTTTATCTTGAAGAGGTAACGGTGCCCCGCAAGGGGAGTGCGTTCGCCTTCATTATGGATACGCGGCCATGTCCCGGTGCTGTCACCCTGGCCAGGGATGCGGACCTTCTCGTGATGGAAGCAACCTATACATCCGAGCACCGGGATCTGGCCGGATCTTATTACCATTCCACGGCCGCCGATGCCGCGAAAATAGCCTCCCGCGCCGGGGTGCAGCGATTGGCACTGGCGCACTTTTCCCAGCGCTATCCGGATGCCGGGCAGCATCTGATGGACGCGCTGGAGTTTTTCCCGGACGTCGTTGCCCTGAATGATCTGGATCGTATCGACATCCCTCGCAGAGCGCAAAAATAATGTTCACCGCGGAGGCACAGAGATTGCAGAAAACAGCCAAGAAACACAAAATATCAGAGCAGTCTGCATCCTCTGCGTCTCTCCGGTGCCCTGCTGGAGAATTAGGGGAGGTATAATCCGATTGAGTTTTGCCGTCGCGTCTGGTAGCTTAAAATTTTGACCTGCATATTTGAAGGATTGAGGAAAAAGCACTTTTGGAAATGAACGAACAGAGCGCTCCCGACGAAGAATCCGGGTCACAGACCCGCGGATTCAAATTGGCGTTCGAGTTGAAATCTTGGTTCCGAGATATCCTCCTTGCCTTTGCAATAGCGATATTTATAGTGATCTTTGTAGTCCAGCCCGTGAAGGTGGAGGGCACAAGTATGCAGCCGCGCCTTGCGGACCAGGAGAGGATTTTCGTTAACCGGTTTATCTACCGGTTTCACGAGATCCGCAGGGGCGATGTGGTTGTTTTCTGGTATCCCCGTGATCAAAGCAAGTCTTTTATCAAAAGGGTTGTAGGGGTTCCCGGAGATAAAGTGGAAATCCATGCCGGCACAGTCTATGTCAACGGCGCCAAGGTGAATGAGCCTTACCTGAACCAGGAGTTTCAAGATCACAAGTCTTTTCAGCCGGTGCTGGTTCCTCTCGGGCATTATTTCGTCCTGGGCGATCATCGCAATTCGAGCAATGATAGCCGTAGCTGGGGGTTTGTCCCGCACGATTTAATTTATGGGAAGGCGGTCTTCAGTTACTGGCCGGTTTCACGTGTCGGCTTGGTGGAGTAACAGAGTATTGGCGGTGCGATTTGTGGTTTTGCCTCAACGGTGAGTTGCAAGCCCGGCACCATTCACTCTTGATTATTTCCTGATCAAAATGAGAGCGATTCTAGCACTGGAAGACGGCTGTACGTTTGCGGGTCAGGCCTTTGGAGCCATTGGCGAGACCGTCGGCGAAGTTGTATTCAATACCTCTATGTCCGGTTATCAGGAAATTCTCACCGATCCCTCATATGCAGGACAGATTGTCGTCATGACTTATCCGCATATAGGGAACTATGGGACCAACGAATCGGACGAGGAGTCGGGCCGGCCTTACGTGGAAGGATTCGTGGCGCGGGAGTTCAGCGCCATTTCGTCCAGTTGGCGTTCCCACGAGCCGCTCGAGGAATATTTGAAAAGGCACGGGATTGTCTCTATTTCCGAAGTGGACACCCGTGCGCTTGTGCTGCATATCCGTAGCCGAGGAGCCATGCGGGGGATCATCAGTTCGCTGAATCCCGATCCCGACAGCCTGGTAGAACAGGCCCGGTCCATCCGGAGCATGCTGGGCTGCGACCTTGCTTCTTCGGTGTCCTGCAGGAAACCGTACGTTTATGGCGGCTCCTCCGTCACTGCTGAAACCGGGCGCTTCAAAGTCGTCGCTTATGACTACGGGATCAAACGCAATATTCTGGACAACCTCGTTCGAATCGGCTGTGACCTGACCGTCGTTCCGGCGTCGACAAGCGCTGAAGACGTCCTCTCTTCCAACCCGGACGGGGTGTTTCTTTCGAATGGCCCCGGAGATCCTGAACCGCTCGAGTACGCGGTTAAAAATATCCGCAACCTGCTCGGCCGTGTGCCCGTATTCGGCATTTGCCTGGGGCATCAACTGATGGGCTTGGCCTTCGGCGGGAGAACTTATAAGCTGAAATTCGGCCATCGGGGTGGGAATCAACCGGTGAAAAACCTGTTCAACAGCCGTGTGGAAATCACCGCACAAAATCATGGATTTGCGGTCGATCCAGATTCGCTGGATGCAAGCCGTATTGAATTGACGCATATCAATCTGAATGATCAGACCCTGGAGGGGATGCGGCACCGAAGCATTCCCGCCTTCTCCGTTCAATACCACCCCGAGGCTTCTCCAGGACCCCACGATTCGCACTACTTGTTTGAAGAGTTCAAGCAACTCATGTCGGAGTTCCGGAAAACCCCATGCCCAAGCGCAAAGACATCCATAAAATCCTGATTATCGGCTCCGGTCCAATCGTCATCGGGCAGGCCTGCGAATTCGATTATTCTGGGACTCAGGCCTGTAAGTCTTTGCAAAGCGAGGGCTTCCAGGTTGTCCTAGTAAACTCTAACCCCGCGACCATCATGACCGATCCCGACCTCGCGGATCGGACCTACATCGAACCGCTTACGGCGGAATTCATAACTGCAATCATTGATCGAGAGAGGCCGGACGCTTTGCTGCCGACTGTCGGCGGGCAGACAGGGCTGAATGTTTCGGTCGAATTAGCGAAGTCCGGTGTATTGGACCACTACGGCGTGGAAATGATCGGCGCAAAACTGCGCGCGGTGGAAGTAGCGGAAGACAGGCAGCTTTTCAAGGATGCCATGACTGAAATCGGCCTGCATTCGGCCAGATCGCGCGTGGTCCGAAGCCTGGCCGAAGCCAAAGAGTGCCTGTTCTCGATCGGTCTGCCTGCAATCATCCGGCCGAGCTTTACCCTAGGCGGCTCTGGGGGAGGGATTGCATTTAACTCTGAAGAGTACGAATCCATCATTTCCAGAGGCCTTGACATTTCACCTGTGCACGAAGTTTTGGTCGAGCAGTCACTGATCGGGTGGAAGGAATTCGAGCTGGAGGTCATGCGCGATCTGGCAGATAACGTGGTGATCATCTGCTCGATCGAAAATTTTGACCCGATGGGCGTCCATACCGGAGATTCCATCACTGTAGCTCCTGCCCAGACGCTAACGGACAAGGAGTACCAGCAAATGCGAGATGCGGCCATCCGCATCATCCGCAAGGTGGGAGTCGAGACAGGAGGGTCGAACATTCAGTTTGCCGTGAATCCTGAAAACGGGGAGATGATCGTCATTGAAATGAACCCGCGGGTTTCAAGGAGTTCCGCGCTGGCTTCCAAGGCGACCGGTTTCCCAATCGCAAAAATGGCGGCAAAACTGGCCGTAGGCTACACACTGGACGAAATTCCCAACGACATCACCAAGAAAACCCCTGCCAGTTTCGAGCCCACCATCGATTATGTCGTGGTTAAAATTCCAAAGTGGAATTTTGAGAAATTTAAAGATGCTGACCCCACTCTGGGCACGCAAATGAAGTCCGTAGGGGAAGTCATGGCCATTGGGCGAACCTTCAAAGAAGCCCTTCTCAAGGGGGTCCGCTCGCTCGAGAAAGGGAAGAGCCTCGCCTCGGAAAAGATTTTTCCGGAACACATCGATCGATATCTGCAGACGCCGGTCCCGGAAAGGCTTGCGTACGTTCGCTACGCCATTGCCACAAACCGATCACTGGAGGAAGTCCATAAACAAACGAGAATCGATCCCTGGTTCTTGAACCAGCTCAAGGAAATCATAGAGATTGAAAATATGCTGCAGCGGTACACAATCGACGATCTGCCGACAGACATCCTGAGACAATGCAAACGCTCGGGGTTTTCCGACCAGAATATCGCGGAGTTCCTGAAACCGTCCGCCGTGAGCAGCCCATCCGACATTCAAGTGATGGAACTCCGCCACAAGGCGGGAATACGTCCGGTTTACAAAAGAGTGGACACCTGCGCTGCGGAATTCGAGTCACACACTCCTTATCTTTATTCCACTTATGAAACCGAGTGCGAGGCGAATCCTTCGAGCCGGAAGAAGATCATGGTTTTGGGAAGTGGCCCAAACCGCATCGGGCAGGGAATTGAATTCGATTACTGTTGCTGTCACGCGTCCTTTGCCCTTCGCGAGGCCGGTTTCGAGACCATCATGGTCAACTGCAACCCGGAGACCGTCTCCACCGATTACGATACTTCTGACCGTTTGTATTTCGAGCCGCTGACATTCGAAGACGTAATGGAGATTGTGGCGGTTGAGAAACCGGACGGGGTCATTGTTCAGTTCGGCGGGCAGACTCCCCTGAACCTCGCGCTGAAGCTGCAGAAGGCAGGCGTGCCGATCATCGGTACTTCGCCCGAGCGAATTGATCTTGCCGAAGACCGGAAACGCTTTGGCCAGTTGCTGGGCGAACTCGGAATCCCGCAGCCGCAAAACGGAACGGCTTTGTGTCTGGAGGAGGCTCGCGCCGTAGCCGCCGAAATCGGCTATCCTGTGCTCGTGCGTCCTTCTTATGTTCTGGGCGGCCGTGCCATGTCGATTGTCTACGATCAAGCGTCTCTGGACGAATACATGACGACTGCGGTTGAGGCATCGCCTGAACGCCCTGTCCTAATCGACAAGTTTCTGGAAAACGCGTTTGAATATGATGTCGACGCTCTGTGTGACGGCGAGCGCGTGGTCATCGCCGGCGTGATGGAGCACATCGAAGAAGCAGGCATTCACAGCGGCGACAGCACCTGCATCCTGCCTCCTGTCATGATTGATCTGGCACTGCTCGAACGCATGAAGCAATATACGGAAAGGCTCGGAAATGAGCTTCGAGTCATTGGGCTCATGAACATCCAGTTTGCCATCCAGAAAGACACTGTCTACGTTTTGGAAGTGAACCCCCGAGCGTCACGCACCATTCCGTACGTCAGCAAAGCTACAGGCATTCCACTCGCAAAAATGGCCGCGCGCGTGATGACCGGCGAGAAACTGAAAGATCTGGGGTTGACGGAAGAACTGAGAGTGCGCCACTGTTTTGTAAAGTCTCCTGTATTCCCATTCAACAAATTCCAGGGTGTCGATTCCATTCTCGGGCCCGAAATGAAATCCACCGGAGAAGTCATGGGGGTGGCCGACAGTTTCGGAAGCGCCTTTGCCAAAGCCCAACTCTCGGCCGGCCTTCGTCTGCCGCAATCTGGGACTGTGTTCATCAGTGTCAATGAGCGGGACAAGGCAAATCTGCTCCCGATCGCCCGGGACCTGCAGAGCCTCGGATTTAATATTCTGGCTACGGCCGGGACCCACCAGCTGCTCAAGACCAACGGGATTGCGTCAGACCACATTTTTAAGGTCGGGGAAGGCCGTCCCAATATCGTCGATCTGATCAAGAGTAAAAAGATAGTCCTGATTATCAATACTCCCCTGGGGAGCCAATCCCGTTATGACGAGAAAGCCATTCGTCGCGCCGCAACCCAGTACGGGATTGCCTGCATCACCACGCTTTCAGGTGGGGCAGCGGCGGCGAACGCCATCCGAACGCTTCGGCGTGAGAAGCTTTCGGTCTGCACGCTCCAGGAATACCATGGTGTGGCAAGGGCTGACGGGAACACGAAAGCGGTAGCCGGAATTCCCGATACGTTCTGTTCCTTCAGTTAGTTTTTGTAGGGATGACCGCCGGTCGTTTCTGCAGAGACATCGCGCGGAGGTAAAATGACTGACAAAGTAAAATATCCGATCGAAGCGATCGCCAGCCGGATGGTGTTGGCCGGCAAAAGTTTATCATTTCATCCGAGCGCTCCGGAATCCTGCAAAATAGAACTTCCCTCGCGGGACAGTTGTCTCAAAGTCATGCAGCAGCTCAGATCCGTTCTGTTTCCCGGCTACTTTGATCTGTCAGAATTCAGTGAGGAAGGGATTTATTTTCATACGGGCGCGATCCTGGACAAAGTCGCTATAAATCTCCAAGAGCAGATCAGGTGTGGATTCTGCTTTGGCTGTGAAGACCACCTGGGCCTTGAGCAATGCGAAGAGAGGGCCAGGCTGATCACCAGAGATTTTCTGAACCGGATTCCCGACATCATGCTGCTTCTGGCTGACGACGTCCAGGCAGCCTATGCAGGCGATCCGGCGGCCAAGAGCCCCAGCGAAACGATCTACTGCTATCCGGGAATGTTTGCCATTACAAATCATCGTGTTGCTCATGAGCTATACAGACTGGGCGTGCCGGTCATTCCACGAATCATCAGCGAAGACGCCCACAGCGCCACCGGCATCGATATCCATCCCGGCGCAAAAATTGGCCGGAGCTTCTTCATCGATCACGGAACCGGCGTGGTGATCGGAGAGACGGCCGTTATCGGAAACCAGGTGCGCATTTACCAGGGAGTGACCCTCGGGGCCAAGAGTTTTCCCCTAGACCAAAAGGGTGTGCCGATCAAGGGAGTTGACCGCCACCCGATCATTGAAGATGGCGTCGTCATTTATGCAGGCGCGACGATCCTGGGACGGATCACTGTGGGAGCCCGCTCCGTAATTGGTGGAAATGTCTGGCTGACCCAGAGTGTCCCGCCGGGAAGCTCGATCTCTCAGGGAAGAAGCGCAGGTGAAAGTGATTAGAGATTACAAATTGAAAGTTCGCACCGGAGATTTCGGTTTGAATTTTCAATCTCTGATTATTAATTCTTATCCTTGCCCGGCATGCCAATGCTTGGGAAAAGATCGAAGACCTGATCCTGCTCGATCAGATGAATTCCCTCGGTGTGCAGGCGAACAAAATGGGTGCAGTATTTTCGGCTTTCCTCCCCAAGGCAGCGTTCGACACAAAACAGATCCGTATCTGTGCAGTTAACGCACTCGCCCAACGAGACGCAAACCTTCGGGACCGTAAGACTGCATGAACTGCATATCGTGAAGAGGTTTTCGCTCTTCACGTAATGTTTGCAATCCTGCATGTCATTATGGTTCTCAATGAAACCGAAAATCCGGCAGCCCATAAAGATGTGAGGATGGTCGCTATGGTCCGCCTCGATCTGTCCCAGGCTTTCGTCCAACCAATTGATACAGTTTTTGCAATTAATCATCGTAATTTGAACAGGCGACAGTCGCAGGATCAATCTTACTGCGGTTCTGTGGCAGGAGTCATCCCGACGAGTTCCGCGAACTCCTTTTTCGACTGCAGGGCAACGAAATCCGTGTCGTTTTTCGCGAAAACCCGGCTATCTTCATTCAGTTCCACGGCCTTCCGGAGATTTTCCAGCGACTCGGCTAAATTCCCCTTCATAGCCTGCGAGGCTGCAACGGAGTAATAAATATAGTCCGCATCAGGATGATTCTGAAGGGATTGGAGGAAGTATGAAATGGCCATATCGTAATTGGCTTTGTTATGTTCGAGGACGCCCAGTGTGTACAGCTGATCCATTGAAATGGATTGCTTTTTCTGGGCCGATTCTTCACGCTCGCAGATCTGAATATAACTCCGGGCGCGCGCCAAGATGTCCAGTTCCCCCGGATAGGTGTCCAGGAGCGTCTTGAGTTCATGGCGCGACTTCTTGAATTCCTTTTGGAAAATAAGCTCGATGCCCTTTTCCAGAAGGGCAAGGGCAGCCGAGGTCGTTTTGGTCTGGCGCAACAAGCGCGGGGATGCATCAAGGGCGGGAGAAGCACCTGATCTGACTGCTTGTTTCCGGGATTCCACTTCCATTATTGTGCTTTCCTTATGAATGGGACGCTCAGTGCGGGACGTCTCTTTTTTGGCTGCCCTGATTTTCCTGGGCTTGGATTTCCCGGAAGATACCTTCGCTTTGGCGGAGCTATCACGGGACGCCTTGGGCTTGGTCTTTTTCACTGAATGGACATCCCTTCGGGATTTTTGTCCTGAGACTCTTTTGTGTGCCAATGCCCTCGCCATCAATATCCTATAAATCTCTAAAGGTAAATAACTTGCCCCGCAAGATCTCTTCATCCTAACAATTTGACGTTATTATTAGGAAATTCTGGACGATAAGTCAAGCGCAAGATCTTTTTGACGGGACACTTCAACATTTGAAACCTCAGTCCCGGTCAAATGGCTGCGGCGCTGCCGCTTCGAAGAGCTGAGATGGCAACGATCAGGATAAGTTATTTATTATCAAGGTTTATAGAAGTTAAACGAACGTGAGCCCCACAAACTTCAACCTGCATGAAACCGAGTTCCAGCGCATTCAGGCCATTCTTGGCAGGATGCAAAACGAACTTCGTGCTCAACTGGTTCTGCTGATCAGCAGAAGCGGACAGCCGATCGTTATTTCAGGGCCTGCAGAAAACATCGATTGCACCTCTCTGGCATCTCTGGCGGCCGCCAATCTCGCGGCAACCGACGGTCTGGCAAGCATTGTGGGCGAAAGGGAGTTTTCTGTTCTTGTGCATCAGGGCCGCCGGCGCTCCATATTTATCTCCGATCTGCTTAAGAAGTTTTCGCTTGTGCTGGTTTTCGACTCAACGGCATCTTCTGGGTTGATCCGTTATAAGTGCAAACGCACAACCCTGCTGCTGGAGGACGTGATCCGGGACTTCCAGAAAAGAATTGAGAAAGCTGAAAGAGTGATGAGTATCCCGCAATTCAGCGATGAGGAAATAGAAGAGTTGCTGGGGGAAGTAAAAAGTCAATGATTCATTTTGATCGAAGGAAGCGGCGTTGACCTTCATAAATTATGTAGCCAGGGAAATTAACTGCAAGATCGTGTATTACGGGCCCGGCCTCGGCGGCAAGACGACCAACCTGCAATACGTCTATCAGATTACGAGTACGGAAAACAAAGGCAAACTCATATCGCTGGCCACCGAAACGGAGCGAACCCTGTTTTTCGACTTTCTCCCGATCGATTTCGGGCAGATCCGAGGTTTCCGCACCCGCTTTCACCTCTATACGGTTCCCGGCCAGGTGTTCTATGACTCCAGTCGCAAGCTCATCTTAAAAGGGGTTGATGGAGTTGTGTTCGTGGCCGATTCGCAGGAAGAACGGCTCGATGCGAACCTGGAATCGATTTCAAACCTTGCCGGGAACTTGAAGGAGCAGGGATTTGATATCGCCAAGATTCCCTATGTCCTGCAGCTGAACAAGAGGGACCTGCCGAACGTTGTCCCTGCCGAGGATCTGAAGCAGCAGCTTCTGATCAAGGGGGAGCCGGTTATCGAAGCGGTAGCGATGAAGGGAGTAGGCGTTGTGCCGACTCTGAAAGCCGTTGCACGGCAGGTTCTGGTCGAGCTCAGGAAAAGCGCTTAAAGCGTTCACGCGTAAACCCGTTAACGCCTACCCACCGAAAAACTTCCGGGTCTCCTCGACAAAAAATGCAGTCTGATCGTGATGCACCCAGTGACCCGCGTTGGGCACATTGATCAGGCGATGATCTTGAATCGCCTGAATGCGTCCTTCCTTGTATGGATCTTCCGTCCAGCTGTCGAGACCTCTGAACAGCAGAGCCGGGCACTTGATCTGATTCCAAATTTCGCGGGCGTCATCCATATTGAATCCATAAGGGGATATGGCTCGCACGAAATTGTCGAATTTCCAGATGAGCGTTCCATCCGCATTCCAATTTGAACCAAAAAGAGTCAAATGGCGTGCCATCTCGTCCGATAGGTATGGATTCGCTTTGTGCATTCTTTCGTAAGCGGCTTCGAGATTGGGATATTGATGTGGGACCCGTTTTTCGTAGTCTCTCATAGCCTCAATCCAGTCCCGGAATCGCACGTGAGCCGGGCTGGGAGTTTCGATTCCGGGGGGGGGAGCAATCCCTTCAATCGCGACTACTTTCAGCGCCCGGTCCGGATAAACCCCGGCATACTGGAGCACAATGGCTGCACCCAGCGAATGTCCTATAAAATAAATCGGGAAATTGCCCACGATATCCACAAGCGCGGACAAATCCAGCACGTATTCGGCGATGCTGTACATCGCTCCGGGAGCCCAGGCACTGTCCCCGTGTCCGCGAAGATCCGGGGCGAGAACCCTGAAATCCTCCAAAAAGGCTTCCGCAATCCGGTCCCAACTCCGGGCGTGGTCCATTCCTCCGTGGACGAGGATTAAATTTGGTTTCCCATTATTGCCCCAATCCCAGAAATGCAGCTTCAGACGATGTGAATAAAAAAATTGTGATATCGGCTCTCGTGCCATTTGGCAAATCCTTTGAAGAAGCGGCTAGCTAGAAGCCAGAATCAAATACAGATGACATGTAAAAATGGTAGCAACTTTCTTAAATGTGTCCCATAGACTATTCTGGCTTCCCAGTCCCAGCTTCTGGCTTCTTAAATTTGCTTCTTCGGTGGGAAGAGAAGCGACGAAACGACCGAGCCGGCTAGAATCGCCGCGACAATCGAAAGAGACCCGCCGATCGAAACTGCGTAGAAACCGCTCGCCAGCATTTTAAGTCCGATGAAAATCAGAACGAACCCGACTCCGATATCGAGATAAATAAATCGTCGGATCACGGCGGAAAGGAGGAAATACATGGAGCGAAGCCCGAGGATCGCACAGATGTTGGATGTGTAGACAATAAATGGATCGCGCGTCACTCCAAATATGGCTGGAATGGAATCGGTGGCAAATACCAGATCGGTAACTTCAACTGTGAGCAGAACCAATGCAAGTGAGGTTGCGATTATTTTCCCCGCCTGTCTGAGGAAGAATTTGCCGGATTCATGTCCTGAGGTCATGGGCATGAAGCGCTGAAAAAGCGTGACTACAGGATTGCGCTCCGGCTCGACCTCCGTGTCCCCGTGCCGCAGGATTTTGCCGCCCGTGTAGACCAAAAAGGCGCCAAAAATATAGATCACCCAGTGAAAAGCATTAATCAAAGCAGCGCCGGCGACGATAAATGTCGCTCTCATAATCAGGGCGCCTAAAATACCCCAGAAGAGAACCCGATGGTGGAATTTGTGCGGAACGCCGAAGTAGGTAAAGATGAGGATAAAGACAAAGACGTTGTCGACACTCAGTGCGTATTCAATCAGGTAACCCGTGAAAAACTCCAAACCATGCTGCTTCCCGAACGTGTGGTAGACCCAGATGCCGAAAAAACACGAAAGAATGAACCATACCAGGCTCCAGAGTGTCGCTTCCCGGACTTTGACCGCGTGAGCGTGGCGATGGAATATCCCCAAATCGATAGACAAGAGAAAAAGGATGATGGCGAGAAATACCGTCCAGAATAAAGGAGTGCCTATGGAATGCGTCATCGTTCACTTTCAGCGGCTTGGGCTGGATTCACACCCGGCTGGTATCTTTCATGCACGCTTGAGCCTCGACCCAAATCAAAATTCCCGATCGACCTGACCGGCCTTGACCGATGTCTCGTATTCTTGAAGCACTTCGATATAAGGGCTGCAGTGCCGTTTCGCGGTGACATAGTCGTAGGCTTCCTGGGCGGACAATCCCTGCGCTTTGATCAGATACGCCGCCGCAAGCGTGGGGGCGCGATTGATGCCGGCAGTGCAATGCAAGTATACTTTTGACCAGCGCGGGCTAAGCGCTTTTTCAAGTTCTTCCACCCCCTGAGACAGATTTTCCGCCAGCGCCTGTTTATCGAAATCAATAGTCGGGATGCGGTGCAGTTGGATCTGCTCAATTTCATGAGCTTTAAGAAGCTTTTTTAGCGGGATGTTGTAGTCCTCCAGATCTTTTTCGCTTTGCAGGCTGAGAACGCTTGTGATTCCCAGTTGCCGGAGGAACCGGACCTCCTCAGGCCGGACATAACTCCCAACCCATAACCTGCTTTGTATGATTTCGTTGCAGTCGAGGATCATAAGTCTTAAGGCGCTACCTTATCACGAGTCTTGATCCTTCAACCATCAGCTTTCAGCTGAAAGCTGACTGCTACTCGCTGGCAGAGCAGCGGCGGAGACGGTCCATCAACGCAAGCCCGAGGCCTCTCTCCGGCATGGGGCGGGCAATGATCCGGTCCAGCGATAACAAATCGAGCCGACGCAGGGCTCCAAAAAACTTTGCCGCTGCTTCATTCAGATTCCCTGAAGTCGAAAGGACCTCCACTGCGGCATACCGTTCCGGGTGTTCCGGAGGGAGAAGACTCAGCAACCCGGCTCGCTCGCCAGGGTTCAATTCTTCCACCTCCTGCTCTGAAATAACCAGGCGTGTCCGTGTAGCGTAATGCCGTTTCATCTGGCCCGGCACGACAGGTCGCGCCGCAGTTTCGATCGAGACGTTCAGATCGCCAATGACGGATTCGAGTGCCTCGACTGCCACTCCGCCTGCTCTCAAAACCAACGGGATTGTGTCGGCCAACGAGAGGATTGTGGATTCCACTCCAATCGTGCATGCGCCTCCATCCAGAATCAGGTCAATTTTGTCTCCCAGCTGTTCTGCGACGTGCTGAGCAGTTGTGGGACTAACATATCCGAAGAGATTGGCGCTCGGTGCTGCAATTCCGCAGCCTGACGCCCGTATTAAGGCCAGGGCAGCCGCGTGAGAGGGGACACGGATTGCAACCGTATCCAGACCCGCTGTGACGATGGACGGAACCGAGGACGTTTTGGTGACGACCAGGGATAAAGCCCCGGGCCAGAATCTGCTCGTCAGGCGTGAAGCGAGTTCAGAAAATATTCCATATTTTGAAGCAGATGCCGCATCGGCAACATGGACGATAACCGGGTCGATTTTCGGCCTGGCTTTGACCTCGAAAATTCTCGCGACGGCCAGCGGATTTTCAACATCAGCTCCCAGCCCATAGACGGTTTCAGTGGGGAAAGCGACCAGTCCCCCACCTCTGATGATCTGAGCCGCTTTT
>Ga0326727_10019408_pt1 | contig 13671 bp, 12 predicted proteins | sample MB2enrmetagenome_FD_207643 | JGI IMG/M metagenome (GOLD analysis project Ga0326727, IMG submission 207643) | Lab enriched peat soil microbial communities from McLean, Ithaca, NY, United States - MB29MY | ecosystem: Environmental > Terrestrial > Soil > Wetlands > Peat | place: USA: New York... | reverse complement strand
ACATCGTCGGCCTGAGAGGGCGCGCCGAACTTCCGCCGGTAAAGCTGAGCGGCGGAGAACAGCAGCGCGTGGCCATCGCCCGGGCAATTGCCGGGCAACCGGACATCCTGATCATGGACGAGCCTACCGCCTCGTTGGACGGCGATACCGGCCAGGCCGTCGTCGGCTTTGTGAAGCAAAACATACTCAACGACAAGCGGTGCATCCTGATCGTCACCCATGACGACAGAATCAGCCAGTTCGCCACGCGGATCTTAACGATGGCGGACGGCGTGCTGACTGGAACTGTGAAGGGAGGTACCGTGTGAGAAAGCTGTTATTCGCAATTGCCGCAGCCGGCCTGCTCGCCGGATGCGCGGTTTCTTATTTATCGGGCATCACCCAGCCCCCACTGCCGCCCGCGTTTAATCCGGCTGCCAACCCATATTCGAATGGAATCTATGCAAATGGCATTCTCGAGAGCGATCAGCCGAGTGGCGAGAATATCAACGTTTATCCAGAGGTGCCGGGCACGGTAAAGCAGATCCTGGTAGCGGAAGGCCAGGAGGTGAGAGCGGGGGCGCCTCTGCTGATCATCGACGATTCAATCCAGAGGGCGACGCTCGAACAACAGCAATCGCAGGCCGAGGCCGCCTTGGCGGTGCTTGAAGAACTGAAAGCCCAGCCTCGAAAGGAAACCCTTCAAGTTGCCGATGCGCAGGCCGCCGCAGCACAGGCAGCGCTCAAGACCGCCCAGGACGCGTTCGATAAGCAGAAGGCGGCTTACGATGTGAATCCGAAGTCGATCAGCAAGGATGCTCTGGATAGCGCGGCCAATGCTGTGGCGGTTGCACAGGCGAACCTCGCAGTGGCCCAAAGGCAATTCGAACTGACAGGAGCGGGAGCCTGGGTTTACGACATACGAAACCAGGAGAAGCAGTACAATGCGCTGCAAAAGGCCTCCGATTCCTCAAAAGCGTTGATTGCGAAGTACACATTGCGAGCGCCCAGGGACGGAATTGTGTTGGCTATCCATTCTACACCGGGGAGCTTCGTCTCGACGCAAGGCGCCTACGACCTTTACACACAGGGTATGATTCCCGTGCTCATGCTGGGAAGTCCCCACGCGCACCTGAACGTGCGTTGCTACGTCGACGAAATCCTGGTGCCGCGGCTTGCCAGTCCGGCCAAGATGAAGGCGCAGATGTCGGTACGGGGATCCAACGTCAAGATTCCGCTCGCGTATGTCAGAACGCAGCCATTCGTCTCTCCGAAAATAGAACTTTCCGATCAGCGGCTGGAACAGGTCGATGTCAGGGTACTACCGGTCATCTTCCGGCTTGAGATGCCCAAAGACCTGAATCTGTATCCAGGTCAACTGGTCGACGTGTATATCGGTGAGTGAACTATGGCCCCAAGTTTCCCTAGGATCGCTTCACGCCCGGCAAGCGTAGCACTTGCGACCGGAATCGCTCTGTTGGCGGCGTGCAGCATTGGCCCGAAATACACAAGGCCTTCGGCGCCGGTTCCGTCCGCTTTCAAGGAACTTGGAGCGCCGAATGTGGGGGGCGATTGGAAGCCGGCTCAACCGAGTGACGATGCTGCGCGTGGCAAGTGGTGGGAAAGGTTCAATGACCTTCGGTTGAACGAGCTTGAAGAGAAGCTGAACATTTCAAATCAAAACATCGCCGCGGCGGCAGCCAATGTTCTGGCAGCCCGAGCCACGGTTCGGGAAGCGCGGGCACAGTATTTCCCGACGGTCGCAAGCGGCCCCAGCATTACAAATTCACGTTTGTCAACCGGATTCGGAAAGGTGCTAGGCATCACCTATACGGGTTATTCCTTTCCATTCGAGGCGTCTTGGGAGCCGGATCTATGGGGGCGTGTTCGCGCCACAGCAGGAGCGAATTCGCTTGCGGCACAAGTAACTGTGGCGGACCTGGAGAATGTCCGCCTGTCGGCCCAAGCCGAGCTTGCCGCCGATTACTTTGAGCTTCGCGCCCAAGATGCGCTGAAACAGCTACTCGATTTCACGGTGAGCGCCTATCGGGAATCCCTTGAGCTTACGCGCGACTTGTCCAAAACCGGAATTGGCAACGATGAGGCGGTCGCACAGGCGGAGTACCAACTGAAAGCCACGCAAGCGCAAGACATAGATCTTGGCGTTCTTCGGGCTCAGTATGAACATGCGATCGCGGTCCTGACCGGCCAACCCGCATCGAGCTTTACAGTTCCCATGGAAGGCCTAAAGGCCAGTTCTCCGTCGATTCCAGTCGGTGTTCCTTCCGAGCTCCTGGAGCGGCGCCCGGATATCGCTGCCGCTGAACGCGCGGTGGCCCAGGCGAATGCGCAGATTGGAATCGCCAAGACAGCCTTCTTCCCCGCCATCACATTGAGCGCCTCTGCGGGATTCCAGAGCCTTTCGATTGCGAAATGGCTGGAATGGCCCAGCCGGGTTTGGTCCGTGGGCCCAAGTTTGGCGCAAACGATTTTCGATGGGGGATTGCGCAGGGCCACTGTCCAACAGTTCCAGGCGTCCTACGATCAAACCGTCGCGAACTACCGGCAAACCGTGCTGACGGCCTTCCAACAGGTTGAAGACAACCTGGCGGCTCTCAGGATCCTTGCAGAAGTCATCGAGCAGCAGGATTCCGCGGTCGAATCAGCCGGGAAAAGCCTTCAGGTGGCCGATGTCCGGTTCCAGGCCGGTATCGATCCCTACCTGAATGTGCTGGCTGCCCAGACCGCGCTGTTAACCGCCCAGCAAGCGGCGGTAACTTTTCGAACGCAACAAATGGTGGCAAGCGTGCAGTTGATCAAAGCGCTAGGCGGCGGATGGGACGCCTCACAAATTCCCACGTCAAAAGAACTCGAAAGGAGAATTCCAAATGGATCCAGTGAAGAACGCTGAAACACTTGTTGGTGCAGGAACAGGCGCGCCAATCGAACGCATCCTGTGTCCGGTCGATTTCTCGAAAGCCTCGGTGAAGGCTTATCGCTATGCACAATCGATCGCCGGCCGCTATCGCGCCACGCTGCTTGTACAATACGTCGTTGAGCTGTGGCAATATCCATCCGGCGACTTTTCTTTTTCGCCAGAGGCCTATGAAGACTTCCGCCGGACGCTCATAGTCAATGCGGAGAAGGAGTTGCAGCAGTTCGTAAACAAATCTGGCGGTCTTCAGCCCGAGTGCATCGTGCAAGAGAGCATGGCTGCGGACGCAATTCTGTCCTTGGCTCAGGCGCGTGCAATCAGCTTGATTGTGATGGGAACCCACGGCCGGCGCGGCTTTGATCGCCTGATGTTAGGGTCGGTTACGGAACACGTCTTGCGACACGCTTCCTGCCCTGTGTTGACCGTACGCGAAACGGCGCCGGATTCCGGCACGCAGGGTGCGACGGATGAACCCGTCCCAATCAGGCGAATTCTCTGCTGTGTCGATTTCTCAGCGCACTCAAAGCGAGCCTTGGAATATGCGCTGTCGGCGGCGGAGGCCTACGATGCCGAGGTCACCGTCCTTCACGTCTTGGACCACGAGCCCGATTCGGCGGATGTTGGAAAGGAAACGGCTGCGGCAATGGAGAATCTCGAGAAACTATTCCCGCCTGCCGCTCCCCGCTCCACGAAAACTCATCTGGAGGTGCGCCTGGGTAAGGCATATCAGGCAATCCTCAAGTTTGCCTCGGAAATGCAGGCAGACCTGGTCGTCACTGGAGTGCGCGGCCGCAACTCGATGGACCTCGAGGTGTTTGGTTCCACCACTTATCGGGTGATCCAACTCGGCCCCGGTCCAGTGCTGACGGTTCCGATTTAGGTCTCAAAAAAGTACCGAATACAAAGCTGAAGAGCGAATTGGAGGGAAATAACATGTGTGATTATCTGTCAAGGACCCGAATCGCAAACATATTCATGGTCCTGTGCTGTTTCCTGGCCCTGAGTTTGCCGCGCGCACTGGCTCAGATAGCCGCCGGCGCCGACCCGGGCTGGCCCCAGGAAATGGATGCAGGCGGCTTCCACTTCGTGATCTACGAGCCTCAAGTCGATCAGTGGAAGAAGGATCATCTTCAGGCCCGCGCCGCGGTAACCCTGATCCCGGCCGGTACCTCGACGTCGCTGTACGGCATCGTCGCCTTGACCGCCCGTACCGATGTCAACAAAGAGAGCCGCGTGGTCACGCTGGAAGATCTCAAAGTATCCTCGGTGAGTTTTCCGGCGGCGAAATCGCAGGAGTCCGGACTGGAGCGGGCTATCCGCGACAGCCTGCCACAATGGCCGCGAACAATCACCCTGGATCGCTTACTGGCGGACCTGGCCATGACCCAGGCCGAAGGCGAGAACGAATCCGTTATCGTTAAGAACGACCCGCCGAAGATCTTGTACAGCCCCACCCCGGCCGTGCTGATTGTGGTCGACGGGCAGCCTGTCTTGCGGAGCTTACAGGGCACGCCCTTCCAGCACGTGATCAACACGCCGGCGACGCTGCTCTACGATACTTCTGCCTCTCGGTACTATCTTGACGGTAGTGGCGTTTGGATGACGGCATCGACCCTGGACGGGCCTTGGACGGCCGCGACGAATCCACCCCCTGGCCTTGATCAAGCCAAGGCGCAGGTGGATCAAACCGAAGAGAAAGATCCCCACGATCACTCGCAGGATGCCGGCCCGCCGCCCACGAGTGGATCGCCTCCAGCAATATTCGTGAGCACTACGCCGGCGGAATTGCTGGTAACCCGCGGCGCACCACAGCTCTCGCCCATATCGGGGACCAAGCTGCTCTACGTCACCAATACCGAGAACAACATCTTCCTGAATGTGCCAACCCAGAATTACTACGTGCTGTTGTCCGGACGCTGGTACCAGGGGAAGTCGTTGAGTGGGCCCTGGACTTGGGTATCTGGGAACAGGCTGCCCCGCGATTTCGCGAAGATTTCTCCCAATAGTCCGAAGGCGGGCGTACTAGCGTCCGTTCCCGGCACGGAACAAGCCAGGGAAGCGGTGATCGCCAATCAGATTCCGCAAACCGCGGCGGTGCAGCGAGCCGAAGCCAAGCTCGAGGTCCGTTATGACGGTCCGCCGCAGTTTCGGCCCATCGAGGGCACATCTCTGGAGTACGCCGTGAACAGCGCTAACGACGTGATTCGCGCGGGAGCGCAGTACTACGCATGCCACAATGGCGTATGGTTCGTGGCCGATGCGCCGGCCGGTCCCTGGGTGGTCGCCGACACAATTCCGGCGGAGATTTATCGAATTCCGCCGAGCAGTCCTCTGTTCCACGACCGGTACGTCTATGTTTACGGAGCGACGCCCGACCTGGTCTATTTCGGTTATACACCCGGATATCTGGGCGCGTATGTCTATGATGGTGTCGTCGTATTCGGCACCGGCTGGTTTTATCCGCCCTGGATCGGCGACTACTGGTTCGGCTGGCCTTGGACCTGGGGTTTCGGTTTCGACTTCGGCTACTGGGGTGGCGGATGGTTCTGGCGGCCGGTTGGTAATTACTGGTGGTATCACGATCCCTGGTATATGCATCGCGTCTACAGCGAACATTGGAATCCCCAATGGCACCCCGGCGACGCTGAGCGATTTCACTATAACGCCAACATCTACAACCGTTGGCAAGGCAACGCCGTTGTAGCGCGGGAAGTTCGCCCAACCGGCGCCGCCAGTCTCGCACGGCAGGGACAGCCGCGCGATTTCTACGCCGGCCGCAACGGACAGATTTGGGAACATCGCCAGGACGGATGGTATAAGCAGAACAGCAACGGTAACTGGACGCAGTCCAAACCCGAGCCGGGGCTCGAAAGTCAGCGCCAGTCGCGCTCACTCGGCCAATCCCGCTCGAATGAATTTCGCAATCTCGGATCGCGCATCGGCGGCGGTATGCCGCGAACAGCTTCGCCCGGCTTCGGAGCATCCAGAGGCGGCCGCCGGCGGTGATATGGACCACAGCGCACAAATTGCACCACGCCCTCTCGCTCAATCAACGTGGAGGGCGTGGTGCGAGTGGTTCCCTTCCGCCGGTCTTCTGCGAGCCGGCTTTATCCGATGCTTTACGTTGTGCCATGGGTCGGTACCATTTGTAATAGACCAGGGCGCCGATGCCGGCCATCACCGCCAGCGCGATCAGCAAATCTAGCATCGTATGGTAGTGCCGCGAACAGAAGCCGATCATTTGCTGGCCATAGATCTTGCTCAAATAGGCCACGGCAAAGAAACGCAAGGCGCGCCCCGCTGTCAGCGCAGATAAGAACTTGTTGCGCGGATACTGCATGACGCCGGCGGCCATCAGGACGGAAGTGAAAGGAAACGGCGGCGGCAGGATAGAGCCGATGAACACGGTTATGACGCCGTGTTTCTCGAAGCGCTTGTAAATCTTCTCGGCGCGCGGTTTCCCCACCTTTTTTTCCAAGGTCTCTTGGCCGCCTTTTTCGGCCAGCCGGTAGGTCAGATAGCCCCCGACCACCTCCCCCACTGTAGCCATGAAGGCGTAATAGGCCCACCATTCGTGTTGGTGCGCCGCAAGCACGATGACGAATATGTCTACGCTTCCGGCCGGGGCCGAGATGAAAGGGGCGTTGTCGGCGAGGCCAAGCAGGATCAATCCAGGCCCGCCCAAACCGCGGATCCATTTCCACACCGAGTCGGCCACTATGAATAGGGAGAAGGTTGTCATATCCGAGCTCTTGCCTTCTGCCTACAACACCAACTCGGATTCAACTTCATACCGCTCCCGAATCGCCTTTACCAGTTCGACGCGCAGGCTCTCAACGTACCCGAGGCGATATCGCTGCTCCACTTTGCGAACATCCGATGCGAGAGGATGGTCCTGAAACACCTCCGCAATCCATCGCGAGAAATCTCCTCGACGTGCGTGTCCCTCAAGCACATCGCTCGCAACACTCCCCAGTGACGAGACAAACTCCTGCAACGTTCTACTTGGCGACCCAACCGGCTTGCCATCCGCCGTGAACACAAACTCCTGTCCAACCTGCATTGGCACATCAAGATACTTGGATCTATGGCGGACATGTGCGGTCAAGCGAGGTAGCAATGAGAAGCGCTGCAACTTCCCTGACGCTTCTGGCGTGGTTGGCAAAAGAACTGCTTCACCATCGGCCAATCCTGCAAGCGTAGCGCTCCAATCGCCAGTGCTGTTGCCGAACATGGTTTGCAGCGCCTTGGCCTCTTGCGGATCTGCAATGCGCGTGACGGATACGACTTCCATGGCTTTGCGGACATCGGGGTGAAGGTCGGATGGCCGGTAAGTCACCAGCGTGTACGCGCCCAAGTCAAGGTCTAACAACTGCCCGACATTTGAATCATTCAGGAAGTAATGAGCTTCATCGACGACGATCCTGTGCGGCAGGCCCGTATTTCTCCTGAGAGACGCGAGCATCGGTAGCAGGGATTTCAGATAGTCGACCTTTTCCTTGTATTGCACGTGGGAAAGGTTGATAACCACACTCATGTCCGGATGCCGCAGCATTCGGGCTAAATCGGGCAGTGACGGTGGCGGGTCGTCACCTCCCCATGCGACCACGCGGGGCAAGGCTTCCAGTTGCTCGTAATCGCCTTCGGGATCGATTACACACGTGCAGTAATCGTGCAACATTAGCTGTTCACAGAAAAGCCCCGTGGCCCAGGATTTTCCGGATCGCGGGTCTCCAGCGATGAGGAGGTTGCGGCCGCGGACCGCGAACCCGAATGGCGCGCCAGTGTCCGTCACGCCGACTATGATTTTATTCCGGCCAATCCGATCGGGCGGCAGCCGCATACTTTTTGAGGCCTGCCGGATATATGGGGCAACGGCACTGGGACCATTTCCGCATATGACCTCGTCCGCACTCCTCTGGAGAGCCGGACTTCCCCAGCCGACCGCGGCACCGATCTCGCAAGCCGCGAGAAGGTCATGGTCGTTTTCCGCGTCGCCAACTGCGATCGCGTTGTGAGCCGACAGACGCAGTGCAGTGAGGGCATGGCGAAGTCCGGTAGCTTTACTGATCGCCTGCGGAAGCACCATGACGCGGCCACGGTTGAACAGCAGCACAAGCGGCAGTTCGAGTTCGCGGATCACGGCCAGGATCCGGGGAGCCAATGTCGCGCCGGTCTCTACTAGACATTGGCCGGCAGCGAAGTCGATCCCACGACGGCGGAGCTCATCCAGGAACACTGGCGGCAGAGGATGGCCGATCAACCAGGAATGACCGTTCGGAAAAGATAGTACCGCCCCATTTTCCGCTACCACGGCATCAACGAATTTGAGATCTCCGGCTACCCGCTTCAGGTCCGAGAGAATGCGGCCAGTTACGAGAATGACCACGATTCCGCACGCACGTGCCTCTGCGATGGCGGTCCTCACGTCGGAATCGAGTATTCCATCGCGTGCAATCGTCCCATCGTAGTCGAGTGCCAGTACCCCGAACTTCAAAGCATCCTCCTTATGCCTGCGCCTTCAATTCCGCACGGGTCTGAAACAGTTGAAGCACCTGGCTCCGCGAGACCATACCGCGTAGGCGGCCATTGGCCAGGACCGGCAGTTGATTCAGGTCGTTGGTTGTCATCACTTCGAGCGCATCCTTCAATGACGTTTCCGGCGTTACCGTGCGCAAACGAGCCGCGGGCAGCATGACGCTGCTGAGCGGAGTCGATGGCCACCGGCTGCGCTCGACATGTTTGATTTCGTGGGGGGTGATCAGACCAGCGAATGCGCCATTCTCCTCCACCAGGAAGCACCGTTTCCCGCTGCGAAGCATTTCCTCATCCACGAAGTGCTGAACATCCATGTGTCCGTCCACAATTGGACAGTCGCTTGACATCAGATCGGCTACGTGCCGGCCTTTGAGAAATGGGACGATTTCCACTTCACGGTAGCTTCCCGCGGCCGCCTGCGTCAAGAACCAGCCTATGAAGACGATCCAGAGCCCGTTGAATCCGGCGCCCCTGAACATTTCCATCACACCAATGGCGATAAAAGCGAACCCGACGCCCTCGCCGATTCGTGCGGCCAGCCGTGTCGATTGGTCGGCGTTGCCGGTTTTCCACCATAAGATTGCGCGGAGAACGCGTCCCCCGTCCAACGGGTAACCCGGAATCAGGTTGAAGATCCCGAGGCCGAGATTAATGTAGCCGAGCCAGACAAGCACGGCGACAACTGGTTTGGCCGAGCTAACGCCCGGAGTCCAGCCGCATAACCGTGCCGTGCCCAGACACACGAAGCCTATCGCACAACTGGTAAGGGGGCCGACGATGGCCATCCAAAACTCGGTTCGTGCATCGGTCGGATTCTTTTCAATCTGAGACACACCTCCGAGTGCGAACAGGGTTATGGAACGGACGGGCAAATTCCGTGATTTTGCGACGAGCGAGTGCGCTAGCTCATGCAGCAGCAGAGACACGAAGAACAGCAGTGCCGTGACAACAGCGAGCGACCAGATTAGGCCCTGGCTCCAATCCTTGTGCGCAGCGCTGAATTCGCTTGCAACCGATAGTACGATCAGAAGGGCAATCAAGAACCAGCTATAGTTCAGTCCGATCTCGATGCCGAAGACGCGGCCGAGTTTAATATCCGTTCGCATTTCACACCTCCGAGTTCATGGGAGATCCGGCACCAGCGGGAACCGGAATGTTGTCGACTCTGGTCGGCCAATGGCCCCGGCAGTCGGCGCAGTAAGCGTTGCTGATGTATTGCGAGAGCATGCGCATTGAAGAATCCGCCGTTTAACGCTATGCAAAACCGCATGATTCCCATCGAGAAGCACGCCGTTTTCGGATTACATGTCGGGATGTTGGACATGATGATCTGCGATTTCGCCAGCTTCAGATGCTGATCACGGGGCACGGCGACTGACGGATGATTGCGTAAGCGTGCGTCGTCAACCTGCCCTCCATTCTATCTCGAGGACCCCTGCCAATCACGAGCAGGTCAGCTCCCGCACTTTTTGCGAAGGAGCACACCGCCTTGGGCGCTTCGCCTTCCTGGATGTAAATGGCGGCCGCGGCGGGCCTGATCGGGCTTAGCAGTGTCTCGACGTCCTTCCGCGCCATGTTCGCAACTTCCGCCCTCCAATCGCCCGAGAATCGAAGTTCTAATCCGGGGCTGAGCGGCGGTACGGCATGCACTATGCCGAGCTGGCCTTGGAAGTCGGCCGCAAGTTGAGATGCCCATTTGAGAACGTCTGCGCTTTGCGGACCCAGGTCGATTGCACAGAGGACATTTGAGAACTTCGCAAGGATCACGGCAGGCTGTTCTTCGATGTGAACGCCCGTCAAGACCGGACAAGCTACGTCGTGAAGAACCTTAGCTGTGACCGAACCGATGAGAAACCGCCGGAATACGCCATAGCCGTGGGTTGGCATGGCAATCAGGTCGATCTTCTCGGATTTGACAAAGCCGACAATTACGTCTGCCGGATCGCCGTCATACAGCACGCGGCGCACGTCGAAGTCTTGAAGTTGGTCTCTGCCGGCCTTGGCCAGTTCGTTGTCGTTTTCAACGTGAAGCAGAATCAGTTCAGCATCGTACCTCGCGGCAACGGCCTGGACGTACGGCAGCATGATCATACACTGATCCGAGAAATCCATGGGCAGAAGAATCCGGGAAATTGGAAGCATAGTGGGCTCCTGATTGAGATCGAGCACTTGGAGGACCATCCGATTTCCGCTAGATGCTCACGACGGGGCAGGGTGACTCACGGCTAATGGTGAAAGAAGTTGTGCGCGTAATTCCAACGTCATCTGCCTTTGGACTCCGTCCGATTACGATAAGATCGGCCTGGAGCTTTTTGGCCTGGCGACAGACGGCTTCCGCAACGTCTCCACCCGTAAAAAGGATCTGGCCCTCTTTTCCGAGTTTTCGCTCGACTTTCGAGAGCTCGTCGCGATCCATCTGGCTAAGCCACTCATCCGGAGAGTCCAGATATTCCCGTGATTCAAGGCTCCGGAACACGTGCAAAACGAAGAGACGAGTCATGAATGCCGCAGCGAATTGTGAGGCCCAATTGACTACGCTCTCACTGCGGGGACCGAGATCTACCGCGCACAGCACGTTCCGAAAGATCGGTGGCAGCCCCTGTTGTGCATGGGTTGTAATCCAGACGGGGCAGCTTGCATCCCTCAACACTTCTGCGGCTACGGAGTCCAAGAGAAAACTTTCAAATGGTCCGTAACCGTGGCTGGCCATCACGATCAGATCCACCCGGTTAGCCCCGGCGAAATCCAAAATCTGCTGCGCGGGGTTGCCATCGCGTATGACCTGCGAAATTGAAATTCCCGTGAAGTCGCGGGCCAGCAACCGCTGGAGCTCACTCAACTTCACCCCGCCGGGCTCGAAGTGACCGAACTCCTGTTCATGCGGGTCGACCACGTGCAGTATCGTGACTTCGACCTGAAAATGGCGGGCCAAGACCTCTGCCTGGCGCGCTGCGTCCAGTGAACGTTCTGAGAAATCCACAGGCAAGAGAATATTTGCCAACGACACCATTGAACACCTCCTTCGGCGCCAAGCGGGTCTGCTCCCCGCAGACCTCGAAATTGAGACCATGCACTTGCAGGGCCACATCACACTTAGCCGCGGCTCGAACTTGAAGAGGAAGTGATTGTTTTCGAGACGGTGTGCCCAAATCCCGTACATTCGACCTTAGTTGACTGAGGCACGGTTTGACTGTTTGACTTAATCCGGAACGAAGATCAGGCCGCAATGAAAATCGTTACGCTCTCCTGTATCGCTGATGGTGAAGTTGGAGGTGATGAAGCCGCGCGCTTGGCGGAACTGGCCTTCTCCACCCTCCACTTTCCAGCTCGAAGTACCCGCCATCACTCCCGGATCCAGCCCCAGCGCCATGTGGCCCCTGCCGATGGTCGAGAAGCGCAGAACATGCCCGCTGTCGTCGCCGAAAGCAATCTCGCCGTTCTCCTGGAACTCCTCGGGGCCGGTAAGCCGCAATTCCGATTCGAAGAACGCCAGGCCACCCGTCGCCGCCTTTAGTTCGGTTTGCACGCCGGAAGGCGCTACCACCGTGGTGACCATGCAACTGATGGCACTGCCGTTACTGCGCAAGACTTCCACCTCCGCCGCCGTCCGAGAGGTTCGGCCGATAAAGTGCATTGCATAGAGGATTTTCTGCATACCGTCCGCTTCAATGAGCTGGGCCGTAATTGGGGGTCCGGTGAGCAGTTTATTGCGCCAGGTGGGAAGCCGGAATCCCAGTGCAGCCAGCAGCACGCCGAATACCATAGCGTAAGCGCTAGGGGTCCCTATCCGGCGGTGTACTTGGAACTCTCAAAGATCCGTGCGGTAGCCGCCCCAAAGATGAAGCCGCCAACATGAGCCATATAAGCAACGCCGCCCGTCTGTACATCTGCCACGGCGCCAACCCCGCTGAAAAGCTGGATGAGAAACCAGAGTCCGATCAGAAGCGCCGCGGGAATAAATGTAATGCGGGAAAACCAGCCAAAGAAGAATACCGTCTTTATCTGATCACCTGGGTACGTGACCAGAAACGCGCCCATCACACCCGCAATCGCGCCGCTGGCACCCAGATTGGGAACCGTCGAACTGGGCATGGCTACGATCTGCGCCAGCGAAGCTGCCAGACCGCTAAGCAGGTAAAACGCCAGGTAGCGCAGCCGCGGCATAGCATCCTCGACTTCCGGGCCAAATGCCCATAGGAACACCATGTTGCCAATAATGTGCATCCAGCCGGCGTGCATGAACATCGCCGTCAAGATGGTGACCCAATGCCGGCCGGCGACGATATCGGCGGGGACCACCGACCACTGCTTTACAAATGCGTCGCCACCCATCAGCTCCAATACGAAAACGAACGCATTCACGGCAATGATTGTGGCCGTGACGGCGGCGAAACGTCTGGGCCGTCGAGATGCGTCCGCTAACGGGATCATACCTCCCACGTTGTCCTCCTCCGCCTCCCACGTATCTGTTCGCCGTTCACAGCTCCGTACTGGATTCTCCCAGCTCAATCCTCCGTCCGGCAACATGCCTTCCCGGCAGGTACTCCACGGGTGGGGAACCGCCGTGACGCCTCAATCCAGTGCTGCTTCATCAGCGGCTCCAGTGAGGTCAGCATAATGAAGACAAAGAATACGTCCATGGGGCCAATATTCGCGGCTGCAATCATCTTCGCCTCCGTAAAAGTTTTCATATGGCAAGTTGTAGGCCAAACGACCTAATGCCTGTACCCGCGGCTGAGCAGCACGTTCACTAGCCCGAAGCCGCCAATGGCAATCCCTGCCACATGGTTCATCCAGCGCATGGTGCGGTCGGTAATCCTGTCGCGAAGACGGTTCGCCGTACTCACCAGAATGGTCCACCAGGTCATCGACCCGCAGAATATGCCGGCCACCAGGAACACGGTCTGCCACAGCGGCCGTTGCCGTCCCACGCCGAGCGTGGCCAGGACCGCCATAAAAGAGAGCACGGTAGTAGGGTTGGTCACATTCAGCAGGAGGGCGGAGGCAAAGTCCGAATTGGCGGAGGAATCGTCCTCGCCTGCATGCAGCGACCTTGGCGGCTTACAGTAGTACACAACTCCGATGCCCGCTAAGAAAATCCCGCCGATCATGCGGATCCAGAACTCTTCGCGGATCAGAAGCTGAATCACCAGGGTGATGCCGAACCCGGCGATGGCGCCGTACAGCGTGTCTGCGACTGCTGCGCCCAACCCCCCCAC
>Ga0326727_10019407_pt1 | contig 13672 bp, 11 predicted proteins | sample MB2enrmetagenome_FD_207643 | JGI IMG/M metagenome (GOLD analysis project Ga0326727, IMG submission 207643) | Lab enriched peat soil microbial communities from McLean, Ithaca, NY, United States - MB29MY | ecosystem: Environmental > Terrestrial > Soil > Wetlands > Peat | place: USA: New York... | reverse complement strand
TGGATTAACGATTCGCTTTATAGATCTATGATCTTGTTCTATAATGTTATTCGAATACTTGATTTGTCGAATACCTACGCTTTTAGGTAGTATTTTATCATTTTTCAGTTTACCTATAGCAGAGGGATAAGCTGGATTCTTATCAACGGTTATTACTCTTGGAATTTGATTATGATTAGAACTTAAAGCTTTCTTAAAAAATCTATTCACTGCTTTTCTATTTCGTTTTGCACTTAACATGAAATCAATTGTATCTCCATTTGAGTCAACTGCTCGGTAAAAATATTTCCATTTACCTTTTACTTTGATATATGTTTCATCAACTCTCCATGAATCATTTGTTGGTCTTAAATGTCTTCTGATCTTTTTTTCTATTTCAGGGGAATATTGATGTACCCATCTCATGATTGTATGGTCGACTTTTACTCCCCTTTCTGCCATTATTTCCTTTAAATTTCTATAGCTTAATGGATATTTTAAGTACCATCTCACATTCAATAGAATAATCTCTCCTTCATAATGCTTCCATTTAAAGGAATTAGATAGCATATTACTATCTTTGGTTTTCTTTTTATTCTATTGTATCATCAGAAAGGATTTTTTGCAACGGAACTATAAATTCTGTCCTTCAAGTTCGAATTTTAAAGATCGTTTTGACTATTTCTATATATTTGATCACCATTGTAGGAATTCGCTGTTTTAGGAGAGCAGAGTCTCACCCCCCTTTAACGACATGACGACATAGAAAATATCAACTTTAAAATTTAAGCATATGCTTAAAGTAAATAAAAAGCAATGTGTTTTGTTATCATATTTATTATATATAAAATTTGTTATTGTACATTTGAATATTACATCAAAACTTTGAAGCTACGTCGTCACGTCGTCGTGGGGGGGTGTGTCCTTATCGCGAAATAGAACCAAATAAAAAAACATATATAACCATGTCGTAAACTAGAGTACTATGTCCCCGAAGGTATCCGATGTAACGAATTCCCAAAATAAAATCTTTAATTATGTTGGGAAGCAAGGTATTGTTGTAAGAGCAGATGTGTTGTCTCCGGATGAATATATGCCTCCTGTGCTTATCGGGAGAGATGATCAAATAGGGGAGCTGGCTTATATGATGAGACCGTTGTTTTTACACGGTGCTCCTAACAATGGTCTTATTTTTGGTGCACCCGGATGTGGGAAAACGGCCACATCTAAATATGTACTCACAAACCTAACAAATAAATTAGAGAACGATAGACAAATATTAATGAGACTTGAACAGTTAGAATCAAACATAGAATCGATATCTGAAGACGAATTAAAAGAATTGGAGTATCTTAAGTCTCTAGTGGTAGTTCCAGTAAACATTAACTTGGATTGGACTTGCATATCTTGTAAAGAAATTTACACTACTATGGGGATTTTATTCAAACTTATTCAACATTTAGATCCAAATACCCAAATAAAACGATCTGGATATTCAATTGATTATTATTACGATGCCTTATTTTTATTAATGAATCAACAGAACAAGTCTCTTATGGTAATTCTTGATGAAATAGACTTTTTAAAGTCTTACGACGTTCTTTATACATTCAGTCGAGCTATTTCAAGTGGGAAATTTAATGGAAGGCAGTTTATACGAATTATAGGAATATCTAACAGCCGTAAATTTGAGGAAAAACTTGATCCACGAATTCTTTCTTCGACTGGATTTAAAAAATTTAGATTCCCATCATATAATACTGATGATATTTACCACATACTAAAAGATAGGATAAAACTCGCATTTACCCCAGGATCAATTGATGACGAGACCATAATTCAATGTGCTAAAGATTCAGCTAATACAGGTGGAGACGTACGAAAAGTTCTTAATGTATTACAAACTGCTGCAGAAACAGCAGACGTGGAAGGATCTGAAACTATTACCATCCAGCATATAAAAGACGCAGAAGAAAAAGTGCAAGATAACGATGTTATTAATGCGGTTTTAGTACTTCCGTTACATCACAGAATTATATTAATGAGTATTGCTAAGTTCATGAAACAAACTGATTCTGTTAGTACAGGAGACATAACCACAATGTATGAAATGCTTTGCAGGCAAATAAACCAAAAACCATCGATTAGACAGACAGTATCTGAGTGGATAACATCACTTGATATGCAAGGGTATATCCAGTCTACTAAAATAAAGACGAAGACAGGTGGGAAAACTAGAATGATTTCAATCCCGAAGGTGTGTCTTGAACAGACAGAACAGGCTTTATATGGGGATTATCAATTAGAAGAGTTGAAAGAATATTTTCCCGTCATAAAGGGAGGATAATAATCGTGTTTAATCCATACGAGGAAATCGGATCCTGTTTTCCATTTCATCAGAGAGTAGTACTTTTAAATGTTCTACGAATTGTAAGATCACAATTGAAAAAAAAAAACATTAGTGTAGTAGATGTATATTCAAATTATATTGAAATGTGTAAAGAATATGGAATTGAGTCCGTTTATAAAGGAAATATACTCGAAGCATTAAAATTAATTGAGTTAGCAGGTTTTATTGAATTAAAAGGGGGAGTTTGGATTACAAAATTGGATTTAGGGCCATATACAGTGGATGAGTGGATAGAGGCCATTTGTCAAAGTCCTGAGTTTGATACTTTTAAAAAGTAATTGTTGGCTATAGATAGCGCTGCTCAGAGAATAATACTTTTTTCCTAAAGATGATGGTTGCAGATCATTTCAATTGTTTCATTGATGAACTAATATTAAATTAGGCAGTATACCGAAATTTCTGTAAATTCTAAATGATTCTACACACCCTTTGTCTTCACCGCGATGAACAGGATTTGTTGACTTTCATGGTGCATAAATTTTAAAGTAAACCATCTGCATTTTTCCAATTCAGCGACAGCATGCATAAAATTTTGTACTTAATTCTAGTACTGCCATTCAGACGGCTATAATGGGTGCTTACTCATGAATCCAGTATGTCACGTCGCGTAAGGTTATGATATCGTAGTATTAGGTGGTGTGTTGCCAACCTTCAGCATTTTGTCGCTGGGCTGTTTGCATCTGTTCGGGCGTAACCCACACATTGTCGCCAGGGAAAGCGTTGCGTTCAACATATCCCGGCTTGCGCATGTTTACGGCGGAAGCTGCATTTTCATCAGCCGCTTGTTTGCGCTCTAGCGGGGTCACGCAGACAAAATCACCGTTGGCAGGTCCGGAGGCATCTCTCCACACGTACCCTGACTTACAGGCGAGATGTAAATGAGGGGGTGTTGATGTTTGGGTTGGTGTTTGGGTTGGTATCTGGTTTGGTGTCTGGTTTGGTGTTGGTATTTCTACATATGAGAAAAATCCAAGTACCAACAATATAATACCCATATAAAATATTGGTTTAGTATTATTCTCGAGAGGTTCTATACACCATTTCCCAGAAATTTTTATTTTTGATACAAATATAAATGCTAATCCAGCAATTATAAGGATAATTGGAACGTTAGCAAAAGGACTCAGATCCATAATCATTTTCTCCCAACAATGCTATATTTTAACGGCAATATGCCATAAAGTATAAGTCTTTATATCTAAATCCTTAAAAATTAGATGCTACAACTTAGTTGTCAGGACGGAGTGATTTTTCTAACAAGTTTAAAAATTTTGACGTGCTAACTGAGTTCGCCTTGCAGATCACCATAAGCTTTTGTACTTCAAAAGTATTAGTTTTCTTATTAAATTGTATTTATAATTTCATCATCAGTTTAGTTTTCTTTTGAACTATAAATGAATTTCGATTTTATTTATTAAGTTAACATTCTAGCTTATCTATATGCAGTTATTTTTGTAAAATCTATTTATTTTTACCTGAAAATCAGGTAAAAATATCCGTTGATTTTGACTAAAACAAATAAAATGCATAGGTTTTATCAAAAAACTGCGCATTTACTAGGAACACTCCAGATGTACTTCACAATCAAAATATCCCCATACGATCGGTGAGTTATATACGCACAAAGGTCAATATTTATTCAGGGCCATAGATTGTTTTGGTATGGGCAAAGTAGAGAGACTTAGATTTGAAAAATTCTATATGAATAGAATTATTACTCTACAAAAAAAATAAAAATTTAAAAATAGAATCGCATAGACTTATTTTGTGTGTTTACATATAGTTTATTAGTTTGATTATGTAGATTTATATATAATCTTTGTATGCCGTTATAGTTTTTCCGAATGAATGTATGTTAAGGAAAAAAAATTCTATTAAATATATATATGCTAAAATATACTAACACATTGGATACTAATTTGTATATATTTATCTATTTTTATGCAAGTATAATAATGAGTATACTTATTAGAATGAATTAAACATGAAAGTTGAAAAAGTTAATTTGTAGGTTAATAGTGAAGAAACTTTTATAACTTATTCGTGATGCTTATTAAAATACTTGCCAAAAAAGGGGGTAAATAATTGTCAAAATGGGGGTTAAATAAATGGTAAATAAACATAAGTTGTATTCTATAACCTTAGTTTCAGCAGCTATGATTTTAATGCTGGTGAATATCGTAAGTGCAGCTTCATTTACATATATTGCGAACAGCAATGATAATACAGTATTTGTAATGGATTACATCAACCAATAATGTTGTAGCCACGGTGAATGTTGGAGTCTCGCCACAGGGACTTGCAGTCACTCCAGATGGAACAGCAGTATATGTGGCTAACTCCGGCGACAACCCTGGAGACGTCTCTGTAATTAACTCAGCAACAAATACGGTTGTAGCCACTGTGCCTGTAGGAAACCAGCCTTATGCAGTTTCAGTCACCCAGGATGGAACAAGTGTAGATGTAGCGAATGGAGATGGAACGGTTTCTGTGATTGACACAGCCACATATACTGTTACATAGACACGGTGAAAATGGGATAAGATTCTGTTGAATTCAGATAATTAATATATTTTATTCCAGCACAACAAATCTTTCCTGATGCAGACTCCTTTGACATCGAGCTTAAGCAGTTGCCTGCTTTGCAGTCAATTGCATAGTTCTATAATTTTTAGAGTTTTTCTTTCCAATTGCGTAAGTCCCATCATATTTCTTTTGTAAAGATAGGTAGGTTCTTTTTTAACATCCGTAATTTTATTTAAACCTACATACGCATATATAACTAAATCGTCTTATTTTTACACAAACATCCTAAACATATTGATATATTTGAAATTAAAAAACCGTTTATTTTGGCACGTAGCCTATCATTCAGTAAAACTATCACAATAATACTTAAAAGATGGGAATATTATGGAAATGAAATATAAAAATATCCTTATATTAATTAGTATGATTCTATTGTCAACGACTGCACTTGCAGCAACTCAGACTGTAAAATCTACGGCACAGTCATATTACATCGACCCCCACCATAATTTGTGGCTTAAAGTCAGCATGAATGGCAGCACACAACATTTTAAAGTGTACAATAAACCTGGCTACTCACCAAACGGGGAAGAAGTCATGTGGGCATACGATAACTTTAGCTCAGGAAGCTTAAATACATCAAAATGGACAGCTTACAAAGAAGGAAGTAATAACGCAACAATAGACATACAGAATGGACATTTGGTGTTGTCAGGCTCTGGTAAAACATCTTCTGCGAATGTTGTGTTGAATAAACCATTCACGAACGGTATTGAATTGGCAGTCAATGAAACATTAGCAGGTGGTACTCATGACGTGGGTACATTTTCTGATGCTTCTTTTGGTTCCGGAGCACTTGTAGGTGGGATCAGAGGAACAGATTGGTGGCATACAAGGTTCGCTAATGGTGGTGGCTCATTCCAAAGCCAGGGAATATATGATGCAATGATTTGGGCAAACTCAAATAGTTCGGATGTTAGCACACCCACTCCAGGAATCAGATTAAGTGATTACATCGAAGAGGGTATTTCACATACAGTGACATACGGTTATGATTCTTCTGGTAATGCAAATATGTATATGCTAAATATAACTCAAAATCGTCTTCCCTTATCTATCCCTGATCCATACGGGTATAATCAGTTCAATCACCCATCTATCTATTTCAATGAGACAGGTGTATTTGGTCATAAATGGTGGATGTTTATTACACCATATGCATATTCGAACGGTACATATGAAAATGCATGTTTGTACTATTCTGATGATGGACTAGTTTGGAATGCACCTCCAGGAGTGAAAAATCCTATTGGAACGCCAATAAAGTCTGAATATAACTCAAATGTTTATGGTTCTGATCCATATGGTTCTGATCCCCATGGTGATGATCCTTATGGCTCTGATTCTCATCTTATATACAATCCTGATACCGGAAAATTTATGCTCTACTATGTAATTGGGGATGTCTGCGGTAATGTAACCATAGAAGACCCGAAAGTTAAAACATATGATGGTATTACTGTTTCACCAGAAACAAATGTCACAGCTCATGGGGTATCGCCAGCCGTTCTCTATGATAAAGCCACAAAAACATATTACATATGGATTGTTGATATCGATCCTAACCCGCATGTAATCTACAGATACACATCCACTGATGGTGTACATTTTAGTAATAAAAAAGCAGTGGGTCAATCAAGCCCCTATTATCCCTGGCATATGAATACGATGACTTATCCAGGTAAATCAATAATATATGCATTACTTACAATGTATAGTAACGAAGGATTCACCGGCAATCTCCATATAGCTACTGCAAACAATTACACCGATAATTTCACAGTTCAAAGCTCACCACTTCTAAAACTAAAGGATTCATCATGTGCAACACATGAAGATGCTCTGTTATACCGTAGTGCAGGTATATTTAGCGATGATGGAAAGCTTTTGAACCTCTGGATCCCTGCACAAGATACTCTAGGAGCTTGGACTGTGTTTTACACTCAAGCAACTGAAAAAAATGGTGTATGGACAGTTGGAGAGTTCACAACTCCCCGCGCACCTCTTATGACAATCAAAAATACACAATACCTCTATACCCCAAAACAGTGGATGCTATCACAAGGCGATTCTCCAAAAAGTCATGGAGTAAAAAGAGAAATCAATGAAGTTTGGGGATATAAAATAGGGCACACACCAGAAATAAATGTAAAAAAAATGGGAACATATACTCAAATTGAGGTTAAGCCAACCGATTTACAAAACGTGTCTGATTACCAGGTAATGATCCCTGCCAGTATGCTTAACATATCATCCCAAAGAGAATCTCTGGATGTAGAGTTTGCATAAGTGCAAAAAGGCGTTGTAGATAAGTCAGCTTGTAAATCCAAATGAGAGCGATATTAATAGGATTTACAAGGCTGTCCTTTGTTAGACTATATCAAAGGCAGTTAAAAATTCCCAAATCTTTCGGGTGAGAACATGCATAGGTTTTACATTAAAAACTGTGCATTCTAAAAGTCAATAAATTATGTTCATTGAAGTGACGATAAAGGATGTCCAGAATATTTAGAATTTACAGAACTTTCGGTACACTGCCAGATCTATATAATTATTTTTTCCTTATATTTTTATTTATAATTGTTATTTTGGTTAATTAGTTCCAAGTGTTCCATGAGCTCCAAATGCTCTATGAGTCCCACAAGCTCCAAGAGTTCCATAAGCTCCATAAGTAATAAATCCGCAATGTTTTCTTATTCTGGATGGAACTTCGGAAATTCAGAGATTTTAGCACAAAAACTGTGCATTTAGCAATCATATGTTAAATAGGAATTATGCGATTGGACTAAGAATCCTGATATTTATTTCTAAAAAATATAAAACCCTTAAATTGTATAACAATAACTTAAAAAAATGTATATTGCCTTTGATTTTTGATTTAAAGTGCATAAGTTCTAAGAGAATAAAAGAAGATATTGGTCTTTATGTATATTCGTCGTAAGCTACTATTTCTTCAAGAGCTTTCATAGGCCTGGCAAATTAATAGTATTTAATAATCCTTATGGTAATATAATGCTATAGATATCTACATAGCTCGGTTATTCGATAAATTTCTCATCGAATTCCTTCTTACAGAAAAGAGAGCAGAAATAGTACGTCTTTCTCTTATAATCACTCGTGAATTTTGCTTTCCTTTTATCGACCTGCATTTTGCAAATTGGATATGTTTCCGTAGATAAAATCTAATTCTTGCAATCCGTTAACACTCCCCATTTCACTCAGATTTTTATAATTATAGCAGATTTCGATAAATCTTTGATTTTCAAGACGTTTGAATTCGGCGGGTTAATTTCAATTGCTTTGTCAAATACTTTTATTGATTCATCGGATTCGACTGAGAATTTGGATGCATTTTTTGTTAATTCAAGGTTTGCAAAATTTTTCCATTTTTTGCATTTCTAGTGCTTGTTGTTTTTTCTCCAGTTCTCTTAATGTTGATGGAATTAGGCACATATTCGCAAGTTTTTTATTATCCATAATGTATATAGGTTTTTATTATATATTTACTCTTGGTTATATATACCTATTTTCTCTGGTGATCTTATCCTGTGAAGCTCGCCGACAAATCTAATTAATATGCACATAATAACTAATTGTAGTAGTCCGTTAGACTTTGGTGCTATGACCACTTTATAAGGAAGAAATTATATCGGATAATGTATACAATTAGAGTTGATTAAATGCGTATGGATGACGATGCGATCAAAGCACTGTTTGACTACATTACAACTAAAGGTGAGGTACCAGGAGTACTAACGTATTCCAGTGTCAATGAGTGGCTAAAATATGGCAACATAACATTTCGTGAGATTGACAAGGAATTATATTGGTCAAAAGCCTGTCCAGATGGAGCGGTTATTTTTCATACAGACAGAGGTAACAGACAAACATACATAAAAGTGTGGACTGAAAAAGCCGGTAAACTTATAGGTTTCGAATTGGATCACGACATTAAAGGTGTATTAATGATGGATGTAGAACATCAAAAAAATGAATCTGATGAAATCAGGGATAAACAAGACAAGCAAATGAGGCAAGCCGAAAGTAATAAAAATAATAAGTAAACTCAGCAACTTATAGTTATCATTTTAAATAATGCGAGATTTTATGTGTAAATGTTTGCTTGTACCAAAATTCATCTAGTTCTTCACTTAATACTTTAATAATTTTAAATAACTTTATTGATGTTAACATTTCTCCTGCCGTTTTCCAACAATATTCAATTTGGCTCCTATCTAGAATAACTGGAGGGAAATAGAATCATTGCAACTAATGCAGGCTGTTTTGATAAAATTTCTCTGCTCGTTTTGATTTATATAATACAGCTCTGTACAACAGAAGAAATATCTTTGCTCCTATATCTCCCTTAAAATCAAGTAATGCTTTCGGAAGAGTCTGTAAATTGAATTTACATATACATAGTCAAAAATTCAGAGATTTTGAGACAAAAATAGTATATATAGTAAAAGGACATCCAACCCATGCTCATTTGCAATATAATGGAACTTAGGCTACGGGTCTGAGCGTTGAAAAAGTTAACTATTATGGAACTCAAAGTGCGTTATGAATTGGTTTGAGAAATACTGTTGATGCTGCACACACCAACAGTATTTAATTTACTGTATGGGGTTTGTTTGTCTGTTAAACTGGGAAATATTGGTTTTCTTACTTTATAAATTTTGATAATATTGTTCGCTTTAGAATTTTTCATCTAGATATTTTATGCCTTGTTTTTGTCTGCCTTGGTTTATTCACTTAAGTATTTCCTATTGTGGTATCGTTTATCGGAGTGTTTCTTACCTTTGTGTTGCTCACCGGAGGGTTTGCCGTCGTTTTGTTGCTCATCGGAGTGTTTTGAACCGGATGTTGCGGGTGCAGCAACTCCATATGTGGGATCGGTTATTAAACCTGGTGTTGCGGGTGTTACTAACCCGGTTCCTATGGCGGGTCTTGCTCCAACTGGTCTTGCTCCCCCTGGTCTTGCTACAATTGGGAATTGTTTAATTTGGTTTTGTCCACCTTGGTTTTGTCCACCGGAAAATTTTCCGCCTAGGTGTTTACCCGGGAATAGTTCTATATCTGAGAATTGTCCGTTTAGATATTGTTCACCTGGGAATAGTCCACCTGGGAATAGTCCATCGGTGAATTTTTCGCCTAGGTATTGTTCACCTAGGAATAGTTCGCCGGGGAATTGTCCACCTTGGTTTTGTTCTCCTTGGTTTTGTCTGTTTTGGTATAGTTCACCGGAGCGTTTTCCGCTTTTATGTTGCCCAGTTAGCATGGGTTTATTTGTACCCTGTTGAATAAGAGCGTGATCAATAATTTTTTCAAACCTGTGTTTATTTTCAGCGTTTACTCCAATAATCCTGGCTTGGGATCTATCTAGAGTACTATTTCCATCGTCATTTATGTAAACGTATTTTCCGTTATTTGTACCAACAATCACAAAAGCATCCGGAAGGTTGTACCCACCAAAATATTTTGCAATTTCAGGACTCTGATATATATCAATAGACGCGATTGTAGCTTTCCCTTTGTATTCTGCCGCAAGTTTTTCAAGAATAGGCATCGTTTGTTGGCATGGTTTACAGGACTGAGCTTTCATTTCCACAAAAACCGGTCCTTTATGTAGAAATGTGTTTATCTGCTCAAGCTGGGTTATTTGCACAACATTATTGTGGTCATACATGCCATCGTAGGCATTTACTGCCAGCGATGTTACTGATGTTGCTAAAAAGATTATCAGCAAAATGCCTAGTGTTTTTTTGGTTCTGTTAAATATTTGTTTATCCATGTTTACACTTTAAACTTTTTAGCTTTTATACTTTATTATTTTTTGTATTAAGTATACGGTCTTTTATATATGATCTCTATATTGGGCAGAAATGGAACTATCCAGGCACTTTATAGTTATTTGAACTAAAAAATATCAAAAATCAATTTATTTGGAGTGGCGGACAACGTGCCTAGTTTTCTGAAAAATCTGTCTTATGCCACTTAATCTTCTTTTTTGATTACTGTTCCAAACAAAAAATGTCCCATAATCTCGGCTGAAATGGGAAAGATGCATAGATTTTCTCATAGAAGCTATGTATCAAAACCATCGCAAAAATATGGATCTCTATGGAATTATATATTTTTTAGATAATTATAATATTATATGGTATTTGAACTGATAGCGCTTCTGTGCATGGCAGGTGGACTCTTCGTTTTAATGCTAGTGACTATATTAGCAAGTAGCATTCTATTCTCAGCGTTAATGGAATAATCTAACCTAATGGGTAATTCGTTAAAAAGTGAATGAGAAAGTGGGTTTACCACAAAGACCATGCATAGGAAAATATTAATCTATTGATATTGCCAAATTTCAAATACAGTCACATGTTTAGTATGATTGACCTGATTTTCTCATTAATTCACGTCTATGCTGAACAAGAAAATCTGATGTCTTTGAATTTGGATCTGCTACAATAGCTATATTATAAAGCTTCAGTGACGTATTATAATCTCCAGCCTGCTCAGTTAACATTCCAATATTATAAGTTAATCGTTGCAAGTTTTGTCCAGTTGGTTTCATTTTTGCTGCTTCTTTGTAAGATTTCAATGCAGAATTAATATTCCCTGCTTGAACTGAAAACTGTCCGTCCTGAAGTAACCGCTCAAATTTGCTTTGCTCAAATTTGATACTATTATTCTGATTGTCTTCTTTACTACTCCACGGCCAAGCGCTGATTACTGAACTATTAATCACTAACATCAGGAATGCTACTATTCCAACTGTGATTGTTTTTTTGTTCATATTATCTAGTCCCCATTATGAAGTGGATTTATCACATTTTGGATCTAAAGATAAATGTTGTGCCATTTATGGACTTTAATACGTTGAAGGTTCAATAATCTTTGATGCCTTTATGGGTAATCAAGATGTGGTGTCCTTAAAGGGAGTGTGATTGAGTGTTGAAACAACAAGTTAGTAGAATAAAAAAGGTATTGACTATTTTACTGGCAGTCTTCTTTGTAGTATCAGTGCGGGCGCAGTATCAAATGCGAATTCGTACACAAACACGAGTTTGCACACTATCAATTTAAGCTTCGATTATTATGGCGGCGAGCATATCGTTTATAAGTACATAGGCGACTACAATAAAAATTATATTGAAGATGTTGAATTCACGAATGCAACTGTGCCAAATGAATATATGAATGGGACTGAGAAAGCGAATTTGGTAGAACATATAAAAGTCGTCAATGGGGTGGTGAAGGACGTTGTAACAATAGACTGGAAGTTCGTAAGCCTGGATGATCCACGAGTCGAAGTTATAAATGAAGTTTATAGTGCTGTCGCACGTCACCAAGAAGAAATCGCCGAAGCCAAACAAGCCGCCCAACAGACTCCCCATCTTGATAGTAATATTTCACAATAAGTCAACGACACGTTCGAGAGCACGGGCATTCACTAGTACTTACACTCACAAACTTAAAAGTATAGAAAAAAAATCCACTTGATTAATTTAAAATAGATGAAGTCTTCTACAGTCCAATTTGCTTTTTGGTTTTTGATGATTAATACTTAATATTGCATCCTTGTCACTGTTTGGTTTGTCAGCAAGCGAGATCGTTGCTGAAAAAACTTCTTTTTTTGTTGTATTTCTAGCCCAGCTATTCAAAGCAAACTGTCTTAATTTTCTAAAGTGACATTTATAATTTTTAACGAATTATATTTTTTAAACATACCTAATTATTTATAGACCAATTTGTCTATTATTTGATAAATAATGAAATAAGTTTCGTATATATTACTGAAAATCACGGAGTTTTAGAATTAAATAGAAAGTCCGTAAAACTATCAATATTATTATAAAAATTGGGATATTATGCAAATATATTATAAAATATTCTTTGTATTAATAAGCATGATTTTATTGTCGTTAAGTTCACTTGCAGCACCTCAGACTGTGAAATTTGCTGCACAGCCTTATTATATTGATTCCCAGCATAATTTATGGCTCAAAGTCAACATGAACGGTAGCACACAACATTTCAATGTGTACAATAAACCTGGCTATTCCCCCAGTGGAGATGCAGTCATGTGGGCATACGATAACTTCAGCTCCGGCAACTTAAATACATCAAAGTGGACAGCTTATAAAGAAGGAAGCAATAATTCCACAGTAGAAGTACAGAATGGGCATTTGGTGTTGTCAGGTTCTGGAAACACATCTTCTGCGAATGTTGTTCTGAATAAGCCATTCACTAACGGCATTGAATTGGCAGTCAATGAAACACTAACTTGGGGCACTCATAACCCAGGCACATTCTCTGACGTTTCTTTTGGTTCCGGTGCAGTCGTAGGTGGGATTAGGGGAACAGATTGGTGGCATACACATTTCAAAGCTGGTGGTGGCTCATTCCAAAGTCAAGGAATAGACAAAGCAATTATTTGGGTAAACTCAAACAGTTCGGATATTCAGATGCCAACCCCTGGGATCAGGCTTAATGATTTCGTCGAAGATAATGTTTCACATACAGTGGCATACAGTTATGATTCTTCTGGTAATGCAAATATGTACATGCTAAATGTAACTCAAAATCGTCTACCGTTATCAATACCTGACCCATATGGATATAATCAGTTCAATCATCCATCTATCTATTTCAATGAAACTGGCGTGTTTGGTCATAAATGGTGGATGT
>Ga0326727_10019404_pt1 | contig 13673 bp, 14 predicted proteins | sample MB2enrmetagenome_FD_207643 | JGI IMG/M metagenome (GOLD analysis project Ga0326727, IMG submission 207643) | Lab enriched peat soil microbial communities from McLean, Ithaca, NY, United States - MB29MY | ecosystem: Environmental > Terrestrial > Soil > Wetlands > Peat | place: USA: New York... | reverse complement strand
CGCCCGTCATCTTCTTTCGCCCGCACCGGGGCGATTACAGACGTATCGGCCGCCACCAGCTTTGCGACCAGAGCCCCCAGCCCGGCATGAGATAGAAATTTCTGCGTCACTGGATGAACTCCTCTTCGTCATCGTTGCTGAAGATTCCAAGCGGCGCCCGAAGCGATGGATCGTCGCTGGCAACGTAGTCAAAGCGATGCTTCACCGTCTCCCCCACGAAGCCCGCCAGCAGGCCAAGCGGAATGTGCTCGGGACAGGCGCGCTCGCATTCCAGGCAATCGACGCAGCGGCCAGCCTGATGCAGCACTCGCATCGTCTGCCAGGCGCGATTGCCGCGCAGCGTGGCCGAGCTGTCGATCCACTGCGGCTGGCCTTTATCCGCCGTGCATTGCACGCAGAAGCACATGGGACAGGCCTCACGGCAGGCGTGGCAGCGGATGCAGCGCGAGAGCTGCTCATTCCACCACGCCCAGCGCTCGTCCGTGCTCATCTTCTTCAGCTTGGCGATCAACTCAACGCGCCGCAAGTTCACCGGAGGCGCTGGCTGCGCCTCGCCGATAAGATAGTCGTAGAGCTTCGGCTCGCGAGTTTCGCATCCGCCGCAGCGCACCGAGACCGTCTCCGCGCTCAGTTCGACGCCAGAGGTTGAATCCTCCAGCACGCCTCCACAGCGGGCGGCGATGATGACGACGTTACCGCGCTCGATTTGTTTTTCGCGCAGCAAGCCGGCCACGGATCGCGCATCGCATCCCTTGACCACGATCGCCGGCTTGCCCAGCTGCGTGATCTGCTTGCGGCGCGGATTCAGGTAAGCGACCAGGTTCTGCACGCAGCGATGATCGAAGATCAGCGAATCGCACTCCGCAGCATCGGTGATGAACGCGGCACGCACTCCGCGCACTCCCTCTTCATAGCCGATGACCACCTTCACCGTGCCCTCGCTGAGCAGTTTGCGGGCAAGCTCTCGCAGTTCTTTCATCGCATCTCTCCGCATTTCTCCGCGAAGGGCCGAAACGGTCCCAGCGCCGCGATGCGCTCGGCGGTCTCATTCACCACGTGCTGCCACTTGTTGCCCTCCGAGGCTGAGACCCACGAGAACGTAACTCGATTGCGATCCACGCCCAGGAAGTCCAGCAGATCGTAGAGAACGGCAAAGCGTCTGCGGGCGTAGTAGTTGCCGGTGCTGTAATGGCAATCGCCCGGATGGCAGCCGCTGACGATCACGCCATCGGCTCCGCGCTCAAAGGCCTTGATGATGAACAGCGGATTGACCCGGCTGCTGCAGTTCAGCCGGATGACGCGAACGTTCGGCACCATCTTCAAACGGCTGGTTCCCGCCAGGTCAGCACCTGTATAAGTGCACCAGTTACAGACGAAGGCCACCACTTTAGGAGACCACTGGACGGACTTGGAATCCGTATTTTCAGGCATTGCAAGCCTCCCTGCGGACTGCGCACACAACCTGCGCAGCGCCGGGAAAAGATATTTCTCCTTTATTAGCTTACATGAATGAAATCGGCAGATTTGTGGCATGGATCACAGGGCTGCGAGACGCAGCGCATAAGGCCATGCGGGGCGGCGTGGCGCTTTGCCTTGCCGCCGCATGTGACCGGAACTATTGGATTTCCGGATAGATATCGAAAAACGCCTCCAGGCTCTGCCTGAGCTGCTTTTCGATCTCTTCTTTGCTGCCTTCGAGCAGATGCAGGGTGACGTGCTCGGTGCGCCCGTTCTTCAGCTTAATCTCGCCTCGTCCAACCTCCTGCAGTTCATCTGCCGGAAGCAGCCTCAACCCGTAAACCAGCGCTAAATTGGCCATGAGAGATTGTATCGCCGGAGGGGAGCGGGATTGCGGCGTAGCTCACTTCCCTGCGACCAGCCGCTCTCCCTCAAATGCCACCCGCTCGTATCCCGCGGCCGCCACCAGCGCCGTGATGCCGCTGGCCGCGTAGATCATGGCGATGACGATGAACTGGTAGATCGCGGTGTAGACCGGATCGCTGCCGGTGAGCAGCATTCCGGCGGCAAAACCGGGAATCCAGACGATGCCGAGCGAGCGCAGTGAGTTAAGGCTAGGAATCAGGGCGGCGCTGGTGGCATTGCGCGCATAAGGCAGTGCCGCCTGCCCGGAGCCAGCTCCCAGCGAGAGCGCCGCTTCGACGCGCCCGGCGTTGAGGCGCAGGTCGCTGGCGTAGCGTTCCAGCACCTGGGCGCAGGTGTTCATGGCGTTGGCGATGATCATCGAGCCCAGCGGAACCAGCGCGGTGGCCTTATAGGCGATCACGCGCGAGAGCGTCATGGCGGCAATGACGATGCCGGCTCCAGTTGCGATGGCACGCAGGCAGAGCAGATAGGAGTGCGGCACAGACTTGCTCCGCCGCTGTGCCATGCGGGCGGCCGCACAACACATCGCTGCCAGCGCGGGAATGCTCCACCAGGGCGCGCCTTTCAGCAGCCAGACCAGCACCAGGCCGACGGCGACCATCTGCAGCAGGCCGCGCACCAACGCCAGTCCGGTCTCGCGTCCCAGGGCGATGTGCCGCACATGGCCGAGCCCAGCAACCAGCATCGCCAGAACGCAGACCACCAGCGCCTGCCCGATGCCCAGAGCGAGCTGCGAGTGCAGCCAGTGATCAAGCATCGGCAGCCTCCGCTCGCAGAATTCCGTCGCGCATGGTAAGCGTGCGCTGGGCCAGCCGAAGGGCTTGCGCAGAATCATGGGTGACGATGACGCAGGCGCCTGAAACCTGTGCCATCGCCGCCCGAAGCGCCTCTTCAACCACCAGCTTTACGGCATCGTCGAGCGCCGAAGTGGGTTCATCGAGCAGCAGCACCTGCGGGCGATTGGCCAGGGTCCGGGCAATCGAGACCCGCTGCGCCTCGCCGCCGGAAAGCGCAGCAACATCGCGGCCGGAGTAGCCCATCAGTCCAACCGTTTGCAGCAGAGCTTCGATCTCCTCTGCGCCGAGCCGCTGGCCACGTAGTGCCGGACCGTAACCAACGTTCTCCGTCACCGTCCCGGGAAAAAGATTGGCCTGCTGCATCACCATGCCGACCTGGCGGCGCAGTTCGCGAATCTCCAGCGCCGCGCTGTCGGAGCCCTCCAGCAGCACACGTCCCGAGGAGGGAAGGTCAAGGCGATTGAGCAGGCGCAGCAGGCTGGATTTTCCCGAACCGGATGGACCGGTGATGGCGACAACCTCGCCGGCAGCCAGCGCAAAGCTGGCTTCGCGCACGATCGCGCGGCCGTCCACCCAACGGCTCAGTGATTCAACACGAAGAATCGGATTGGGACCGGCAGCTTGCACTTTCTTCCTAAGACTAGATGTTTGCAGGCAGAATGAAAACACGGCCGATCAGAATCGCCTTCGGCGACATCTAAGTAGCCATGGAAAGGATTCACAAGTCCGACGACGAGTGGCGCAGCTCACTGACGCCAGAGCAGTACCGGGTTTTGCGGCAGAAAGGCACCGAACGGCCGTTCACCGGGCAGTACGCCGAGACCAAAACTCCTGGAACCTATCGCTGCGCAGGTTGTGGGCTGGAACTCTTCGACTCCGGAACCAAGTTCGATGCCGGCTGCGGCTGGCCCAGCTTCTACCAGCCCAGCGAAGCTGCTCACGTCGAGGAGCATGAAGATCGCAGCCACGGCATGGTTCGCACCGAGGTGACCTGCTCGCGCTGCGGCGGCCATCTCGGACACGTCTTTCCTGACGGCCCGCGTCCCACCGGGATGCGCTACTGCATCAACTCAGCCGCACTGCAACTGGAAAAGAAGTAAGTGAAGTAAGGCGCGGACCAGTCTCCCATCATGCGGTTAAGCCGGATTGCCGGTTGACGAATTCAACCCAGAGACCTAGCCTAAAGGGAATTCATTGAGTTCATTCTCGTCTTCTGAAGGTCCTCTTATGGCTACTGCTTCGTCTACCTGCAATCGAGTTCTAAGCTCCGCACTGCGTCAGCGCATCATGTCCGCTGACGAGGCGGCCGAGCTCATCCGTCATGGCGATTCGATCGGGATGAGCGGCTTTACCGGCTCGGGATATCCGAAGGAGTTTCCGCAGGCGCTCGCGCGGCGCATGACCCGGCTGCGCGAACAGGGCTCGCCCCTGCGCGTCGGCGTATTTACCGGCGCATCCACCGGCCCGGAGCTGGATGGCGCACTGGCGGACGCCAACGGAATGCAGATCCGACTGCCCTACCAGTCCGATCCCGCCGTCCGTAAGCGCATCAACGATGGCGACATGGAGTACATCGACATCCACCTGAGCCACGTAGCGCAGTACACCGAGTATGGCTTTCTGGGAAAACTCGACAAGGCCGTGATCGAGGTCGCCGCCATTTACGAGGATGGACGCGCAATCCCCTCGACCTCGCTGGGCAACAACAAGGCGTGGCTGGAATGCGCCGATCAGGTCATTCTCGAAGTGAACTCGTGGCAGTCGATCGACCTGGAAGGAATGCATGATATCTACTACGGGCTCGATGCTCCGCCGCGCCGCGAGCCGATCCCGCTGACGCGCGCGGGACAACGCATCGGCAGCCCGTATCTCAACGTGCCGCTCGACAAAGTCGTCGCCGTCATCGAGACCAACTCGCCGGATCGCAATAATCCTTTCAAAGAGCCGGATGAGGCCTCGCGACAGATCGCCGGACACATCCTCGAGTTCCTCGAACACGAGGTGAAGAAGGGACGCATGCCCGAGGATCTCCTGCCGATCCAGTCGGGCGTCGGCAATATCGCCAACGCCGTCCTCTTCGGGCTGGAGCATGGCAAGTTCCAAAACCTGACTGCCTACACCGAGGTGATTCAGGACGGCATGATCAGCCTGATTCGCTCCGGAAAGATGATCTCGGCCTCGGCGACCGCGTTCTCTCTGGGACCGGAGATGATCAAGGAGGTCTACGGCGATCTGCGCCGCTACCGCCGCAGCGTGGTGCTGCGCACGCAGGATATCTCCAACAATCCCGGCATCATTCGCCGCCTGGGCGTGATCGCAATGAACGCCATGATCGAGGGCGACATCTACGGCAACATCAATTCGACGCACATCATGGGATCGAAGATCATGAACGGCATCGGCGGCTCGGGAGACTTTGCGCGCAACGCCTATCTGTCGATCTTCATGGCGCCGTCGCTGGCAGCCAAAGGAACCATTTCGACGATCGTTCCCATGGTAAGCCACGTCGATCACACCGAGCACGACACGCAGGTGATGGTCACCGAGCGCGGACTGGCCGATCTGCGCGGACTCTCGCCCAAGCAGCGCGCGCGGCTGGTGATCGCCAACTGCGCCGCCGAAGAGTACAAGCCGCTATTGCTCGATTACTTCGAGCGCGCCTGCAAGAGCGGAGGCGGCATGCACACGCCGCACATCCTGAGCGAAGCCCACGGCTTCCACGAGCGCTATTTGAAGACCGGCAAGATGATGCCGTGATCTGGTGCAGATAACCGGTCTTGCGTAATGGAAATCCCTGCCTGCGGGCAGGGATCTCTCCTTAGACAATGTCCTGATTCCCGCCAGCTGCAATATTCGACTCATTACTTTCGTGAATCGGGAAGCTGCGCCGTCTGCCGATTGAGCTTCATTCGTCTGTTGGGCCAGCTTATACTCGATTGGAAGTATGAACTGCAGTTGTCAAATTTCAGGCCCGCCAACGGTCTGGCGCCGTCGGACCTTCAGCGGGCCGGCGATGTTTTTGCTGCTGATCATCTGCGCCCTGCCTTTGACGGCGCAGAATGCGGGCCGCGAGGCGCTGGCCACGGGCATCGAGCGACAGCGCAACCTCAGCCTCGCCGAAATTGACGCTCGCCTAACAAATCATCTGGATCGCAACACGGAGATATACCTTCGCTTCGTCCGCCTGGAGCGCTCGCTGGCACGACAGGACCGGGCAGCTTCCGCTGCCGATATCAACGGCATTCTCTCGGCTGCGGGAAGCTCTGAAGATAAGAACTCAGTGCAAGCCGTCTACGCTGAACTTTCCGAACTCCTCGCGCGGGCCGGCGGCGTGCGCGACGGTACCCGGCAAGCCAGTGTTCGGCTACGCGATGAGCAGCTCCAGCTCGCCGCTGCTGAGCGACGCAACAAGGATCAGGAAATTGCCCGCCTGCGCGCGCAAAGCCAGTGGATGGCCGAGGCCAAGATGCGCACTCAGCTGGAGCAGTTGCAGCGCAACCAGCAGATGCAGCTCGACTACCTGGTACGGCGCAACCAGTTCAAGAACGTTCTCTCCGATCTCCTGCTGGCCTGCCTGGGACTTGCAATCCTGCTGGCATGGTCACTCTGGCGCGTTTCGGTGGCACATCGGCAGCAGGCTCTGGAAGATCCCCTGACCAAGCTCAAGAACCGCCGCTTCCTGACTCCTTTCATGGAACATGAGACGCAGCGACTGCGCCGCGCCGGCCTTTCGGCGCTGGTGCTTGTCATCGACGTCGATCACTTCAAGAAGATCAACGACCGCTATGGCCACGCCACCGGAGACCACGCGCTGGTCAGGCTGGCGGAGACCTTGCGCTTCTGCGTACGCAATGCCGATATCGTCAGCCGCTGGGGCGGTGAGGAGTTTGTCGTTGTCTGCTCGCAATCCAGCGAAGAGCACGCGCGCGTGATCTGCAATCGCATCCGTCGCCGGCTGCTGAGGGCGGAAATCCGTCCCGTCGGTATTCATTCGGCCACCAAGGAGCCACTGCACCTGACCGTCTCCATCGGCGCCGCTCTGTTCTCGCCCGCCGCCCTGAATGAGTCCTGGGAGTTGGCTCTGGCCCGCGCCGACCGCGCCATGTACACGGTAAAGAAGAACGGCCGCGACGGCTGGCTCTTCGCTCCCTCCCACCCCGGCGCACCCGCCGTATCCGAGCCAACCCCAATCGAGCCGCGCGCTGTCACCGCCGCGCGTTGAATCCCGCCGAACTTTCCTAACCCGGAATAGCCAATCGGTTTTTCAGTAGCTACTTACATCTAAGGAATTGGCACTACAATACTTCTTGGAGATCACCATGCCCTGGCTGCGCCGTGCCGCACGTTTGCTCCCTGTGTTCCCGCTCATCTTGTTTTGCTTGTCCTGCGCTGGTTTCTGGGTATCGGAGAGTTCGATTCAGTCGGTTTCCGTGAGCCCGACAACGGTTATTTTGAAGGCAGGGGCAACACCACCGGATACCATAACGCTGGCCTCTACCGCCACAACCGTCGGAGGTACCTCGGGCGACGATACCGACACTGCCAGCTGGTCAAGCAGCAATACCGCGGTGGTAACTGCCGCCGGTAAAGGCGTGGTAACGGCAGCGAGCGGAGCCCAGGGAAACCAGACTGCGACCATCACCGCAAAGGATGGCGGGCAGAGTGGTACATGTAGTGTCCTTACGTACACGGGAACGGCTCCCAGCGGGCCGGGAAGCTTGAACATCACCTTCCCCGCAGGCTATTCCACCCCCGGGATAAACACGAGCTTCCAGGTAAGCGCTTTCACACCATCCAGCGCGGTGTTCAATGGCGTATATGGCTTCAATTTGACGCAGTACGTTACCTGGTATAGCCAGCAGAGCGGCATCGCTACCGTCAGTTCAACCGGTGTGGTAACAGTACAAAGCAGTGCAACCGCGGGCTCCAATTTTACGATCACCGCAACTGCTACCTTCTCCGGCGGCACCGCTACCGGAAGCTATCAGTTCACGGTTGGCGGAAACTCAATTCTCTAGGAGTGCCGGACCAGGTTACGTGGCATCCACGTCCGCTCCTGAATTAGACCAGGTTTCATAGTTCGCCAGTCTCGCTGCTGATACAATCTCACCGACGGCTTTGGCCGGGGCTCGCAATCATTCCATACAAGAAAACTACCTATGTCTGAGATCAGGAAAATCGGCATCTGTACCGGCGGAGGCGACTGCCCGGGGTTGAACGCAGTCATCCGCGCAGCGGTAAAAACCGCGATTCTTAAGTATCGCTACGAGGTCATCGGCATCCGCGACGGCTTTGACGGGCTGATCTGGCCGGAAAAGAGCCGTCCGCTGACGCTGGCCGATGTCAGCGGCATTCTGCCGCGCGGCGGAACCATCCTGGGAACCACGAACCGCGGCAATCCCTTCGCTTATTGCATCAACAACGACGGGCAGGAAACGGTGCGCGACTTCTCCGACGAGGTGATTCACAACGCCAAGATGATGGGGCTCGATGCGCTGATCGTCATCGGCGGTGACGGCACCCAGAAGATCGGGCTCGAACTGGCAGCCAAGGGACTGCCGGTCGTCGGCGTGCCCAAGACCATCGACAACGATCTCTCCGCGACCGAGGTCACCTTCGGATTCGATTCGGCCATCCATGTAGCAACCGACGCCATTGACCGCATTCACACCACCGCCGAGTCGCATCATCGCATCATGATCGTCGAGGTGATGGGACGCGATGCCGGCTGGATCGCGCTGCACGCCGGAATCGCCGGCGGAGCCCATATCATCCTGATCCCGGAGATTCCCTTCACCATCCAGGGAATCTGTTCCTACATCAGCCAGCGCCATATCTTCGGCAAGAAGTTCACCATCATCTCGCTGGCTGAAGGCGTGCCGGTCCCCGAGGAGATTAAACGCGACTGCATCGAGCGCTACGGATCGGTGCCCAAAGGCATCAGCGTCGGCAACCTGATTGGCGAGGCAATCGGCACTGGCACTAAGAAAGAAGTTCGGGTGACGGTGCTGGGCCATACGCAGCGCGGCGGAACGCCTTCGCCCTACGATCGCATTCTCAGCACACGCTTCGGAGTCGCCGCCGTCGAACTGATCGCGCAGCGTGGCTTCATGAAGATGGTGGCCCTGCGCGGCGACCGCATCGTTTATGTCGACATCGCCGAGGCCATTGGACGAATGAAGGCCGTCGATCCCAAGGGCGAGCTGGTGAGCACGGCCAAGGCAGTCGGTATCCACTTCGGAGAGGAATAATTCGGATGGCCCAGAGTTGGCGCAGTTTCAACTCTGGGTTCTTTCGCGCCACTCACGCAAGCCGTAACGTCAGATTGCTTCTCGCTCTGCGCTATATGTGGAGTTGTTCCCGAAAAGAGTATTCCTTGCACCGCCTGAAACATCGTCGCCGTTCCTTCGCCTCTAACGCGTTTCTTCCCGTGCTGCTTTTCTTGCTGCTGTTTTCCTTTGCCTGCAAGCGTGGTGGACCGCTGAGCACTGGCGAGTATATGTACGTCTCGGCTCCGCAAGCCAATCTGCGCGACCAGGTAGCGGCGGTTTACAACCGCATCGGCACTTTGAAGAACGGCGAGCGCGTCGAGGTGCTGGAGCGGCAGAAGCGCTTCGTCCGCGTGCGCACCGAGCAGAAGCTGGAAGGATGGATCGAGCTGCGCGCGCTGGCTCCGGCAGAGACGTACAACCAGTTCCAGCAGCTCGGCAAAGAGAATCAGGCGACTCCGGTGCAGGGGCACGGCGTAACCCGAGCCGAGCTGAATATGCATGTCTCCCCCGGACGCGAGACGGAGACGCTGTACCAGCTGCCCGAGAGTTCCAAGGTTGAGCTGCTGAAACGTGCAACCGCCGTGAAAGCGACTCCAGAGGAAGTTGCGGCGAAGAAGGCGGCTGCGATCGCCAAGGCTGCGGGCGAGCAGAGCAAGCCCGCCACATCGAAGAAGAGCGCCAAGGCTCCTGCGACCCCGGCGCCTGCGCCCTCCACTGCCCGCAAAACCGAGCCAAACCCGCCGCCGGAGGCTCCCAAGCCGATGGACGACTGGTGGCTGGTGCGCGACGGCCAGGGTCGTGTGGGCTGGGTACTGGCGCACATGATCGATATCGATATCCCGCTCGACCTGGTGCAATATGCCGAGGGCCAGCGCATCCAGGCGGCCTTTGTTCTTAACACCGTGCAGGATTCCGACAAGGGAGCCGTGCCCCAATACCTGGTACTGCTGAACGAGAACCACGACGGCATCCCCTTTGACTTCAACCAGGTGCGAGTCTTCACCTGGAACCTTCATAAGCATCGCTACGAGACCGGCTACCGCGAGCACTTCATCATCGGCTACTTTCCGGCGAGCGTCGCCAATGAGAACTTCGGTAAGGAAGGCGTAATGCCGGTATTCACCATTCGCAAGCAGAACGACGATGGCACCATCACCCCCCGGCGGTACCGGCTGATCGGGAACGTGGTACGGCAGGTGTACGCTCCCGGAGAGCAACCGCAGAAGGCGGCATCTTCGGGAGGGCCAAAGAACTCGGGCGGCAGATCCGGAAAACACCCCGGTAAGGATCATCGCTGATCGGAAACTCAACGGCAGTCCATCCCCGCAGGGCCAAGGAGAATCCTACTGAGAACCGGAGGGTACGCCGATGGCCGAGAAGATCAAGAAGCTCGACCTCCACAGGGACTATAAGAAGTATCTGTACTTCATCGACGGCCAGGGGAACGTCTGCCAAAAGCCTAAGAACGGCGAAGGCGAATCGGAGATTCTGATCGAGCACGCGGTGGAGCGGGACAATCAGTTCCTCTACTTCATCGACAAGGAAGGCGACATCTCCCGCTCGCCTCGCGGACAAAAGAAGAAGGTAGCCTGACGCGAGTCGGCCCGACGAATTGTGCCCCAGCCCACAACTAACAGCAACGGGTGGGAGATGTACGTCTTTCGCGACGGGCGCAGAAGCGTCAGCGGCAGTGAGCTGCTGGCCGCGCTGAGGCGCGAGCTGCAACGCTGGCAGAGCTCATCCGCAGCGGAGAGAGAGGACCGCGCTTTGTCCGCGCTCGTCGCCGCCGGTGAGCTGGAATGCGCGCTGCTGGATTCTCCCACTGCGGATGGCAATTCCCTCAGCCTGGCCGCAAAGCTCACCGAACAGATCGCCGCCAATTTCCTGGATGGAATCGCTCCCGCGCCGTCGATCCTGCTTGCGACGGAGCAGCTGCCCGTCTCCGGCAGCTATCAGGTCGCGGTGCAGGAGGGCTTTGCCTATTACGCGCTGCATCCGCGCAAGATGGCCATGCTGCTGGAGAATTTGCCAAGGGCCGCGAGAATGGCGGTTGTCGGGATTCGCAGCATTGGAGTGACGTTGAGCGCGGTGGCGTGTGCGGCGATGCGGCGGCGGGGTACCCCCTGTACCCGGATCAACGTGCGTCCCACCGGCCATCCCTATGACCGCGCCCTAGAGCTGACGGACGAGCTGCGGCGGTGGGTCGCCGAGGCCGGCGACGCAGGCTTCCTGGTGGTAGATGAGGGGCCGGGAATCAGTGGCTCGTCGTTCCTGGCCGTCGCCGAGGGGCTGATGGCCTGCGGCGTCGAGGCCAGCCGGATTCAGTTGGTGGGAAGCCGTCAAGCAGATGCGTCGGCGCTACGGGCCGCTGAGGCAGAGAGGCGCTGGCCGCGCTTTACTTTCCACGTAATGCAGACGGCACCGATCGCCCCTGCCGATGCGGGCGAGAGCCTCTCCGGCGGAGCGTGGCGGCGGCGCTTCCTCTGCGATGAGGGCACAATGCCGGCAAGCTGGGCTCCGCTGGAGGCGGCCAAGTTCCTCTCTTCGGACGAGCGCACCATCTTCCGCTTCGAGGGCTTCGGCCACTATGGCGAAGCCATCGGCAGGCGGGCTCGATTGCTGGCAGCGCACGGCTTCTCTCCTGCGTACCTGGGCAACTTCTCCGGATTCGGCCGATATCGGCTGCTGCATGGATGCCGTCTGCTGCGGGAGGATCTCGCGCCGGAGCTGCTGGTGCGTATGGCCGACTATCTGGCACTGCGCGCTGCGACGTTGGAGAGCCGCGAGCAGCAGTCTCCCGAGCTGGAGACGATGCTGCGCTGGAACTGGCAACAGGAGTTTGGCACAGAGCTGGGCGCAAGCGAGTGCGAGCTGCGCGCCGAGCGCGTCGTAGTCTGCGACGGCCGGGTGATGCCCCACGAGTGGCTGCGCACCGCCAGCGGCACGGTGCTGAAGCTCGACGCCGCCAGCGACGGCGACAACCACTTCTTCCCTGGTCCGTGCGACATCGCGTGGGACGTGGCCGGAGCCATCGTCGAGTGGGAGATGGAGGAGGCCGTGCGCAAACAGTTCATCTCCGAGTACGAGGCGCGGACTGGCGATGCCGTCAGCCGCAGGCTGGGGCCGTATCTGCTGGCTTATACGATCTTCCGGCTGGGATGGTGCAAGATGGCGGCGCTGGCCATGCAGGGCGAGTACGACGAGGCGCTGCTGCTTCGCGATTATCGGCGATATCGGCAGACGGCGGAAAAACAAAGGAGAGGTTTCGAAGTTTTAAGGTTTCAAGGTTCCAAAGTTGCGTGATCTGCACTGGCAATGCTGACCACCCCTCCCCCTGTAGTTCTCTGTAAATATTAAAAATACAGGAGTTAGCGCTGAAAGTCGTGCGGAATTGCTTCGGCTTCGCCTCAGAATGACCCCGTCGGTGGTGACAGAATTGGATTCGGTGGCGGAGGCATTGGACTCGCCACGTACACGCTCTTGGCCTTGATGGCCGGGAATGTTCGACAATGATGGATGCATGATCGTCTTCGTCTCCGCCGTCTCCTTTGCCGTCTGGGTGTACCTGATCGCCTTTCATGGGCGGTTCTGGCGCTCGGGGCCGGTGCTGGATGCTGGCGCGGCTTCCGGCGCGGCGAAGGTGGCTGTCGTCGTTCCGGCTCGCAATGAGGCTGACAGCATTGGGCGATGCGTCGCTTCCTTGCTGGCGCAGGAGTACGCGGGAGAGTTGTCGATACTCATGGTGGACGACAACAGCACCGATGGCACCGGCGAAATTGCGGCATCGGCGGGCGACAGGCGGCTGACGGTGATCAAAGGCGAGGCGCTGCCGGAGGGCTGGAGCGGCAAGCTCTGGGCGGTGCACCAGGGGCTGAGCCACGCTAAGGCCGCAGCCGCCGACTACGTGCTGCTGACCGACGCCGATATCGAGCACGAAGCGGGGCACCTCTCGGCGCTGGTTGCCAAGGCCGAGCGCGATGGGCTGGAGCTGGTCACGGAGATGGTGCGGCTGCACTGCACGACCTTCGCCGAGCGCGCGCTGATTCCGGCCTTCGTATTCTTCTTTCAGATGCTCTGTCCGTTTGCGTGGGTAGCCGATCCGCGGCGGCGCCTCGCCGGAGCCGCTGGTGGAACCATGCTGGTGGCGCGGGCGGCACTGGAGCGGATTGAGGGCGTCCGGCGCATACGTGGGCGGCTGATCGACGACTGCGCGCTGGCCAGGGAGATCAAGCGAACGGGCGGACGCATCTGGCTGGGCCACGCCGAGTTGGCACGCTCCGTGCGGGTATACGCGAGCTGGCGCGATGTGTGGAAGATGATTGCGCGGACGGCCTACGAACAGCTCGGACATTCTCTGCTTATGCTGCTGGGATGCGTGGCCGGGATGGGCATGATTTACTGCGCTCCGCCGCTGCTGGCGCTGTTTGAGCATGGAGCGGCGCAGTGGTTGGGGACTCTCTCTTGGCTGATGATGGCGCTGGCCTTTCAGCCGACGCTGCGGCGGTATGGGCGCTCTCGGCTGTGGGGAGCGGCGCTGCCAGGCATCGGGTTGTTCTATCTCTGCGCGACGGTGGATTCGGCGGTGCGGCACTACTCAGGACGCGGCGGAGGGTGGAAGAGCCGGGTGTATTCGGAGAAGGCGGTAAGGTGAGCATCCCACATCTGCCAAACGCCGGCAGAAATTCCCGCATTGGGATAGTGAGATACTTTGTATGGTCCG
>Ga0326727_10019403_pt1 | contig 13673 bp, 12 predicted proteins | sample MB2enrmetagenome_FD_207643 | JGI IMG/M metagenome (GOLD analysis project Ga0326727, IMG submission 207643) | Lab enriched peat soil microbial communities from McLean, Ithaca, NY, United States - MB29MY | ecosystem: Environmental > Terrestrial > Soil > Wetlands > Peat | place: USA: New York... | reverse complement strand
TCATTCTGGTGGACAACGTCTTTGCGCGCCTGAAGTGGCAGACCGCGCTGGGCAGCGCCTGGGCGGTCACCGCCGTGCTGGGTCTGGGCAACATTCTGGTCCTTTCCCTCCAACGCTAGGAATTTCTTTATGCGCGGCCTCACTCAATCGCCCTGGATTCTGCATTACGATGCTTCAAGCTGCAACGGCTGCGACATCGAAACGCTGGCCTGCCTGACTCCTCTTTATGATGTCGAGCGGCTCGGCGTCATCAACACCGGCAATCCCAAACACGCCGACATTTTCCTGGTCACCGGCGCGGTCAACGAGCAGAGCAAGGTCGTCATCCAGAATCTTTACCGCCAGTTGCCGGAGCCTAAGGTGGTGGTCGCCGTCGGCGCCTGCGCCTCCACCGGCGGCATCTTCCGCGAATGCTACAATATATCCGGCGGGGTGGACCAGGTGGTGCCGGTGGATGTCTATGTCCCCGGTTGCGCGGCAAGGCCGGAGGCCATCATTGACGGGGTCGTCAAGGGCCTGGGCGTCATGATGGAGAAACACGCCCTCCTGGCAGCCGCCGGCGGCAGCCTGGACAAGACAATTTACGCCCGCGCGGAGAAGTCCGACGCGCCCGCCCTCCATGCCCTGCGCAAGGCGGCGGGCCAGGCGGAAGCCAGCCTGCACGGCGACGATTCTTTCCCGATGGCGCAACAGTCCCTGGAGGAACTGGAAAAGGAAATGGAGCGGAAAACATTTTTCAAGGCGGAGGTCAACGGCAAGATCATCGCCTCCGTCTGCGGCTGCCTCAACGGCGAGACGGTCGCCTTGGATGGCCTGGCGGTTCATCCCTATTTTCAAAAAACAGTGGTGGGCCAGAGATTGCTGGCGGAAATCGAAGGGGCGTTTCGAGAAGCAAAAGAGTTCCAGATTTTCATCGGAGAGAAGAGCGAGCGGCTGCTCAAGGTCCTGGCGGAATCTGGCTACCAGAAGTTCAGGACCGAGGTGTTCACGCCGAAGATCACCTGGGTCCATCTGCGAAAGGAGCGAAAATGAAACCGGAACAAACCCTTGAAGTCATCCCCGTGGCTGCGCTGCTGGAAAAAACGCAGGCGGCGCGCGCGCGCGGCGCCCGCTTGGTGCAGATTTGCGCCACAACCCTGCCCGGCCAGTTCGAACTGACCTACAGTTTCGACCTCGAAGGCCGCCTGGAGAATTTGCGCGTGCTGGTTCCCGCCGACAACCCGCGGGTGCCCAGCATCGCCTCCATTTATGCCTGCTCCTTTCTTTACGAAAACGAAATGCACGACCTCTTTAACATCAACGTGGAAGGAATGAAGCTGGACTTCCACGGCAATCTCTACAACACGGCGGTGAAATTCGCCTTCGGCGCCACTTGCGCGCCGGCCGCCAAACCCCAGCCCGCCGCCGCCGCCGCCCCGTCCCGGAATTAATTTTATGGCCCGCACCATCATCCCCTTTGGCCCGCAACACCCGGTCCTGCCCGAGCCCATCCATCTCGATCTCGTGGTCGAAGACGAGAAGGTGGTTGAGGCCCGGCCCTCCATCGGCTTTGTCCATCGCGGACTGGAGAAGCTGGTGGAGAAGAAGGACTTCAACGACTTCGTCTATGTCGCGGAACGGATTTGCGGCATTTGCAGCTTCATCCACGGTCAGACCTATTGCCAGGGGATCGAGGCCATCATGGGCATTCCGGTCCCGCCGCGCGCCCTTTATCTGCGCACGGTTTGGGGCGAACTTTCCCGGATCCACAGCCATCTCCTCTGGCTGGGATTGCTGGCCGATGGAATGGGTTTTGAAAGCCTGTTCATGCACTCCTGGCGCGTGCGCGAACGGGTCCTGAACATCATCGAGGCGACCACGGGCGGCCGCGTCATTTTCGGCACCTGCAAGATCGGCGGCGTGCGCCGCGACCTGGAGGCGGAGGCCATCCAGAACGTCTTGTCCGAACTGGAAACCATCGAACGGGAGATGCGCGAAATCACCGGAGTCTTTCTCAATGACAACTCGGTGAAAAAGCGCCTGTGCGGCGTCGGGACGCTCTCCCGCGAGCAGGCTTACGATCTGGGTTGCGTCGGCCCGGTCTTGCGGGCCAGCGGCGTCGCCCAGGACCTGCGCCAGCAGGGCTACGCCGCCTACGGCGAACTGAAAATGGAGCCGGTCACGCGCACCGAGGGCGATTCCTACGCCCGTTGCGCCGTGCGTTGCGACGAACTGACCCAATCCGTCAGCCTCATCCGCCAGGCCCTGGAAAAAATCCCGCCGGGCGCCATCGAGGTGAAAGTCACCGGCAATCCCAAGGGCGAAGTCATCATGCGGACCGAGCAGCCGCGCGGCGAGGTGGTCTATTGCCTTCAGGCGACCGGCTCGAAGAATTTGCAGCGGTTCCGCGTCCGCACGCCGACCTTCGCCAATTTGCCCGCCATGGTCCAGCTTCTGCAAGGCTGCGATCTGGCCGACGTCCCGGTCCTCGTCCTGACCATTGACCCGTGCATCAGTTGCACAGAAAGGTAAGATGCCCTATTTCCAAATGTCGCGCCTGGTCTTGAAGTGGGCGCTGACCGCCCCCCCCACCACACGCTATCCTTTTGAACCGCGCCGTCCCCTGCCCGGTTCGCGCGGCCAATTGGTCTACACCAAGGACAACTGCGTCTATTGCACCGTCTGCGCCAAGCGATGCCCGACCGGCGCGCTGAAGGTGGACCGCGCCCAGAAGAAATTCATCCTGGACCGCCTTCGCTGCATCAGTTGCGCCTCCTGCGTCGAGATTTGTCCGAAGGATTCCCTTTCGTTGTCCACCGGCCACGGCGTGGCGGCCACCAGCCGGGATAACGAGGTTCTCGGCGGAAGCTGAGAAAGAAACCATGCGGGCAACCCGGCGTTGCTTGCATTTTTTTTGTTCAATAGGTTAGCAAAACTAATTTTTCTTTTGCAGAGAATAAGCTATAATAATCGCATGAACGCCAATGTGGAAATCAAGCCGGCCGCCGGCGGCAAATACGTCTGGCGCGAACTGGACCGGGTGGAACCCCCCAAGCGGCCCGTCACCGACCGCCTCACTGACTTCAACGAGGTTTTCCAGCCTTATGACGAAGCCACCGCCAGCGAGCAGGCCAGCCGTTGCGTGCAATGCCCCAACCCCAATTGCGTCGCGGCCTGCCCGTTGGAACTTCCCATTCCAACCTTGCTCGCCCTGACGGCGGAAGGACAGTTCCGCGAGGCGGCGGAGATGCTCTACCAGACACAAAGCCTGCCGGAATTTATCGCCCATGTTTGCGTGGAAGACCGGATGTGCGAGGCGGCGTGCGTGCTGCTCAAGGCCTCCGACCCCGTCCCCATCGGCTCCATTTCCAGGTTCCTGCTCGATTACGGCTGGAAGCACGGCGTCAAGGAGCCTCCTTCCGCCGCCGCCAATGGCCGGCGGGTCGCCGTCATCGGATCGGGGCTTTGCGGCCTGGTTGGCGCGGACGCCCTGGCCCGCCTGGGTTATGCCGTCACCATCATGGACGGCGCGAAGATTCCGGGCGGGCGGCTGGTCAACGGGCTGGCCGGATTCAAGGTGGACAAGGCGGTGATCGCGCGGAGGGTGGAGGCGTTGCATGAACGGGGCGTTGAATTTCGCATGGGCGTGCAGTGCGGGAAGGATGTGACCCTGAGCCAACTGCGGCGCGAATATGACGCGGTGTTCTTCGCGCTGGGCCGCACGGAAGCGGTGCCGCTGCCAATCCCCGGCGCGGAATTGAAGGGTGTTTGCCAGGCCTATCCTTTTGTCGTCCATCACACTTCCGACGCCGCTCTGCACGCGCTGCCGGTCCAGGTGGAGGGCCGCCGCGTGGTCGTCCTCGGAGGAGGCGACACCGCGATGGACGCCTTGCGCATCGCCCTGCGCGCCGGAGCGCGCGATGCCCTGTGCCTTTACCGCCGGGACCGCGAGAGCCTGCCGGGCGACCCGAAGGAATTTGCCAACGCGCTGGAAGAAGGCGCGCGCTTCACCTTCCAGTGCCAGGCGGTGGCCATCCTGGGCAACGCCAATGGCGAAGTGACGCGGGTGAGCTGCGTGCGCACCGAATTGGGCGCACCCGATGCCTCGGGCCGCCGCGAGGTCAGGCCGCTGCCGGAGAGCAAGTTTGAAGTGTCGGCGGACGTGGTGCTGGTGGCTTACGGCTTCGCGCCGCCCCGCCTGCCTGATTGCAAGGAACTGGCCGCACTGGCTGTGGGCGAGCACGGCTGCCTGAAAGTGGATGCCGACCACATGACCAACATGCCGGGCGTCTTTGCCGCCGGCTCCATCGCCCGCTGGCCGATTTCAATGGTCGAAGTGATGCACGACGCCCTCCAAGCCGCCACCGGCATTGACCGTTATCTGGCGTCCCGCCGGAAGTAGCCCTGGGGGAAATGCAGAATGCAGCCGCCGTCGCCAACGCTTTGGCGGCCAGGGAATGCAGAGTGCGGAAGGTGCTTGCCCAAACGGCATGCGCAGAAACAACTTCCGGTTTTTCTCAAGGAGGATGTCAGAAATATCCAGGCAGAAAGATAATACACCCCGCCCCCCCGTTTAGAGCGAAGCGGGCCAATTGCATTTCTCTGTCTCCATTTTTCTGACATCGCCTTGCTTTGAAGATGTATCAAGAAAATGATTTTGGAAGGGCTGTAAGCCGAATTTTGTCTGCCCCGCCGAAGCGGGGGAGAGAATCATTTGTCTCAGCAGCCGATACCCGAAACCTGTCCCGCGTTGGCGGAACGTGGAGCGGGCCGCTCCGGGGTCTCCTATTTGGCCTTGCACCCGATGGGGTTTTCCGTGCCCTGGCGGTTGCCCGCCAGGCGGTGAGCTCTTGCCTCACCTTTTCACCCTTGCTCCGCTCTTGCGAGCGGGGCGGTTTAATTTTCTGTGGCACTTTCCGTCGAAATGCCTTGAAGCATTCCGCCCGCGTCTATCCGCCCGCCGCCGCGCGGCGGAGGGTTACGCGGCATCGCGCCCTCTGGTGTTCGGACTTTCCTCCCCCGCTCCGCCCGCGCGGAACGGAAGCGATTCTCCACCCTTCCAAAATCGTTTTCAATATAACCGGGAAACCGCATCTTGACAAGAGGCGGAGAAGGCGCCGCCTCGCCGGCGGCTTGATTTCGTCTTGTCTTCATGGCAATTCAGTTGGCCAGCCGGTGCCCGCGAATTCTCAATTCATGCGCCTGGCCCTGCGCCTGGCGCGCCGGGCTTATGGGCGGACTTCGCCCAATCCCATGGTCGGCGCCGTGCTGGTCAAGGGCGGCAAGATCATTGGCCGGGGCTGGCATCGCGCCGCCGGAGGGCCGCACGCGGAAATCGAAGCCATCCGCGATGCGGAAAACAAGGGCCACAGGCCGGGAGGCGCGATCCTTTATGTGACTCTGGAGCCTTGTTCCACGCAGGGCCGCACGCCACCCTGCACGGACGCCATCATCGCCGCCGGCATCCGGCGCGTGGTGGCCGGCGCAACCGATCCCAATCCTCGTCATGCCGGACGCGGTTTCCGCATTCTCCGCCGCGCCGGCCTGGCGGTCGCGCACGGCGTCCTGGCCAACGAATGCCAGCGGCTCAACGAAGCCTTCAACCATTGGATCGTGCGCCGAACCCCGTTCGTCACCGTGAAGGCGGCGATGTCCCTCGACGGAAAGATTGCCACGGTGACCGGGGAATCCAAATGGATCACGGGCGAACCGGCCCGCGCCCTGGCCATGAAACTGCGCGCCGGCGCGGACGCCGTTCTGGTCGGTGTCAATACCATAGTGAAGGACGATCCCGGCCTGACCGTGCGCCTGCCCGGTTTTGCCGGCAAGGCCCTGCGCCGGCTGGTGCTGGATCCGCGGGCGCGAATTCCGCTGGCCGCCGGGATTTTAAACGACGCGCGCGCTCATTTGACAACAATTGTTGTTACGAAGTCCGCCCCATCCCGGCGGCTGGCCGCGTTGCGCCGGCGCGTTCGAGTGCTGGTGGCGCCGGCGCGGCGCGGCCGGATTGACCCGCGCTGGCTGCTCAGAACCCTGGGCCGGGAAAACGTGACCAGCCTGTTGGTGGAAGGGGGCGGCGAAACCAACGCGCTCTGGACGCCGTGGTGCCAGCGCGTCGTGTTTTTCTACGCGCCGATCATCCTGGGCGGGCGCGGCGCTCCCACCGCCGTGGCGGGCGAGGGCGCGGCTTCCCTCGGCGGCAAGATGACCCTGCGCGACGCTCAATGGCGGCGGGTTGGCCGCGATTTGTTGTTGACCGCACGAGTGAACCGTCCAGAATGATCGCCGGAGCAAGCCATGTTCACTGGAATTGTCGAAGAAAGCGGCCGGGTGCAATCCATCAAGCCGGATGAAAGCGCCATTCACCTCGCGGTGCATTCGGGCGTGTGCGCTCGCGGCATGAAGGCGGGCGGCAGCCTGGCCGTCAACGGCTGCTGCTTGACTGTGGTCAAGATGGCCGGGCGCGGGCGCCAGCGGCTGCTGCAATTTGACCTGCTCGCCGAAACCTGGCAACGCACCAACTTTGCCGCGCTCCGGGTTGGTTCCGCGGTCAATTTGGAGCGCGCCGTCCGCGCCGGCGGGCGGATGGACGGCCATTTCGTCACCGGCCACATTGACGGCGTGGGAAAAATCATCCGCTGGGAACGCTCCGGCCGCGACCATGTGTTGGACATCAGCGCCCCCGCGGACATCATGCGCTACATCATCGCCAAAGGTTCCGTCGCGGTGGACGGAATCAGCCTGACGGCGGCGGAGGCGCGGGCAAAAAGTTTTCGCATCTGGATCATACCGCACACGCTGGCGGTCACCGCGTTGCGCGAGCGGAGGGTAGGCGACGCGGTCAACTTGGAGGCCGACGTACTCGGCAAGTACGTGGAGCGGTTCGTGGCGGCTAGTTGTGGAACTCCGACTTGGTGTCCCCGTGCGGAACGATACTGACCACCCGGCTGGCCGGGATGGTGAACGTCTTTCCGTCGGCGGTCTTGATGGTGTAATAGGTCCCATCCTTGCTGCGGACGGGTTTGCGCACATTGGTCATTCTCCCATCGTTGGTCAGCGTCATGTCGTAGCGGACGCAGCCGCACAAGGTGGCGGCGGCCAGAAGCAGGGCGAGAAAGGTCCGCGGACGGAGCGTGGGCCGAACGGGTCTGGCGGACGAAATAATTTCAATAATGCTCATGGCTTCCTTCTTGTGTTGTCCAATTCATACTCCCGCCGCCCCGCGCTGGCAAGCCCAAAGGCCGGGCGCGCCGATAAGCAGGCATAATTTATCATTTCCCGCAAAGCGGCGCGGCATTATTTTAAATCATGGCGCACGCCGATTTTGTTCATCTGCATTTGCACACCGAGTATTCCCTGCTCGATGGAGCGTGCCAATTGGGCCGCCTCATGGACAAGGCCCACGAACTTAAATTCCATTCCATGGCCATCACCGATCATGGCGTGCTTTACGGCGCCATTGATTTTTATCAGGCCGCGTGGGAAAAGGGGATCAAGCCCATTATCGGCTGCGAATTGTACGTCGCGCCCGGCAGCCGCCTGGAGAAAAAATCCAGCGGCGGCGGCCGGGACGTTTATCATCACCTCGGCGCGCTGGCCAAGGACGAAACCGGCTACCGCAATCTGGTCAGGTTGGTGACGGCGGCGCACTTGGAAGGCTATTATTACAAGCCGCGCGTGGACAAGGAACTGCTGGCCGCGCACAAGGAGGGACTGATTTTCCTTTCCGGCTGCCTGGCTGGAGAAATCCCCGAATTGATCGTGCGCGACCAGCTCGCCAAAGCCCGCGACACCATTGATTGGTTCAAGCAAACCGTCGGCGCGGAGAATTTTTACCTCGAACTGCAAAATCACGGCATCAGCGAACAGGCCAAGGTCAACCGCCAATTGATCGCCTGGGCCGGGGAATTTGGTCTGAAGCTGGTGGCGACCAACGACGTCCATTACATCCGCAAGGAAGATTGGCACGCCCACGACTGTCTCATCTGCATCGGCACACAGACGCTCTTGAGCGAGAACAAGCGCCTGCACTATGAGCGCGAGCAATTCTATCTGCGCTCGGCCCAGGAAATGAAGGCCCTCTTCGCCGATTTGCCGGAGGCGGTGCTCAACACCGTGGAAGTGGCTGAAAAATGCAACGTCGAGATCGAGTTCAACAAACTCCATTATCCCGTGTTCAATCCGCCGGGCAATATCAGCCGCGAGGCCTTCCTCCGCCAATGGCTGGCCGAGGGCCTGCGCGAGCGCTACACCATTCGCGCCCGCGCCGAAGGAGAACAGTTTCTGATTGACGGCATTGACGACCCGGCGAAGCTCCCCACTTACGAGCCTTCCGCCGCGCCGCCCGAGCACCGGCCCGCCCCGGAACTCAATGGACGCGCTGAGGGCGCGGCCGGCCCCGGCGGATGGCGCGCGCCCGACGGCGGCTGGGCCAGCCCCGAAATCGGCGCCGCCGTCAAGACCGTCATGGACCGACTTCAAGCGGAACTGAAGGTCATCGAAAAAACCGGATTCACCAGCTACTTTCTCATCACCGGCGATTTTGTCCGCTATGGCCGCAGCAAGGGCGTCTCCTGCGTCGCGCGCGGCTCCGCCGCCGGCTCCATCGTCACCTACTTGCTGGAAATCTCCAACGTGGATCCCATCCGTTACGGATTGCTCTTCGAGCGTTTCCTCAATCCCGAACGGGTCAATCCGCCGGATATTGACATTGATTTCGCCGACGACCGGCGCGGCGATGTCATCGAGTATGTCCGCCAACAGTATGGACGCGACTCCGTCGCTCAGATCATCACCTTCGGCACCATGGGCGCAAAGTCCGTCATCCGCGACGTCGGGCGCGTCATGGGCTTGAGCTACGGTGAATGCGACCGGCTGGCGAAGATGGTGCCGAACGAGTTGCACATGACGCTGAAAAAGGCGCTGGAAACGGTGCCCGAATTCAAGCAGGCCTACGAGAGCGAGGACCAGACGCGGGAGTTGGTGGACACGGCCTTCATCCTGGAAGATCTGACCCGCAACGCCTCCGTCCACGCCGCCGGCGTGGTCATCGGCGACCAGCCGCTGGTCAATCTTCTCCCGCTGAAGAAGGACGATGACGGCGCCATCGTCACTCAATACGCCATGGGGCCGGTTGGCGACCTGGGCCTGCTCAAGATGGATTTCCTGGGTCTGAAAACCCTCACCGTCATCCGCAACACCTGCGACCTGGTGCGGCAGTTCCAGGGCGTGGAAATTCCGATAGACCACTTGCCGCTGGACGACGCCAAGACTTACGACCTGCTCAACAAGGCCAACACCATCGGCATCTTCCAACTGGAATCCGGCGGCATGCGCGATCTGTGCCGCAGATTTCAGATCAGTTCGGTCGAGCACATCACCGCCCTGGTCGCCTTGTATCGCCCGGGGCCGATGGACCTCATTCCCGATTTCATCAAACGGCGGCACGGCGAAATCAAAATCGAATATGAGCACCCCTTGCTGGAGCCGATCACCCGTGAAACCTATGGCGTCCTGATTTACCAGGAACAGGTGATGCAGGCCGCGCAAGTGCTGGCCGGCTACTCGCTGGGCAAGGCCGACCTGCTCCGCCGGGCGATGGGCAAGAAAAAGGCCGAGGAAATGGCCAAGCAGCGCGGCCAGTTCGTCAAGGGCTGCGCTGAACTGAATCACATTCCCGAGGCCAGGGCCAACCAGATTTTCGACCTGCTCGAAAAATTCGCCGGCTACGGCTTCAACAAGTCCCACGCCGCCGCCTACGCCATCGTGGCCTACCAGACCGCCTGGCTGAAGGCCAATTATCCCGTCGAGTTCCTCAGCGCCATGATGAGCAACGACATGGATGACACCGCCAAGTTGAGCATCCTCATCGGCGAGGCGCGCAATTTCCACATCGAAGTCCTCCAGCCCGACATCAACGAGAGCGGCGTCTATTTTACACCGAGCGCGGCGGGCGGGGCCAGGGCGATTCGTTTCGGCCTGGCCGCCATCAAGGGCGTCGGCGAGGTTGCCGTCGAAAGCATCCTGGCCGCGCGGGCCAAGGGCGGAAAATTCACTTCCCTGGGCGATCTGTGCGAACGGGTGGACGGGCGGACCATCAACCGCAAATGCCTGGAGGCGCTCATCAAGTCCGGGGCCTGCGACAGCTTCGGCGAAACCCGCGCCACTCTTTTTTTCCGCATGGACCGCGAATTGACCCGCGCCGCCGGCGTCATCCAGGACCGCAATCGCGGGCAGGACACGCTCTTTGGGATGCTGCACGAGGACGCCGGAAACCGGCCGGAGCCGGAAAAGCAGCTCCCGGAATGGCCGCAGCACGAATTGCTCGCCCACGAGAAGGAGCTGCTCGGCTTTTACGTGACAGGCCATCCGCTCACCCCCTTTGAGTCCATCCTGAAAAAATACGCCCTGCACCAGTCCAGCCAGTTGGCGGAATTGAAAAACCGGGAAATGACCCGCATCGGCGGCCTGGTCGGCGCGGTGCAAAAGGGCATTTCCAAGAAAAGCAACAAGCCCTACGCCCTCGCCACCCTGGAGGACTTGTCCGGCTCCGTCCAGGTGCTTTGCCTCAACGACAATTACGAGAAATTCAAGGACCTGCTCCTGCCTAACAAGCCGATCCTCGTCACCGGCGAAGTCAACCTGTCGGAGGACAAGCCGAAGATCTTCCCGCAGGAGATCATCCCCCTGGAAGACGCCCCGCGCGCCTACACCAAACAGGTCCACCTCCGCTTCCACAGCTCCAACATGAAGCCGGGCGATTTGGAGGCGGCGCGCGATTTGATTGCCGCCCATCCCGGCAAATGTCCGGTCTTTCTTTGCATGATACGCAGCGGCGGCGAGGTCGTTTTCATCGAGACCCACCAACGCTACACCGTCAGCCCCTCGCTTGCCCTGCAACAGGCCGTGGACGAGCGATTTGGCGAAGACACCTTCTACGCCAAAGCCGACGGCGCCCTCCCCGAGCGCGCCCCGCGCCGCTGGGAAAAGCGCGCCCAGACCAACAGCGAGCCGGAGTAAGAAGCTCAGATCGCCGGCGACTGGAGCGATGGAGGAACGCTGTTGCCTTCTATATATTAGTTGATGCACGGCAGAAAAAGGCCTTGGTGTGATGATTTAAAAAATAGCACGACCAGGCACGATTTGGCACGATTGGGCCTGATTGAAAACGGACCAGTCTGGAGCATAAGTTATTCATGGACAGGAACTTGGGATGATTTGAAGAATTAACACGAGTCATTGTCGTCGCGCTGCATTTTTTCACCAATTTTTTTTATTTTTTTTTACCTTCATTCACCTTCATTCACCTTCATTGACCTTCATTGACCTTCATTGGAACGGCTCCAAAAAGGGAGTTTGGCGGGGTTTTTGAGAGTCGGCGCCGGGTTGGCGGGGGGATATTGATGGGACGCAAAGGACAAATAGGACGTATAGGGCAGACCACTCGCAACCCTGGGACTGTTCCCCGTGCCGCCCGCTCCTGCGCCCGCGCCGGCCGGACTTCCGGGGCGGCCCTGAGATGAGTTTTGCTTGCTCACGTAGCTTATTAGACAATAGTTTCTAATTTTTGTCAACCGTCTTTTTGAAGTTTATTTGAGGCCCTGCTTTTGCGGCGGGAATGCCCAATTCAGCCAACTGCAACCCAATCCGGAATTGCCCGCAGATCACGCAGATGCACGCAGATGGGATAAGAAGAACTCCGAATTCATTATCTGCGTGAATCTGCGTCATCTGCGGGCAAACGCGCCTTTTGCGCTTTATCGCGGCTGATCCTGTCTGGCGAACTGCCGGACGGCGGGGAATTCCCGAATGGCGAAGTCTATGGGACGGACTCGTTAAAGTGCTGGGTGTCCCGCAATTGGTTTGGAGCGGTCGGAAGCGGCGATTTCGCGCACTATCTGGCTGGTAGCGGCGCAGCGTCGCAAAAAACAGGTATACGGTTTTTTGATGTTGACTCCATGATCCCGGCTTGGCAGAGTATTCGTCGTTATGGCTGTCGGCCCTATGACAAAGCGGACGAGAAAACTGATCATCCTGGCCGCGCTAGGATTGGGGATCCTCGGGCTGGTTCCGATGCCGTTCGGGATTACTTCTGCCGACATAGAAAGCGCTGCATCGCACGCATTGTATGCGCTCGAAGGGAATAAGAGAGTTCTTACCTATAAAGGCTATGCACGTTTGCTGGACACGGACTATGTCAATAATACGGATCGCGTGTATTTCGGAAATGACCTTGGCATTTCCGACACAGTATTCCTGAAACACGGGCTGAAACCAATTCCCCAAGATCGCAGGCTGAATGTTGATAAGGGCGATATAGTTATCTCGTTTTCAAGCCAAGGCAAAGAAGGCAAGCCGACAGGTAATATTGGGTTTTCCTACGTGTTCGGCAGCCTTGGAGCCCAAGGCTACGAAATCCGGATTTACAAAAGTTTGCTGATTCGTTATTTCGTATTCACGCATACGTGGGTATCATGAGTCTTGCCAAGATCGGCAGAGCGACTCTCTTTCGCTGCTCTCGGGGGTGCTGGCGTGAAGGCGGGGATTGCCGACCACGTTTGGAGCTTGGAAGAAATCGTGAACCTGATATAATGAAAATTATGCCTTATCCGAGTCAGGAGCATCCACAATGCGGTTGTAAAAAACGGTCGCGCTTCTCCAAAATACGTTATCAGGAAGGCCCAGAGATCGCCAAAGGCTGGCTAGGGCTTTCAGATGATGGGCTAATGGCGTGGTTCCACCCAAATTCCGAATTGTCTGAGAGCCAAATTTCTTTGATTCAATCAGGGAAACCACTGTCAATAGAGGTAATTGAGCCTCGGGCGCATGTTCATTATGTTGCAAACCCAATCCCTGTATCTGAAGGGAATGTTCCGATGGGAAATTTCGCGCCTTTAATAACTCAGCATCTTCAATTCCTGGAATTGGATGTAATTCAAGGTTAGTAATTTTATCTACATTCACACCGCCAATATCGCACACCTGTCGAGCCCCCGTTTATGGACGAACTTTTTTTCGACAGAATCGAAATAGCGGATCGCGTTGTCCTCGTGACGACCAAAACGCGGTTTTACTGGATTTTCGCCCGACCAAGAACATACGTCACGCTGGAAGGGTTGCGAGGCCCGCTTGGTTTTACAGCCCGGTGCAACACTTGCGACCAGCAAATTCTTGAGGAATTCCACCAGTTTTGGGTTAAACGCCTCGCGTATGGAGAATTTTAAACGCTCGTGATGGATGCAAAGCGGGGGCATATCGCCTTTCCTCCGGAACTTGAACACCTCGTAAAATACATCGTCGGATACAACGCCTGAGATTCAAAGTAGCCCACTACCTGGAATTGCGTGAGGTTGACGGAGCGCAGTACAGAGTGCCAAACTCCGCACAAGGAGTAGGCCAAAATGGCGTTTGGCGAACTCGTGGCTGGGGCCGGTTTTCAGGTTTTTTTCAGGCATTCTAAATGGAGGCGGGTTGGACCGGGCGCAAATCCTCGATGGCGGTGATGTGCGGGAGGGCGATTTTGGAGAATCGTTCGGCAAAATGGTGGTCGTCCAAATCAAGCGCGACTTCGACGCCGTTGCGCTTTATGAACATCATGTCGTGATTGGTAATGTCGTAGGTTCTGCCGTCCGTGGTGCAAAGGTGGAATGGTTTGAATGGATTGGCTTCCATCCGTTCTCTCATTTCCAAGAGTG
>Ga0326727_10019402_pt1 | contig 13674 bp, 9 predicted proteins | sample MB2enrmetagenome_FD_207643 | JGI IMG/M metagenome (GOLD analysis project Ga0326727, IMG submission 207643) | Lab enriched peat soil microbial communities from McLean, Ithaca, NY, United States - MB29MY | ecosystem: Environmental > Terrestrial > Soil > Wetlands > Peat | place: USA: New York... | reverse complement strand
GTGGCGTTGACCCGACGTAGCGCTGACCTTGAGGTCAGCACCCGGCGGCCGGCCTAACGGCCGGAGTGGCGACCTCAAGGTCGGCGCTACGTCTCATGATGGCCTGACGGCCCGCATTGACTGCGGGTGCCGACTTCAAGGTCGGCGCTACGCTCCCCCGCCGAGCCGGTGTAAAATCCTCTGGCGATGGATTCCCGGCGAAAAAACATTCGGTTGCCGCGCTCATCTTACATCGGGCGACAATGGTACTTCCACACAGCCCGCACCCTCGACCGCATCCCCAGGTTTCAGGACGGAACGCTGGTGGCAGCGGCGTTGGACTTGCTGGTGGAGGAGTCGCGCCGGCAACGTTTCGATCTCCAGGCGTACTGTTTCATGCCCGACCATCTGCACCTTTTGACCAACGGAACCCACCCCGCCGCTGATTGCCTGGCCTTTATTAAAACCTTCAGACAGCGCTCGGGTTTTTTCTTTAAACAGCAAACGCAAGAATCTCTCTGGCAGGACAGGCCGTATGACCACATTCTGAGGGAGGACGAACGCTGGGAGCCGGTTGCCTATTACATCTGGATGAATCCTGTTCGGAAGGGTTTGTGCGAGCGGGCGGAGGATTGGCCGTATTCGGGGTCGCTCACCGTCGACTGGAAACGATTCCTCACCCCCCCGGAGAAGTTATCGGTTCCACCAACGTAGCAGCCGACGTAGCGCTGACCTTGAGGTCAGCACTCGGCGGACGGCCTAACGGCCGGCGTGCCGACCTCAAAGTCGGCGCTACACACCGCGGCCGGCCTCGCGGGGTTGGTCAGGCAGTTCAATCCCATTCGATTTCTATGCCGTTCTTCGACATGCGGACGGTGGGCGGTTTGTGCTTGATGAGAATGCCGATGGCGGTGAACCCTCCGCCCAGGGTCAGAACGGCTCCACTCGCGATCAGCAGGCCGAGTTTGCTGGTGGGATCGGGGTCAACGATGGCCAGAACAATGACCACCGCACCGAAAATGGTCATGCCGCCGGCAATCAGGACGGCGATCCACTCTTTGCGCGAAAGTCCGGATTTCAGCCCCATATCGAGAAGCGTCTGGGTGCTGGGATCGATTCCGACATTGGCGTCGTCAATGATCACCACCTGGTCGCGATGGCGGTAAGTTTTGACAAGTTGCGCCAACCACCCTGGCTCAGAAGTGCGGATGGTCAGGGGGGCCGCGTAAGGGTTCTTCACCTTCGGAGTCGTGGGTGCAAGGTGGTTGGTCTCCATTTTCTCCAAGCCTCTTCCATTCCTCGTGACTTCGCGCCGGGAGCAGAACGGGTTCCTGACTCTGCGCTCTCTTTCCGGTTCCCGAGTATACAGGCGGCGGGGGACAAGGACAACAGGGCGAGTCCGGGGTCCGGGGTCGGAAGAGCAGTGGCGAGTGATGAGTGACGGGAAAACAAGTCCGCGGTCCGGAGTCCGAAGTTCGGAGTCCGAAGTTCGGAGTCGGACGAGCAGGGGAATTGCCCGCCGGGCAGTGGGCCAAAGAACGTAGCGCTGACCTTGGGGTCAGCACCCAACGGCGTGCCATGGCCATCCTGGCCATGCCCGAGCACGGGCGAGACGCCCGTGGCACTTTGCCGTGTCGGCCTCACGGCCGGCGCTACGCAAGAGGCCGAACGCTGTTCGGCCCTACATGGATGCGCCATGGCCGCCCCGATCAAGAACATCGAGACAAGTCTTGACCCATGCCCGAGCAGGGGGGAGACCCCCATAAATCGGGGCAGGCTGCCCGTGGCAATTTCCCTGAAACGCCCCCGGAAAACACACCGGAAAACAGCGATTGCGTTGCGAGCGGGGTGGTGATATGTTTCGCAGCGTGTGGGGCTGGGGAGGCGCGCGGGCGCCTGATTCCCAGGGTTTCGCAGCGGTGAAAAAATCCCGGAAGGAGCCCAAGCCTATCGCTCCGCGGCTCCAAGACGCAGAGACCGAAACGAAAACCAAACAGCCGTCGGTGGTGAGTCTCCGCGGCCGGGCGCCTCGGGGCGAGCCTTATGACATCTCACGCCTCGCTGCGCCATGGGCTATGATTCTCCCTCCCCCGGTTGGGCGGGGGTAGCGCCTGAGCAGGGTTTGCGGAAGCGCGCCTCACTTGCAGGATTCCCATTACGGCCTTATTTCTGTTAGAATTGTTTAGCCACACTTTCGATTCCCTGGGTGCCCATGAAGATCTGCCTTAACTGTCAGCAAACGTATACCGATGATGTTGTGTTCTGCGCGCGCGATGGTTCGCGTCTTGCCAACCAGGCTCCGCAACACGAAGAGGTGCTTGCCGCCGGGCTCGCCCGCCGTTTCAGCATTGTCCGTCAACTGGGCGAGGGAGGAATGGGCACGGTGTTTCTGGCCCGGCAAGTCGGGGTGGGAAATCGCCTGGTGGCGCTGAAAGTTTTGAACCGCAAGCTGCTGGATGACCCCGAGTTCCTACAGCGCTTTCAGGCGGAAGCCGGTTCGACGGGGGCCATTCATCATCCCAACGTGGTCACCATTCATGAATCCGGCCAGGCGGACGACGGCACCCCCTACATCGCCATGGAGTTTCTGGATGGCGAATCCTTGCGCGACGTGCTGAAAAAAGTGGGGACCTTATCCATAAACGAATGCGGGGAAATTTTGATGCAGGCGGCGCGGGGGCTGAACGCCGCGCATCGGCTGGGCATCATTCACCGCGACCTGAAGCCGGACAACATCTATCTGACGCGGGGCGATGAAGGCGAGCCGGTGGTGAAAGTCCTCGACTTCGGCATCGCCAAACTGCGCGAGGCCACCACCCACACGCTCACCGGCATGGTGCTGGGCACGCCTCCCTACATGTCGGCCGACCAGGCCTCGGGGATGCCCTCGGACGAGCTCGACGCGCGCTCCGACATCTATTCGCTGGGAGTGGTGACTTACGAGATGCTGTGCGGGCGCGTGCCTTTTTACTCCACGACTCCCCTCGGCTACGTGCACAAGCACATGCTGGAGGCCCCCCCGTCTTTCAGCACCGTTGACCCGCACCTGGCGATCCCTCCAGAAATTGAAGCGGTGGTGATGAAGGCGTTGCGGAAAAAGCGGGAGGAACGCTATACCTCGGCGCTGGAATTTGCGCGCGCGTTTATGGCCGCCGCCCACCCGGGGATGGCGCCGCCGACGTCCAGCATGGATGTGCAAACTTCCACGCCCGCCTCCGGCGCGGTCAGGGTGGACACTCCTGCGGCCCAACTGCCCACCGGCGCCCCCGCAGTGAGAACCCATCCGCCGCTCCCCGACACGGACCGCGTTCCCCCAGCCGAAGCCGCTGAGCCCCCGTCCTGGTTCGCGAACGCGCCGCCGGCCGCCTCCGAGGGTCCGGCGGAATTTCAAACGCCTATTGCCCGGCTGCCCGGGGGCATGGGGGGGCAGGGAGGCGCTCCGCCCTACGCTACGGACACGGGGGCCTCGGCGATGGGAAGAGGACCGGCGGCGCCTATGCCCTGGCCCGCAGCGGCTGACGTGGCCGTTCAAACTCCGCCTGCCGCGCTGCCTTCGAATCAGGTTAATACCCCTGTTGCCCAACTGCCCGTGCAACCGCCGGGCATGGCGCCAAGCCAACCGCCCCCGGCCGTCCAGCCACCGCAACCTCCGCCGTCCAAGGGATTGAACCCGGTCGTCTACGCCGTTCTGGGCGTGATTCTGCTGCTGGCCATCGGCGGCGGCATCTGGGTTTTCACCCGGCCCAAGCCGGAGCCAAACCCCAAACCGAATTCCAACCCGTCGGGCCAGACGACAACCACCGGTGGATCCACTACGACGCCGCAAGGCCAGAACACCCCGGACCGCATGGTCTCCATCCCCGCCGGGACTTTCATGATGGGGCGTAACAATGCCCCTGACCCGGAAGAAACGCCCGCCCATTCGGTCACGGTTGCGGCATTTCAAATGGATCGGCGGCCCGTCACCAATGCGCGGTACGCCCAGTACGTGAAGAGCAGCGGCCACACCGCCCCCAGCGGTTGGGTGAATGGAGCCCCGCCCCAGGGCCAGGAGGATTGGCCGGCCACGAGCGTTTCCTGGGATGAAGCCGCCGCGTATTGCTCCGCGCTGGGCTTGCGCCTGCCCACCGAAGCGGAATGGGAGTATGGGGCGCGCGGCACGGATGGCAGGCTTTACCCGTGGGGGAATACATTCAGCCCGGCCCTCACCAACAGCGCCGAGGCCGGCCTGGATCACCCGGAGGAGGTGGGCGCCCATCGCGACGACGCCAGCCCCTTCAGCCTTCTCGACATGTCAGGAAATGTCTGGCAATGGACGGCCGACGCTTACGCACCCTACCCTGGCCACCAGGCGACGTTTGCCATCCCTGCCGATGCCAAGGTCCTCCGGGGCGGTTCCTACAAGTCCGACAAGTTGCACGTGACCACCACCACGCGGAACCTTGACCACGCCTCGTCGCGGTCCAGCACGATTGGCTTCCGCTGCGCGAAGTAGGGGGGGCCGCAAGCCTCAGGGAACGAAGACGGCGCCGCCACAGCGGATTCCGGTGCCGCGGAATCTATCGCCGGGGACGCCGCTGTCGCGGCTCGAAACGCGCGCCGCCTTGGCCTTCAGGAGAAAATTTCCACCCCGAAAAACGCGCTTGTTCCCGCGCCCCGGCCCCGGCGGGTCGCGAAGAGGTCCGCTCGCGTAATACTTCTCTCCGTACCAGTCATTCACCCACTCCAGGATGTTCCCCAGCACGTCGAAGAGTCCGAGGGCGTTGGCTTGCTTCGCACCCACGGGGTGCGTCTGGCCTCCACTGTTGGCATCGTACCAGGCGACGTCCTCCAGTGGCCCGTAGCGCGCCGCCGCGCTTCCCCCGCGCGCCGCGTATTCCCACTCGGCTTCGGTCAGCAGGCGCGCTCCCGCCCAGGTGCAGTACTGGAGCGCTTCATCCCAGGTGACGGTGACTATGGGCATCTGGTCATTCCCCCAATCGCCATTGAAGGCGGGGGCGGGGGGCAGGGGCTGCCCGGTGGCGGCGGCAAAGCGCTTGTAGGCTCCCACCGTAACCTCCGTCTGCCCCGCCCAGAAACCCCGGGTAAGGGTCACCTGGTGCGAAGGTTTCTCGTCGCCGGCGCATTCACTGTCTCCCGGAGAGCATCCCATCGGGAAGCTGCCGGGCGGAATCCACGCGTACTTCAGGCCGTCCTTGGGGTTCACGCGCACGGTGCCGGGGGGCGGCGGGCCCGCATTCTCCAGCCGCGCCTCAATCCAGGCTTGCTGCCCTCCCGGCACGTAAATATTCTTGCGAAATTGCTTCTTGCCCGGCGCCGTAATGCGTAGTTCGTGCGCGCCGGCGACCACCTCGGGGACGGATAATTTTCCCTGCGCGTCGGTCGTGCCTTGGTTGGCATTGTCGAGGAAAACCCTTGCGCCCGGCGAGGTCTCCACCGCCACCGTGCCGGGAAGATCCTCGAGCGCCGCCTCCACCTTGACCTCCTGGCCGGCGGCGACGCTGAATTTTCCCTGAAAGTCCTTCTTGCCCACCGCGGAAATTCGCAGCTCATGCGCGCCGGCGGCTACATCGGGCAACGAGAGGCTTCCCGCGGCGTCGGTCGTGCCCCGGTTCATTCCATCGACGAAAACGGCGGCGCCGGACGCGGTCTTGACCTCCACGGTTCCCTCCAGCTCCGCCAGCACGGCCGTAATTTTTTCCACTTGCCCCGCCGTCACCGTGACCTTTTGCTCATGATTGCGTCTTCCGGTCAGCGAAATCCGCAGGGTGTGTTCCCCGGGCTTGGGATTTTCGATCACCAGGCGGCCTTCCGCATTGGCCTGCCCTTTCAGAACATCGTCGAGATAAACATGAGCATTGGGCGAGGTTTGAATGATGATTTGCGCGGCCTTGGGGGCGGGAGGGGCTTCGTGCGACGTGTCCACGTCCGGACGCAGTTGGGCATAAACTCCCAAGACATTGGTTAAGACAAAAGGTAAGACCACGAGCGCACACCGGCTTCCTGTGCTCATGAGTTGGGAGCCTCCGTGGGATTTGTTCCTGGGGCGCATCTTACCACATTTTACGGGCGGATTTGAAAAGTAGAAGTGGAGCGGACCCTGACGGCAGGGGGCACGCCAGCGCCGAGGGGAGAAGGTGGACCGCGACAGGCGTTCTCATCAGCCGTCGCGGGCGGGATGAGGGGTCACTTCCGCGCCCGAACTGCCCCATGCAGGGGGCCGCACAGAGATGGTTTGGCCCTCACCCGTCAAAGTGGACTGCCACTGACTTTCAATGATGTAATGAGAACAAATCAAACATCCCCCGATTATGAACGAATTAAGGCCCGAACGCGATCCCGGCGCAGCGGAAGCCGAAGCTGGAGTTCCGGTAGGAGGGATCGTACTTGAAGCGGGTTGACACTCGAATCTCGGGGGGTTCGCTGAGAAAGGACCCACCACGCTGCACTCGCTCCTTACCATTCATCGGCCCCAGAGGGTCCTGGGGGGTGCTGTGCTTGTAGTACCAGGGGTCGTACCAGTCATTCACCCACTCGAGCACGTTCCCCAGCATGTCATACACCCCAAAAGCGTTGGGCCGCTTCTGGCCGACATCGTGTGCCGCGTGCCCGCTGTTCCTGGCGGTCCAGGCAATTTCCTCCACTTTGCCATAGCGCGCCGTCTTGGTTCCGCCGCGCGCCGCGTATTCCCATTCCGCTTCGGTGGGCAGCCGTCCGCCCGCCCATTTGCAGTAAGCTTGGGCATCACGCCAGTGTACATAGACCATCGGCATGTTGTTATCCGCCCAATTCTTGTTGAAGTCCGGCGCCGGCGGCATGATCCTTCCGGTTTCGGCGACGAAGCGTTTGAAGGCCCCCACCGTAACCTCCGTCTGCCCAATCCAGAATCCATTGGAAATGGTCACCTCGTGGGGGGGCCGTTCAGTTTCATCGCACTCCCCGTCGCCGGGTGAGCAACCCATCACAAAGGTTCCGGCCGGAATCCACTGGTATTTCAATCCGTCTTTGGGGTTCACGCGCAGGGTGCTGGGCGGGACGTCCACCAGTTCCGCCTCGACCATGGCCTGCTGGCCGGCGGCGACCATAATCTTGCGTCGAAAATCCTTTTTGCCATCCGCGGTAATTCGCAACTGATGCTGACCCGCTGCCACTTCGGGGATGGAGAATTGTCCCTGGGCGTCGGTTGAGCCCCGGTCGGAATCGTCCAGGTAAACCTCGGCCCCCGGTAAAGTCTTGACCGCTACCGTTCCGGTAAGGTCCGCCAGGGTGGCGTTGATCCTGGCCTCCTGGCCGGCGGATACGGTGATCTGCTGCTCAAAAACCTTTTTGCCGCCCGCGGAAATTTTCAAGGCATGCGAGCCGGCGACCACATCGGAAATAGAGATCTGTCCATTAGCGTCGGTCGTGCCGCGGCTCGAGCCATCGAGAAAGACCGCCGCCCCCGGCGTGCTCTGCACCACCACCGTTGCGGGAAGGTCGGCCAGCTCCGCCGAGATCTTCATCACCTGTCCTGCCGCCAGCGTGAACTTCTTCTCATAATTCTGTTTTCCGGCAAGGGAAACCTTCACGAGGTGATCCCCCGGCGCGGGATTGCTGATCACCAGGCGGCCTTCAGCATTCGTCTGCCCTTTCAACGTATCGTCCAGAAAGACCTGGGCGCCAGGTGAAGTCTGGATGATGATTTGGGCCGGCTTGGGCGGGGGAGGATTGTTCGACGGATTCGTTACCTCGGGGCGGAGCTGAGCGTATGCCCCCAGGACATTAATTAAAACCAATGCCAAAGCCAACAGCGCGTAACGGCTTTTCACGATCATGGAAGTGCGGCCTCCGTGGGATGCTTGCTCGCGCATGGTACCACATTTTGTCGCTGCATTTATAAATCAACCGCTGCGCGGACCCACTTTTTGAGGTTGGTTTTTCCTCAAGTTAACTTCTCACTCCGCCGAAGATAAGGATGAATGACCAGCTCCGGACCGGGCGGGGACAAGGCTAACCCGGATTTTTCACGAGGTTTAGGAAGGGCGAGGTTTTAGCCCCGCCGCTTGAACGCCTTTTTGATCGTTCCCGAGTTCCGCGCCCCGCGCAGCCCGATAAATTGGGGCTGCGCGGGGCGCGGAGCGAACTAAGCGCGGGAGCCGCAATTTTGGCGGGGCTAACGCCCCGCCCTTCCGCCAACCACTGGGCGTAGTGGGAAACGCGGGCCAAGGAGTACTTCCGCGGACAGTCCCGAGAAGCGGTGGAAGGGCGTCTCCCCTCGCGCGATGCCTCGGCGCAAGGTTCGAGGCGGCTTCGGGCGTTCTTCGAGGTTGGGATATGGAGAAGCACTAGATGCGGAAATTTCGCAAGTCAAGCATCCGCTGCCAACTGGCGGGAATGCTCACCCTCACGTGGGGTGTGACCCTCGCGGTGGCGTTTGCGGCATGGGGAGTCCACCATGCCCTGACGGTCTTGCTCGCCACGCTGGCCTCCGCCGCGGCGGCCTGGCTCCTGTTCTTAAGGATGCGCCACCGCATCTCCGATCCGATTGCCGGCTTGGTCGAGATTCTCCAAGAGGGGATGGGGGAAAAGGCATTCTCCCGCCTGGCGCCCGAGGATGGCGGGAACGAGCTGGGCCTTGTGAGGCAGGGCATTAAAGAAATATTTTCCTCGCTCGCTGAGCGCAATGGCCAACTGCTGGCGCTCCGCAAGGAACTGGAATCGCAGGCTGTGGCGTGCACGGCGGAACTGCGGGCGCAGATCACACAGCTCACCCTGGCAAAAGCCGAGGCGGAGCAAGCCAGCCGGGCGCAAAGTGAGTTTCTGGCCAACATGAGCCACGAAATTCGCACGCCCATGAATGCCATCATGGGAATGACGGAACTGGCCCTCGATAGCGACCCCGACCCTACCCGCCAGGAATATCTGGGGCTGGTGAAGTCTTCGGCCGAGTCGCTTTTGACGGTCATTAACGACATCCTGAACGTTTCCAAAATCGAGGCCGGCAAGTTGAATATCGACGAGGAAGATTTCAGCTTGCGCGACTGCCTGGGGGATACGCTAAAGACCCTTGCCTTGCGCGCGCACGAGAAGAATCTGGAACTCACCTTCCAGGTGCATCCGGACGTGCCCGACAAGCTGGTCGGCGACCCCTCTCGCCTTCGGCAAATCCTCTTCAACCTGGTGGGGAATTCCATCAAGTTCACCGAGCGGGGAGAAGTGGCCGTGCTGGTCAGCGAGGAATCGGGTGATGCGGAGCGCTCGACCTTGCACTTTGCGGTCACGGACACCGGGATCGGCATTCCGGCGGAAAAAAAGAAAATGATTTTTGAAGCCTTCGCCCAGGCTGACAAATCCACCAGCCGCCGTTATGGCGGGACCGGGCTTGGCCTCACCATCTCTTCCCGGCTGGTCACGCTGATGGGCGGGCGCATGTGGGTGGACAGCGAAGTGGGAAAGGGAAGTACGTTCCACTTTACGCTGCAGCTCCTGTGGGGAAAGCCGGTGGCGGCCCCGGGCGCCCTGCTGAACCCTTCCGTCCTCCATGATGTTGCCGTCCTGGTGGTCGATGACAACGGCACCAACCGCCGCATGCTCGACGAACTGCTCGGCCACTGGGGAATGAAACCCACACTGGCCGAGGATGGGAGATGTGGCATTAGAGTTCTTGAACAGACCAGCGCCGCGGGCGCCGCCTTCCCCCTGATTCTCCTCGACAATCAAATGCCCGACATGGATGGCTTCACCTTTGCGAAGCGCGTCAAGGCTGATCCCCGCTTCAAAAGCTCGATCATCATGATGTTGACCACGGGAGGCCAGCGGGGAGACGCATCCCGGTGCCGCGACCTGCGGATTTCCGCCTACCTGGTCAAGCCCATTCAGCAAGCCGAACTCCTGGAAGCCATCCTCACCGTACTGGGGTACAAGTCCGATGTGCCGGACCAGCGCCCGGCCCTGGTCACTCGCCACTCACTGCGCGAGGATCGGCAGCATTTGCGCATCCTGTTGGCGGAAGACAACTCCGTCAACCAGATGGTGGCCGTGCGGCTTTTGGAAAAGATGGGCCACACGGTTACGGTGGTGGCCAATGGACGCGACGCCGCCCTGATGGTGGAGGACCAGGAATTCAGTCTGGTCTTGATGGATGTGCAGATGCCGGAAATGGGCGGTTTTGAAGCTACCCGCGTCATCCGCGAAAAAGAGGCCGCCACCCATAAGCACATTCCCATTGTCGCCATGACCGCCCACGCCATGAAGGGGGACCGGGAACAATGCCTGGCGGTGGGAATGGACGGATACATCGCCAAACCCATCCGGCCGGCGGAATTGGTTGCGGAAATTGAACGGGTCTCGCGGCCCCCGGAGCCAACCCGGCAAAAACCGGCGCCTTCCCCTGAAAACGATTGCATCGACTGGCAAGCCGCCTGGGCCAACCTGGATGGGGATCGGACCCTGCTGGGTGAGTTGGCCCTCTTGTTTCTGGACGACCTTCCCGAACAGATGGAGGCCATTCATGACGCCGTCGATAAGGCGCAGTGTGGCGAGCTTGAGCGCCTTGCCCACCGCTTGAAAGGCTCGGTAGGCAACTTCGCGGCGAAGCCCGCCTCGGAGGCCGCATCACATTTGGAACTCGTTGCCCGCCAGGGTGATCTCAGCCAGGTTCCCCCAGCAGTGAAGTCCCTCGAGCATGAAATCCGGCGGCTCCAGTCGGCTTTGGAGGAATGGGCCCGTCGGCCATCTCCCCATGAAGGATCGCCTTCCCCCCTCGCCCCACCGCCTTCCCCCGAGGCTCCCCATCCCGGCCAAACCTCGGGTTGTGCGTAGCCTGAGATCGCCCAAGAACAAGCCGAAGACAACGCACAAAGTCAGCGCAAAAGGTCTTGACCTCGCCCCCCGGTCGAACTATTAATGGGGGGCCATTTTGCAGGTCCGGGTCTGGAAGCGGCGGCGGGCGCGATCTGCTGCCGGCGCCAATTCCATGCCCGGCCACAAACCTGGCTCTGGGGGTAACACATGAAACCGGTCAGACTCTCGGTGGGTAGTTGGGCTTACTGCTTTGGTCCTTACCAGGATCACCCTGTTCCTTTCGACACGGTGATTGCGAAGCTCGGGGAACTGGGTTTTGACGGGGTGGAGTTGGGAGGTTTTCCGCCCCACCCCCATCCCACCCAGTTTCCTTCCAAGGCCCGGCGAGCGGAATTGAGGAAGCAGGTGGCCGATCACGGCCTGGCCTTCTCGGGCCTGGCAGCCGACTTGTGGTCGTGTCCCATCATTCCCCAGGACGACAATTCCGCATGGCTCGCCACGTTTGAGCAAAACCTGGAGTTCGCCGTGGATTTGGGCATAGACGCCATTCGCGTGGACACGGTCAGCCCGCCGGATGTGTGCGAGAAAGCGTCGATTGAGTACACTCTCGCTTGGGAGCGGGTGGTGCGGACCTTTCAGGGAGCGGCTCGCCGGGCGGCCACGCGCGGCATTCGCGTCTTGTGGGAGTTCGAGCCCGGTTTTGCCTTCAACAAGCCTGCGGAGATTCTGCGCATGGCCGATGACGTCGGAAATGCGAATTTCCAGGTTCTTTATGACACCTGTCATGCCCACATGGTTGCCGCGGTGGGAGCGCGCCAGCCCGGCCGGAAGGAGACGCTGCCGGGCGGGGCGCTGGAGCTTCTCGCCCGCCTGCGCGGAAAAATCGGCCACGTCCATCTGATCGATTCCGACGGTTCTCTGCACAACGATGAGACCAGCACCCACGCTCCCTTCGGCCAAGGCGTGCTTAATTTTAATTTGCTGATCCCGGAAATCTTGCGCAGCGGGTTGCCCACCAACTGGTGGACGATCGACTTGTGCTTCTGGCCTAACGCCTGGGAAGTGACCGCGCAAGCCAAAAGGTTTCTGGATGGCATGGCGGCGAAGTATGCCGGGGCGGGGAAATAGCGCCGACCTTAGCTCTTCGGAAGCAAGGCTTACCGCCGCATAAATGTGCCCAAGACATTGAAGATCATGGGAACGAACATTAGGCCCCACATAATCGCGGCCACGCGCAGTTGGCGTGTGGCGGTGTGAAGGGCAGGGTCTTCAGATTTCCCGAGGGCACTGATTCGCCACCACGAGCGCGCCGTCACAACAGGCACCGCGAAAAAGAGGAAATACGCCCCAAAAATCACAATCCCGCAAAAAGGTATAAGACTAACGAAAAACATCACCCACATGGTCCCCGCCAAGATTCTGGCGTAACTCGAGTCGTTGCAAACGGCGTTCAATTTGCTTTGGACCGTGGCAGCGGCATCGGCCGCGGCGGGATCAACCGCCGCCCCGCAAAAGCGGCACTGCGGCAACGAGGTGTTAATGAACTCATTGCAGTTTGGGCAACGAAAAACGCGAATGCCTTCTCCACTGAGATTAGCCGCCATGCTTGCCTCCTGAAAGGCAACCGTTCCGATTGCCGATTCCGGGTGGCGACATCCCGCCTGGAATGCCCTTAATCTACTCTCCTCACGCCCAAATGCAAGCCAGGAAGGTCCGGGCTCAAGCAAGGCAAGGCTCAGGCGCCGGTCATTTCTGCGCCGGGGCGGGGGAATAGGTAAAGTCAATTTCCGAAGTCACCGGCAGCGGCTGGCGGGACCGGGTGGTGAGTTGGGAGGGCGAGAGATCAAAGTAAGTGTGCACACCCTCGGCGGTCAGCCTCAGGTGGTGCTTCCCTGGCGGAATTGTTGAAAGGGACAGCGTATAACTATTCCCCGTCATCTTGCCCGCCACCACCTGCCCGTCCAGTTCCAGGGTGTAGGATTTTGGATTCTTGCCCAGCGTTTTCCAGCGCAAATGAAGCTGCTTCTCTTTGACCACTGGCTGAAACGGCGCCGACAAGGCCAGCACGGTGATATCCGGCGTGGTTTGCCGGTAAAGGGAAAGAATCGCCTTGGTGAGGTTCATATAGTAATAAACCCATCCCCCGCAGCCTCGATAGGCGCACTGGTCCATTCGAGTGGGTTCAAGGTCGTCGCTGAACTCCAGGTTGTACTCGTCGCCATAGACGTCGTGGGCGGGACCAAACCCCTGGCCTTCGGTTTGCCCCTCGAATTCGTTCCATTGGTGGATTTGAATGAACCGGGGGTGAGTCTCGAAGGCGACTTCCCAGCTTTCGAGGTAGGGCGTGCCATGGTCCCGGCCGGTGGCTCGCGGGTCCAGCCAGCCGTGGGGGATGGGGAAACACGATGGGGTCACCACTGTCTCCTCAAATTCTCCGGCCCGGCGGGTGGCGAGTTGCCGGATGGTGCCGTCCATCCAGGACCAGAAACCGCAGTTTTCCACATGCGTGTCCTGGAGTTGCGACCCCATCCAGCGCACGGTCCAATCCGGCGCCGCGATGCCGCGGGTGCGCGTCGAAATTTCCGGGCAGGTCAGGTTCACGTTATAGAGAATGGTGAGGAGTGGTTTGCCGGAATAGTAGAGCCATAGGTCGCGGTACTCCGGCTTGTCGAGAAAATTCGCCTTGACCCAGGCGATGATGGCATTCAGCCGTCGGGCGCCGTTGGGGATGGTTTTGCCGTTTTCGAGTCCCAGCATGATGACCAGCTTGGGTGGATGCTTCCCTTCCCTTTCCAACTGGCTGTAAGTCTTGAAGAGCAGGGCGGTGGTTTCCTCCAGTTCGCCGGTGGCGCCTTCATGTTTTTCCCAATCCGGCTGCGTCCAGAGCATGTTGCTCCAATCGAGCAACAGCCA
>Ga0326727_10019400_pt1 | contig 13675 bp, 17 predicted proteins | sample MB2enrmetagenome_FD_207643 | JGI IMG/M metagenome (GOLD analysis project Ga0326727, IMG submission 207643) | Lab enriched peat soil microbial communities from McLean, Ithaca, NY, United States - MB29MY | ecosystem: Environmental > Terrestrial > Soil > Wetlands > Peat | place: USA: New York... | reverse complement strand
TCCTTTCCGATGTGAGTGTGTGACATACCCCAGAGCATGAGGCATGGAAAACGGTGGTGCAATTAGCCTGCAAACTTTGGTGCAATCAGAATGCGAATTCACTTTCTGTTTTTTGACCAGAGAATCAAAGTGTGCTATTATACCTCAGTGAGAGGAGGATCTCATGGACGTCTCGACAGTGTTTTGGATCGGTATTACAGCATTCGTCTTGATCTGGGCTTTTGTCCGCTGGGATCGCCGGCGGGTGATCAAAAAGCTGGAAAGGGACGGCTGCGCTCTAAAAAAGAGCGTAGATGAATGGGAGGCCAGGCGGGGAAATTCCTGAGTCTTTCCATCGCACCCGGGTCGTCGGAGAGATTTTTTCTCCGCACGGCCCATTTTTTACCCGCCCGTTACAAATGCGAATTATTTGCAAGTTAATTGACGAGCGCAGGCGTTGCTTCGTATACTGGATAGTAATGAAAAGAACAACATGGATCGGTGTTGGTATTATCGTTGCGATTGTTGTTGCCGGTGCGGTGGTGGGGCGTTTTTTTATGAGATCTGATAACGCTGGTCAGCCAACGAGCAACGTTCCGGGCGGTGCCATCAAGATCGTCGCGGCGGAAGATTTCTACGGCAATATCGCGCAGCAGCTGGGCGGAAATAAGGTCTCGGTGACGAGCATCCTTTCGGATCCAAACGTCGATCCGCACGAATATGAATCCGACGTGCAGGACGGGATTGCAATCACGAACGCGAACATCGTCATCGAAAATGGGCTTCAATATGATACGTGGATGGATAAATTGCTCTCCGCGTCGCCGAGCGCGACCCGCATCGTTCTTACTGCGGGCACGCTTGCGCCGGACCTATTGCCGGAGAATCCGCACGTGTGGTATGGCATCGACAATATTTCCGCGATTGCGGGAGCAATCACGGACGTGCTCATAAAGACCGATCCGGCGGACACGGTGTTTTTCCAAAATAATTTAACCGTCTTTAATGATTCATTGGCGCCGATCATGGGCAAGATGAACGAGATCAAGGCGCAGTATGCCGGAACACCGGTGGGGCTTACAGAAACGATCTATCTTTATCAGACCGAACCGATGGGGCTCAATGTGCTCACGCCGTTCACATTTGAGAAAGCGATTGCGGAAGGCAATGATCCGTCGGCGCAGGATGTGAACGTGACGGATCAGCAGATCGCGGGCAAAAAAATAAAAGCATTGATCTATAACAGCCAGACGGTGACGCCGATCACGACAAATCTGCAGAACATGGCGCAGGCGGCCGGCATTCCGGTCGTGCCGGTCTCGGAAACGATGCCGCCGAACGATACCTATCAGACGTGGATGATGGATGAGTTGAATGCACTCGAGGCAGCGCTTGCGCAAAACCATTAACAGCAAAGTAGGGTAAAATATAAAAATGGACACACATAAGGTAATTTCGCTTGACGGCGTCACGGTCGAACTCGGCGGACGCGCGATATTCAACGATGTCAGTTTTGCGGTCGAGAAAGGGGAGTTCGTGGCGGTGCTCGGACCGAATGGCGCTGGGAAAACAACGCTGTTGAAGTTATTATTGGGATTATTGAAACCGACCAAGGGCGAAATTCGCGTGCTCGGCGCGGTGCCACACCGTGGCGATGGCAATATCGGATACGCGCCGCAGCATCGCATTTTGGAAACCGACCTTGCGCTCCGCGCGCGCGATGTGGTGGGTTTCGGATTCGACGGAAATAAATGGGGGATCGGGTTCGGCAGCCGCAAGCGTGACGCACTCATCGATGCGGCGCTCAAAGAAGTGGATGCCTATCGGTTTGCGAATGCGCCGATTGGACATTTGTCCGGCGGCGAACAACAGCGGCTGCTTATCGCGCAGGCGCTCATTACCGATCCGAAAATATTGTTGCTCGATGAGCCGTTGTCCAATCTGGACATCAACCACGCGCAGGAGATCATCGCCTTACTGACGGAGATCGCAAAGCACCGCAGCGTGACGATCATGCTCGTTTCGCATGACGTGAATCCGCTCCTGCCGGCCGCGAACCGCGTGCTGTACTTTGCGCGCGGGCACAGCGCGATGGGTGCGCCGGACGAGGTCGTGACAAGCGTGACGCTTTCCCGATTATACGACACCAAGGTGGAAGTGATACGAAGCGGCGGCCATGTCTTCGTGGTCGGCGCGGAAATATAACGTTCGGCATTTTTATGTTTTCCATCTTTCAATATTCATTCATTCAGAACGCTTTTCTCGCCGGAACGGTTGTGGCGATCGTGGGCGGCTTCGTCGGCTATTTTTTGGTGACGCGCGGGCTTACGTTCGCCGGCGAAGCGTTATCGCATATCGGCTTTGCGGGTGCTGCCGCAGCACTGTTTGTGGGCATCAATCCCATCTTCGGCCTGCTCATCTTTACGATCGTTGCCGGTATTGCCATTGGTATTTTCGGCAAGGATCTGCGTGAGGAAGATGTGAACATCGGCATTGTAATGACGCTCGCGCTCGGTCTCGGCGCACTTTTTATTTCTTTGTACAGCGGCTACGCGGAACAGGCATACAGCATTCTGTTCGGAACCATTTTGGGGATCAGCCATACCGACGTGCTTGTCACGCTGATCTTCGGTATCGGCACGATTGCGGTGTTGGCTGCGATCTTCCGTCCGCTGCTCTTTAGTTCGATCGATCCGGAAGTGGCGGAGGCGCGCGGCGTGCCAGTGCGCGCGCTCGGCATTTTATTTTTAGTACTTGTTGCCATCGCTGTTTCCATGTCGGTGCAGGTTGTCGGCGTGCTCCTTATCTTTACGCTGCTTGTCGGTCCTGCCGCCACCGCTATGCGTCTTATCCATAACCCGCTTGGCGCAGTGACGGTCTCCATCGCGCTCGCGCTTGCGTACACGTGGCTGGGAATATTTTTGGCGGCAACGGGCAGTTGGCCGGTGACGTTTTATATCGCGACGATATCGTTCCTTGTGTATCTCCCGGTACGATTATTGACCGCACGCATAACGTGAAAATAAAATAACATGGGTTCATTCTTGGAATTATTACAACAATCCTTCGTGGATAACGCGTTCATGGCGGGAACGCTGATCGCTATCGTTTCGGCCATTATTGGTTATTTTGTGGTGTTGCGTGCGCAGGCGTTCGCGGCGCATGCACTGTCGCACGTCGGTTTTGCGGGTGCGACGCTTGCGGCGGTACTCGGCATAAGCGGCCTGCTTGGCATGTCGGGATTCACCGTAGCGGCGGCGCTTGGCATGGGAGCGTTGGGGAAGCGCATCCGCGGGCGCGACGTGGAGATCGGCATGATATTATCCTTTGCGCTCGGCCTTGGTGTTTTGTTTTTGCGCCTCTATACCAATTCCGCGAGCGAGACGGTGAGCGTGCTTTTCGGCTCTATTTTGAGCGTTACCCATGCGGATATTATCCTCACGCTCATGTTCGGCATCGGCACGCTTATCGTTCTCACTGCGATCTTCCGTCCGCTGCTCTTTAGTTCGATCGATCCAGAAGTGGCGGAGGCGCGCGGCGTGCCGACAAAAATGCTTTCGATGCTTTTCATGTTCTTGCTCGCGATCACCGTGGCGGAAGCGATCCAGGTGGTGGGGGTATTGCTGGTGTTCGCGCTCATCGTCGCACCCGCGGCGGCGGCGCAGCACCTGACGCGTAAGCCGTTTTCGGCCATTGCCATTTCCGTCGCGCTCGGCGTTGCCTTCACGTGGTGTGGCCTGCTCCTCGCGCTCGCCACCAGTTGGCCGGTGTCATTCTATATCGCCACGCTGGCGGCGCTTACGTACTTTATCGCCGTGAGAATTGCGCACCTCGCGCGGCCGCACGCGCGTGCGGCGCATGAACATCCGAACGGAAGGTGCGTAAAAGCGGTGGTATAATATGGATATGCGCATCACAAAACCATGAAATCACGCCCGATCACATTGCCGAATGATACCCAGCCGCACGATGCCATCATCGAGTGGTGGTATTTCAATGGACGTCTTGCCGATGCCCGCGGACGCAGCTATGCGTTCATGGATTGTCTTTTCCGCGCGAACATTACCAAGGTAAATATCCCGTATTTCAAAAATATTTTTGCGCGGGGAAAGGCGGGGCGCTATGCACTTTTTGCGCATTCCGTGCTGGCAGATCTCGACGTAAGAACAGCGGCGAAAGATGTACAAAATATCTCACTTGCGTCGCGCGACAGCTTCAAGAAACCGCTTTTCTACGCGAATTATATCGATCCCGTTTCCGTCGCCGGCGGTTTTGTGGCGCACGAGATGGCGGAGATCGCGCCGGGGAAGTTCCATATCAAGACCGAGACGCTCGACCTCGTGATGAAATCGCAAAAGAAGCCTATGCTTGAGGGCGGGCAGGGATTCATCGCCGTGCGCGGACGCGAAAGTTTTTATTATTCATTGACCGACCTTACAACGACCGGCATGATTCGCGTGGGCACAGGAGGTGCGGGCCATAAATGGATTCCGGTGACGGGACGATCATGGATGGACCACCAGTGGGCCGATGTGTCATATGCCAATGACAAGTGGACGTGGTTCTCTATCCAGCTGGAGAATGGCATGGATATCATGTGCGTGGAGTATGATGATGGGAAAGGAAAGGATTGCATCGTGGATATCCTCGATGCGCACGGACATCCGACGCATGGCGCGCGCGCGGTATTTTCCCCCGGTGACAAAAAATGGAAGAGCAAGACCACAAAGGCGGAATATCCACTCGCGTGGACGATCACGATTCCCGGGACAATTCCGGAGAAGGACATTGTCCTCACGGTGTCCGCGCTGCTCGATGACGGCGAAATGATCTTCGGCGCCATCAATTACTGGGAAGGGCCGGTGGCGGTATCCGCCGTCATCGGCGGCGGCACCGACAGCAAGGGTGGAAAAATAAAAGGAGTCGGTTTTATGGAGCTTGCCGGCTATCCATCAAATTACAACTATCTGTTTTTGACCGGACAAAAAGTGAATACGCGGGTGCAGAAGGAGATCGCCACGCGGATCAAGAATTTTCTTGGGTGAGGGGTGTTATAATGGATGCACATGGCACGCAATAACGGTCATCGTTATTATGGCAGACAGACCAAGGCGGCACTCCGCAACTTCCCTTTTCCGTGCCGCCGGCGCGTCCGGAATTGATCCGGAGCATCATTCTCATCAAACGTTCCGCGGCCCGCGCGGCCCTTGCCGCAAAACTTCTTAACCGGCCTCGGGCGCAGACGATCGTTCGCGCGTGCGAAGAAGCCCTGGCCGGAAAGCTGGATGGCCAATTCGTAACCCCTTCATTTCAGGGAGGAGCAGGAACCTCGATCCATACGAATATCAACGAGGTGCTCGCCGCGCGGCCTACGCGACCTCTTTGGCGCACGCCTCGGTTATGATGCCGTTGCGGTCCTTGTCCATGAGGCCATCGCCCGGAACGTTTCTTTTAAAAAATTAGTGATCGAGAAAAAACTATTGACCACGCGGAGATCAAGAGATTTTTCCGTTGATTTTGCTGGACCGTACGAGCACCTTCCGCACCTTCAAATCGCGAAACAATTTTCGGTTTGTTTTAAAGACGATGCCATCTATGCCGATTTTTTTGGCAACTCGGATATTCCTCTCATTATCGTCAATAAAAATACATTGTTTTGGATCAATGCCGGCTATTGCTATGGCCTTCTCAAGCAACCCGTCGGATTTTACTACTCCATATTGGAATGAATAGATCTTTTTCCATCGCCTGAATTGGATGCCGAAAATCTTATTGAGGCCTATGGGTATGGGAAGGAAATTATCTGAAACGATATAAATCCTATGCAATCTTGTCTTTTGTAACGTTTTGAATAGTTCCTTGTTAACCACGATTTGCGATGCAAAAATTTTGAAATACTCAGCAACGGAGATTTTGGTGTGAAATGCCGCATTGACGCTTTTCACATATTCGCCTGCATTCTCCAGTCCCGTATCCAGCTTACCCACGTGAGCGTTCCAAAGTTCATTATGCCGCTCATAATCCATCTCATATTTATTTTTCATGAACGCCAAGCACCTCTTTCGCTCCTTGCCATCAGTCAGCACTCCGTGTATATCCAAAAATAAATACATCGGCTTATCCAATGTCGGTAATCTTCTCATATGACTCAGTATACTCCTTGGATTCCGAATCTGTTTAAACGTGGCTGGGAGATTAGGAATCGAACCTAAATTCAGGGATTCAAAGTCCCTTGTCCTACCGTTAGACGATCTCCCAATATGTCAATTAATGAAAAGATTCTACCACGCCTTGCGTCCATCCGGCAATGCGGCGGTTGAGAACGGTGCTTGATCGTACCCGTATTTTTAAAACACCGAAATAGGTTTCGCCGACATTCTTTCGATTGGTTTTTATCTGAGTTTTCTTAAAATAGATACGAGAAAAATAGTTTGGGGCAATTCCTATTTTTTTTGACCAGAAGTTGACTATATCTTCAACGCGATGACGGTGAGTGTCATGAATATAAATTTCGAAAATAAGACGGGTTTTATTAATATGAAAAATTTCATTAAGCCAATATATAAAGAAGCAAATCATCGCTGGATCCATATTGGTAAATTGAAGTCCGGATCCAGGGTGATAATTTTTTTCTTTTGATCCCTCCGCCCAGTAAAGCATTATTCCCGTGAGCCATAGTTCGCGATGAGTTAATTGGCCGATTTCAGACCTTGCGGTGTCTATAACGATCTTGGTTTTGTCGAGGCGTTGTTGATGTTTTGCCGCGCCGCCGCGTTTTGCGGATGCCAATTTCTTTTCCGTTAATCGTTGCTTTTGGTGCTTGGATAATCCAACGCTATGTAACCAGTCCGATAGCGTCGATTTAGCAACGGGAACCTTCGTCAATATTTCGCTATATGAAAGTCCTTCTTTTCGTAACGCGATCGCTTTCTCTTTTAAGTTATATTTTATTGTTGGCATTGTAGCACTATACATGCCACACATTAAAAATATGTTAAACTAGCCTTGACATGAAATATAAACTGCCAAAACTGCCTTATGCGTACAATGCGCTCGAACCGTATATTGATGCGCGTACGATGGAGATCCATTACACCAGGCATCATCAGGCGTATACAAATAAGTTGAACGAGGCGCTCGAAAAACATCCCGAAACCGCGGAGAGGCCGATCGAAGAACTGCTCGCCAACCTGGACGCAGTGCCGGAGGATATTCGCGCGTCGGTGCGCAACTACGGCGGGGGATATTGGAACCATTCGTTCTTTTGGGCGGTCATGGGGCCAGCGGACGCCAATGCGACCGCGGGGCCGAGCGGAGTGATGAACGATGCGATTGATAAGACGTTCGGCAATTTTCCGTCTTTCAAAGAGGAATTCACTAAAACCGCTTCCGGCCTATTCGGCTCGGGCTGGACGTGGCTTGTACTCGACGAGAACGGAAAGCTTGCCATCACCTCCACGCTCAATCAGGACAGCCCGCTTACAAAGCATCAAAAACCGCTGCTTTGTCTGGATGTGTGGGAGCACGCCTACTACCTCAAGTACCAAAATCGACGGCAAGAGTATATCGAGAATTGGTGGAATGTCGTAGACTGGGCGGCGGTTGGCAAAAACTGGGCGCCCGGGAACTAGACATTCCGGGCGGTCTCACCATCCCTTTGGATCGTGGTGAGTTTGAGCGAACCGTCCGTTATGCGTGCCTTCAGTAATTTTATCCGCTTGCCGTCCTTGATCGTCCATGCTCCGGGTTCCGGATTGAATGCATGGATGGTCCGCACGATCAATTCCGCCTTGTCGCTCGCGCCCGCGATCGCGGCGTCAAGTTCGGAATATTCAATGAACCCATTTTCGGTGGTGAATTTTTTTGTGAACGTTGCGTGCGATTCGTCCTGCGCCCGTGGCGTGGCGGTGCCGTCTAAGAGCGGAGGAATGGTCTTTGCAAGCAGCCGCGCCGATAGTTCGGCCAATTGCGCTTCGAGCGCCGGATAATCCATAGTGAGCGCATCAAGCGATATCTTCTCTTGGGCAAAGATGGCTCCGTGATCCATTTTTTCGTCCATTTGGTAAATGGTGGTGCCAGTCGCAGCATCGCCCGCCAGGATCACCGATTGGATCGGTGATGCGCCGCGATATGCCGGCAAAAGCGACGGATGGGTGCCAAGCGTGCCGAGGCGGGGAATATCAAGCACAGTATGGGGGATGATCTTTGCGTATGCAGCAACCACGAAAAAATCAGGCTGCAGCGCGCGGAGCGCCGCGATGAACTCGTCATCCAGCTTTTCCGGTTGGAGCACGATAACGTCTGTCGCATGCGTGGCGTTATATTTTTCTATCAGCTGTTTTGTCGGCGGGGGAGTGATAATCTTCTTCCGGCCGAGCGGCCGGTCGGGATTGCACACGAGCGCTGCGGGGACAAGGCCTTCGGCGATCAGGCCATCGAGCACGATCGTCGCGAACCGCGGCGTCCCGAAAAAGACGAATTTCGCGTTGTTTGTCGTCATTCAGAGGTTTGCTCCGATGAATAAAGTTTTTTCGCCTTATCGATGAAAAGCTTGCCATTCAGATGGTCGATCTCGTGCTGGAAGACGCGCGCGAGCAGGCCCCATGCCTTTACTTTGACCTTCTTGCCCATCTTGCTGTAGCCGCTGACGACGATAGTCTCCGCGCGGGTCACCTCGCCCCACATGCCGGGGACGCTCAGGCATCCTTCCTCAAAAGCAATCGTGGCCTTGTCCATCTTTTCTATCTTTGGATTGAATACCGCGTAGAACTTCGTGCCGCCCTGCGCGTCGGGTATCTCGGCGACGAAGACGGAGAATTCCAATCCGATCTGATTGGCGGACAACCCGATGCCATTCGCCGCGAGCATAATGCGGCGCATGCGCGTGATGAGCTCATTTATTTCTTTTCTCGTGAATTTTTTGAAATCAAACGGCACGGTTTTTTCCCGCAAAAACTTTTCATCTTTTTTATGCGCGACCGTGACGATCTCGGGAACCATATTATTTGGATTTTGATGTTTTACCGGGTTTGGTATTCTGTTCTTTGAGCATGGTCATAAAATAGGCGCCTTTGTTCTTTACGTTCGCTCGCTCCGCGATGTCCTTGGCGAGGCGCATCAGCGTTTCGGCGTCCTGCTCTTTAGCGAGCTTAATATAGAGCGCTTTGTGCTTTTCATCAGCCAATATTTGGGAGATCTCAAGGCCGAGCAGCTGATATTTTTTGTAAACATGCGACTCCTTGCCACGACGCTTGAGCTCTGCCACGTATTTCTCCCGCATGCGTGCCATGGCTCTATTTTACCGTATTTTGAGACCGTTGGCGAATTTTATTTAAGATAGTTTTCATGTTAGAATAAACCCAATGACCAAAGAACTAAAAAAGAAGATATTGAGCATTATCGCGATCGTGGTGCTCGGATGTATTCTTATCGGAAGCGGAGCATGGATTGGGTGGACGGTCGGGCGGAACCATCCTAAGAACATTTTGGTAAGCGAGGCGACGAACATCACGCCGAATGCGTCCACGACGAATATCGCGGACTTTAATACCTTCTGGGCGGCGTGGCAGGATATCCAAAACGAATCGCTCTGGACGCCGAGCACCACGCCCACGCAGATGATGTACGGCGCGATCAGCGGCATGGTTGGATCGCTCGGCGACCCGTACACGGAATTCTTCACGCCGGCAGACAGCAGTCAGTTCCAACAGGACATTACCGGCAACTTTGGCGGCATCGGCGCCGAGCTTGGTGAGAATACCAGCACGCAGATCGTCGTCGTCTCCGCGCTCAGTAGTACGCCGGCGTTCGCGGCGGGATTGAAGCCGCAGGATCTCATCACTTCCATCAACGGCAGTTCGACGGCCAATATGAATGTCGATGATGCGGTCAACTTGATCCGTGGCACGGTGGGAACAAAAGTCACGCTCGGTATTTTGCGCCAGGGTTGGAGCGCGCCAAAGAACTTTACGATCGTTCGCGCCAATATCCAGGTGCCGACGGTGGAGTTTTCTATGAAAGGCGATATCGCGTATATCCAGCTGAACGAATTTACGCAGGATGCGGACGATTTATTCTTTAAGGCATTGCAAAACGCGGTGGATGCCAACGCAAAAGGAATTGTATTGGATTTGCGCGGTGATCCGGGAGGTTATCTGCAGGTGGCCGTGGATATTTCGGGATATTTCCTTAAGCCGGGCTCGCCGGTGGTCAAAGAAGTTGGCCGCACGGTGCCGGAGCAGGATTACACGGCGAGTGGCAACGGCGCATTGGACACTATGCCGATGGCGATATTAATAGACGGTGGCTCGGCGTCTGCGGCGGAGATCCTATCCGGTGCGCTGAACGATGATCGCAACGTGCCGCTTGTCGGTGCGCGGAGTTTCGGCAAGGGGACGGTGCAGACGTTGGAAGATCTTCCCGATGGATCATCGCTTAAGATCACGGTGGCGCATTGGGTGTTGCCGTCCGGACGCATCTTGGATCATGATGGTTTGCTGCCGAACTATCCGGTGGCTATTACGGATGCGCAAATCGCTGCCGGCAAGGATCCCCAGCTCGATGAAGCGTTGAAGATAGTAACGGACGAGATCGACGGTACGCCGCTTCCACCGTCCGCGGATACCAGCGCCGCTGCGGCCGCAGCAGCTGCCAAAGCCGCCGCTGACGCTGCGGCAAGCAGCACTACAAGTGGGCAATAATATAACCTACTAAAAATCATGAAAATAATATTTCTCGATGACGTGCGCAATGTCGGCAAAAAATATGACGTCAAAGACGTGAGCGACGGCTACGCGCGCAATTTTCTTTTCCCAAACAAGCTGGCCGAGACCGCCACGCCGGAGGCGATAAAAAAGCTGGACTCCATGAAGGCGGCGCATGAAAAAGAGGATAAAGAGACTCTCGCGCAGCTCGAAGCGGTCGCGCGAAAAATAAACGAGACCAAGATCCAGTTTGAGGTGAAGACCGATAAATCCGGTGCGGTGTTTGGCTCCGTCAATAAAGAATCCGTTTTGAAAGCCATGCGCGAGCACAAGCTGATCGGCACCGAGCGGATCGATATTGATTTGAAGTATCCAATAAAAGAGCTAGGCGAGTACGTCGTGCCGATCGATTTAAGGAAAGGCGTGATGGCAAAGCTGGGGGTGATTGTGATAAAAAAAGAATAGGAAATTTCTCTACTCTTTTTTTAAATCATTTTCTAACTCTCCCTCCAGATCAGTAATCTTATCCTGGAGTTCTCGGTTAATCTGATAATTATCAGTTATTAAGTCTTGTATCTCTTGTGACGAACTATATAGTTTTTCCAAAACATCCATAAGACTTCGAATCATATCTAAATCAGCGTCCTCAAAAGGTTTCTCCGTTTCCTCCTTTATCCGTCCTTTCTTTTCTTCGATTGAAGCATAAATCTCATTCAAAAGAGTAGTTGCACTCTCGGTAACCCGATCCATTTCTTTGCGTAATGACTCTAACTCCCTTTTTTTGGAATTTTTCGTCTGGGTAAAACTCGTTTCCCTGTCAGCCAACTCTTTTTTCCACTGCTCAAATTTTTCTTTTCGATCTCCAATTGTCTCGGCTGAAGATTCTAATTTTTCCATATTTTTACTATCTTTATTTCTACGCAGCCACCACTTGCACCACCGTCGCCTTCCTGCGTGAACCATCAAAGTGCCCCTTCATCTTGGTAACGAACTTGACCACGCCGTTCTTGCCGGCAAAAAGGGTATCGTCGGCGGCGCGGATGACGTTGACGCCCGGGGTGTACTTGGTGCCGCGCTGGCGGACGATGATCTGACCGACCATGACCTTCTGGCCGTCCTGAAGCTTGACGCCGAGCCGCTTGGCGACGGAGTCGCGACCTAATTTAGTTGAGCCGATAGCTTTGGTATGTGCCATAAAATGATTAAATAATGATTAACGGTTATTTCAAATGTCATTCCATTTTATGTTAGAATGCAGGTAATGTCAACAATCAACAAGCTTGTTATCGATATAGAGACCATCGGCGAGGATTTCGACGCGCTCGACAAGGCCACGCAGGATAATATTACCCGCTGGATTAAGCGGGAATCGGGGAGCGAAGAAGAATACAAGATTGCCCTCGAAGACCTTAAGAACGGCCTCGGTTTTTCGCCGCTCACAGGCGAGATCGTTGCGATCGGCCTGCTCGACTATCATAAGAACGAAGGCGCGGTGTACTATCAGGCACCAGGGCAGAAAAACGCGGAAATTAAGGAGGATGGCGTGAGTTTTAAGCAGATGACGGAAAAGGATATGCTGCTGAAATTTTGGGAACTCGCCGAACGCTATCAGGTATTTATTACGTTCAACGGCCGCGCGTTCGACATGCCGTTCATTATGATCCGATCCGCGATCCACGGCATCAGGCCGACGAAGGATCTGATGCGCGGGCGGTATCTTTACCAGAACAATCCCGAAGCGTTGCATATCGACCTTGCCGAGCAGCTTTCGTTCTATGGTGCGACGCGGCGCAAAGGGAGCCTGCACCTATGGTCGCGCGCATTTGGCATCCCGAGCCCCAAGGCCGGCGGCGTGACGGGCGATGACGTCGGCCCGCTCTTCAAAAAGAAGAAGTTTTTGGATATTGCAAAATACAATGTGCGCGATATCCGCGCGACGCGGGAGCTATATGCCAAGTGGGAAAGTTATTTACAGTTTTAACGGCGTGGCGCGGCGTTTTTTTAGATATTTTTAATGTACGGTGTGCTAGTATCGCTCTGTGGAAAAAATAAAAATATATATTGCGGCGCATAGAAGGGAAGTCACTTTCGGTGCGATCCTGTTCTTTGTGGCGTCGCTCAGCTTTGCTTTGGGTTATACTGCCAACCGACAATTCGATCACGCGGCGATCATCATAGAGAAGTGTTCTTCATAGAAAAAACCGCCGGCATAACCATGCAAGCGGTTTTTTCTTTTACTGCTTTTGTGACGGTGCGGCAACTGCGTTCGCGACCGGCGTTGCCGGTGCGGGAACGTTGCTGCTTGTCATCGGCTTTGCGGGAGTGAAGGTGGCGGTCGAGGTCGGAGCCGATGTAGGCTTTCCCGATCCTGCCGCACCTGTCGAAACCGTGCGAACCGGTTCTTTCTTTTCCGGCCAGAACAAGATCGCGAGAATTGCGATGATGAGCAGCACGATCACGATGGTCGGCCAGTGGGCTTTGGTAAAGCTCCAAATGGACGATGCCTGTGCGGTCTGCGGTATGGCGTTGTTCGTGGTCGCTGGCTGGGTCTGCGCAACCACCGTCGTGGACGGGGTTGGCGTCGCTGCCGGAGTTTGTGCTGCTATTGGCGCGGAACCGGCCGATGTGGCTGGCGTATTTACCGCCACCGGAGCACTGGCTGGCTGCGTGGCGGCCACCGGAGCGCTGTTCGCCACCGGGCTATTGCCACCGTTTGCGATATCGGTTGCCATTGCAACGAGCGTGCCCTGCATGCCGCTCAGCGTTGCCTGCACCGCCGTTTCCTGCGAAGGCGTCAATGCGGAATTCGAAACCACCGAAGCATCCAACTGCGTAAGCGTCGCAGCGAGAGCGCCCAATGTTGTTTTAAGGGCGCTGACCTGGCTTGCGGAAAGGGCACTGCTGAATTTTGGGTTGGTTTTTCAGGCATTTTTTTCAAAAAAGTTCAATGAAATCAAGGCATACAGCGTGGAAATTTCACAAAAAGGTACCTT
>Ga0326727_10019398_pt1 | contig 13677 bp, 10 predicted proteins | sample MB2enrmetagenome_FD_207643 | JGI IMG/M metagenome (GOLD analysis project Ga0326727, IMG submission 207643) | Lab enriched peat soil microbial communities from McLean, Ithaca, NY, United States - MB29MY | ecosystem: Environmental > Terrestrial > Soil > Wetlands > Peat | place: USA: New York... | reverse complement strand
AGAACAACCTAGCTGCCGCCAGAAAGTGGTTGGATCGTGCGCGAGAGACCATTCACCAGAGCGGTGGCGACGATCCTCTTTCCGGGCCGTCTTTCCCTTTTTTCTGGACGATAGGGCAGGAAGCGGAAGCCACAGCCATTCGCACGGCCGCCTTGGTCCTGCTTCCTTCCAGGAAGCTCGAAGGCTCTTATCTGGATGCGTTGAACGAGGCGCGGCAGAGCGCAAAGACGGACACAGAACGAAATCGCCTGACGATGGTGCTGGCTTATGCGTACTCGGCGCAGGAGCGCTGGGCGGAGATGTTGCCGCTGACCCAGGAACTGACAAAGTCTTTCCCTGATTCCATTCGGGCTTTTGAACTTGAAGTGACTGCGCTCAAAGGGTTGAAGCGCTTTGACGACTGCGAGGCTCTGATTCAAGCCCGAATTAAGGAACATCCCGACGAGCTGGCCTATGTTCGCGACTTGTCTGAGCTAGCTATCTCTCGAAGACAGTTTGACAAGGCGCGGCAGATCATCAAGGGAATCATCGACAAGGGTCAGGGCACCGCGAACGATATGAACCTATATGCCTGGTATGCCTTGTTTCTGCCTGGGCCGATTGATCAGGAGACCATTGACGTGGCGCTGCGCGCCACCGACCAGCGTAAGAACAGCTTTGCGATCCTGCATACGCTCGCCTGCGTATATGCCCAGGCCGGGCAGCCCGTCGAGGCGCGCAGTACGCTGTTGAAGGCGATGGATGCTCTGAATCTTGAGGAGCCAAACTCCGAGGTGTGGTTTGGGTTTGGGCTGATTGCGGAACAATACGGCATGCCGGAGGCCGCGAAGAAGATGTTCGAGCGGGTGGATAAGCCCACAGGCGATTACCCGGGCGCGACTTCAAACCTGGCACAACAGCATCTCGCCGCTTTGCAGGGCCTAAAGAAGGGGACGTCGAATCACAGCGGGCAGTAGCATCCCCGGTGGGACACGACAAATTCCCGCCCCCACCTGTCAGCACACCCCGGCAGCGTGTTATTTTAGTGTGTTGCGGGTAATGTACCGGCCAACTTATCGGGAACCGGTTGCGGCGGGCCATGGTATTACATCCGCGCCGGAAAATCTCAGGGAATAAAGAGGTTTATCCTTCGTGGCGAATGCAACTGCGGTATCCAACTCTACCCTGTTCTCTGGAAAACGCGTCGCCGTCCTGGGCGCGGGCAAAATGGGCGGAATCATCCTCCGCGCGCTGCTGAATGAAGGCATGATCACCCCGGACCGGGCTTGCGCCACCGTCCTGTATCCCCACGAAGTGGAAACGGTGACCAAGAACTTCAAGATCCGCGTCGGCCAGGACAACGTGGCGGCCGTGCGCGATGCCGATATCGTCCTGCTCGCCGTAAAGCCCCAGCAGGTAAAGGAAGTGCTGGAAAGCGTCCGCGGCGTTGTGCGGCCGGACCAACTGTTCATTTCGGTGGCCGCCTCCGTCCCTACGGCGTTCATGGAGAAGGCGTTAGCGGCGAAGGTGCCGGTGGTTCGCGTCATGCCCAACACCCCGGCCTTCGTGCGCAAAGGGATGTCGGCCATATGCCGAGGCGCATTTGCCGAGGACCAGCACCTGGCCATCGCCAAGGCGCTATTCGATTCCGTGGGCCGCACCGTCATCGTGGACGAAAAACACATGGATGCCGTCACCGGGCTGTCTTCCAGCGGACCGGCGTATATCTACATCATCATCGAGTCGCTGGCGGAAGCGGGCGTCAAGGTTGGCCTGCCCCGGGATATGGCCACCCTGCTGGCCGCGCAAACCACCATGGGGGCGGCCAGCATGGTGCTGGAAACCGGGGACCATCCGGCTCTGCTGAAGGACGCGGTGACCACGCCCGCGGGCTGCACCATTGATGGCATTCTGGAGTTGGAAGAGGGCAAACTGCGCGTTACCCTGATTAAAGCGGTGGTCAAGGCGGTCAGTCGGGCGAAGGAATTGATGTTCAGTCACTGATTCACCAAAGAGGCACAGAGCCACGGAGGGATGCGAAGAATTTGGATTTATTAGGACTTCTCCGTGCCTCTGTGTCTCCGTAGTGAAATGGATTAGGGACAAGGTCATCGCTGGCCGCCATAAGCGCTAATGATGGTGGACAACAAAATAAGTAATACTTATTGACAGTGCATTTTGGAAAACGGTAAAGTTTTACCATTCTCATGAACCCGTCTCGCCAGGCCGCACTGCTCTCGATCGTCGTAACGGTCAGTGTACGTGTGGGCCGGGACACGGCCCTGCCAATTACATCCCGGCTGCGGCCGCGATGGGGCGAGTGAGAAACCAATAATTCTGGACTCAATCGAACCCACCGCCAGCCCAGGGCGAGTGGGTTTTGTTATATCTGCCCTGGCTTCCGGTGGGGAGGAACGGACAAAACAGTCATGCTGGTAATGAAATTTGGCGGTACCTCAGTGCAGGACGCGAAGGCCATCCGGCGCGTCGCGGAAATCGTTAAGGGACGGCTGCCGCAAAAACCGGTGGTGCTGGTCAGCGCCATGGCGCGCGTGACCGACCAGTTGCATACCATGGCCCGAGCCGCCACCGACGGCGATCTGGAATCGGCCCTCAGCCTCTCGCGCGCCATGCGCGAACGCCACTACACCGCCGCGTCCGAGTTGTTGCCGGCCGCCCAGTTCGAACCGTTTCGCGCAGCGCTGGGCGAAAACTTCGATAATCTCGACGAGCTGCTGCGCGGCATTACCGCGGTCGGCGAGCTTTCTCCCCGCACCACCGACTACGTGCTCTCCTTCGGCGAATTGTTGTCCAGCGCCGTGGTGGCCGCCGGCTTCACCGCCTGCGGGATGCCCGCCTGCCTGGTGGATACCCGCGAATGCATCGTCACCGATGCCCAGCACACGCGCGCGGTACCGCTGTTCGAGCCGACCGATCAGCGCCTGGCCGAGCGCCTCCAGCCCTTGCTGGACGACGGGCGGGTTCCGGTGATGGGCGGATTTATCGCCGCCACCTCCGCCGGCGTCACCACCACCATTGGCCGTGGCGGATCGGATTTTACCGCCGCCATCGTCGGCGCGGCGTTGAACGCCGAGCGCATTGAAATCTGGACCGACGTGGACGGCATCAAGACCACCGATCCCAACCTGTGCCCGGAGGCGCAACGGCTGGAAGAGGTCAGCTTCGACGAGGCGGCCGAGATGGCCTTCTTTGGCGCCAAGGTTCTGCATCCGGCCACCATGCTGCCCGCGATGCGGAAGGACATTCCCGTTTACGTCCTGAATTCGCACAATCCCGGCAGCAGCGGCACCTGTGTGCGCACTCACGCCAAGCGCGCCAGCACGCAGATTACGGCCATTTGCGCCAAGAAGAACATGACCATCGTCAACGTGAACGCCGGGCGCATGCTGGTGGCACACGCGTTCCTGCACGATGTCTTCCAGGTCTTCAAACAGCATCAGATCTCGGTAGACACGGTTTCCACTTCGGAAGTCAGCGTTTCCCTGACGGTGGATTCCAAGCTGGATCTGACCCAGGTGCTGGACGACCTGCGGGCATTTACCGACGTGGACGTGGAAACCGGCAAGGCGATTGTTTGCGTCATCGGCGACAACCTGCGCGGCACCAAAGGCATGCTGGCGCGCATTTTTGGCGCCATCCGGGAGATCAATGTCCGCATGGTTTCGCAGGGCGCTTCGGAAATCAACATCGCCTTCGTAATCGAGGAAAAGGACGTCCCGGAAGCGGTGCGCCGGCTGCATAAGCAATTCATCGAGGACGCCGGAGCCGCGGGACATGCCGGCGCGAAGGCGTGATTCTTCGAGACGGGTAAGTTCCCCGCCCTGCGCCGGAAGATACGGCGCCAGGTTGGGGGCGGGGCAGGACACCTATTCGGTTCCGAACAGGAGGGCTGGCGATGAGTGCTCCGGGAAAACGATATAGCGGGGCCATCACGGAGGGAGCGAGCCGGGCGCCGGCGCGCTCCATGCTGAAGGCCGCCGGATTTACCGACGAGGACCTGCGGAAACCGATCATCGGCGTCGCCAATACCTGGATCGAGATCGGCCCCTGCAACTACCACTTGAAAGAAGTGGCCGGGCACGTTAAGGCGGGGATTCGCAAGGCGGGCGGCACGCCCATGGAGTTCTGTACGGTATCGATCTCCGATGGCATCACGATGGGGAGCGAAGGCATGCGCGCCTCGCTGGTCAGCCGCGAAGTGATTGCCGACTCCATCGAACTGGTGACGCGCGGCAACCTGTTCGACGGCCTAGTGGTGCTGGTTGGCTGCGATAAGACCATTCCCGGAGGAGTCATGGCCCTGGTGCGCGCCAACGTTCCCGGCATGGTGCTTTACGGCGGATCGATTGCCCCGGGAAGGTTCCATAACCACGACGTGAGCATCCAGGACGTGTTCGAGGCGGTGGGCGCGCACGCCCAGGGCAAGATGTCTGATTCCGATTTGCGCGCGTTGGAAGACGGCGCGTGCCCGGGCGCGGGCGCTTGTGGCGGCCAGTTTACCGCCAATACCATGGCCACTGCCTGCGAGTTTCTCGGCGTCGCTCCCATGAACGATTCCAGCGTGCCGGCCACCGACCCGCAAAAGGCAGCCGCCGCCGAACATGCCGGGGCGCTGCTGATGGAACTGGTCCGGCAGGACGTGCGGCCGCGGCAGATTGTCACCCGCGCGGCTTTGGAAAATGCCATCGCCAGCGTGTGCGCCACCGGCGGCTCCACCAATTCGGTGCTTCATCTGCTGGCCATCGCGCATGAGGCGGGAGTGGAACTGGCCATCGACGATTTCGACCGCATCAGCCGGCGCACGCCGTTGCTGGCGGATTTGAAGCCCGGTGGTCGCTTCATGGCGGCGGATATGTTCCGCGCCGGTGGCACCCGCCTGCTGGCTCAGCGGCTTAAAGAACTGGGCCTGCTCCAGGCGGATGCCCTGACGGTCTCGGGAAAAACCATCGGCGCCGAAGCGGAAGGCGCGCGGGAAACGGCCGGCCAGGAAGTGGTGCGGCCGGCAAAGAATCCCATCACCGCCACTGGCGGGCTGGTGATTCTGAAAGGCAATCTGGCCCCGGATGGCTGCGTGGTGAAAGTGGCGGGACACGATTTTAAGCCTTTTCGCGGCCCCGCGCGCGTATTCGACAGCGAAGAGGCGGCGTTTGCAGCCGTACAATCCGGCGGGATCAAAGCCGGCGATGTCATCGTGATCCGCTACGAGGGGCCCAAGGGTGGACCGGGGATGCGTGAGATGCTGGCGGTGACGGCCGCCGTGCAGGGTGCCGGTCTGGGAGAATCAGTGGCGCTGCTTACCGATGGGCGTTTCTCCGGAGCAACCCATGGCTTGATGGCCGGACATGTGGCGCCGGAGGCGGCTCATGGCGGACCGATCGCCGCCGTCCGCGATGGGGATACCATTGAATTCGACGTGCCGGCGCGCGAGCTGCGACTTCTCGTCCCCGACAAGGAGATCAAGCAGCGCATGTCCGCCTGGAAAGCTCCCGCCCTGCGTTATGCGCACGGCGTATTCGCGAAGTACGCCCGCAGCGTATCCTCCGCGGCCAAGGGAGCGGTGACAGAATAGCAGCCTTCGGCCTTCGGCGGTCGGCCCTTGGCCCGCAGCCGGGTTGATGTGGGGTTGGTGGTTCTAGCGGCTACCGACGATGATTTGAAGGATTTGGAAGTTTCAAGGTTCAGAAAGTGCGGCCTTTCTGGCCGAAGGCCGAGGGCCGACAGCCGACGACGCGAGGTTGGATATGAGCACAAAGAAATTGACGGGCGCTGAAATCATCTGGGAATGCCTGCTGCATGAGGGCGTGACGCACGCGTTCGGGTATCCGGGCGGAACCATTCTTCCCACGTACGACGCGATCTGGAAGTATCCGCAGATCCATCACACGCTGGTGCGGCACGAGCAGGGCGCCGCCCACATGGCCGACGGCTTTGCGCGCGCCAGCGGCAAAGTGGGCGTAGCCATCGCCACCTCGGGACCCGGAGCCACCAACCTGGTGACCGGCATCGCCACGGCGATGCTGGATTCCTCGCCCATCGTGTGCATCACCGGGCAGGTGGGCTCCAAGCTGATTGGCAGCGACGCCTTTCAAGAGATAGACATCACCGGCGTCACCCTGCCGATCACCAAGCACAACTCGCTGATCACGCGCGTGGAAGACATCGGCCGGTCGATCCGCGAGGCCTTCTATATCGCCAAATCGGGCCGGCCCGGCCCGGTCCTGGTGGACATCACCAAGGATGCCCAGCAGGCGTCGATGGAATTCGACTGGGACAAGTGTTCGCCGCAGTTGCCGGGGTATCGTCCGCCGTTCCATATCGATCCGGCACAACTGGCGCGGGCCGTCGAATTGATCAATGAGTCCAAGCGCCCGGTGATCCTGGCGGGACACGGCATCATGATGTCGGGCGCGATGAATCAGTTCTTGAAGCTGGCGGAGCGCGCCAACATCCCGGTAGCCCTCACCTTGCTCGGCATCGGTTCGATGCCGGCCCTGCACCCGCTCAATCTGGGCATGATGGGCATGCACGGCGAAGCCTGGGTGAACCATGCCATCCAGGAAGCCGACCTGCTGATCGCGCTCGGTATGCGCTTCGACGACCGGGTCACCGGCAATCTGAAGAATTATGCGCCTCATGCCAAGAAGATCCATGTGGAGATCGATCGCTCCGAAATCGATAAGAACGTGCCCGTGGACGTGGCGCTGGTAAGCGATCTGGCGACCGTGCTCGACAGCATGCTGCCGAATATCGAGCCCCAGGAGCATGGCGAGTGGCTCGCCCATATCAATTCCCTGAAGGGCGACGCCGCCGTGCGCGACATCAAGAACCTGCCCGACCTGGGCAAGCTGTATGCCGCTCAGGTTATCCACGACCTGTGGAAGGAAACCGACGGCGACGCCGTGGTGGTGAGCGACGTGGGCCAGCATCAGATGTGGGAAGCACAGTATTACCACCACAGCAAGCCGCGCACCCTGATCACCTCCGGCGGCCTCGGCACCATGGGCTTTGCTTTGCCGGCCGCGATTGGAGCTAAGTTTGCCTGCCCCGACGCCGAAGTCTGGGTGGTGGTGGGCGATGGCGGCTTCCAGATGACGGCCGCGGAACTGGCCACCATTACGCAAGAAGGACTGAACATCAACATCGCGCTCATCAACAACGGCTATCTGGGCATGGTGCGGCAATGGCAGGAATTCTTCTATGACCGCCGCTACCACGCCACGCCGCTGCGCAATCCCGATTTCGTAAAGCTGGCGGAGGCCCATAGCATCAAAGGGTTGCTGGTCGAAAAACGCCCCGACGTGGTCAAGGCGGTGCGTGAGGCGCGCGCGCACAACGGCGCGTGCCTGATCGAATTCAAAGTGGAAAAGGAAGACGCGGTGTATCCAATGGTGCCGGCCGGAGCCGATCTGCACGAAATGATCCGGCGCCCCGCCCCCAATCCCATCCACGCATCTTCGAGCAGCGCGGACTGAGAGGAATACGTTTATGGTGCAGACATTGGTGGTTCACGTGGAAAACCGGCCGGGCGTGCTGAATCGTGTGGCATCGTTATTCCGCCGGCGGGCCTATAACATTGAATCCTTGACCGTCGGTCACACGGAAAAGCCCGGCGTCTCGCGCATGACCATCGCGGTGGCCACCGACGATGGAGGCGCGGCGCGCCTGGAAGCGCATCTTTACAAGCTGGTCAATGTGCTTTACGTGCAGAATGTCACGCATTTGCCCTCGGTATTCCGCGACCTGGCCATGATCAAGGTCGCCGCCAACCAGGAGACGCGCACCGCGCTGCTGCAGCTGGCCGTGGCGTTTCGCGCCCGGGTGGTGGATATCGGCACCGAGTCGCTGGTCTTTGAAGTCACCGGCACCGAGGATAAGATCGACAGTCTGGTGGATGTGCTGCGGCCTTACGGGGTCCTCGAGATGGTACGCACCGGAAGAGTCGCAATGAGCCGCGGCCCGCATACCGCCGCCTACCAGCAACAGCCGGACGCCGATCCGTCGGTCTGGGAAGAAGACCAGACGGGGGTTTACGAGAACTGAACTTTTTTCACCACGGAGACACGGAGACACAGAGGAACAGAACGGATTTGTAATTTGGTAATTTGAAATTTCAAATTGAACAGCGGACTGAGTGGGAAGTCATGGGCTCCGATTGTAAATTTGATTTTTGAAACTCCTCCGTGTCTCGGTGTCTCCGTGGTAATTTCCTGATACGATTTTTCACAGCTATTCACTAGGAGCGCAAGATGGCAAAGATGTACTACGACAACGATGCGGATCTGAATCTGATCCTTAAGAAAAAAGTGGCAATTATCGGTTACGGCTCGCAGGGACATGCGCACGCGCTGAACCTGAAGGACAGTGGCGTGGAAGTACGCGTAGCCGAATCGGCGCCGGCCGCGCGCGCCCGTGCCGAACAAGCGGGATTGACCGTATGCACCGCCGCCGAGGCTTCCGCCTGGGCCGACGTCATCATGGTTCTGGTTCCCGACACTTATCAGGCGAAGCTGTACCAGGAAGCGATTGCTCCCCACCTGAAGGCCGGCAAGATGCTGATGTTTGCCCACGGATTCAACATCCGTTTCGGCACCATCCAGCCGCCCAAGGATATCGACGTCACGATGATCGCCCCCAAGGCGCCCGGACACCGCGTTCGCGAAGTCTTCACCGAAGGCGGCGGCACCCCTTGCCTGGTGGCGGTACACCAGGACGCCACCGGACAAGCCAAGGCCCTGGCCCTGTCCTATGCCAAGGCCCTGGGCGGCACGCGCGCCGGCGTCATTGAAACCACCTTCACCGAAGAGACCGAGACCGATCTGTTTGGCGAGCAGGCCGTGTTGTGCGGCGGCGCCAGCGCCCTGGTCAAGGCCGGATTCGACACCCTGGTCGAAGCGGGATATCAGCCGGAAATCGCTTACTTCGAGTGCATGCACGAGTTGAAGCTGATCGTCGATCTGATGTATCGCGGCGGACTCAACTACATGCGTTACAGCGTCAGCGATACCGCCGAGGCGGGCGATTACCTCGCCGGCCCGCGCATCATCAACGACCAGACCCGCAAGGAAATGAAGAAACTGCTCAAGGAGATCCAGGACGGCAGTTTCGCCAAGAACTGGATCGCGGAGAACGAAAAGGGACGCCCCAATTTCAACGCGACCCGCGCCAAGGAGCAGGACTCGTTGCTGGAAAAGGTTGGTGCCAAATTGCGCGCCATGATGCCGTTCCTGAACCCGGTCAACATCAAGCCGGATACGCAGTAAGGCAGCCGTCGGCTGTCGGCCCTCGGCCTTCGGCCAAAAACGCTGTTGCCCTGCGTCTGCTACGCGGGATGCAGGGCGCCAGCGATTTCAAAGTTTCAAGATTTAAGATGTTCGGAACGTGAAACGATAAGCGTTAAGCGGCCCCTCTGGCCGAGGGCCGACGACCGAAGGCCGATGGCGTCGTTTTTCGGTTGTGCAATCTGCGCGATTCCGGCAATACTGGCACGTAGAGTAACTCTTTAAGACTCCGAAAAGGTTCCCGATGCATATCCGTTGCATACAATGTGACGCCACGTATGAACTCCATGAACGCGTGCTGGCCTGCACGCGTTGCGGCGACTTGCTGGAGATCGTGGTCAAGGTTGACCGGCCGGTAGAGGAATTGAAGCGCACCTGGCGCGAGCGCCGGATGTCCAACGACCCGCGCGATCGCAGCGGCGTCTGGCGTTTTCGCGAGTTCCTCCCCAACGAATACGACAAGGTCATCACCATGGCCGAGGGCAATACGCCCCTGGTAAAGGCGCAACGCAGCGCCGCCTGGGCCGGGTTGCGCAATCTGCAGTACAAGCATCTGGGCTGGAATCCTACCGCCTGCTTCAAAGATCTGGGCATGACCGTGGGCGTCACCGAGGCCAATTACGTGGGCGCCAAGTTCGTCGCCTGCGCTTCCACCGGCAACACGTCCGGATCGATGGCCGCTTATGCGGCGCGCGCGGGAATCACGGCGCGGGTCTATCTGCCGGCCGGCATGGTTTCGTTGGCCAAGGTGGCGCAGTCGCTCGACTATGGCGCCGAACTGGTGGAGATCGAAGGCAACTTCGATCAGGCGCTTTCCACCATGCTGGAAGGCGGCGACGGCAAGGTCTATTTCCTGAATTCCATCAACCCGTTCCGCATCGAAGGCCAGAAGACCGTCATCTTCGAAATGATGGAGCAGTTCGAGTGGCAGCCACCCGACTACATCGTTTGCCCGGGCGGGAATCTCGGCAACTCGTCCGCGTTCGGCAAGGCCATGGAAGAACTGAAGGCGCATGGGCTGATCCAGAAAGTGCCGCGCCTGATCGTCGTGCAGGCCGCCGGAGCCAATCCGCTATACCGCACCTGGCGCGACGGATCGAAGGATCTGCAGGTGGTCGAGCAGCCCGAAACCCTGGCTACCGCCATCCGCATCGGCAATCCCAAGTCGTGGAAGAAAGCCCTGCGCGTGTTACGCTTCTCCGACGGCATGGTGCTGGACGTTACCGACGAAGAGATCGGCGACGCCAAGGAGATGATCGGGCGGGATGGCATCGGCTGCGAACCGGCTTCCGCCACGACGCTGGCCGGCTTGAAGAAGCTGGTAGCGCAGAAGAAGATCGATCCCGACGCCAGCGTGGTGGCGATCCTGACCGGCCACGTGCTCAAGGACACCGATTTCATCATCAAGCGGCACCAGTACGTAAAAAAGTAGCTTACGGATACGTATATGGATAAGCGAACGGACGCGCAGATTGAAGGCCTGGAAGTCGCCGCCCCCGCCTCCATTGCCAATCTGGGACCGGGGTTCGATACGCTGGCCGTCGCCGTCCAGCTGTACACCCGGGTGCGCATCCGCCGCGTGCGCTCCGACGGCGCGCGCGAACTGCGCTTCGACTTTGTCGATCAGCGCCTCGACGGCGAAAACTATATCGAACGCGCTTTTCGCTTTTTGGCCCGGCAGCGGGACACCGATTTCCCATCCCTGGATCTGGAAGTCAGCAGTGAAATCCCGATGAAATCGGGCTTGGGCTCCAGCGCCGCCGCGACGGTGGCGGGCCTGCGGTTATACGAGGCGGTGGTAGGACCGTTGCCGCCGATGGGCCTGTTGAACGCCGCCTGCGCGCTCGAAGGCCATCCCGACAATGCGGCCGCGGCCATCTTCGGCGGCATGACCGGCAGTTGCCAGTTGGCGGACCGCTCCGTGATAGCCGTCTGTTTCCACTGGCCCGAACAGTTGCGGATGGTGGTGCTAACGCCGATCGCGGCCATGAAGAAGGGCACGGCCGAATCGCGCGGCGTGCTGCCCCCGCAGATTCCGCGTGAAGACGCGGTTTTCAACATGCAGCGGCTGGTGCTGCTGTTCCAGGCCATCCAAAGCGGCGAATTCCATCTGCTGCGCGAGGCCCTGGGCGACCGTTTGCACCAGCCCTACCGGAAAATCATCGTACCGGGACTCGAGAAGGCGCTGAACCTCGAACACCGCGACCTGCTGGGTGTCTGTCTGGGCGGCGCGGGACCATCGATCGTAGCCTTCGCCGAACGCAATTTCGAAAAAATCGAACGCCTGCTCGGCCGCGCTTACGATCCCCTGAAGATTCCTTATCGTATTCGCACCCTGCGCGTGCACCAGGAGGGATCCCTCCCGGCAAGCACGGGCGCCGTCGCGCCCGCGAAACCGCTCGTGATCATTTAGAAAACGGATACGCAAGGATTGCTCTGTGCGTATCCTGATGATCCCCTGGCGCGTCGGTTCCGGATCATGCCGCTCTGCTCAGCGGTTTCGCCTGCCCGATTTGCGCAAGGATCGTGTACAGGTCGTAGTAGCACCCGCCCGACGTCATGCGACCGTCTTTATCGAAGGTCCAAATCTCGCAAAACGAAAAAGAGACGGGCCGATGGCTGGGCGGAAACCCGGCAAGAGAGCCGTCGTTCGTGCCTTCCGCGTTAAATTCGACGATCACCTGATTGCCGGCATCGTGGTAGTGGGGACTCGTAATTTTTCCGTCGGTCATGGCTTTCGCCCAGGATTCCACGTACTGGCGGAATGCATGCTTGCCATTGATCGTCTGTCCTCGAGCGTGGTCGACATAGACGCAGTGGTCGGCCACCTCGCGCAACGTACCGTCGAAATCACGGCGGTTCCAGCACTCGTGCGCATTGCGAAGCGCGTCCACGTTTTTCTTTGACATTGCTGTCTGCTCCTTTCCGTGGCTGCAGTTCTGGTGGGAGCCGAATCGAATCGGCCAATGCACAGAGAGAAGGCCCGGGACGCCGCGGAGTTGCCCGGCCATATCGCAATTCCAGAACAATCGAGAGAACCACTCTTTGGAAAAATCGAACGCGGAGGACGCCAAGGATGCAGAAGAAAAAGGGTCTATTCACAAGCTGGTAGTTTGTAATTTGAAATTGAAAAACCGGGCAGTGTCCGAACGACACGGGGCAAATTACTTATTTAGAATCCCCTTTGCGTCCTTAGCGTCCTCCGCGTTCCAGCTTTGCTTTGGAAGTCCCCAATCCTATGGCACCGGCAGGCGGGCCGGTTATATTGGGGAAGTATCATGCCGCACAAGCTTCCACTCCTGATCGGAATTGGCGAAGTCCTCTGGGACTTGTTGCCGGGCGGATCGCATTTGGGCGGCGCGCCCGCCAATTTTGCGTACATGGCCAATCTCCTGGGCGCCAGCGGCGTATTGGTCAGCCGCGTCGGGACGGACGAGCTCGGGCACACGGCGCAACGCCAACTGGCGGATCACGGCGTGGACATCTCCTGCCTTCAAGTTGATCCCGATCATCCCACCGGCTCCACGACCGTGTCGCTGTCGAATGAGGGCGTGGCCAAATACTCGATAACGGAAAATGTAGCCTGGGACCATCTGCAGTGGACTCCCGAATTGCCGGAACTGGCTGCACAAGCGGAGGCTGTTTGCTTTGGCACATTGGCTCAGCGCTCCCTCGCCACCCGTGACACCGTGACAAGATTTTTGGAGCACACAACTTCAACATGCCTCAAAGTACTGGATGTGAACCTGCGGCCGCCGTTCTTTGATTCCGTGCTCCTTCGAAAATCGCTGCAGCAGGCAAACGTTCTCAAGTTGAGTCAGGAGGAGCTGGCGGAAGTCTTGCGCGCCTGTTCGCTGCCGCCGCAAGCCGACGAGCAGGCAGCCCAGGCTCTGCGCCAGCACCTTGATTTGCAACTGGTCTGCATTACCCGAGGCAGAGGCGGAAGCGTAATGGATTCGGCAAATCAGACGGTGACGCACCCCGGACTGAACGCCACGGTGGTTGACACCATCGGCGCGGGAGACGCGTTCACCGCCACCCTGGCCATCCAACTGGTTGCCGGACATCCCCTGGAACAGGTCAGCCAGGCGGCTAATGCCGTAAGCGCATGGATCGTATCCCAGGCCGGAGCCATGCCCGTACCCAGCGCGGCGGAACGCCAAAGATTACGCAATGCCTTTGGCTGTCGAGGCTAAGACCCGGCGCTTCCATCACTTCGCGCCTCTGCGCCCCTGCGCGAGAATGCCCGAATTGGCAGCCTCTCTCGCCGATGGCTAACAAAATCGCGCGTGCAGAATCCGATAGAGGGTTAGCGCGCTCTAATCGACCAGGCGTGGCCTTCGATTTAGCGTCGCCTGCTAATGCCAAAGCCCGGAAGGGCCGAACAGATATATAGGGA
>Ga0326727_10019396_pt1 | contig 13679 bp, 16 predicted proteins | sample MB2enrmetagenome_FD_207643 | JGI IMG/M metagenome (GOLD analysis project Ga0326727, IMG submission 207643) | Lab enriched peat soil microbial communities from McLean, Ithaca, NY, United States - MB29MY | ecosystem: Environmental > Terrestrial > Soil > Wetlands > Peat | place: USA: New York... | reverse complement strand
GGAATGATGGCGGGTATGATGACGAAGAACCACTCGAACGAGTGTAGCAGACCCGGGATTTCCGGTCCCGTTATTCCGCCGCTGCTTCTTCCGCCATACTCTATGACCAACGGGAAGAGGACGGAGAGCATCAAGGGGAGGAGGATGAGCGTGTAGAGCACAGTTCTCTTTCGAATGAATATCCTAATGTCCTTAAGGGCGATGATCCACGAGTGTCTCAAATTCATACCTTTTCCCTCTCCCTCACGAGTTTCAGATAGGCGTCCTCCAGCGTGGATCCCACCACGTTGACCGACTGAATACGCCCTCCCGCCCGGAACACGGCGTCGAGGATTGTGGCGTTCGCCTTCTCAGGGTCTGCCGTGCTTATTGTCAGTCTGTTGCCCTCCGCGGACACGTCCCCTAGCCCGAGCTTCTTCACAGCGGCGAGAACAGCATCGTTTGGCTGCTCTAGCTGTATCACCGTCACCCTCCCCTGCACCGACCGCTCGAGTTCCTCCGGCGTGCCCATCGCCCTCAACGTCGTGTTCAGAATCGCGATTCTGTCGCAGATTCTCTGCGCCTCGTCCAGATTGTGCGTGTTCAGGAATATCGTCTTCTTCTGCTTCTTCAGGTCGAGAATGAAATCCCGTACTGTTTTTGCTGCCTCGGGGTCCAAGTTCGCCGTCGGCTCGTCCATGAAGAGTATCTGCGGGTCATGGACGAGTGCTAGAGCTATCGCAAGCTTCTGTTTCATCCCCTTGGAGAACGTCGCCACCGGAACATCCTTCTTCTCCCAGAGTTCGAGCATCTTGAGGAGGGCTGCGATGCTCTCCTTTCTTTGCGATTCTGTGCGGTCATAGAGCTTCCCGTAGAAATCAAGATTGTCGTAGGCGGTCAAACTCTCGTAGAGGCCCACATTGTCAGGAACCAGTCCAATGATTCTTCTGATTTTCAGCGAATCTGCGCCGTCTCCTACCTCATACCCTGCAATCTTGGCCGTCCCGCTCGTCTTGGATATCAAGCAGCATAGCATTCTCACCGTGGTGGTCTTACCGGCGCCGTTGGGCCCCAAGAATCCAAAGACCTCCCCTTCCTCCACACGGAAGGTCACCCCATCCACAGCTGTCAGGCCCTCGAACTTCTTGGTGAGGTTCTCCGTCTCAATCAAGTCGTATCACTGTCATTTGTCCCCTCTTGAGACTCGATAAACATCTTTCGATGAAGAGAACGCACTCTTGTTGAAGTCTCGACGCAACATCTCCCCTACTTGCACCAACTGGTTGATTGCCCTGGCAAACGCTGTGCTCGTGTTAACCGTGCCCCATAGCCTACCTAGCGCGGTTCGAATCCGGTGGGAGTCGCTCAGTTTTCTAAGCGAATCCCAGCCTATGTGGATACCACGGTCAAGGGTTCGGGCCGGAAGGAGCCTGTTCTAGACCAACGCTAGAAATCAGGGCCTCGAACCTTGGCTAGCAAAAGGATGAACGCCCAGTGGGGTTGGCACCGATACGGGTTCAAATCCCCCGGGGGCTTTCGACGAGATGGTGCAATGCCCCTCATGCCATGCTACGGGCTCGAATCCGGAGGGAGTCGCCTAATCTTCTAAGCGAATCCTGACACTGGGATGCCCCAGCCAAATTGAACGTAGCCCGGCTAGGTTATTATGCGATTCTCTGAGTATCCCAAGTTCAAGCCTCAATCTGCTCGCATCAGTTCGATTGCTTCTTCGGCGAACTTCCTGTTCCGGCAGATTTCTGGGAACCTTTTCTCGACCAGAAGGGAGACCAGGTCTTGCATCATTGTCCTCCATCGCGCCCTCTCGGGAATCGGACGGCTGACTCCATAGAACTGGTAGAAGTCGCGGCAAATCGTTCGCAGCCCGTCGCGGGCCACGCGGGGCTTGGTCGTGTTCCTCCTTCCCCTCCTCTCGTACCGGTTGAGGATGAAGTAGATGTCGACGAGTATGTTGAAGAGCGTCTCGTAGTGGGACGCAAAGATGAACGGGACGTACTCGTGCGAGAGTGTTTCGATTCGCCGCGGTCTATCAACGAAGATATGGCTGAGGGACTCTTTCGACCCGAAGAGGATCCTGACATCCGCTTGGTCGAGCACCGTCCGCTTTGGGTTGTTCGTCGGGTCGAGCCACATGAAATATGCGCTTGCAAGATAGCGCTTTCCGGAGTCTCTGATGATCTCGTAATGGGATGCCATGGGTGTCTTCCTGCTCGTGTACACCTGTAGGTCGAAGTCGTCCCAGTCGCTGAATCTGGACTTGAACGCGGTGCTCCCCATCAGGAGTATTGCAAGAACACCATAGTCAGAATCGTACAGTGTTCTTATCGTCGGTATGACCTTCTCGTCGAGCGGGTGCATCTGGGACATCTGCGCCGCATCTAGGAAGACCATCCTCCCCTTATCCCCTGCTCCATTGTCGTGTGCGCGTACAAAGGCGCTCGTAGTGGGGAATGTCTCTCCCTCTCTGAAGCAAGTGCCGACTCAGGGCGAAAAGTATGTCAAATTCGATTACCGACCACTGATAGGAGCCATTGACCAAGAGAAGGGGCACCAGATTCAGCGGGAAGTCGCTAGAGCTCGGCAAGAAGTACTTGTGGCGGAGAGAATCCATCCCATTCCTCTACAAGTATCTCGACATTCATCTAGGACAACGAATCGTCGACGTAGGGTGTAGAACCGGGTTCCTGAGCCGGCTCGCCGCTAAGGCCTTGAAAGGGGACGGAGAAGTGTTAGGCATCGAAAGAAACCCGCAGCTGCTAAGATATGCCACAAGGATCACTCGCGAAGCGGGTCTCGATTCGATTGCATCGTTCCAAAGGGGCGATGCCACCAGACTCAAACTTGAGGACAACTACGCTGAGAGGGTGATCTGTCAGGCAGTGCTCTGGACAATAACAGAGCCGAAGAAGGCCATAGGAGAGATGATACGAGTCTGCCCCGGGGGGGATTTAGACCGAAAATAGGTACAAATCCCGAATGCGAGACCGCGCTACTGACGCGTTCATGTGCGGAAAGTGGGATTCGAACCCAGCATGTTGGGCGGGAATTCTTTATCACCGGGTTGTCCTTGACGTACTTGTCGATCAGGGTCTGGAGGTTGTCGGCCAGCTTGAACTTCCTGTTGCGCCTCGCCAGCCCCGTCTTTGAGACGCCGAGTCCGATGTTGACCTTCGTCTTTCCCTTCGGGAAGACCCAGCAGGCCCGCCATCCCTCCGCCAGCAACTATGACGTCGTAGTCAGGCTTCAAACATCAGAACCTCAAGAATTCGCGCTAAAAAGGCGCGTGTGGTCCGAACCTGCAGGCACTGGACAGCTCAAGTCCAGCTTTGGCAGCGGCGAGGCTCAGTAATCTATGAGCCCTTTTTCCTCGAGGGTCATGTGCAGGTTGTTCACTGCCCTGTAGACTTCGCCCTCCATCTTCGCCCCAGTGCAGACGAGCTTCCCAGAGGCGAAGAGAAGTATCACGGTCTTGGGGTCCGGCATCCTGTGTATCAAACCGGGGAACTGCTCGGGCTCGTACATCGTTCTTGGCAACTGCCTGGCCGCTTCCTCTAGGTGGATCTTTCCCCCAAGGTTCGCTGATGCCACCATGTTCTGTATCACTGTCTTCGCTTCGTTCTTGATGGGGATGCCTCCTTTCTTCAGCCTCCGGACGACCTTCTGCACGGCCTTTCTTGCCTGGTCCTCCGTTTTTGCACCCGTACAGACCATCTTTCCGGTACTGAAGATCAGGGTAGTCGTCTTTGGGTTCTTCAGTTTGAAGATCAGTCCAGGGAACACGTCGGGGTGATATTCCACGTCGACAAACTTCTTGGCTATCAGGTCCAGGTCGAACCTCTGATGATATAGCGAGGCGGAAGCGACAACATTCTCGATGCAGACGATTGTTTTCGTTTGGGGCGTAACGGGTGTGTGAGAATTCGACGCCATGGGCTTTTACTTATCTCCTCAAGTGAGTGAATTGATGATTTCTACGCACCTATCAATGCCGTTGTACCTCATCGAAATTGCCCTGAGTCTTTCGGCGTTGTTCCGATATTCTGGGTCGTCCAGACACATGTCTATGGATTCTGTCAGCCTCTGCACGTTGAGGTTCTCTGACCTAATTTCGATCCCTAGGCCGAGTCTGCTGAATTTCTTGGCATTCCCAATCTGCTCCGAATGGTTTTGTATCGGGATGAGAACGGCAGGTTTCCCAGAGTCTATGCACTGACCTATCGATCTGTGACCTGATCGCGACACCACCAAGCTGGAGAGCGCGAAAAGCTCATCCCTGAGCGGGCACCAATCGTACAGCCACGCTCCATTGGCGAGTCTTTTCGGTTCGCTCGACCCCCCAGGATAGCCCATCGAGATGACGATGTTGCAGTTCTTGGATATCACATCGGCAGATCGGAGGACGACGTCTGTGAACCTCCTTTTCGTGGCATCGGGTCCGCTGATCTGGAAGTAGACCAGCGGTCGCTTGTCAAGGCCAAGTGATTTCCTTGCCTTCTGGAGTCTATCGTCGCTCAGTTCCAAGCTCGGTGAAGTGAATCCCACGTAGTGCACGATTCTCGAGACATCCGTTCCCTCGAGATTGGCTTCGGCAATCGTGTAGGGTGGAGGAAGGTCGGTCATCAGAACTTGTTCGCTCAGCGACCACAGAAGGCCCAGGACGTCTCCCTCGATTCTCTCGTAGACTCTCCCGAGCCCCTTCCCGTTGAACCTAGGGGGGAAGCTGACCTTGAACTGGTTCAGCATCGTAATGACCGGATAGGATTTCAGTCGAGCGGCCAGAACCGCCGAAAGCCTGGAATCGGACACGACGAGTTTCGGGTCAAACTCGGTCATGCGGTCCACCTCGAATGTGACCTGCTTCAGGAAGGTAGTGCACATGAACGGAAAGTGCGGGATGAAATCCTTCGAGGAGAAGCTCCCGTCGTTCGTCCATTCCAAGTCGAACAATGGGCTCCTTACGGTGTTGTCTTCCTGCCCATGCAGGTTCAGGTAGTTCAACCCTTGGCCGGATGACGAATAGCGGAACTCATCGCCATCCTTCCGGAGTCGCTCGGTGATGTCGAGGGCGCGAGTTGCATGACCCAGCCCCGAGCCGAAGACAGCGAAGTACACTCTCCGCGAAGCCATCCCCATTTCTCTCTTGCCGGTTGAGGCTCGCTAGGGCGTCCTGCGCATTCGCATACACGGTCGAAAACGCCAACCAGCTCCTTTGGCTTTCATTGAGACCTTCCCGGACCAGTCTTCCCTAGAAGACAACCAGTCTTCCAATCAGGTCGGCTACTAAACGCAACTGAGACTGTGCAATTGCACTTCTTGCAGTGACCTACGCTCATACTTCCATCCTTCGCGTCCGGTGGAATCTCCACTTCTTCCCCGCAGTGGCATCTCAATCTGTTTGCGACCTCCATCCTTTGTTCGTGGCTTTCATGAAAGTAACCGCCTACCGCCGTGGATTGTGGCCGGGGGGGAAGGTTTTTAAGGTTACGAATTTTCAGAAATCTCTGAAAACTGAGGGGATGGACATGGCTAGAGATATGGCGACCGTCGAATTCATGCGGAGGCTCGGAAAGGCTACGAGCCGATGGGGCTGGGGAGAGAGCGTCGGATGTGTCTGGGGCGCGTTGCTGGTTTCAGGAACCATGACCCAGGATCAACTGGTGAAAGTCTCAGGGTTCAGCGTCGCGCTGGTGAGTTCGAGCCTCTCCTGGCTCGAGGAGAGGGGGTTTGTTACGTCTGCGGGAAAGCAGGGGAGGAAGAGGTTGTATGTTCCGCTGATGTCCTTTGTGGGCGCCCTAGAGAGCTTTCTGAGGAGGTTCGTCGATGTGGACGTAACCCCCGCCGTCGAAGTGCTTTCTGGAAGGATTCACGAGATTAAAGATGCAGAGCAGAGGTTGAATGCGGAGAGGATCATCGAAGAATATCAGAAGGGCAGGGCCTTCATCGACACCCTGCTGAGCCTGATGAAGAAGCACAAGGACCTGCGCCTGGAGGAGTTGATGCTAGCTCTGCCATGTTGATGGTGAGACAACGTGGGTTCAAGGGTTATCCTCACAACAGACAGAACCGTGATGAGCGAATACAGACGTCTTCCCCTGGGCGACTTCCTCTCCTGCGCCCCTGTCGAATGGGTTCCTTCGCCGGTCTTCAACTTCTTCGCCCCGCCTTTCCCGCATCACGACGGGGTCGCGATACGCGCTCCCTACGGCGTCAGGAAGCTGGAAGCAGCGCTGCTCCGCGAGTTCAGAAGAGAGGACGTGGTGGTCGTCCACCCTGACCGTGTGGAGGATTTCATCGATTCAGAGACCAGCATCGTGGGCGTGAATACGATGGACCCGCTCAGCCTTGGGCCCGTGAGCTCCACGTTCACGGACGCCGGGAAACGAGTATCCTACTCCCAGAGAAGGTTCTTGGAGCTGTTAGAGCGGATAAACCATGCGAGGAGGAGCAGGGATTCTCACTTCAAGCTGCTGGTGGGGGGGGCCGGAAGCTGGCAGTTCACCTACCGCAGGAGCAAGATACGTGAGCTCGGGATCGACCACGTGGTCGTCGGTGAAACGGATCACATCGCACACACCCTCTTCAAAGACGCGATAGAGGACGGCCTACCCGAAGTCACGGAGGTCCGTTCGTCCCCCAGAGTGGATGAAATACCGCTGATCTTGGCACCGAGCCTGCAGGGGCTGGTCGAAGTGATGAGGGGATGTGGAAGGAACTGTCAGTTCTGCGACCCGACTCTCAGAGTCGCCAGGCACATGCCGATCGAAAAGATCGCAGCGGAGATCCGCACCAACATAGACGGAGGAGCCGAGAACGTATGGATTCAGAGCGACGACATCTTCCTGTACAGTCTTGAAGATAGGAAGAACTTCACTCCAAACCACGATGCGCTGATAGAGCTCTTTCAAGAGGTCACGGCGATCCGCGGGGTGGCGCATTGCCATCCCACACACGCAAGCATAGCTCCCGCAGTGGCAGACCCAGAAATGGTCGCAGGGCTTTCGCGGATTCTCAGGGCTGGTCCCAGCAATCTCATCGGGATCCAGCCGGGCATGGAGACGGGCTCCCCAGGGCTCCTCAAGCGGTACATGCCCCTCAAGGCCAAACCGTTCGCCCCTGAAGAGTGGGGCAAGGTCGTCTTTGAAGGAACGCGCATCTTCAACGAGAACTACTGGTTTCCGGCCTACACGCTGGTGATGGGGCTGCCAGGTGAAACGACGGATGACGCGTGGGACACCTTGAGGCTGATAGACACGCTTGAAAGAAAACTCCCTGAGAAGATCGGAGAGAAGGCTCACTTCATAATCGCTCCTCTCACCTTCGTCCCAGTGGGCGTGATGAGGGGCCAAGAATTCTTCAACGCAGGCGATAGCATCAGTGAAGCCTCGTGGTGCGTGATGTATCGGGCCTGGAGGCATACGTTCCTCGAGTTTGAGAGAGCTCCGTGGTTCTCACTGTACAATCCAGGACTAGCCTCGATTCTGTGGGTATTGGGCCAAGGCGGTTTCCGCGCCGGCCTGTGGAACTTGAAGCGGTGGGGCCGAAAGCTCGGATACGACCCGGAGAAGGCGGTGCAGGTCCATGCAGCTGAATGAGTCTACTCAAAGGATGCGGCTAGACGTGACGATCTTGGGGGTAAACCTCGGGCGAAAAAGTGCCAAGAGCGTGGTCTACACCGTGGAAGAGTGTCCTGGCTGTAGAGCAAGCGACAGGAGACCGTTTCAGGTCGGTGACTTCGTGCACAAGGAGGCTGGGGCGTGTCCTAAATGCCAAAGTGTGAGACACATCGCCATGATCTACAGCGAGACCGTGAAACAAAAGCCTCGAACGTTTCCCGGCTTCACAAGAGGTCGCCCGGGCGGAACGGAGGCGAGGTGATACGGCGGGCATGAGGCTGATTGCATACACCGGCAAAGGAGGTGTGGGCAAGTCTGTCATATCCTGTGCCACGGCCCTTCGGTCCGCGCAGCTGGGGTTCAAGACGCTGGTGATGTCCTCGGACCCGGCTCACACCCTGTCCGACGTCTTCGGTGTCGCCGTTGGCGGTGAAGAGAAGAGGGTGGCCGAAAACCTCTGGGCAGTTCACACGGACCCCGTAGACGAGGCGCTGAAGAATTATTCAATCTTGGTGGAGTATGTCGTCGAGCTCCTCAAGGTCAGGGATGTGGACGAGACCATAGCGTACGAGCTGGCAAACTTTCCGGGCTCCACGGGTGCCGCTGCTCTGCTGAGGGCCCATGACTACTACTCGAAGGGCAGTTTTGGCGTGCTGGTGATGGACATGGTCCCTTCAGGGGAGGCGCTGAAGCTCCTCTACATGCCCTACCTGATCGGCCGCTTCAGCAGGAGGCTGATGAAGCTCATTGCACCGGCCGCCAGTCTTGGCAGAATGCTGGGGCCCATCACAGGAATGCCTGTGCCGTCGAACAAGGCCATAGACAAACAGGTCGAGCTGCTTGAGAGGATGGAGGGCGTCAGGAGGCTTCTCATGGACTTCGACACCACTAGCGTCAGGCTCGTGATGAACCCGGACAAGTTCAGCATATCGAACGCCAAGAGGACCTACATGCAATCCGCAATTTACGGCGTGAACACGGACCTGGCCGTAATCAACAAGGTGATGCCTCCCGATGTTCGAGATCCCTATCTTGAGAAGTGGAAGCGGGCTCAGGAAGTCTGCACCCGCCAGGTTCAGGTGGACTTGAAGCCTCTCCCCTTCAGGACCCTTCCGCTCTACGACGAGGAGCTTCAGGGCTTGGAAGGACTGCGCAAGGCTTCAAGGGACCTCTTCGGAGACGAAGACCCGACACAGGTCTACCATCGGGGTCGCCCTCTGCAAGTGATTCCGCACAGGAACGGGCTCGAGCTGGTCCTCACGGTTCAGCTGCCGCGCAAGGAGGATGTGCAGGTGGAACGCATCGGTGACGAGCTCATCATGCATTTGCACACGGACGCCGGGAATACCGGGGTACTCATACCCCTTCCCGCCATCACCTACAAGCACAAGCTCAAGGGAGCGAAGCTTATTAATGGAAGGCTCCACATAGTGTTTGGTGAGTGAGTGATGGAGAAAGAATCTAGCAGAAAGGAGACACTGCCCTTCATACCAATCCCGGTACCTCTGCTCGTCCCGGTTTCACCAGGATTCTTCGACGAATGGCTGACGCGAACATGGCCTCAAGAATACAGAGGCTCCTTTGCACATCTTCAGAACGCCCAAATCGAAGTCCTGAAGGCGGTGGACGCGGCAGTCAGCAAGAGGATCGAGAGCCTGGAGAAGCATCAGAAGGAAGCAAAGCCGCAAAAAGAGAAAGTGCAAGTGAAATAGCTGGCTGCGGCTGCTTTTCAGAACTGAATTTGTCACAAACTGGCACGTTAGGGAATGCACTTCACACGAGCGAAGGAGATCGCCCAGCCCTACCAATTCAGGACGAAACCGAGGGCGATAAGCAGCCCTGTCACCGCGGGGAGAAGCACTCCCAACGATGTTACAGGGACATAGTCGAGCCTCTCCTTCTCTGCCCTTGCGACAATGCGGAAGGGGATTTGTGCCGAAAATGGGTTCAAACCAAGGCCTGCCCCGGGGGGGAGTTGGACTTTAGGTTCGAATCCCTTTCTGAAGGGAATTGAGACGACCATAATCACGCGATCTGTGTTCGAGTCAAGTGCGAGCGCGTGCTGCGAACAGGATCCCATCTTCGCAACCTTTCGCAACCTTTTAATACATCATATTGTGTAGTCGATATCGAATATACGATGTTGGTGGCCCGCCAGTGAACGGCGACAATCAAGAAAGAGAGAGACGACATCACAGACCCTGGGGAAACTCGGGCTTCCGCCATATGGAGCGCCTCGGCCGAATTCAGTTCGGCCAGCGCGGCTTCCTGCGGCCCCAGATAATCCAGCTCCTCGAGAGACAGCCGATGAACGGAGTGGACATCATGAATGAGCTGCAGGAGATGAGCCAAGGCTGGTACAGGCCGAGCCCCGGCTCGATCTACCCTCTATTCGAACAGCTGGAGAAGGAGGGACTGGTAGCGAAGAACAAGGACGGGAAGTTCGAGCTTACCGCTGCGTACCGCGAGCAGTCAGGCATCGGTGATGATGCAGGGAGCGCCCTTTCCGTCATGGAGAGCAACACCTCGTACCTTGAGGACCTCCAGAGAACCGACGGGGCAGGCCTCTCGAAGCACAGGGAAAGGATAGAGAAGCTGAGGAGGAGGCTGGAGGCCCTCAACGGCGCGCTGCAATCTGGGAGCGGTCCATGATGATGCAACACTCAGAAGTCCAGGACGGGAACTCGAGTGTCGAGCAGAGCACCCTTGCCATCGAAGCCCGAGGGCTCGTCAAGGTCTTCGGGGACAACCGCGCCGTTGACGGCGTGGACCTGTCAATACCGAGCGGCTGCATCTATGCCCTGCTCGGGCCGAACGGTGCGGGCAAGACGACCATCATCAACATGCTGAATACGCTTCTCAAGCCTGACGGCGGGAACGCCAAGGTGTTCGGCCACGACGTGGTGCACGAGGCCCAGGTCGTCCGTCAGCTTATCAGCGTGACGGGTCAGAGCGCCGCAGTCGATGAGAGGCTGTCCGCATCCGAGAACCTGAGGATCTTCGCGCTGCTGCTCGGCCTCAGCAGGTCCGAAGCGCGCAAGAGGGCCACCGAGCTGCTGGAGGAGTTCGGGCTGGCGGACGCCGCCAAGAGGACGCTCGACAAATACTCGGGCGGAATGCGGCGGAGGCTCGACCTCGCTTCAAGTCTCATTGTGCAAGCACCGCTCATCTTCTTGGACGAGCCAACGAGCGGCCTCGACCCGCGCACGAGGATACAGATGTGGGAAACTATCCGACGGCTCGTCTCCTCGGGGTCGACGATTCTCCTGACCACGCAGTACCTTGATGAGGCCGACCAGCTCGCGGACCGGATAGCCGTGATCGACCACGGGCGCGTGGTGGCCGCGGGAACGCCTCGTGAATTGAAGTCAGCGGTCGGAAAAGCGACGCTGCACCTGCAGCTCGCCGATGAGAAGGACACCGCCGAAGCGATTCGCATCACCCAAACGGTGCTCAATGTGAAAGCTTCTACGCCTGAGCCCATGCTCGTCACGGCGCCGATGGCAGACCCCGAACGGGTGACTGAACTGCTCGTCTCACTGCGCGAGGCGAGAATTCACCTCGCCACCGTAAGCGTGCAGGAACCGACCCTGGACGAAGTCTTCCTGGCGCTGACCGGCGATGGCAAGCAGGCTGAGAAAGGAACAACCATGCCATGACCGCGCAGATCGTCCCCGGCGCCCAGCGCAGGCTCAAGAACCGCGTGACCCTGCGGATGACCATCAGCAACTCGCTGACGATGGCCTACCGCAACCTGCTCCTGATTCGCCGGACGCCGCAACAGCTCTTCGACGTGACGATTCAGCCCATTCTCTTCACGCTGATGTTCGTATATCTCTTCGGCGGTGCGATCTCCGGCAGCGTGAGCGGCTACCTGCCGATAATCATCCCCGGCATCCTGGCCCAGACGGCCCTGACGGCGTCCATGGCGACCGGCGTTCAGCTCCGCGAGGACATGGACAAGGGCGTGTTCTATCGTTTCAGGGCGATGCCCATTACACGGATCGCCCCACTCACAGGACCCCTGCTTGCTGACATCGTCCGCTACGCGATTGCCACCAGTCTGACGTTTGTCATGGGCTATCTCCTAGGATTCCGCTGGGCCAGCCTCGACGGAGCTCTGGTGGGAGGCGTCCTCGTCGTCTTCTGCTCGTGGTGCATCAGCTGGATCTTCGCGCTGCTTGGCGCCATCCTCAAGACGGCGCAGACGGTCCAGGGGATCTCCGCGGCAATCCTCTTCCCTCTGTCATTCCTCTCAGGCGCCTTCGTGCCGACTAACACCCTACCCTTGTGGCTGCAGGACTTTGTCAACGTAAACCCGCTGACCTACATCGTGAGCGCTACCCGGCAACTCTTCAACCAGGGCACCATCGGCAACGACTTTTGGCTGTCACTCATAGTGTCGATGGCGGTCGTTGTCATATTCGCCCCGCTGACCCTGCGGGCCTACATGCGAAAAGCGTAGCAGACTAAGGGTTCGACTCTCGAGTCGGACAGGGTCATGAACCTGTTCGGAGCCACACCCTCCGAAGTCTTGACTGGCACGCCCAGGGAAAGGGCACCGCACTTTAGGTTCAACTCCCCCGCTTTCTGGGGTTCAAATCCCCGATTTGGGATTCGTCTCATGGAACGGCTTGCCCCGGGGGGGGGCTTTCGACTAGATGGTGCAATGCCCCTCATGTTATGCCACGGGTTCGGGCCCGGCGGGACTCGCCCCCAAACGGGTCCGGAAAGTGGATTCCTGGCCTTGTCAAGCCATGACAGCAACGCCCATCTACGCGCTCAAACCCATTGCGGGAACTGTGAATAACCTGCACCTAGCCAGGAATCTGGGATACTCACTGATTCTCTCGGTAGTTATTACCGCGGTGCTGTTCTTCCTAACATTCTGTTTGTCAGGCTTCCCGACCATCTCTCCAGTAGATTCACATGGATGCAGTCTATCCCACGCCTATGGTTTCCCGATTCGGTTTATTTTCTACAATACGCCCTACTCTGCACAGATTCGGTCATGTGGTCCCAATTTCTGGTCCTTTGACCGGACTGGTCTGGCTGCTGACCTCGCGACTTGGCTGGCGGTCGCATTCCTGTATCTCAACTTGAGGTCGTATAGAGTCACTGTCATCCCGCCGCAGTCGTCTTCCGCGAGGTAGCGACGAGAATCAACGGGCCCGGTGGGGTTCGCGCTAAAGCCACTTGGGCGCACGCGCCTTTCGACTGCCATCTTCAGGCGAGCGCCGCTGTGTCACTATCAAGAACTACTAGCCTGTAGACGTCTATGGGAACTGAAACGTTCTTCAAGTCGTGGACCTCCAACTTTGAGAATCGGAAAGGCAACTTGTTCCTGACCTGGTCGTACACCTGCTGCGATATGCACGTTCCACCACCCTGGGCGAGCGGTTCTATCCGTGAGGCGATATTGACCGCATCTCCGTAGATGTCTCCACCTTGGTGGACAACGTCGCCCACATGTATCCCGATTCTTACCTGCAGTCTCTGTGTTTCACTCTTGTTGTACTGTCGGAGCGCGCCTTCTATGTCGGCCGCACATTCCGTCGCTGCAAGTGCACTAGCGAACTCGACCAGGAACGCATCTCCCATGGTCTTCACTTCGCTGCCGCCGTGCTTGGCGACGATGGGGCGGATCAGTTCCCTGTGCTTCCTTAGAAGATCAAGTGCCTGGGCCTCGTTGGTCTGGGCCATCGCGGTATAGCCAACCATGTCTGTGAACATGATTGCGGCAAGCCTCCTCGCTTCCTCCAAGTGTGCAACTTCGACGGCCACCTCACCATTGCTCAACAATTCGATCCTGCGCCAACGTGAGTCGAACCTGACTCCCCTCAGAGTTCGCAGCCGGACGTAGTTCTCCAGTCTCCCACCTTCCTCTTTGGTCGTCATGTCTATGACGGCGTCGGCCATCGCCTCAGTCTTCCGGTAGAATGACTCCGACGCAATGCCTGTCACCAACGAGTGCAATATCAAGAGCTCCCTTGCCTTCGCCATAGGCACGAAGGTCGTCCTCCAGCCGTTCACGATGGACTCTTCGTCGCTGAACTGTAGCAGGACGCT
>Ga0326727_10019393_pt1 | contig 13681 bp, 10 predicted proteins | sample MB2enrmetagenome_FD_207643 | JGI IMG/M metagenome (GOLD analysis project Ga0326727, IMG submission 207643) | Lab enriched peat soil microbial communities from McLean, Ithaca, NY, United States - MB29MY | ecosystem: Environmental > Terrestrial > Soil > Wetlands > Peat | place: USA: New York... | reverse complement strand
TTGCAGGAGGCTTCCCGCGCCTCGAAAAAACTGACGCTGGTCCTGTGGGCCGACAAGGCGGCGGAAAACGAAGTGGTGATGCGTTTGTACCGGCTGGCCCGGGACGTTGGCATCACGGATTTCCTGCTGGCGGAACGGCCCAGTGTTTTTGCCGCGCCTGCCGGGCGCCCGCGGCCATGAATGGTCCGCCGATGGAACCTTCCGGGTGGACGCGGGGGCGTTTTTGGCGCGTGGTCGGCGTCTTGTGCATTGTGCAGGCGGGGCTGATACTGCTGTTTGCAGAGCGCGGGCTCAGACCCTCCCGCATGGCTCCCGCGCCCGGCCATTTCCGTCTGCTGGGGAGGCCGCTGACCGCGGATCAATTGACCAAAACATTCTTTGCCACCGACCCGACTGTGTTTCCGCTGCCGAGTCTGCACGGTTTTTCGGAGCGCGCCTGGATGCGTCTGCCAGCGCGACAATTCGAAGCGCCCAGCGAAATGGAAGCGCCCGCATGGCTGACGCTGGATGCGGCCCGGCTCGGAACCGATTTTCCGCCGTTGAAGCGGGACAAATCCGCCCTCCCATTCAGTTTGACGGACCAACGCGGCCCGGAACTGGACCCCTGGCCGGTTTTTCTGGCCCCCGAACTGGTCAGAACCCGGTCCCTCTTTGAGATCCAAGGCGAACTGGCCGGGCGCCAGCTCAACGCGCCCGCCGAACTGCCAGCCGAGACCAACGCTCAGTTGTTGGCTAAATCCGTCGTGCAGATTGCCGTCGATTCGGCGGGACAGGTCATTGCCGCCCGGTTGCTGGCACGGTCTGGATCGGTGGAGGCGGACAGCAACGCCTTGGACAAGGCGCGCCGGCTGCGTTTCCGGCCCGTGCCCTCGCCGACGCCGGTTTGGGGCAAGGCCGTCTTTGAATGGCAAACCGTCGAACCGGCCCATGCCGGCCCGGCCGGCGCGCCGTGAAACCCATGGCGAAGGATTTTTAGCATGTCGTGGCAGAGCCTTATTTTCGCTTATGTAGTTTCTTTGCTTGCCGGGCTTTCCGTCCTGGCCGTATATTCTGAAATACGCAGCCGGCGCTTTGGCCCGGCGCGGAAACAGGACCGCATTTTCCGGTGCGAACGTTGCGGTTCGATCTATACGGACGACGCGGATGAGGACCGTTCGCGTTGCTCGCAGTGCGGAACGCTCAATGAGCCGTTCCAGTTTTGAATCATTGGAATTTGACTTATGGGAATGTGGATCGGACGAAATCGAAAAGCGCGCGTCACCTACGGTTTTGACGAGATCGCCCTTGTGCCCGGCGATGTGACGATCAATCCCAACGAGGTGGACACCTCGTTCACCATCCCGCGCAAAGACGGCAGCGCCATCGCACTGAAAATCCCCATCATCGCCAGCGCCATGGACGGCGTGACCGATGTCCGGTTCTGCATCGCCATGGGCAGGCTGGGCGGGTTGGGCGTCATCAATCTGGAAGGCGTGCAAACGCGCTACGAAAATCCGTCGGAAGTGCTGGATCAGATTGTCAAAGCCGGCAAGGAAGAGGTCACGGCTTTGATCCAGAAATTTTACACCGAACCCATCAAGGAGGAGTTGATTGCCCGGCGGGTGGAGGAATTGAAAAAAGCCGGCGTGCTCGCCGCGGTCAGCTCCATTCCGCAGAAAGCGGAGCGCTTCGGCTGCATCGCCCAGGAAGCCGGCGCCGACCTTTTCGTCGTCCAATCCACCGTCTCGACGGTCAAACATCTTTCGACCGAGTATAAATCCCTGGAGCTGGCCGATTTTTGCCGGAAGATGCACATCCCGGTCATCATCGGCAACGCGGTCACTTATAAAGTCACATTGGAATTGATGGGCTGCGGCGTGGCGGGAGTCTTGATCGGCGTCGGACCCGGCGCGGCCTGCACCAGCCGGGGAGTCCTCGGCTTGGGCGTCCCGCAAGTCACGGCCACGGTGGATTGCGCCGCGGCCCGCGATTATCATCACAAAATGACCGGCCGGTATGTGCCCATCATCACTGACGGCGGTATGAGCAAAGGGGGCGACGTCTGCAAAGCCCTGGCCTGCGGTTCGGACGCGGTCATGGTCGGCAGCGCCTTTGCGCGTGCCCAGGAAGCGCCGGGGAAGGGGAACCATTGGGGCATGGCCACCCCGCACGCCAACCTGCCGCGCGGCACCCGCATCAAGGTCGGCGTCACCGGCTCTCTCAAACAAATCCTCTATGGTCCCGCCACGGTTGATGACGGCTCGCAAAACCTGGTGGGGGCGATCACGACCTGCATGGGCAACGTTGGCGCGGCGAGCATCCGGCAATTTCAAGAGACGGAAATCATCATTGCCCCCAGCATCAAGACCGAAGGCAAATTGTTCCAGACCGTGCAAAACGTCGGCATGGGAACCAGCTAAGCCGCCTGAAAGGCTGAAGGCTGAAGGCTGAAGGCTAAAGTGCAAAGTGTCGGCATGGGAACCAGTCAACGCGCCCCAATGGCCAGCTATGCCGCTTGTCGCAGCCGGGAACCGCCACTTATTCCGTAAGATGCTCATCATAAGTTGGTTGTGCATGATTCACGAGATGTTAACTTAATTTAACATGAGGTCATATCGCTTTGATTCACTTTGACTGACTTTGACCAGCAATAGTCACTCCAGCGCCAATTTGGCGCGGTTTTTCCAACCCAAACATTCGGCCGTATAGCGTCATTGTGTCGCTTCGCAACCCCCCGTCCCTTTGCCCAACTGAGGGAAGGAAGGCAGAAAAATAAGTTGGGCAGAAAAATAGGATCTCTGTGATTTTTCTGCCCCTCCATATTTCTGCCTGAGACGGCGGAACTGCTTGATTCTTCATCCATACTTCTGCCTTCTCTTGCTCCTCCGCAATTCATCGTGACATGTATATAGCTAACATATCAAATAGTCAAATGATTTTTGAAAGATTTTTAAGAAAACGGCGATTTTCGTGAAAAAGCGTTTAAAGGCTTGGGCGGCAAAGATTTGGCGCGTTTTACGTGCCGCAGGAGTTGATGAAAAATAATTTTTGAAAAACCCAGCTTCATAACCCGTTGATTATCAGGCACCCTTGAGCGAGGCTTCAAAAAACAAAGACCCAAAATTCCCGGTCTGAGTTTCGACTTCCCTCATTTTCAGAAAAATTAGTTCCGAAATTCGGCTGGCTGCCATTGCTGAAGCCCTTGAAAGCACTGATTCTTTAAATCAGTCAGAGCTGGCCCCAATGGATCACGGTCAAGGAGCGGTCAGGCGATAGAACGATTTCAAGGCGCTTATAGGAAGAATCACTTCGTCAATGTTACTAACCACGGTGGGCGTATTGGTCAATGTCATCCAGTTCGTTGGGCTGAGGGAGCTGGTTTGCTGAAGCGAATAAGTAATGAGATCGGAATCCTGCCAGCTCAGAAGAACGGTGTCGGGGGTGTTCAACTGGATGTTCAGTTGGGCTTCGCCAGCATTGTCATCCGGAAAAATGCCGTCATATTCGTCCGTTTCCATCGTATCAACATCGGCCAGCGTCATGGACGGCACAGCATCCCCTGGATCCATCCACACCGCTTCGTCAAGATCGCCGGTCTCCATGTCTATCAGGACGAATCCGGTCACGTCGCTCGCGCCGCCCGCCCCTTCGTATGGCACCAGCCAATCCCCTTCATTCGGACCATCGGTGGGATATTGCACCAACGTGGCGTCAGACACGTTCCATGTGCCATTGCTGAAACCTGCCTGGCTGCTGATGTAGGTGTCGGCTGCTATGTCATTGGCTCCAATGACCTGAGCTTCTGCAGCCGTGAGGGGCGCATCCGCCAGGATCGGGGACGGGGCCGGAATGCTGGTGTACAAACCACCGTCTCCATTATCCAACGCTTCCGGGCCTATGGGTTCCACCTCAAACTTGTATCCCAGACCAGCGCCATACAACGGAAGAGGCGGGCCGCCCGCCAGGTTGAATAAACCATCCCAATCCTGCGGGCCTGCGACGCGTTTGGCGTTCACTTTGTAACCGCAAAATTTGTTTTCCGCCAGGCCCGGCGGCAGGGCCTTCCCATTCGGGCCATTCGGATTGACTTTCTGATAGCCCGTCCAAGGATCCTGGACGTAAAAACCAAGAATTGTGAACTTCCCATTGAGCACCGGCTTGACGTCTGTCTTCACTCCGACCACGCAAATCCAATGGGCGCCATGCTGGACAGTGGCAGCCGCTGGAATTCCCAAGATCGGGTTCGCCAAGGCAGCGGCCATGGTGCGATTGGCATAATCTATATTGCCGACGTTATACGACGCGTAATTATGGACGGTGGAATCCATCAGATTAAGGCCGGCAGCAACATCATCCAAGCTCGTCCCCAGGCCCAAGGGATAGTATGGATTCAGGTAGGTCAGCCCATTCCAGGTGTTTATCCCGTGAACGAGACCATAAATGAAACTTTGCACGCCGGAAGTGGGCACGCTGACACCACCAATAATCGTAAATCCCGGCGGGGTCCAAGTGAATCTTCCCGGGAAGACTGGCTTCGGCGCGCCATCCACGACTGCGGCCCCAGGCACAGCCCCGGCCACGCCTGCACCGAGCATTTCGTTAATAACCAGGTTGCCGCTCCGGATTGCGGTACAATCAAGCTCCATTTCCATGGTGGCCGCGCCGCAGAAAAAGGCCGTGACCTGGGGATGGTATACCACATGACCGTCAGGAGCACCCCCGCTGGCCCAGGTGCTGATGGTTCCGTCAGGGTTCACGTTGAATACAGGTTGAGCGTGTAGGGCGGATATCTGTAACCCGCCTATGAGGAGCGTTGCATAAAACCGGCAAGCTTGCGTTATGCTGACCGCATCATGGGTGGACGCCACCAATGAGCAAGGAATCCATTTTTTCGAACACATAATTTAGAGCGCGTTTATTATTTCTAATCCAAACTATGGAATTTCATAATAGACGGTTTGTGTCCATTGTCAAGGGAAAATTTCAAAATGTTTCAAAAACGGGAAGAGGCAAGTGATTCAATGGGTTTTAAGACAATTTTAAGGGGGACATGCGTCCCCGCAAAATCTTCAACCCTTAAATTTCACCAACCGCAGGCCGCTTAAAGCAATTTATTCCCAACCGGGTGACCGAAACGAAGCTGCGAGGGGCGGGTTAAATCCTTAAAGGTGCGGTTGGCAAAGGACAATTCGTGAACAAAATGTATTCATATAAACCCGCCTTTTGCCTTGTTCACACCGCGCTGGAAAGGAACGCAAATATGAAAAACAAAATCCCCCACAAAAGCGGGTTCACCCTGGTCGAAATCATGATCGTGGTGGCCATCATCGGGCTCCTGGCGGCGATGGCCATTCCAAATCTCGTGCATTCGCGTCGGGTGGCCCAGATGAATGTCTGCATCAGCAACCTGCGCTACATTGACGGCGCCAAGCAGCAATGGGCGCTGGAACAAGGCAAACAGGATGCAGACACGCCAACGGGCAGCGATCTTCAGCCCTACTTGGGGCGCAGCGCTGGCGGGAGTTTGCCGTCGTGTCCGGCGGACGCCGCGCAGACGTTTGCCACGAGCTACGCTCCCCAAAGCGTGGGGGCCAAGCCGGTGTGCCTTATCGTCCCCACAGCGCACGTCCTGCCGTAACCAGTACGGCTGGCCGATGAAGACAAACAGCCCGTTAAGAAGCCCCGTGGCTTTTTAACGGGTTGTTGAGCAATCTTGCCCGCTTCTTCTTGAGGTTGTGGGTGATAAGGCCGGGTGAAAGTCAAAACCGGCATTTTCTTTGTAAGAAAGGACGGGGTTTGGTCACTATTGAACTGAATATGAAAGACATAATCCGATTTGGAATCCTGCTGGTTTCAGCTTTGACGTGTTGTGTCATCACCTTATACGCTGCCCCGCCAGCATCGAATGATATGACCCAAGCCGTCGAAGTCATCCGCAAAAAGCATGACCTGCCCGCGCTGGCGGTGGTGGTGGTGAAAGACGGTCGGATTTGCGATCGCGTCGCGGTGGGCGTCCGCAAGTGGGGTGACCCCACGCCGGTGACGACCAACGATGTGTTTCACATCGGTTCCGACACCAAGGCCATGACAGCCACGCTCGCCGCCATGCTGATTGAAGAAGGCAAATTACGTTGGGACACCACGATTGCAGACGTGTTCCCCGAGTTGAAGGGCAAGATGGACAAGCAATATGAAACTGTGACCGTCGAGCAATTACTCACGCATCGCGGCGGCGTTCCCGGCGCGCCTCCAGCGGCCGCATGGAAACGGGCTTGGGAACAAGAAGGCAGGCCCACCGGGCAGCGCCGTGAATTCATCGAAGCTGTCCTGAGCCAGCCGCCGGAAGCCCCGCCCGGAACGAAGATGATTTATTCGAACCAGGGCTACGCCATCATCGGCGCGATGCTGGAAAAGATCGCCGGAAAACCGTGGGAAACCTTGATCACCGAACGGCTTTTCAAACCGCTGCACATGGACTCCGCCGGATTCGGGCCGCCGGGCACAATTGGCCAGGTTGACCAGCCTTGGGGGCACACCCGCAAATTGGGTGTCACCACGCCATTGCAAGCGGACAATCCACCGGCCATTGCACCCGCTGGCCGCGTCCATTGTTCGCTCGACGACCTTGCCCGCTTTACAATTTTCCACATGGGGCGCAACCAGCAACGCGGCCTCTTGAAACCCGAAACACTCGCAAAACTCCATAGGCCGCCTGCCGGTGGTGACTATGCCTGTGGTTGGGTCGTTGCGGAACGCGGCTGGGCGGGCGGAAACGCGTTGATGCACGCCGGCTCGAATACGATGTGGTATGTCGTGATGTGGCTTGCGCCGGAAAAGGATTTCTCCGTCGTTGTGGGGACGAACATCGCCGGCCCCGACGCGGAGAAAGGCTGCGATGAAGCTGCCTCCATGATGATTCACAATTGGCTGGCAAACTGATCCTTTATACAATTCCATTCTGAGACTTGATACATCCATGAATGTGCCGCAAATCCGTTTTTGTGCCGGCGGGCCGGCCGCTTCGCGCCTCGCGCTGGGAATGTGGCGGCTGGCCGACGCCCGGTTGACGCCTGAAAACATCCGCGCCCTGGTCCAGCAGGCGGTCGAGGCCGGGATCACCACCATCGATCACGCGGACATCTATGGGGGGCACACCTGCCAGCGGCTTTTTGGCGACGCGGTCGCGGGGGACGCCGCGTTGCGCGACAAGTTGCAGATCGTCACCAAATGCGGCATCAAACTAATCCCGCCCGGGTCCGCGCAACGAGTCAAGTACTACGACACCAGCCGCGCCCACATCCTGGCCTCGGTGGACCAATCGCTGAAAGCGTTGCGCACCGACCGGGTCGAGGCGCTGTTGATTCACCGTTCCGATCCGTTGCTGGACCCGGACGAGGTGGCGGAGGCGTTTGTGGCGCTCAAAAAGGCGGGCAAGGTGTTGCACTTTGGCGTTTCCAATTTCACGCCCTCGCAATTTGATCTTCTGGCCTCGCGCCTGCCGTTCGGGCTGGTGACGAATCAGTTGGAATTTTCTGTTTTACACACCGAGCCGCTCTACGACGGCACGTTTGACCAGTGCCTGCGCCTGCGCGTTTCGCCGATGGCGTGGTCGCCGCTGGCCGGTGGCCGGCTGCTGAAGGCAAAGGATGAACGCGCGCACCGGGTGCGGCGGGCGCTGGGGGAGGTCGGAAAGGATTTGGGCGGCGCGACGGTTGAACAAGTCGCCCTGGCCTGGATACTGGCGCATCCGGCGCGAATCATACCGGTGCTGGGAACGACCCATCGCGAACGGGTGCGGAGCAGCGCCGCCGCCGCCGGCCTGATGCTGTCGCGCGACCAATGGTTCTTCATTCTCGAGGCCTCGGCGGGAGAGCCTGTGCCTTGAACCCCTCCTGTAATTGATTGGCCTTGTGCCCGGTTTCACGTTAGATTCGCGTGGTGGACCATTTGACGCGAACTCAGGCCGATTCGCCGCCGGCTTCCGGCGAGGGCGGAATGCCGCGCCAGCCTGAATTTGCCATAACCCATTGGTCGGTGGTGCTGGCGGCGGGACGCAGCGACACCCCGCGCGCGCGCGCCGCTTTGGAGGAGCTTTGCCGGGTCTATTGGTATCCGCTTTACGCCTATGTGCGGCGGCGCGGACATTCCGCGGAAGATGCCCAGGATTTGACCCAGGAATTCTTCGCGCGCCTGCTGCAACACAAATGGGTGGCCCGGGCCGACCGGCAAAGGGGGCGGTTTCGATCTTTCCTGTTGTCAGCCATGAGCCATTTTCTCTCCGATGAATGGGACAAGGCGCGGGCGCAAAAACGCGGCGGCGGCGCGAGGCCTGTGCCGCTGCAATTCGACACCGCCGAAACACGCTACGGCCATGAACCCGCCGACAACGTCACGCCGGAACAAACCTACGAACGGCGCTGGGCGCTGGCCTTGCTCGAAGAAGTCCTGCGCAAGCTTCGCCTGGCCTACGAAGAGGAAGGCCGGATGGAACTTTTTACCGCGCTGCATCCGTGCCTTGTGGGCGAGCGCACGGCCCTGCCTTATGCGAAGCTGGCCGCAAAGCTCGGCGTCAGCGAAGGCACGGTGAAGTCGGCCGTGCATCGGCTGCGCCAGCGCTATCGCCAGTTGTTGCGCGACGAAATCGCCCAAACCGTGGCTGAACCGGGCGAAGTGGATGAAGAATTGCGGCACCTGTTTGTTGTCTTGGGAAACAAATAACGATTTTTTGCGCAACCTTTCACTCCAGTTTCCCAAGTAAAGGATGGAAGAACTTACGAATATGGAAACGATTAAACTCTGTCCCAACTGCCAAAAGCCCTTGCCGCCGGACATGCCGCTGGGGCTGTGTCCGGAGTGTCTCATCAAATCCGGCTTTCCCACCGGAACCGAACCCGGCGCGGCCGGCGAAGCTGCTGGCGGGCGATTCGTGCCGCCGCCGGTCGGGGAAATCGCCCAACTTTTTCCGCAACTTGAGATTCTCGGCTTCGTCGGCATGGGCGGTATGGGAGCGGTCTATAAGGCTCGACAACCGGTGCTGGAGCGTTTGGTTGCGTTGAAAGTACTGCCGCCCGCGGTGGCCAGCGACCCCGGTTTCGCCGAACGCTTCAACCGCGAGGCGCGGGCATTGGCGCGATTGAATCATCCGAACATCGTGACGGTGTATGACTTCGGCAAGGCGGGCGCGTTGCATTACCTGCTGATGGAATTTGTGGACGGATCCAATCTGCGCGAAGTGGAACAAGCGGGAAGGTTGTCGCCGGAACAGGCGGTGGCCATCGTGCCACAAATCTGCGAAGCGCTTCAATTTGCGCACAATGAAGGCGTCGTTCATCGCGACATCAAACCGGAGAACATCCTGCTGGACAAAAAAGGCCGGGTGAAAATCGCCGACTTCGGCATCGCAAAAATTGTGGGAGTGCCAGCGGGCCAGATGGCGCTGACTGGCGCGAAGGATGTGATGGGCACGCCCCATTACATGGCGCCGGAGCAGGTGGAGAAACCGCAGACGGTGGATCATCGCGCGGACATTTATTCGCTGGGCGTCGTCTTCTATGAAATGCTCACCGGCGAACTGCCGCTGGGCAAATTCGCGCCGCCGTCCAAGAAAGTGCAGATGGATGTGCGGCTGGACGAAGTCGTGTTGCACACTCTGGAGAAGGAACCGGAACGGCGTTATCAGCACGCCAGCCAGGTGAAGACGGATGTCGAGGCCATCAGCAGCGTGCCGGCCGGGCCGATGCCGGGCGCGTCGCCGCCGCCAATTATGCCGGCGGCAGCAACGACCACGGCAACAAGCGACAAAATAATCCTTCCGGCATTTCTATTGGCTTTCTTTTTCGGAGTGTTCGGCGCGCACCGCTTCTACGTCGGGAAAACCGGGACGGCGATTTTGCAGTTATGCACTTTGGGCGGGCTTGGCATCTGGGCCGTGATTGACTGGATTTTGATTCTGTGCAAAGCATTTACGGATGGACAGGGGCGAAGAATTACGAATTGGATTCACCCGAACCCCGGCGAGTCGAAACCGGATGTCAAACCACTTGGCGGCGGGCCGCCCAACCCGCCGATGACGCATGGCAAAACGTCCGGCGACAGGAGCGGCATGATTGTGGCGCCCGCCGCGGGTCTTATGGTCGCCGGGATATGGAAGCTGCTTTCAGCACTGACGGCCTTTGGATGGCTCGAAGGCATTTTTGGAAATCTTGGAATCCATCTGCCTTTTCATTTGAGTGGCCTGATTGGTTATAGCGTTGTGATGTTCAAGATAGTTCCTGCTTTATTGATCCTCTTCGGCGCCGTCCAAATGATGCAAATCCGAAGCTATGCGTGGGCCATTGCCGCGGCGATTGTGGCCATCATCTCCTGCAGTCTGATTGGGTTTCCCATCGGAATATGGGCCTTGGTCGTTTTGCTGCGCGCCGACGTGCGGGAAACCTTTGCGAACCGTTCAAAGCCTCCATTGTCAGCAACGCTCCAGTGGCCGTGGGTCCTGGCGGCGGTTGGCGCGGCCATCGTGTTCCTCTTAACATTGAGTCTCTTCCTTCGCCAGGCGTCCGAGAGTTGGGATGAAACTGATGAACCGAATCTATCGGGTCTATCGAATCTGTCGAGGCTGTCGAGTCTGTCGAATCTGTCGAAGCTGTCGAGGCTGTCCGGCCCATTCATGGGTTGGGATGAGACTGATGAACCGGCGCCACCCATGCGCCATACATCCAACAGCGCGCTCTTGCCAAACATGCCCGGGCCCAATCTTGGACTGGCCACAGGTTCCCCAGTGAGCGCGAACGCCATCCATCAGGTTATTAACGTTGACGCGGAAGCCAGTTTTTCCAGGTCTTTGTCCGTTGAACCAAGCGGAAATCTGACGATGGACGTGGATCGAGGCGACGTTCGTGTGACCGGTTCTGATCAAAACACCGTTGAAGTTGAAGTGGACCGCAAAGTGACACACGCCAGCGATTCCGAAGCGGCCAGAATGTTGAAAGAAGAGCATTTGGTTGTGAAACAAACCGGGAATGATATTTCCATCACCACCCACGAGCCTCCAAGTTTTCACAATCATTCACTTTGGGGCTGGTTGAGCGAACCCAATCTGAATGTGCATTATGAAATCACTGTGCCGCGAAAATTTGACGTGCGGCTGAAAACGTCCGGCGGGGGCGTCAAGGTTGCCAGTCTGCAGGGCAACGCGGAGGTCAAGACCGAGGGTGGCGGCCTGGATTTTAACGACATTGAAGGAAGAGTAAACGGCCAAACCGAGGGCGGCGGCATTCGCGCTGTGTCCTGCAAAAACGAATTGCTGATCCAAACTCAAGGCGGCGGCATCACGATTGAACGATTCACAGGCTCACGCGTTCGAGCGACTACCCAAGGCGGATCAGTTTCCGCCGACTTTGCCGCGGCGCCGAAGGCCGATTGCGAACTCCGCACCGAAGGCGGCAGCGTCACCGCCCGGCTTCCACGTGACGCCGCAGTCACGCTGGACGCCCACACTGAAGGAGGCTCGGTCAGGACGGATTTGCCGGTGCAAGTCCAAGGCCAGTTCCATAACAGCACGTTAAAGGGAACGATCAATGGCGGCGGGCCGTTGCTGACACTGGAAACCGAGGGCGGCAATATTGAGGTGTTAAAACAGTAGCCGTCAACTTTCAACTTCCCATTTTTGGCCTTTGATGTTTGCATTTATTTCAGGATGCAAATGGAACGATTGACCATTAAGGCGCAGGAAGCGTTGAAAGAGGCGCAGGAGGTGGCGCGGCGCAACTCCAATCAGGCGCTGGACCCGGAACATCTGCTGGCGGCGTTGCTGGCGCAGGGCGAAAGCTTGGTTCCATCGGTCTTGCAAAAGCTGGGGGTTCCAGCGTCCGCATTGGCCGCCGCGGTCCAGCAGGAAATCGACCGCAAGGCCAAGGTGCATGGAGAGGCCTCCTCCGAACTTTATGCCAGCCCGGCGTTGAAGAGGGTTTTCGACGCGGCGGAGTCCGAGGCCGGCAAGCTGCGCGATGAATATATCAGCGCGGAACATTTGTTTCTGGGCCTCCTGGACCAGGGCGGGGCGGCCTTGAAGAAGATTTTTCAAAGCAACGGCCTGAACCGCGACGCGGTCTTGAAGGCGCTGGCCGGCTTGCGCGGCAACCAGCGGGTGACGGATCCGAACCCGGAAGACAAATTCCAGGCGCTGGACAAATATGGGCGCGATCTGACGGCGCTGGCCCGCGCCGGGAAAATCGATCCGGTCATCGGGCGCAACGAGGAAATCCGCCGGGTGATGCAGGTGTTGACCCGCCGCACCAAAAACAACCCGGTGCTCATTGGCGAACCGGGCACGGGCAAGACGGCCATTGTGGAAGGATTGGCCCGGCGCATTGTCAGCGGAGACGTGCCGGAGTCGCTCAAGAACAAGCGTTTGGTGGCGATGGACCTGGGGGCCATGATCGCCGGGGCCAAGTATCGCGGCGAATTTGAGGACCGGCTCAAGGCCTTCCTCAAAGAGGTGACGGCCAGCGAAGGGCGCGTTCTATTGTTTATTGACGAATTGCACACCATCGTCGGCGCGGGCGCGGCGGAGGGGGCCACTGACGCTTCCAACATGCTCAAACCCCCGCTGGCCCGCGGCGAGTTGCGCTGCATCGGCGCGACCACGCTGGATGAGTATCGCAAGCATATCGAAAAAGACCCGGCCTTGGAACGACGCTTCCAGCCGGTCCGCATTGACGAACCGAGCGTCGAGGAAACCATCGCCATCCTGCGCGGCCTCAAGGAACGTTACGAAGTCCACCACGGCATCCGCATTCAGGACGCCGCCCTGGTGGCCGCCGCCACCCTCTCGCATCGCTACATCACCGACCGCTTTTTGCCCGACAAGGCGGTGGATTTGATGGACGAGGCGGCGTCGCGCCTGCGCATGGAACTGGATTCGATGCCGGCGGAGATCGATCAATTGGAACGCCAGATCATGCAACTGGAAATCGAGCAGACCGCCTTGCGCAAGGAAAAAGACGAGGCCTCCCGCGCGCGCTTGAAAAAAATTGAGCGGGACCTGGCCAACCTCAAGGAGCAGGCCGCCCAACTCAAGGCCCAGTGGCAGAATGAAAAAGCCGCCATCAATGCCGTCTCCATTTTAAGCAGCCAGCTTGAAGAAGCCCGCCGCGAACAGGAGGCGGCGCAACGGGCCGGCGACCTGAATCTGGCCGCGCAAATCCAATACGGCCGCGTGCCGGAATTGCAGCGAAAACTGGCCGCCATGCAGAAGGAAATGGCCCAACGCCAGGGCAAACGCCTCTTGAACGAGGAAGTCACCGAGGAAGACATCGCCCGGGTCGTGGCGGCCTGGACGGGCATTCCCGTCAGCCGCATGCTCGAAGGCGAACGCGAAAAACTCATCAAGATGGAAGAGCGCCTGCAGCAGCGCGTGGTGGGCCAGAAGGAAGCCATCACCGCCGTGGCCAGCGCCGTGCGCCGCGCCCGCAGCGGCTTGCAGGACCCCAATCATCCCATCGGCTCCTTCATTTTCCTGGGGCCGACCGGCGTGGGCAAAACGGAACTGGCCCGCGCCCTGGCAGAATTTCTATTTGACGATGAAAACGCCATGGTCCGCATTGACATGAGCGAGTACATGGAGCGGCACAGCGTGGCCCGCCTCATCGGCGCCCCGCCCGGGTATGTCGGTTACGAGGAAGGCGGCCAGTTGAGCGAAGCGGTG
>Ga0326727_10019392_pt1 | contig 13681 bp, 9 predicted proteins | sample MB2enrmetagenome_FD_207643 | JGI IMG/M metagenome (GOLD analysis project Ga0326727, IMG submission 207643) | Lab enriched peat soil microbial communities from McLean, Ithaca, NY, United States - MB29MY | ecosystem: Environmental > Terrestrial > Soil > Wetlands > Peat | place: USA: New York... | reverse complement strand
AAACAGGCACTGGGTAAAGCGGGCGCGGCGACTCTGAGCACGGACCTGGAAACGGCGCTGAAAGCCTATATCGCCGCTTCTCAGGATGCAGACCGGCCGGCTGCGCACCGGATCCAGCCGAAACAGCCGTCAGGGAGGATTTCGACAATGCGGTATTGATGAGCCGCAACCCCGATGATGCTGCAAAGGCGGCCACCAGCTTGGCTGCTTTGCAATCCACCCGCCAGCAGGCGTTCCTGGCGGCGGAAGCGGATTTTGACATCAACGTGCTGTCGATTCTGCAACCAGACCAGATCGCAGCGCTGCAGAGCAGCTTAGCAAATCAGCAAGTCACGCGCATCCTGGCTTCCCTGATTGTGCCGGGCGGGCCGGCCGGGTCCGGGCCGCGGAATGATGGGTGGCGCCGCCACGGGTGGAGCTCCCAGCCATGCCAGACCTCCGGCCAATCTCAGATGACATCGTCGGGAGCAGGAACGTCACGGACAGTCACCCCACACTGCCGTCGGCGATCGCTATGGGCACAGGTTGTATCCGTAAGGTGGGATGTCGACGCAGTCGGCGTATTGTCGGCATGGAGGAAGATGGCAAGCAGCCCGACCTCTGACCCAGCATGAGCCAGCGGAATGAGATCGAAGATGGGCGTAGCGCCTCTTATCAGTTCCTGGGCCAGGTGCTCTGCGTCCTCGTCGGGACCAGGCGAAGGCATGGTGCAGGAGACAAGGGGCGGATGTTCGAAGCAAGCAAAAACCTGCCGCTGAAGAAGACTCACAGGATTCAGGAAGAACTCCGTGGCCAGTACAACCTTGGCTTCACCCTCCTAATCCTCACGGCGTCGAGTGCCGCCGCATCAAACTTCGTGTTAAGGGCGCCGGCTGCTATCCCAAACACTAACGCTCTTTCACCTCAGAGTCACCAGGTTCGCCGAGATAGAAGAGAACACCCAGAGGCATGACGGACCCGGGATCGATCCGCTCCCGATTAATCTGTGCGCTTGTGCCGCTGGAGAAATAAGAAGTACAGTAGGTGCGTGACTCCTGGTCAACTGTGTCCACGACACAAACTGGTTCCCGCCCTTTTGTTGTTCTCCGTTTTTGCCACGGCGGATGCGGCGAAGGCTCAACAAAAACGTGAGGTAAGACCGATTGGGTGCTTTGCGAATCTTGGCGGCGACATTGGACACGCCGAAGGCTATTCTGTTCGACTGTGGACATGGGGCAGAACAATTCTCGGCATCATCGATTATCATCACGGATTGCCGGGTATTTCTCCCGTTGGATTCCTGACCGATGTTCACTACGATCCCCTGACCGGAAAGATCGGCTTTGACGCAAAGCTGACAAGCGGGTCCCATTCCTGTGACAAGCACAAAGGCATCCCTTCGCATGATCTGCTTTCGTTCACAGGAGTCTTGAAAAGTGATCGGCTGGAAGGGGACCTTGTTTTCCAGAACCAACTGGACTCTCCGGCCGTGGTTCTGGACCAACGAAAAAGTTTTGTGATGCCCCGTCAGGACGATTGCCACCTGGACAGCTATGAAATCTACGAAATCTGGTGGTGGTATTGGGAACCTGTCTATGGCTCCCGCGGGCCGAAATGGTGAGTCACCGGGACCGACGGTCATCGCTGATCCCTTACCCAGGGGCGGCAAGCTGCCGCATTTCGAAGGGCCCGCCCGGCGTAGCCGAAATTCATCAGAACAGCTCCCTCCGGCTTCCATAAAGCCGCGCCTTCCACAATAGAGCCGGCAAGAGGCCAGAGGCGCTAGACATCCGCATGGGTGGTTCATCCGTTTTCCTGATCACCCCCGGTGCGTTGACGACGCCTCTCGGCCTTAGTTTGTCTATTTCTTGCCCCCAAATGATATGATTCGCACTTGCCCCGACAAAGCCTTCATGCCTCTTATTGTGGTGATGAGAGCAAGCAGGAGAATGGATATCTTGAGAAAGGAGACACAATGAAACCTTTGAGGATCACGATCTTCGTAGTGGCAATGCTGAGTTTCAGTCTGGCCGCTAACGCAGCCGTCAATATAGAATGCAATCGCCAGTGCTTGGCCGGTTTCATGACAACTTATCTGAAGGCATTGGTTGCCCACGATGCCTCTAAACTGCCAGTGACCAAGACCGTGAAATACACCGAGAACGGCGTGCGGTTGAATCTCACTGAGGGCCTTTGGCAAACAGCATCGGCAATGCCTACGTATCGCCTGGACGTGATTGATGAAGAAGCCGGTTCCGTCGGCTTGCTGGGCAGGATTGATGAAAACGGGAATAACAACTGGTTCGCTACACGATTGAAGGTGGAACAAGGCAGGCGAATATCTGAAATCGAGAATCTTGTAGTCCGAAATGTCTCCGATGGAGCTCCGCCAAGCGAATTGCAAAAAGCTGCCGTTAACACGGAGCCTCATCCGCTGATGAAAGACCTGATCCCGGCCGGCAAGCGGCTCTCACGGGCTGAGCTGGTCACGATCGGCAACAGCTATTTTACCGGCTTGGATACCGACCATAGCGCCGCCCACGTCCCCTTCGATCCGGCCTGCCAGCGCCGCGAGAACGGCATGATCACCTCAAATGATCCCAAGGCGGAGAAAGGCTCCATGGTGTGGATGGACTGCAAATCACAGTTCGACACTCATTTCTCCACAATCGTGACCCACATTCGGGAGCGCCGGTTTGTCGCGGTGGACCCTGAGCACGGATTGGCATTTGCCATGGGGTATTTCGATCACGACGGCAGCGTCGCCAAGATGTCCACGACGCTCGATGGCAAACTGATCGACGTCCCTTCGAGCTTTCGGCAGCCTTTCTCTTTTATAATCGGCGAAGTTTTCAAAATCGTAGACGGCAAAATACGCCAGATTGAAGCAGTGCTGATGACTGTGCCCTATGGCATGTCCTCCGGCTGGTAAAAAACTTCAAACCGCGAGACATACGGAATGCACGAAATCTCGAACCTCTTTCGTGCATTTTGTGTGTCTTGCGGCTCAAAACTCTACCGCTATTTCCAGGGCTTTTCCGCTACTCCGTTCTCGCCGGCGAGACGGCCAAAGGCGATCATTTCCGCTAAATTGCCGCCGCCGGTCGGATACAGAAATCCATAGACCGACCCGAGTTCACCCGCTGCATACAGGTGCGGAATGGGTTCGCCATTCGAATCGACCACCTGTGATTTCTCATTTCTTTTCGGACCGCCCTGGGTGTTCGGCCCTCCCGGATACATTCTAAGCGCGTAAAAAGGAGGTTTCTTGATCGGCACGAGAGATCCAGGCTCTCTTTCGAACCTCTGGTCCTTCTTGGCGTCACAGAACCGGTTGTATTCCTCAATCGTGTTCTGGAGGGCTTCCGTCGTCATGCGCCTGCTATTCTGCTCATCTGTGGCGATCAGCTTTGCCAGCTCTGCCAAGTTTTCGCCTTTGAGCAACCAGCCCTGTTTGATTTCATTCGCCGAGTCCTTGCTCCAGGTATAGTACGACTGCAGGGTCTTTCCGTCCGGCAAGAGCCCTTTCGAGGCGCCCATAGCCGGGGCACCCGACCTGAGGGCGTCGTCGTCGAAGATCGAGTAGCACGGGATGCGGGGATATTCGGTATGTTCCGTGTCGAACGAGCAGACTTCGAGCCAGAATGAATGGGCCGCCCACGGACGCTCTTTGACGAATCTCCTGCCGTATTTGTCAACCAGGATGAAACCCCGGGGAGTGCCGCCCTGAAGCGCCGGTTTGAGTCCCGCGAAATAGGGGACAACCCGGCCCGAAATTGTATTCAGGTGCCACAGGGCCGCGCCCACCTTTTCCGCCATTCGGATTCCATCGCCGGCGTTGCCGGGATTTCCGTAAAAGTAAGCGGGGTATCCCCGAAGGGTGTTTCGTTTCATCTCTTCATCCCACTCATACCCACCGGTCGTCAGCACGACGGCTTTCTTCGCTTTGATCGCAATCTTTTTGCCCGCGGACTGTGCGACAACCCCGAGGACCATTCCAGAACTGTTAGTTAAAAGTTCTTTGCCGGGTGTGTCATACATCACTTCGATCCCTTTACGCTTTCTCACATTTTCATCCAGCATTTGAAAGAATGCCGGACCCGCGCCATTGTAAAGTCTCACCTCGATCGAGCCGTACCCCGGCAGGAGAGGGAATTCCCCGGTGCCGAGATATCGATCCCTGGGCACCAGACTCCCTCCCATCCTCTCAATCCACTGGACGTTGTCCACCGTATATTTGCCCCAGGCCTTGCAGACTTCGGTTGGTGTTGCGCCCCAGGAAAGGGCGTGCAGATGTTCCGCAGCCTTTGCCGCGTCCGTCGGACAGACAATCACCCCGCCGGAAGAGCGCGTGTTTGGCGTATGGAGCACTTCGGTTGGAGTGTCATTCGGTTGCTTCTCGAGGACAATGACTTTGGCCCCCAAATCGGCCGCGGTGATCGCGGTGATCGCGCCGGCGCCGCCATAGCCGATGCAGACGACGTCCGCCTCCTTGTCCCAGGCGCCCTTGAGCTCTCGGCCGGAGGCAATCCTGCCGTGGGTAAGCGCCATGGCACCTGTGAAGGCGCCGCCGCAGACCGCTGCTCTTTTGAGAAAATTCCGCCGGCTCAGTGTTTCCCTGTTTGGCATCCGACCCCTCCTGGGAACCCTATGAGATTTCCCTCGTAATCCGACCGTAAGCGGGAGTGAACCTCGACCGGTAATGCGCGCCCGTCTTTGTAAACCGCCTCAAGCTCCAGAACCTCGGAGCCCTCCCTACGGAGTGCGAACGCGTGAGGTATCCTTTCCCGCGAAGATATTTCTTATCCCAGTTTTCTTGCGCGGGAGGAGAATTATAAGACAAACAACACCGTGAGCTTTAACGGAAAAAGGATACCGTTCCGGGCTGCGTTATTGCCTGTGCCAGGAGCGTTATCGTGGCAGGGCTGAGCAGCCGCTCTGGAGATCTCGCCTGGCAGGATGCCTGGAGGTCATTTCGAGATTGTGTCTTCGGCACATTGACCGTGAATCTCTTGTGGCCCGAATACTGACGAACGTTGCGCCAGTGCCGGCGCTCTGTCTGGATATCAATGGTGGCTGTCGACGGGAGCCAGGGGTAACCCTCGACAGACGGGAACTCCCGCGGATCGTGGACACCTCCATCTCCAAAGACTTCAGATTGTGGCCGCTCAGAGGCGCATCCAATCGGGCCGTTATCTTGCGCCTGGCTCCCGTTTCGGGATCGATCCGGGCGGTTCCGCGAGTTTCCAGCCGGTAGCTTCTGCCGCGCAGTCGTGATGCAGTTGTCGATCCTCCACCAGCGACATGCCCAAATTGATTCTTCCCATCCGCTGCCCGCCAATCACTTCGTCCCCGCCCAGTTCATAGCGGAAGCTATCCTGAGAATGGTGATGAAATACCAAGAACAGAATCCGAATGCCGTTTGCAGCGACCGGGGGAAGGTTCTTCGGCTTGTCTTTCTTTCCTTGCCGCAGACGGGATTCCTCCACCGAGAGATCCTGGTTATCAATATCCGACAGGACCAGACAAGCAAAAGTGCTTTTTTGCCTCCGCTCGATCTTCCCCTGCTTCCCGAGTTTTTCCCCGGGCACGCTTTCGACGCATGTCACCGATCTGAACTGACGCCAGAAAGTGTCAACCGGCTTTCTCGCATGCAGAAAGCCCATCCATTGCCCGTGACAAGCCGGGCGTTATCGGCCGTGTTCATTTTGATCTGGTGCGTTCCCTTGCTTGCGAACGGGGGGAGACAGGCCAAATCCCAGGCCAATTTCACCGCAGGTTCTGGATTGCCCTCGTTCTTCCAATCGTAGGTCTTGTCGACAGGTTACGGAGCTATGGCCCAACATGCCTCTTGCTTGGCCGGAGGTAAAACGTGATGACTTTTGGGGTGCAGGCAGCTAACTTATGAATATGTCTGATCGATTTAGAGCCTCTGTCGCGCCTCCGGATCTGAAACCCTCCAAAGGCTGGTGGTTTATCTTTTCAGGATATAAGCTGCTGGTGCAGGCTTCGGGAGAAACACCAGCAATTCCGTTCGCAGAAAATCCGGATGAACTCGGGGTTGCCATTGCGCGCCACCTTTATTTGGGAACGCTGCTGGGATTCCCCTGTTTTGCGGCTGAAATAAACCCTGGCTGCGATTTCCCCGCCGGACTTTCACTCGAGGAACTTCGCTCTCTTTTCGATCGCCTCGAAGACGGATTTTACGAGGCGGCCTTGACCGCCGTTCACCTCATTGACTGGGATAAGAACAGCCGATATTGCAGCAAGTGCCGCGGAGAGTTGAAGCCTCGAACAAGCGAGCGGGCCAAGGGATGCGAGCAGTGCGGAAGGCTCGAATTCCCGCGCATTTCCCCGGCGATCATCGTTCTCATTGAAAAGGCGGACACCCTGCTTCTCGCCCGGTCCGCCAGGTTCCAGCTGCCGTTTTTCAGTGTTCTTGCCGGTTTTGTTGAGCCAGGGGAGAGCCTGGAAGCGGCGGTTCATCGGGAGGTGATGGAAGAAACCGGCATCGCCGTGAAGGATGTACGGTATTTCGGGAGCCAGCCCTGGCCATTCCCGGACAGTTTGATGATCGGTTTTACCGCCCAGTACGAATCCGGCGAAATAAAGATCGATGGCGAGGAGATCGTAGAAGCGGGCTGGTACCGGGCGGACCAGATGCCCCAAATCCCCGGCAAATTAAGCATCGCGAGACAACTCATTGACTGGTTTGTCGCCAAGCATTCCTGATGCAGGACGCCAGATACGGCCTCAGAGCTTTATCCTGCAGCTCGCATCTATTTGAATTGCTTCACCCATTGGAGGTTTTCTTTAATCAAATCAGGGATGGGGAGATCATAAGGACATCTCTCAACGCACTCACCGCATTCAGTGCAGTCGGCGGCCTTTTCCCATATTTTTGAGAAAAAAGGATTTTGCAGCATTGCGGGTCCCATTCGTTTGATCGAAGACCGTGCGCCCAAAACAAACTGGATGGGTATTTCGGCGGAGCAAGGCAGGCAATAGTCGCAGCGGCGGCAGAATTTTCTGTCAAATTCCTGGCTGATCTGTCGCATGGTTTGCTGCTCCGCGTCCGTGAGGCGATAATCGCCCTGGAAAACATCCCAATTCTGATCGATGAGCCCTATTTCCTCGACACCGGCCAGCACAAGAATATCGGGATGGGAGAGGGCCCATTTCAAAGCTATTTCCGGCGCTTCAATGACTCCGCCGGAAAAGGGTTTCATGGCAAGAATCCCCACCTGCTTTTCCCTGGCCTTGGGAATCACTTTTCCCTTGGCCTCGGGCTCGAGGAAGCTGAAGCAAACCATGATGGTCTCGAACAGGCCATCATCAAGAATTTTTTCAAGCAAATCCAAACTATGACTTGTAATCCCGATGTGTCCTATTAATCCCTGTTCCTTGGCTTTGAGCAACCCAAAGAGCGCTCCGCCCGGAGAGGTGATCAGCCGATACTCTTCCTCGGTGCTTATTCCGTGACATTGGTATATGTCGATATAATCAAGCTGAAGTGTCTTCAGGCTGGTTTCTACATCCTTCTGGATGCCATCTGCAGTGCGCTGGAAGGACTTGGTAGCCACGGCCGCCTTTTTATCCGTCTCCCTCAAGGCTTTGCCGATCCTGTCTTCGCTGGTCGTGTACATCCTCGAGGTATCGATGAAGTTCATCCCCTTTTCCAGAGCATAGATAACAATCTCAATGGCCTGGCTTTCGCTGACCCGTTGAATCGGAATTCCTCCAAATCCCAGCCTGACAGCTTCAATACCGGTGCTTCCCAGAACGATTTGCTTCATAGATATAACCCCTAAAAATTAGTCCGACAATAATACCAGAACTCAACCCTTGCCGCCGCATGAATCAAAAGGTGTTGATCCCGCCGTTGGAAGTTGGTTGCTTTTTCTGGACTCCTTCGTAAGAATGCTGGTGCTTTGATTTGCCTCCAGAACAAATGAGTCAACCATAGGGAGTTTGTCCGCTAACCACCGCGGGGGTGCCGATGTCGCGTAAAGGCTTCTGGACGTATGAAAACGGTTTGCTTCTCATTCTTGCCCTGAGTTTTGGGTTCGCCTTTTTCGACCGTAACGCCGTCAGTTATCTCGCGCCGTTTATCGTCCGGGATCTCAAGATCAACAACACTCAGGTTGGAATGCTCCAGTCCGCGCTGTCGCTCAGTTGGGCATTTTCCGCGCTTGTCATCGGCCGTTGGTCAGACGCGGCCGGCGTGCGCAAACCGTTTTTGGTGGTCATCCTCCTGGTATTCTCCGCCTGCTCAATCCTTTCGGGCCTGGCGAACTCTTTCTATGTACTGCTCGCGTCGCGGCTTATCATGGGAATCGCGGAAGGCCCCCTAATGCCCATCTGCCTTGCGATCCTGACGGTGGAGTCCTCGCCGACCCGCCGCGGGTTCAACGTCGGTTTCGTTCAGAGCGTGTTCGCATCGCTGCTCGGGGCCGCCATTGCGCCGCTTGCGTTGGTGCCGCTCGCCCAATGGTTCAGCTGGCGCGTTGCCTTTTTTATCGCCGGCATCCCGGGGATAGTCTGCGCCCTGGCGGTCGTGGGCTTTGTGCGCGAACCGCGGACCGCTCTCGTCGATGCGACGGCAGCCGAAACGGGCCCTGGCGGTCTATCCACAATATTTCGCGAACGCAACATGACGCTTTGCGCTGCGATTGCCTGCCTGATGGTATCGTGGCTGATGCTTCACCAGAATTTTTTGCCTCTGTTTCTCACGACAGTGCGTCACTTAAGCTATGCACAGATGAAGTGGGTTATGAGCGTAACCGGCTTCTGCGCCGCAATCGTCGGCGTTGTCGGCCCAACGATCTCGGACCACGTCGGCCGCAAACCGATGATAATCGGTATGTTGCTGTTGGGCATGATCACACCATTGGCTGGCCTGTATTTTCACGGCCCGGTCCCGGTCCTGGCGGCGCTGATGTTCATTGGATGGATATCCACGGGCGCTTACGCGTTGTTCATGGCAGTCGTTCCCGGTGAGAGCTTGCCTGCGCGGTATGCCGCGACAGCGACGGGCGCAGTGGTGTGCATCGGTGAAATAGTCGGCGGATTTTTCGCACCGCTGCTGGGCGGCCGTGCGGCCGATTTGACGACGCTGGCTGCACCGCTCAAGATTGCCGCCGTTTGCGTGCTCGGCGGAACTATTCTCTCCCTGTTTTTGAAAGAAACAGCCCCGGTAAAAACCAGCACCGGCTCTGCGCCGCGGGAACCTGCATTGACGGTTTACGATTGACGATTGGAAAGCCTGTCCTGACATGGCATTCGTCAATCGTCCAATGTTAATCCCCGCTGAGGTTGCCCGGCCATGGGGAATTCAGGTGATAAAAAGCCGAAGGGGCAACCGCTTCCACACGGCGGATTTTCCCGTTTTCAATCAGGAACACCTCGGTTACCAGGATGCTGGAAGGGCGGTTAAAACCCGGGAACTCGTAGGGACGGCCATCCGAGAGAGTCCCTTTGCTCACGGTCCCCTGGTCAAATACGGCGTGCGCCCAGACGACACCCCGCTCACGGTCCACCAGAGGGAAACGCCGGCCGTGGACATTCTGGACCACAAAATAGATGCCCAGCTTGAATTGCGACAGGCAATCCATGGAAAAGAGATTGATTGCATCCGCGGGCTGGTTGGCCGGTTTCGGCACGTTCGTCGTAGGCGCGCCATTTTCGATGCGGTGGCAGTCGCTGGTAAACGGATAGGTCCCCGTGCCATTGACGCCCTTTCCATTATTTCTCTGCAGCCCTGAAAAATACGCATCCGCCACCGCGATCAGCTCCTGGCGGGACATCTGCTCGGCCGGCGGAATCGACTTGAACCATAGGTCCTCGGACTTGTACTTGTCCATGTCGGCGATGTTGTTGGGGCCGCCTCCGCCTGGCCGGAAATAAACACTTTCGATTTCCGTAATGCGCCCGAGTTCCAGTCGCAAACGCAAGCTCATCAGCACGGGCGTGCCGGCTTCCCGCATGGTGCCCATGAAGGCTACCTGCCCGAACTCAGGGTCGGCAAAAAGGTGCGTGTAGTTGCCACGCCCCTCGACGGTCTTCCAGAAGCCGTCGCCTAGCTCCATTCGCTGTGCGTTCTCGGTATACATGACGTCTTTGGAAAGCGGCAGCCGCCTCGGGTCACGAGCGATAAGGGCGGCCAGGTATTGATTCATGACATTTTCCAGGCAGCCACGGTCGCAGTTGAGGGGAATCGGTCCCGTGGAAGCCTTGGCTTGAGGGGCCGGAAGGGTGGTAAACATCTCTGCGGCAAGGACGATGGCACTGATTGCCGTAAGAGTGGGGCGCATGGCGATTGTCTCCTGTTCAGTATTGTTTGCTGAATTGTACTTCTCCGGCGCGGCCGGGAACAGGAAAAGAGGATTGGTGGCGTCAATCACCGGCGGATTTATCCGTAGGGATCATTGCAGCCTTCGTGGTCCTGCTTTTGTCCGCGCCGGCATTTTCGCGACCGAATGTCCACGGCGTTCAGTCAACCGCTGCGCCGCCCATAGATAGCGAGCCAAGAGTCAAAAGGGCCGCCAGGACGGGCAACCGCGTGGTTGTGGATGCAGCGGTGCCGTGAGATGGGAGGCGGCTTTGAAAGACAGACCGATTGGCGCGCGCTTCGTGACAGGAGTTTTGTAATTGTGATGGTACATTGGAGCCCCGAAAACCATAATGAGGCGGTGCTTTCCAATGGCCCCGAAATTCCGCGCCTGTTCGTCCTGGGCCCCGATGGGGCAATGCCCCTTCGCAAAACACCGGCGAAGACTGCAAAAGGAGTTTCGAGAAGTTTGCTGTTTTCCTGACTCAATGCCCCCGATAGCCACTAGCGCGTTTGCGGGTTCACGCGTTAACGCGCAAACCCGCAAACGGGAAACGCAATCCCAAGTCCTACATCAGGCCGGCGTAGAAATCGTTGCCTTTGTCATCCACAAGAATGAAAGCCGGAAAATCCTCAACCTCGATTTTCCACACCGCCTCCATCCCCAGTTCGGGATAATCAATGCATTCCACCTTCTTTATGTTCTCTTCGGCCAGAATGGCGGCGGGACCGCCAATGGACCCGAGATAGAAGCCACCATGTTTTTTGCACGCCTCCGTCACCTGCCTTGAGCGATTGCCTTTGGCGATCATGACCATGGATCCGCCGTTTTGCTGCAGCAGGTCGACGTAGGAATCCATACGGCCGGCCGTGGTGGGTCCGAAGGAACCGGAAGGCTTGCCCTGCGGAGTTTTGGCCGGACCCGCATAATAGATCGGGTGATTTTTCAAGTATTCGGGCAGCGGTTTGCCTGCATCGAGCAGTTCCTTGAACTTGGCGTGCGCGATGTCGCGCCCCACGATAATGGTGCCGTTCAAAGAGAGCTGAGTGGCAACCGGGTGCCTGCTCAATTCCGCCAGGATCTGCTTCATCGGCTGGTTGAGGTCGACCCTGACGACGCCATGCGTATGCTTGCCGCGGTACCTGGCCGGGATCAGGCGTCCCGGATTCTCGTCCATCTGCTCGAGCCAGATGCCGTTCTTGTTGATTTTGGCTTTGATGTTTCGGTCGGCTGAGCAGGAGACGCCCATCCCTACGGGGCAGGACGCCCCATGGCGCGGCAACCGGACAACACGCACGTCGTGCGCAAAGTATTTGCCGCCGAACTGGGCGCCGATGCCGCATTCCTGGGCCGCCTTGAGCAGCTTGCCTTCCAGCTCCAGATCGCGGAAGGCTGCTCCGCCTTTGTTGCCTGTGGTCGGCAGGTGATCCAGATAGCCGGTCGATGCGAGTTTCACCGTCTTGAGAGTGTTTTCGGCACTGGTGCCGCCGATGACGAAAGCCAGGTGATAGGGCGGGCAGGCTGCGGTGCCAAGCGTCTTCATTTTCGCCACCAGGAATTTCTCCAGGCCTTCCGGATTGAGTAAAGCCTTGGTTTCCTGGAACAGGACGGTCTTATTGGCGCTGCCGCCGCCTTTGGCAACGAAAAGGAAAGTGTATTCGTCCCCTTCGGTGGCATAGAGATCGATCTGGGCCGGCAGATTGCAACCTGAATTAATCTCTTCGTACATATCCAGCGCGACGGTCTGCGAATAGCGCAGGTTCTCTTCGGTGTAGGTCTTGAAAACACCTTTGGAGAGAAACTCCTCGTCTTTGCAGCCGGTCCAAACCCTCTGGCCCTTTTTGCCGATGATCGTGGCCGTGCCCGTGTCCTGACAGAAGGGCAATTCGAATTTGGCGGAAACCTCGGCGTTGCGCAGCATGGCGATGGCGACGCCGCGATCATTGTTGGAGGCCTCCGGGTCTTCAAGAATCTTGGCGACCTGCTCGTTGTGTTTCGCTCGAAGCAGAAATGAGACATCCCGCATTGCCTGTGCGGCAAGAAAGACAAGCGCTTCAGGCTCAATTTTGAGGATCTCTTCGCCGTCAAGACGGGTGGTGCTGATGTAGTCCTTTGTCAGCAGCCGATAGGTTGTATCGTCTTTTGACAGAGGGAATGGCTCCTGATAGTTAAACTCCACCATAGTTCTCTCTCCCTATTCTTATTTAAGATTGCGCAAAGCAGGAGAACCGCCCGGCAAGTCGAGTTATTATAGGCGGATGACCTCGACTTGTCGACACCGTAAAGTCCGTTCACCGCAGAGGCGGCGAGAGCGCGGAGAAAAAGCCACGACTTCTCTCTCCCGTGAACTGCCATCCATTTAACTTGAGCTACCGAGGCGGTACAGGTGCGACAGCGTTCTTAATATCAGGCTCCCGTCGGCGATGGCGGGGGAAGCCAAACAGGTATCCCCGATGGAGTTCTTGCCGAGGACCTTAAATTCAGGACCTGCCTGAATGACATAGGTGTCGCCATCCTCATTCAGGCAGAATATGCGGCTGTCATACGCCCAGGGCGAACTGGTGAAACCGCTGCTCGCGGAATCGATCCGCTGCTTGCCGTAAATTTCCTTTCCGGTTTTTGCATCGTGACACGTGAAAAAGCCGGAATCGAGCAGGGTGTAATACAGACCGCCATAGACGACCGGCGAAGGGACGTAAGGGCCACCCTGCGGCAGACTCCACGCGATGTATTGGCTGCTCGGCTGATTAGACGCCAGCGCGATGTCGCCGCTGGCGCCCGGCCGGATGGCATACACCGGTCTTTTCTCGTCGGTTGGATAGCCCGCCGCCACATAGAGCAAACCGTCCCAGGAGAAGGGGCTCGGGATGGCCAGCAGGGACATGCCGCTGATCTCCCAAAGCAGGTTTCCATTCAGATCGTAGGAGCGCACCTTTTTGGTTCCGGCCGTGACGATTTCAGTGCGCCGCTCGTTGCTCCAGATGTACGGAGTCGACCAGGTTGTCGGCTCGTCACGGTCCACTCTCCAGATCTCATGCCCCGACTGTTTGTCCAGGGCAACGATGTAGGACTGCTTTTCGTTGTCATTGACGATGTACAAGCGTCCTTCATGAAGCGCAGGAGAGGAACCGGTTCCGTAACCGTATCGAGTTTCCAGCAGGGGCCATTCCTTAGACCACAGGATCTTCCCGTCCATGCTTAGACAGTAGGTCCCTAGGTCGCCGATATGGGCATAAATGTTTTTGCCGTCGGTTACCGGAGTTTCCGAGGTGAAACTGTTCTTTGGATGACGGGAAACCTTGGGGACCCCCTTGAAAAGCTCTGCAGCCCAGCGGGTCTGGCCTTTTTTAAAATCAAAGGAATAGAGCATC
>Ga0326727_10019391_pt1 | contig 13682 bp, 6 predicted proteins | sample MB2enrmetagenome_FD_207643 | JGI IMG/M metagenome (GOLD analysis project Ga0326727, IMG submission 207643) | Lab enriched peat soil microbial communities from McLean, Ithaca, NY, United States - MB29MY | ecosystem: Environmental > Terrestrial > Soil > Wetlands > Peat | place: USA: New York... | reverse complement strand
CCCTGCCGTGCCTGACCACTCCGCTCGCCTCCGCTTCTTCATCACCACTAATCACAGCCAGGAACAGATCCGCGCTACGGTCCACGCCACGGCCGACGAACTGGCCAAGCTATAGCGCCGCCCTGCGCGGGTTAGAGGTGAGCCCCGAAACCTGGGAAGGATGCCTCATGCAAAAAACGCTGTGGTGGTTCGCCATTCTCGCCCTGCTGGCCGCGCTGGGCTGTGCCCAGCCAGAAACTCTGCCGCTGTTCACCATCGCGCGGAGCAATTCCGCGCCCAGCCCAGCCCAGCCGGCAAATCAGCCGCCAGCCGGCACCGATCAGAGCAAGCCCACCCCGGGCGTCAAGAAAAGTCAGCCCGCATCGGCCCCTGCCCAGGCTGGAACTCAGCCGCTCTTCATCATTGCGCGCAACACGAACGCCAACGTTGTGCATTACGATGCTCAGCTCACCGCCGACGGCAAACTGGATCGCAAGAACCCGGTGATCGCCTACTGGGTCATGCTCGCCAAGGACGGCCACCGGGAGAATCTCAATTGGATCGAGAAGAAGATGGCCTATGGCTTCAACACTAAACCGTACCCGGCGGTGAACGGATACCAAATGACTATCGCCGCCGCCCGCCAGCGGTCGATCACCATAAAGAAGGTGGGCAACGCCGTCCGTGCCGAAATCGTCATCGACGGCCGGCCGGCCATTCTCGAGAAGATGTACATCGAGGCCGCCGGGCACGCCGTCCGCTATCTCCAGCTCTACGGAAAAGACGTGCAGACGGGGGAGAAGCGCTCCGAAAAGATCATACCGAAGTAGCCGCCTCCCTTTCGTGCCGCGAAACAGAGAAGATTCATGACCCCGACCCGGAGCACTCAAGAAACGGCCTGGCTTGGCGCAAGGCTGAAGGCCCATTGGCGCTTCAAGCTGATAGCCGGGGCGATCATTCTCATCGCCTTCTTTATAGGTTACTTCCTGCTGCTCCGCTTCCACATCTTCCCCGTGCGGGAAATACCGACCACCACCCTGGACCGGCTGATCGCTTTCCAGCCTCGCGCTTTGCCGCTGTACCTGTCGCTCTACCTATACCTACCCATTGCTCCCTGGCTGCTGGAAGACAAGCGGGATCTCAACGCCTGCTGCTTGGCCTTCAGCGGACTTTGCTTGGTGGGACTCCTCATCTTTCTCTTCTGGCCAACAGCCATTCCCCGACCGGACAGCGCCGCCTACCGGCCCCTCATCGCCATCGACGGGCGGGGCAACGCCTGCCCCTCACTCCACGCGGCCTTCGCCGTCTTCTCGGCCATTTGCATTGATCGCCTGGCCCGGCGCCTCGGAGATCGCGGTCTGGCTCGCAGCCTGAGCTGGCTCTGGTGCCTCGGCATCCTGTATTCCACGTTGGCCACCAAGCAGCACGTCGCGGTTGACATGGTTGCCGGTATCGCGCTGGGCGCGGCCTGGGCTGGGCTTTATCTGCGATTCTTCCCCCTGGTGGGAATCTCCAGGCCTGACTGACACGGGCGCGCCGGCCATCGGCCATACGCAGGATCCAAACTGCCGCGCAGGCTCAGAGCCACCCGGCCTGGCGATACCATTGGGCCGTTTCGCCCAGGCGTTCGGCCAACGTGGCCGCGGGGGTGCAACCCAACTGCATACGGGCCTTGGCGGATGAGCACGTCCACGACCCGGCCAGGGCTTCGGCCATCTTGTCGCTGTTCACCCAACCAGGACGTTGCCGCACGCGCCCCAGTGCGTCGCCGCAAAGCCCGACCAGTCGCGAGAGCGATCCCGGCATGTGCACTACCATGGCCCGCTTCTTTCCCAAGGCCTTAGCCATGGCCTGCCCCAGTTCGGCATACGTCGGATCGTATTCCGCCGCCACGAAGTAGACACCCTGGCCCGGCTCTCCGTCGGGGTGCAGACGCTCGCCTTTCTCGGCTGCCAGGAGCAGGAGTGAGACCAAGTCGGCGACGTGGATCAGCGAAACGCGTCGTTCCTCCCAGCAGGGCACGACATGCAGCCCCGAGTGGGCGATCGGACGGAACATTTCCAGCACGGCCCTATCACCGGGACCAAAGACGATCGGCGGGCGCACCACGCTGATCGACAGCCTGGTGGCATACCTGGCCGCCGCCAGTTCGCCCGCTAGCTTGCTGCGACCGTAGGCGGAGACAGGCGCGGGCGAATCGCCTTCCAAGCGAGGTTGGTCGCCGGCGCAAGGCCCCGCCGCGGCCAGCGAGGAAACCACGATCAACACTGGCCGCTGGGCGCGGTCCGCACAGGCAGCCGCGACAGATTCGACGCCGCCGGCGTTCACGCGTAGAAAATCTTCTGTCCGCAGGGCCTTCAGCAGGCCCGCCAAGTGGAACACCACGCCTGCCTGCGACTCCGCCAGCGCGCGTTCAATGCAAGCGCGATCAGTCGCATCGCCTACGATGAGTTGGGCGCCTGATGATCGTAGTTCGTCGATGCGCGACGTGGCCCGTACCAGGCACGTCACCCGGTCGCCGCGCTCGATCAGCCGACGCACCAGGTGCTGTCCGATAAAGCCGCTGGCCCCGGTGACCAGCACGGATTCTGCATCCCTGGTCTTCATCGTCGTACCTCTGCTTGGCAGCAACAATCACCAACCATGACTCTTGTCGGGATTATACGCGGTTCTCCATTTACGAACCAACGCTTGCGGCTGGGCGGCGCCGGCTCAACGATTGAAAAGGCTTCCGCAAAATTGGTCAGGACTGGCGGTTTTCATCGCCCAAATTGGGCTTGCGGCAATTGGGCTTGCGGTACTACGCGAACTGGAGATAATGAAGTAGAATTCCTTCACGATGATCGTGAGGTGACAGTCATATGGAAAATCCCATCTCGAACGGAACGCTCACGGCCGGCATCGAGATCGTTGTTGTTGAAGGAGGTTCGAAGCTAAAGGACTTCATCAACCTCCCTTGGAATCTCTATGCCGAGTACCCCAAATGGGTTCCTCCCCTTAAGAAGGAGGTTCGCCGGCTGCTGGATCCCCGCCGGCACCCTTTCTGGTCGTCTGCCGAGCGCCGGCTCTTTCTGGCCATGCGCGGTTCCCAGGTGGTGGGCAGGATCGCGGGCATAATTGATCGTTGCTATAATGAGTTCCACGGCGAACGGATGGGCATTTGGGGATTCTTCGAATGCGCTGACGATCCAGCGGCGGCCAAAGCCCTCTTTTCCGCCGTGGAGACATGGACTCGCCTGAAGGGCATGGCCTTCCTCAGGGGGCCGCTCAACCCGTCCACCAATTACGAGCTGGGGTTGCTCGTCGAGGGCTTCGATTATCTGCCGGCGTTGATGATGAGTTACAACCCGCCGTACTACTCCAGATTGATCGAATCGTGCGGTTTCGCCAAAGAGAAGGATTTGCTCGCCTTCCTGATCGATGGCGATTACCGGCTTCCCGAGTGGATGGATAGTCTGGCTGGGCGGATAGCCCGAAAAAAAGGCATCCGCATCCGGCCCTTTCGTCCCAAGGATGAGGACGCCGAGTTCGCCCTGATCAAGGAGCTCTACAATGACTCCTGGTCCGCTAACTGGGGTTTCGTCCCCTTGAGCGATGAGGAGATGAAGGACATTCAGAAGAGCGTGATGACCTTCGCGGATCCCGACCTGGCTTTCTTCATCTATTACGAGGAGGAACCAGCGGCGTTCTGTGTAATCTTCCCCGACATCAACCCATTGCTCAAGCGTCTCAACGGGCGGATCGGCCTGCTGGGTTTGCTGAAGGCGCTCCTCTATCGCCGGGAGATCGCCGGATTGCGTTGTTTGCTGTTCGGGATCAAGGAAAAGTACCGGCAATTGGGAATCCCCATGTTGGCCTTCCACCACATCTTTGAGGTTGTGCGGAAAAAGGACAAATACCGTTCTCTGGAGCTGGGCTGGACCCTGGAGGACAATGCGGCCGTCAACACCTTGGCCGTGGAAGCGGGCGCAAGACCATATAAGAGATATCGCATATTCAGAAAATCTCTGTAATTCCGCGTCACGTAAACGTCTGGCATTGCATTGGAGGTCTGGGCATGTTGGCGGAGGAGCAAGTTCCCATCATTGCTTTTGTCTGGAGACCTGGCGAGATAAGTGCGCCGGTGTCCGAAATGGCGCAACGCACAGGCAGCCGGGCCATCTTCGATTTTTCCGCGATGGGGGCGGAAGCACTCCATTCGTTTTTGCGAACGGCCGACCCTGCTGGCCATGTCAGCGATATCAGGATTTCCACCTCCGCCCTGATGAATCCATCCGTTGGCCAGCTCCTGAAGGAAACAGGCGCCCGGAATCTCTGGGTAGAATGCCAGCCCCAGTTCTTCGCGGAGGATCCTTCGGCCTTTCAACGGCGACTGCGGGCATTGTCGGAAGACTACCGCTGCTTTCCCATTGTCGGGGACGTGCCTCTCCTGGCCGCGATGGTCAAGGATGGTTTGGGCATCGGTCGCATCGTCCTAAAGGGCTGCGAGGCCGCAGGATTCGTAAGCGGGGAGACGACCCTGGTCCTCTATTCGGCGGCCAAGGAAATGTTGCACGCCTATGCGAAGTCTCTGGACGTCCTCATCTGGGGCGGCGTCTCCACCCCCGAGGCGGCCGCGGCCTTCCTGTCCACCGGAGCCGCCGGCATCGTCTTTGAGAGCGTCCACTGGCTGACTGATCTGGTGGTCATGGACGATCGCCAACGCCAGCAACTCGCCAGACTCCGCCTGGATTCCACTGCTCTAGTGGGCTTGGACCTGCAGGTTCCGTGTCGTCTTTTCAACAAGGGGAACTCGCTGGCCTTCAAGAAGATCCAGGCGTTCGAGGACTCGCTGTGCGCCTCCGAGATCACGGACGAAAGCCGTCGTGCCTTTGTCGGCCAGGTGCAGGCTAGCGCCCTCCACCCCCTGGACAGCCATTTCACCCCAAGCGAGGTCATCCCTCTGGGCGTGGAGGTGGCCTTTGCCGCGTCGTTTGCCGAGCGTTTTGGCGCCGGAACCGAGAAGGCTGTGAAGGCCTTCATGGGGAAGATACAGGACTTGTGCGGCGCAGCCGAAGCGAAGAAGTATTGCTTCCTGGACAGCCCCGTAGCCCGGGAGATGGGTATCAAGTACCCCTTTATCCAGGGTGCCATGTCCTCGATCACCGATATCCCGGAGTTTGCCTCCGAGATTGCTGAGGCCGGCGGACTGCCCACCATTGCCCTCGGCCTGATGGACGCCCAGGCCCGTGACCACAGGCTGGGAAGCTTACCGGAGATCATGGGCGGACGCCCGTATGCGGTGAATGTCGTCTCCCTGGCCGAAAACCTGTTCCGGGAAACGCATCTGGACTGGATAAAGCAACACCGACCCCGATTTGTCTGGATTGCCGGAGGAGATCTCTCCCCTATAAGAGAATTGCTGCAATGCGGCATTGGCGTCGTGTATATCGCCCCTGATGAGGCCCTGTTGAAGCTTGCCCTGGAAGCGGGTGTCCGCTACGTGGTCTGCGAGGGGTACGAGGCCGGCGGCCACGTAGGGCAACATAGCACGCTCACCCTGGCGCAAATGGTGCTGGACCTCAAACGTCGCCATCCATCCCTGTTCCAGGACTGTCGGGTGATCCTGGCCGGGGGAATCTTCAATCGGGAAACCGCCTTCATGGCCGGCCTGCTCGGCGCCGACGCCATCCAGATGGGCACGGCCTATCTGGCCACTCAGGAGATCGTTGAAACGGGCGCCCTGGCGGCCCTCTATCAGCGGATGATCGTGGAATCGCCGCCGGGGGGAACGGTCGTTTCGGGCCAAAGCACCGGACTTCGCGTGCGCTCCTTAAGGACCCCGAGAGTGACCGCCATCTTAGCTCTGGAAAGGGAGTTTGCCGCGGGCCACCAGGACGAGCAGGCTTTCCGCAACAAAATGGAGGAGATGACCGCCGGCAGCCTCTTCGCCGCGGCCCGAGGCGTGGACCGCCGAAGCGGGCGGCCGCTGGATGAGCAGGAGTGTCTGGAACGCGGGCAATTCATGAGCGGATCCTGCGCCGGACTGATCAATAAAGTCCAGAAGCTGGAGTCCTTTCATCGCGAGTTGGCCGAAGGCCCGCTCTTGCTCCATCAGCCCTTTGCGACGTCGACCGCAAAAACCGCGGCGCCTTCACCCGACGTGCCGCTACCCGCGGAAACCCCAACTCCCGAGGTTGGCCGGAGACCAAAGGGCGTCGCCCGCCCGAGAGACGATCGCGACCGGGTGGCCATCACCGGGATGAGCGTTCTCAATGCCCTCGGCACGAGTCCGGAAGAGGTCTGGGCGGCAAGCTTGGCCATGAAGAGCGGCGTTACCTTGGTGCCGCCTTCCAGGTGGAATCACGACCGCTTTTATGATCCGAGGCCGCGCGTCACGGACAAGACCTACTGCCAGGTGGGCGCCTTCGTGGACTTTCACGTCTCACGCAATGAACTAGGGATTCCCCCCCAGGATTTCCGGACCATGACCGCGGCCACCAGGATCACCATGTGGCTGGCGCAAAGGGCCATCCGGGCCTCCGGCATCCTGGAGTCAGGTATCCCGCCCGAGCGCATCGCGGTCGTCACCTCCCAGAACTCCGGAGAGGCGGCGGGCACCCTCACCGATATGATTATCAGGGAGTACGTGCACGAAATCCTTTCCGCCATCAAGCGGGCCGTTCCCCTCACCCCGGATCAGGAGAGCGCTATCGAACGGGAGGTGAAGTCCGGTCGCATAGCCCCGGACGACACCACGCTTCTGGGCCGACTCAACTGCACCGCCGCCGGCTTCATCTGCAACCGCTATGGCTTCATGGGACCCAGCTATTCGGTCTCCGCCGCCTGCGCCACCTCCCTGGTCGCGCTTTACAGCGCCATACAGATGATCCGCAACGGCATCATCGACGCCGCCATCGTCGGCGGGGGCGAGGATAACCTCACGCATCTGCATTTCCTGGAATTCTCCGCCCTGGGCGCTCTTTACGGGTTGTCGGGACGGACGCGGCCGCCTCACGAAGCCTCCTGCCCCTTCGATGCCGAAAGAGACGGGATGGTCCTCGGCGAAGGCGGGGGCATGATCGTCATCGAGCGCGAGAGCTTGGCCCGCGACAGAGGGGCCCCGGTCCACGCGGTCATCACCGGCATGGGCGCCAGCAACAACCATCTGGGCATGGTCGAGTCCTCCAGTGTCACCCAGGAAATCGCCATGCGCGCCTCGTTCCGCGGCTTGCCCTATGGGCCAGAGGCGGTGGACCTGGTGGAATGCCATGGCACCAGTACGCGACAAGGAGACGCGGAGGAGGTGCGGACCCTGAGGGCGGTCTACGATCACTCCAAGGGCACGGTGATCACTTCGTTCAAGTCCCAAATCGGACACACCCTGGGCGCCTCGGGCCTTAACAACCTCATTCGCGGAGTCATGGCTATGAAGGCCGGGGTTTTCCCGCCGACCCTCAATTATTGCCATCCAGACCCTGAAATCGACTTGGAAGGATCGGGCTTCCGTGTCGCCTCAGAGCCGTCTGATTGGCAGCGCCGGGCCGGCCTGCCAAGAAGGTTTCAGGTCAACGCTTTCGGGTTTGGAGGTTCCAACTACGTGGTCCAGGTGGAGCAGGCCCTGGATGGTGAGGCTACGATCCTGGTCTCCACGGGCCGAGAGGCGCGTCTCGCCGCGGAGACAGCCGATGGTCTGGCAGCGCTCCAGAGCGTCTCTTTCTTCCGAACCGAGATCGCCGGCCGCACCTTCCGGATGGCCGTTGTCGCACCATCTGCCGAAGAGGCCCTCACGGTCATCGAGCGCTCCGCCTCGCTGGCCGGAGCAGCGGTCGCTTCACCCAAGGCAGCGCGTTCCCTGGCGCTGCAGGGCCTCTTCCTCAGCCCCGAGGATCTGCCCGTGCCGCCGCTTGCTCTGGTCTTTCCCGGACAGGGGGCCCACTATGCCGGCATGGGCCAGGCGCTTTACGAGTCCTTTCCCATCATCAAAGAGTGGATGGATCGGGCTGCGGCTGCAGCGGACTTCGACCTCCTTCGCCTATTGTTCCACGATCGGGAGGAGAACCTTCAGAAGACCCGGTGGCAACAACCTGCCCTGTTCGCCCTGGAATACGCCATGGCTAGATACCTCATCTCTCTTGGTATCCACCCTGCGGCTATGGCCGGCCACAGTTTGGGCGAGCTGACCGCCTTGTGCCTGGCTGGCGTCTATTCCCCGGAGGACGGGTTTAGAATTGTGAATAAGAGGGCGCTCTGCATGGACAAGGCCGCCGCCGGACACCTGGACCCCGGCACCATGGCGGCGACGGACGCCCCCATGGATCTGCTGCGGAAGATGCTCCAGGGCCGGAAGGATGTCCATATTGGCAACATCAATGCCCCGAACCAGGTGGTGCTCAGCGGCGACACCGACGCCATCAAAAATCTCGGCCAAGACCTGAAGCACTTGAGCTACCGGTTCACCCTCTTGCGGGTCAGCATGGCCTTCCACTCTCCTATCATGAGGGTTATCCATGATGAGCTCGCGGCGTACGTTGCCTCTATCCCATTCCATTCCCCGCAGTTCCCTGTCATCTCCAACACAACCATGGCGCCGTATCCGTCAGATCCCGGTGAGATCAGGCGCATTCTAATGAGCCACCTGGAATCCACCGTCCATTGGATGAATAACGTCCAGACCCTTTGGAACGACTACGGGGTCCGGCTCTTCGTGGAGGTGGGCCCCGGGGACATATTGGGCAATCTCATCGCCGACACGCTCCATGAACCGCTATGCCTCCAGACCTGCCTGCCCACTGCGGAAAGCCACACGTTCCAGACCGCCCTGGCGCAGCTCTTCGTCCACGGGCATCTACAGGTTCCGGGAGAACCGCGGTCTGTCTTGCTCCCGGCATTCATGAAGGCTCCCGCGTCTCACCTCCCCGCCCCAACCGGAGAACCGTCCTCCCGCCCCCACGATCACTCCCCGGCCGCCCCGGCCCTTGCCGAAGAGCCTGAGCGTCAGGACCATCTGGAGGCGATTATTCGCATCATCATGGATGCCACCGGATTCAACAGGGACGAAATCCAACTCGATATGGATCTCAGAAGGGACCTCTCCATCCGCTCCAGCCGCCTGCCGATCATCATGGATGCCGCGGAACGCCACTTCAGGATCACCATCGAATTGGAGGACTTTATCAATGTCCGCACTGTAAGAGACATCGGCCGGCGGATCTCCGCAATCGTCGCCCGGCAGGAAGGCGTCGGCGAGCGGCCCGCCGCCAAGGCGGCTGACCCCGGCGCGGCGCCGACCGGAATCGCGGAGCCGTCAGCGAATGAGGCGCCTCTGAAGCGGCTCGTTTTCAACCTCGCCCCGTTGGAGCCGACAGCTTCCATGCCCGTGGAATTGAGCCCCGGCGAGGCCGTCATCATCCTCTCGCCCGGCCAGGATGACGCACTCGCCAAGGGTGCGGGCGACCTGCTCCGCCGGGATTATGGTGTTGACACATTTCCCCTGCCATTCATGCCGGAACAGTTGGGGCCGCGCGAAGAGGGCCACGACATTCTGACCGCCGCGGGAGTCACCACGATCTCAGAGAGAATCTCGGGCATCGCCTCCCTCGCGGGGCTGGTCATCACCTTGCCTCAAGGCGGGTTGGAACGGTTGGCCGGCATGGCGGATGTTTCGCGGCTGCTCACTGGGCTCATTCAACTCCTGAAAGCCTTTCTCCAATCACCAACCAGGAAATTCGTCGTCCTGATTCACGCACGCGGGGAGACCGACACTCTTTGTCGGCTGCTGACGGAGGGGCTGCTCGGACTATTCCTGAGCGCCGCCCAGGAACAACCCGCGGTCCAGTTTCGCACGCTGGAAATCGACCGGGACGCCGACCTGCCCCTGGCCCTGAGCGCCGCTCTGGACAAGGGCTGCGCCGCGGTGGAGCTCATTCATCGCGAAGGCAAGTTATTCACCTCGCAGGGACACCTGGCCCCGGCGGTCTTCGGCGGTCGGCCAAGTCTGAAGTTGAACCCCGGAGACGTTGTAGTCATGTCTGGAGGCGCCACGGGGATCAGCGCCCACCTGGCCCGCGGTCTGGTGCCCTTCGCGCCTCGCCTGGTCTTTCTCGGCAGGACCCAAGTAGATCCATGCACCCCTCCCCTGGAGCCGCACTCCGAACCTTCGTCTTCTGCATCTGCCCCTGACAAATCCCGAACCCGCGAGATCGCCCAGACCCTGGCGGATTTGCATGCCTCAGGGATCGAAGCCACGTACCTGGCCTGTGATGTAACCGACCCCGAGGCCGTTCGTGTTGCCTTGGGCAAGGTGGCCGGCCGCTATGGCCGGATCGACGGCATCATTCACGGCGCTGGCGTCCTCCGGGACGCTTTCCTAGACCAAATGACGCCCGAGGATTTTTCTCTCGTGACGGACGTTAAATTCCTGGGAGCTTGGAATCTATTCTCGGCGGCAGAGGGGGCGGGCTTGAGGTTCTTCGTGGGCCTCTCCTCGGTGGCGGCCATCCAGGGGAATCCCGGCCAGACCAACTACGCTGCCGCCAATCGCATGATGTCGGCGCTACTCCGTTACCTCCGCCGCAAGAACGGCGCCATCCGCTTCAAGGCGTTAATGCTGCCTCCGATCGAGGGGGCGGGCATGGCCGAGGACCCGGAGGTCCGGGACTTGCTCAGACGCAGAGGCGTGGCCTACATCCATGTCCATGAACTTGCCGGCCTGTTCTGCCGGGAACTCTTCGTCGCCCCGGCCGACGACGATTGGGTCATGTTCATCAGGACCCTGCCCTCCTTGAAGACGGCGCCAATCGATGATATCAGCCATCCCGCGCTCAGCGGACAACTGGATGGCGGCCCTGTGGCCTTCAGCCCTCGGGACTTCCCCATGATCGATAGCCTCTCTTGCCTGGACCTCCGCAGGGAACACTTGGACGCCTCCAGAGCCTTCTCCGGGCAGAACGATCTGTGGATCGCGGATCACCGGCCACTCAAGTCCCTCGCCCATCCTCTGGTCTCCGCCTCCATGATGCTCGAGACCTTCATGGAATCCGCCCGCATCCTCTATCCCCACCTCCAGGTGCGGGGCGTGCGCCAGATGCGTTTCCTAGACATGATCTCCTGTCCTCCTGAGGTTCCCCGGTCTTCCAGAATCTCCTGCCAACGAGCCGCCGCCGGCCCTCGGGAGGTAGTATGCGACGTCTCTCTATCCGTAAGAGAGATCTCCCCCACGGGCCGGCTGGCCGACCGCTTCATCCCGCACTGCACGGGCCAAGTGCTCCTCAACGGCGGGCGTGGAGAACTCGCCGAGTGGTTCCAGGATTTTCCTGTCCGTCCGGATGAGCTGCGGACTCAGCCCGTGAATCATGAACAGGTGCTCAAATGGTACGAAGACCGCACCGGACTCGAGGGCAGGTATCGTGTGCTGGAGGTCATTGACGGCGCCGGTCCGGGGCTGATACGGGGCCGAACCATTTACCGGGAGACCCGTGATTTCGCTCTTCTGTACGCCGCTCGCTACCAATACTCTCCCTACCTGTTCGAGGCGCTAATGCAGTTGGCCGGCTTCCACATGCTGGCCATAGACCCACAGGATCGCCGCTTGGTGCTGCCCACAGAGATCGGCGAGATGCAGTTTCTGCGCCAATGCCGGCCGGGCGAAGAGATAACCCTGGAGGCCCGCCTTCGGGTCGAGGACGAGGAATCTTTCGCCTGGGACGCCAGGGGACTTGACGATCGAGGCCGCACTATAATGCAGGTTCGTACGATGCGCATGCGCTGGATTTCGGCTTGACGCGGTTCGAACAGATGGGGGCAGCCGTGGCACAGGATCGCCAGGAAGTGATCGTTCAGGCCGTGCGTCCCGTTCCTTGCGGGGGCGTCGTCTTCTATGCCTCCGTGTCAGGGAACTCCGCAACCTCCACCGGGTGCGCGACCAGTCGGACGGAAAACCGCCGCCAGCTCGTCACCATCCTCTGGGAATACCTTCGGGCAAAGGAAAGTCCTCTTTGGAAACGCCCCCATTTCTCGAGCAGAGCCGCACTCCCGATCCAGATAGTCCAAGATACGCTGGGCCGGCCCCATCTCTTGTTGGGAGAACGCCGGGGCCCGGCCATCTCCTTCAGCACGGCGGGCGAAGACGTCTGGGCCGCCCTCTGTGGCGACGAGTCGGATATCGGCATCGATGTGGCCGGGAGCGCCGAATTCCAGGAAGGCTACCCCGTGCACCGGGTCTTCCACGTACAAGAGCTTCACCAAGCATTGGAGTTGGCGGGCGGAGACTTGGCCAGGGCCGCGGCGCTGCTCTGGTCTATCAAGGAAGCCGCCGCCAAGGCCCTGGGCTGCGCCTTTCATCTTGTGGACCCGCGGGACATCCATATATATCCATCGGCAGTGGAGGATGGCGGACCTGCCTTTTCCGTGCACTTATCGGGGAAAGCTCTGGTGCGCTTCCCCATGGCCGACCGCCGGCCCATCGCGGTACGTTCGCTTCCCCAGGCCGCGACGTGGCTTTCCATCGCCGCCTTGAATTGGCCGCGCGCATGTGCAAAATACTCAGCCGAGTTGTAAGTAGAGCCGATGCCGGAACTTGGAGCTGTCCCCAACCGCTCTGTTTCCTTCCCATTTGAAATCCCGGCTACCCCACTTAATTCCCTCCCTATAAATTGGGCTGAGCAATTTTGACCAAACCGGTGAGCCGCAATGAACTGACACGCGCATCGCGCTCGATTATAAAGGTCTGTAATAGCCATGCGCTGGGGCGTACCGGCGGAGAAGATGAAATCCATGACAAAACAACGGCGGTATTGTTCAACGAGGTCCAAGCATGGAGTGTCATCGCAAGGCGCTATCGCCAATGGTTGGCGTCTCCTGCGCATCCGTCTGTTGGCAATTCTCGTCATTTTGCTAATGTGCAGCCTCGGCTCGTTTGCGTATTCCAATCTGACCCATGAGGAAATTGTCGACCTGCTCTGGAAAGATGAGATCCGGCCTCTGCTGCTCAAGCGATTTCCGGCGCTGACGGAGGACCAGATTACAGAGGCGCACGCCTATGCCTATGGCGGCGCCGTAATCCAGGACCTCGGGTACTACCCATTTGGCAGCAAGCAATTCAGCGATCTGGCGCATTACGTTCGGAGCGGGGACTTCGTTCGCGAGTTGCTGCTCGAGAGTCAGGACGCTAACGAGTATGCGTTTGCCATGGGTGCCTTATCACACTATGCGTCGGACATTGCCGGCCACCCGGCAGTTAACCAGGCCGTGGCGATTGAATACCCGAAGCTGCGGGCGAAGTACGGCGACTCCGTCAAGTATGCAGAGGACAGAACGGCACACGTCAGAACGGAAATCGGGTTCGACATGGTGCAGGTGGCGAAGAGCCGTTATGCATCGCAGCAATATCACGATTTTATCGGGTTTCAGGTGTCTAAGCCCCTGCTGGAACGCGTCTATCCGGTTGTTTACGGCGTGGACTTGAGAGACGTGCTTTCCCATGAGGACCTCGCGATCGGGTCATACCGTTACGCTGTCAGCCGGCTGATCCCGGAGATGACTCGGGTCGCGCTGCGGACCCATAAGAAGGACATGATGCGCGAAGAACCCAGCTTCTCAAAACGAAAGTTCCTTTACCGTCTTTCGCGCTCCGATTATGAAAAGAACTGGGGAAAGGAATACACCAAGCCGGGATTCGGCACACGCGTGTTGTCAGTGCTCTTGCATTACATGCCGAAAATAGG
>Ga0326727_10019390_pt1 | contig 13683 bp, 11 predicted proteins | sample MB2enrmetagenome_FD_207643 | JGI IMG/M metagenome (GOLD analysis project Ga0326727, IMG submission 207643) | Lab enriched peat soil microbial communities from McLean, Ithaca, NY, United States - MB29MY | ecosystem: Environmental > Terrestrial > Soil > Wetlands > Peat | place: USA: New York... | reverse complement strand
CAGGGAATTGAGATCCCGTATCAGGCCCGGCTCATCTGCTTTTGCGGCCTCCCCGAGCAGCACCGGGTCGATCGCGATGACTTCAAGCGGACCGGTTCCCTCCAGTGCATGGATGAAGCAACGGGAACCGGGTGCGGCCTGATTCGCAAGGTCGCGGATGGCACGGTACGTCTCCCACGGGAGATGCCCGATCGCCGCGATCTCACTTTCAGAGAGCCGAATGATCGGAATCGCATCAAGGATGCCGTTGAGCCGGCGAAGGGACTCACGGTCGATCGCCTTGCGGTCGATATACGCGGCGACCGCCCCGCTCTTTTCGATCATCGACCGGATCATCGCTTCATCGAGCGTCCCGGCTTCCCGGGTGTGGGCGATGTGCCCGAATGCCCCCCGGGTGGAGAGTGCAATCTCGGTCTCCCGGGTGGCATAGTGCGTACCGCCAAATCCGATCAGGGGGACGGCGTCTACCACGGTCGCGTCAAGCACGGCCTCTGCCACAGCCCTGCCGGCAACCGGGTCGGTCCACTCCTTTTCCGTGCTCCCGATCTCGACAAAGAAGGAGGGGTGGGAAAGATTCGTCGGCCCGTGGTGCGTGACCTCGTACGAGATGCGGTACCCCTCCGGGCAATGACGGGCAAGGGCCCGGAGGGTGGCCTGCATCATGGCCGGCGCTGCCGGTGCAAGGGTCCGTGGGCTGCCCCCCAGCTCTGCCTCCCGGAAGTTGCCGGTCACGTGCACAGTGAGGACCGGCACCGGGTTGATACTCGCATGCCGGGAGAGGAAGATCACAATATCGGCATCGATACTATCATCGACATTCTCTGCGTTTATGAGCCGGTCTTCCACCTCGTGGAACGAATAGGTGCGTCCTCTCCCGGCAAACGCATTGCCGGAGTCCTCCAGGAGGGACATGACGTGGTTGCTGATATTGCCGCCGGCCGCATCCTGCCGGGAATGGATCAGCGCAACGTGCATCAACTCTACGTTACGCGCTCATTCTCCAATAAGTCTCCCGTGATGCAGGATTCACAAACCCTATGAGGATGGACACAGCAAGATGGTACCATGGATAAGAGGAGAATCAAAAAGGCATTTGCCGACACGGGCATCGGCAAGACGATCGCACGCCCTCAGCCCTCTGCTGTTGCTGCGGAGCTCAATATACCGAAGATAGATATCGCAACGTACAGCAACCCCAATTGGATCAAGATCCGCGGCTGCCAGCCGGGCTGCTTCAAATGAGTCTTTTTTTCAACGTCGTTCCCGTGGCCGATGCAATTACCATGGCCCGGCGCGTAGCGGTGAGGACGGAGACCGAGACCGTCCCTCTCGCGGACGCGTTCCGCCGTGTGCTGGCTGATGATGTCCGCACGGACGTGGACATCCCGGGGTTCACGAGGTCGGTGATGGACGGGTACGCGGTCCGTGCCGCGGAGACGACGGGTTCCAGCGACACGAACCCCGCCATCCTCGCGTTCCGCGGCCGGATCGCGATGGGGACCGGAGCTGACGGTCGCGTGAATGCCAGCGAGTGCATGTACATCCCGACCGGCGGCATCCTTCCGGCCGGGGCGGATGCGGTGGTGATGGCGGAGAATACCGAACTGCTTGGTAACGACGTCCTCGTGAAAAAGCCGGTGGCCCATGGCGAGAACGTACTTCTCTATAACGAGGACTTCCCCCAAGGTGCCATCGTGCTCCGGAAAGGCCGGCGGATTTCGGTGCAGGACACCGGCGTCCTTGCCGCTGCCGGGTGCAAAGGGGTACCGGTCTCACGCCTTCCCCGGGTCGGGATCATCTCCACCGGAAACGAGCTGGTGACCGTGGACACCGTGCCCGGGACCGGGCAGGTGCGGGATGTCAATACGGTTGTCGTCGCCTCTTTTGTCCGGGAGCAGGGATGCCTGCCGGTTGTATACGGCATCGTCCGGGACGAGCGCGACGCGTTCTCCGGCGCCCTTTCCCGAGCAGCAGCAGAATGCGATGCGGTGCTCATCTCGGGGGGGAGCTCCAAAGACGACCGCGACATGGCCGCTGCAGTCATCGCGGATCTGGGCGAAGTGCTGGTCCACGGCGTCGCCATTGCACCGGGAAAGCCAACCATCATCGGGAGGTGCAGGAACGTCCCGGTTATGGGCCTCCCCGGCCACCCGGCAGCCGCGTTTATCGTGATGATGGTGATCGGCAGGCACCTGCTGGCCGGCATGACCGGGGAGACGGTCCCTGAGCCACGGACAGTGCCGGCGAAACTGGCACTGAACGTGCCGTCAGCGAAAGGCCGTGAGGACTATGTCCGGGTCCGGGTCGAGAACGGGATTGCGACGCCCCTTTTCGGCAAGTCAGGGCTGCTCAACACCCTCGTGCAGAGCAACGGGGTAGTGCGGGTGCCGGCGGGGCGTGAAGGGCTGGAGACCGGGGAAACTGTCGATGTAATCCTCTGGTAGGACGATGCCCAAAATTGATCGCGTTGCCGGAGTTCAGGAAGATCCTTCACCGGTCCGGCGATCACGGTACACCGGAGACAGGCGTGCAGCGCGGACTGCCATGAGCACGGCTTCCTCCGGCGTGGCGCACGCAATAATCCCCTCGATCTCCCATGTCTTATATCCGAAGACCGGGCGCCCGGTCTTGAGAGCGATCGCGATCTCCGAAAGCGTACCGTAACCTTCCCCGACCGCGATCACCGCATCTGCGGACTGGACGACGAGCACGTTCCGGGCGTGCCCGAGGCCGGTCCGGATCACAATGTCAAGAGCCGCGTTGCCGTTGCCGGTGTCAGGAACAATCCCCACCGCAAGCCCGTCCCCCTCGTGCACCCCGGCGCACGCGGCCTCCATCACGCCCCCAAGGCCTCCACAGACCAGCATCTCGTTTGCCGCGGACGAGATACCCCATCGTCCGGGCTGCTTCGCAGAGTTCAGGTGTGGCGTCTGCGGCGCCGATAACGGCGATCTGCCCCATATCTTTTTTCACCCCGCTCGCATGCGGTACTTGCTGTCAGCACAGCATCCTTCCCGTGCCATAAAAAATTACCTCATCAAAACCGGAAATCTCAGGGGCCGGAAAAGGAGGCGCCCCCTACCACGTTCAGGCCAGCGTCACCTTGACCGGCACCTGATAGATCGTATCAGTGCCGGCAGCTCCGACCCGGTCATCGGCACAGAGGTAATACGCGCCCTGCTTCTTGATCGTGAGCGTTGCCTGCTGCGGAGATGCGACACTGTTGAGCAGGACAAGGGGGACGAGGCCCGAGTAGTCCCAGACCTTCTGGACCGGGTCCCACTGGGGCTTGACCGCGATGAATTTGTTGTAGTCATTGACATCGACCACCAGTACATTTGCATTTATGGTGCCGGGCCCGGGGGATGTCGCCCAGACCGTAAACTGCTGGCCCGGGTACAGGTACTCCACGCCCATCTGCTGCGGGATGTTGATGCATGCGAAGTCATCGTAATGGACGCTGATCGAGGTATCGATACCGGCATTCTGCACCGATGATGCGGATGCAGCCGGAGTGTTCGGTGCCTGCGTTGATGTGGCGGCAGCACCGGCAGCAGTGGTTTGGGCGGAGGGCGAACTGGTGCAGCCGGCAATACACACCAGCACGATCACCAGTACCGCACCGAGTGAGGCATAATGAACGGATCTCATGATGGTCACTCTATAAAGCGGGGATATATGAGTTCCGATCCACCTTCCTTTGCTTTTGAGTTTTTCCTATGCCCCAAATGCCGGCAGCGTCCCGCCCTGGCATCGCCGGCGCCCTGCGGTTTCCCTGATCCGGATCGCCATGTTCCGCCCGGTGTTGGATATTCCCTGCATGATACAAACACCCTTACCGGGAAAAACTACTTTGTCCTCCAGCGCCAACACTGGTCGATACGTTTGGGCACCCTCCCATCGTACAGCGAGGGTTTTTGTGAAGGAAGTCACCGCGAACTTCAGTGCACAATCGATCGAGCACGAGGTGCAGGAATACTGGCACACCCATGATGTCTATAAGGCCGTACAACAGCACCGCCGTGCGGGCAGGGCGTTCTTTTTTGTTGACGGCCCACCCTATACCACCGGGCACATCCATCTCGGTACCGCGTGGAACAAGATCATCAAGGACTCCATCCTGCGGTACCACCGGATGAACGGCAGGAACGTGATCGACCGTGCGGGCTACGATATGCACGGGCTTCCCATAGAGGTAAAAGTGGAGCAGACACTCGGGTTTGCCTCCAAGAAGGATATCGAGGCGTTCGGTATCGGGAATTTCATCGCGAAGTGCCGCGAGTTTGCAGTGGCCAACAAGCAGCTGATGGACTCCCAGTTCGAGCAGCTCGGAATCTGGCTTGACTTCCCCGACGCGTACCAGACCGTAAAGCCGGGGTACATCGAGGCGGCGTGGTGGACGCTTGCCCGTGCAGGGGAGAAAGGGATGCTCGAAAAGGGGTACCGGGTCGTCAACTGGTGCCCCCGGTGCGAGACGGCGATCGCGGATGCCGAAGTGGAGTACTGGGACGAGGAGGACCCCTCAATCTTCGTGAAGTTCCCGCTGAAAGGAACGACTGGCGAGTACCTCCTGATCTGGACGACAACCCCGTGGACGCTGCCGGCAAATGTCGCGGTCGCGGTCTCGCCGGACTTCATGTACAGCCGGGTACGGGCGACCAAGTGTGGGAAGGAAGAGATCCTCTGGATCGCAGAACCTCTCGTAAAATCCGTGCTGAAGAAAGGAAGGTACCAGGACTATGAGGAACTGGAGAAGCAGCCCGGCAAGGATCTTGCCGGCCGGGAGTACGATTCACCGCTCGCAGAGCATGTTCCGCTCCAGCGGGAGATTGCCCATAAAATCGTAACCGCAGACTTCGTCGCCATGGAAAATACCGGCATGGTGCACATCGCGCCAGGCCACGGGTGGGATGACTACGTGCTCGGGACAAAGGAGGGGCTTCCGGTCATCTGCCCGGTGGACGGCGCCGGCAGGTTCCGGCCTGAGGCCGGGGCATTTGCCGGGCAATACGTGAAAGACGCGAACCTGCCGGTGCTGGACGCGCTCGGGGCCCACCTGCTCGCGCATGAGACGGTCATGCACCGCTACGGTCACTGCTGGCGCTGCAAGACGCCGATCATCTTCCGGGCGACCTCGCAGTGGTTCCTCAAGGCCTCCGAAATGCGGGATCTCATGCTCTCCGAAGTTGCACGGGTGACGTGGTATCCCGAATGGGCGGGCAGCGCACGGTTCTACGACTGGATCAAGGAGGCCCGGGACTGGTGTATCTCCCGGCAGCGGTACTGGGGTATCCCGATCCCGGTCTGGACCTGCGGGACGTGCGGGAAGTACCGGGTGATCGGGACGATCAAAGAGCTCGAAGGGGCGAGCGGCCGGCCGTTGCCGGACCCGCACCGCCCTTTCGTGGATGAAGTGACCATTCCCTGCTCCTGCGGAGGTACGATGCAGCGGGTGGAGGACATCTTCGATGTCTGGTTCGACTCGGCTGTCGCGTCGTGGGCGACGCTCGGCTTCCCGGAGACCACAGCAGACTTCGAAAGGCTCTGGCCGGCAGACTTCATCACCGAGGGGCAGGACCAGACACGGGGATGGTTCTATTCGCAGCTGGGCGCGAGCACCATCGCATTCGGGCGGGCGCCCTACCGGAGCGTCCTCATGCACGGGTTCGCGCTCGATGCTGAGGGAAAGAAGATGTCCAAGAGCCTCGGGAATGTCGTGACACCCGAAGAGGTGATGGCAAAGGTCGGCGTTGACGTGCTCAGACTCTACGTCCTCTCCTCATCGGCGCCGTGGGACGACCTGAAATTCAACTGGGAGGGTGTCGCCACCGTAAACCGGGCGGTTAACATTCTCTGGAACGTGTACCGCTTCCCGCTGCCGTACATGATCCTCGATGCATTCGAACCGCGGGCTGCAAACGGCGTCTGGGACGATACATATGTCCGGGCACACCTCCGCTCCATGCCGGACGAGGATCGCTGGATCATCTCCCGGATCAATTCGGTCGCGACCACCGTGGACATGGCGATGAAAGAGTGCCAGCTCCACCGGGCCACCCGGGAACTGGTGAACTTCATCCTCGAAGATCTCTCGCGGTGGTACGTCCAGCTCGTCCGCCCGCGGATGTGGCTGGAAGGTGAGTCAGAGCAGAAAGTCTTTGCCTACGAGACGATCTACTACGTGATGCGCCGGCTTATCGGGCTCCTTGCCCCGTTCTGCCCGCACATCACCGAGGAGATCTACCGGAACCTCCGGTGCAGCAACGACCCGGCAAGCGTCCACCTGCTCGACTGGCAGATCGGTGAGACGGCGCTCGTCAACGCGGATCTCGAGCATGCGATGGAGCTCGCCCGCTCGTTTGACGAGGCGGTGGCCAACGCCCGGCAGGCAGGAAAGCGCAAGCTCCGCTGGCCGGTTGCCGAAGTGGTCGTGGTCACGAACACCGATGCCGTAAAGGATGCGATCGAACGGCTGAACGCGATCTGCATGGAACGGGCGAACTCCCGGAAGGTGACGGTTCTCACGGGCCGGTGGGACCGGATCGGCTGGCACGCGGAGCCGGTGATGAAGGCGCTCGGGCCGGACTTCGGAAAAAATGCCCCGAAGATGAAAGCAGCGATCGGGAAAGCAGATGGCAATGCCCTCAGGGCTGTGATCGATGCCGGCCAGACGGTCACGCTCACGGAAGGCGGGGAGCGTTTCGAGATCACCGCACGACACGTGACATTCACCGAACAGCTCCCTGCCGGCGTCTTTTCCGCGCAAATGGAAGACGGAACCATCTATGTCGATGTAGCGCTCACCCCCGATCTCGAGGCGGAGGGCTATGCCCGCGAGGTGATCCGGCGGGTGCAGGAGATGCGCCGTCAGCTCGACCTCGCGGTCGAGGACTTTATTCTGGCAGACGTGGCGGCGGCGGACGAACGGGTCTGCGACCTCATCAGTACCCGGTGGAAGGCGGAGATTGCCGAAGAGGTCCGGGCAAGGGAACTTACGATCCACAACACCATGGAGCCGGGGGCGGGTGCTGGTGCATATCAGCTTGTAAAAGAGTGGGATGTCGAAGGTATCGCGATGACAATCGGGATCTCCAAGGCCACCTGACGAAGATCTTTTTTTTATCTCCCTTTTCTGAGAATATTTGTTAAATTACTTGTGGGAGATGGGAAGCAGTGCCTGCGGTCACTGGATATAGGTGGGCCATTTCACCATTTTTTTCCTGAGGTCGAGCGTCCTGCCATCGACGATAAAGGTCCCGTCACCCCGGTGATGAATGACCCGGCGTTCCTTGCGCTTCGGATCGATCCATGCTGCAACCACTTCCATGATGAAGAGGTTATACGTATCGACAAGGCTGGAATCCTTCACCCGGCATTCAAAATTGGCAAGGCACTCGGCGACAAGCGGCGGCTTCAATTTTTCAGCCGGCACCGGAGTCAGGCTGAAGGCATCGAACTTGTCGACATCCGCACCCGAACAGTTGCCGATTTCGACCACCTTCGTGGCGAGATCGACCGTGGGGACGGCGATCACGCATTCCCCGGTCGCGCACATCGCCCGGAAACTGTGATTCCATGGCCCGATCATGCAGCCGATCAACGGGGGGACACCATCCTGCATCACCATGTGATAACTCATCGTCATGAGGTTCGGATGCCCGTCTTCCACAGTCGTCACCAGGACGACCGGCCCCGGCTCGATGAAGCGGTAGACTCTGGATAAAGGAATCTTCTCCATCATGATCGTCACTCTCTCACTTTCGCTCTATATCAGGATTGGTAATCCCTCAAATATGCACGCAGGAATCTCATCGTACCCCGCTGAGATGGAGGTGTACGGAGTAAACCGGTTTTCCCATCATACACGCCCGGCACTCATTCCATCGGATTTTGATGCATGCTCTATTTAAAAAGACATCCTGCATGCAGACACCGAAAGCAGCAAGGATGCCTACGGCCCGCCGGAGATCAGTTTCTCCAGAAATTCCTTCCCTTCCGGCGTTGTAAACAGCGGCAGGTCGCGGTCGACGACGACTGCACTCCGTGTGGCAACCACGGTCTTCTTCGTCTTGGGGTTGTAGCCTTCCTTTTCCGTGACTTTCCGGCAGACCAGTACGCCCCGGCGCTGCCATGCCGGCGTCTTTGCGAGGTTGATGCCCCGTTTGTGCATCATCTCGTGCAGGTCTTTTGCCGGCAGACCCCTGAGCTGCTCTGCGGCTTTTTTTGCACTCATGCCCTCGCTCATCAGCGCCTGCTGGCAGTAGGCATTCATGTGGTTGCGCCACGCCTCGTCCTGCCGGCCGGTCAGGTACGCGATCGCGGACTCCGGGGTCGCCTGGACGATCCGGGCATCGAACGCCAGCGGCTCGCGGGTGCCAAGAGCGATGGTGAGAGCGCTTGCCGCAAACGAGGCCGCAACCGAATCGATCTTCTCCACCCGGCCGGAGAACGGGAGCCGGTCAAGGTACAGGCTGATCTCGTCCGAGAAGGTATAGGCAAACGCCGGTGAAAGGCCGCTTGTTGCTACCAGTGCGGTGCAGGTATCGGTCATCGCCCCGTTGAACCGTTCGTCGAAAGGTTTTGACAGTGCCATTTTGGCCGCGAGATGGTGAAACGCCCGGCCGTCAAGCCGGATAAAAACCGGGGACACGGTCGTGATCGTAGAAAATATTTCCCGGGTTTCCATATGGTATCCTGCGGAAGAAAAGAAAAGAGCGGGTCTCCCGCACCCCTCACGTGCCGTTGTGCGCGTTACTCTTCGAGCGTACCGGACTGCGTGAAGGCCCCGGGAAGATGACGGATAAGGACAATATCGTCGATGGCGCTGATGATACGGTATGGTATCTTCAGCCCTTTGAAATTCTTGAGCTCAAAGAGCTGGTCGTTGACCTTCCCGACCACGAGTGCTTCCATCTTCTTCTGGTCCACATCAAGGACCACATCCTCGACCTCACCGATGAACATTCCCTTGTCCGTATAGATCTGGAGCCCGAATAAATCCGTAATATGGGTTTCCATCGTTATCAGATGAAAGTATATACCATATGGGTTAAAAAGATAATCATTACGTTATGGACGGTTCATTCCGTATCGGGCGGATTTACGGCATTCCTATTCTCATCCACTATTCGTTCCTTCTCGTGATCCCCCTGCTGGCTTGGATCATCGGCAGCGAGATCTCGCTCACGACGGACATGCTCAAAGGGATCTTCGATATCCCGATCGACCCGTCCCTGATCACGGCGGGCTTCATGCCTTGGATCCTCGGAACCATTGTCGCGCTCGGGCTCTTTCTGGGTGTCCTCGTCCACGAGGTCGCTCATTCGGTCATCGCCCGGAAAAAAGGGCTGAAGATCCAGAGCATCACGCTGCTCATGTTCGGTGGCGTCTCCCAGATGGAAGAGGGGACCCCGGATCCGAAGATCGAGCTCCCTATGGCGCTTGCGGGGCCGCTCACCAGCCTCCTCTTCGGCCTCATCTGCGGTGGCCTTGTCTATCTCACGCCAGACATGACCACAGATCCCGGAACTACCGGCGTTCTCATTTTTATCTTCGGGTATCTGGGGGTCCTCAATATCATCCTGTTTGCCTTCAACCTGCTGCCCGCCTTTCCCATGGACGGCGGAAGGGTGCTCCGGGCGCTGCTTGCAAAGCGGATGCCGCTCCACCGGGCGACCCGGATCGCCGCCAATGTCGGCAAGGGATTTGCGATCATCTTTGGCATCGTCGGCCTCTTCTTCTTAAACCCGTTCCTGATCCTGATTGCCCTCTTTGTCTACATCGGTGCGGGCATGGAGTCGACGGCAGTCCAGTACAGCTACCTGCTGCAGGACGTGACCGTGGGCAACATGATGAGTTCCCCGGTCACGGTCGTGGCACCTACCCTGCCGGTTGCGAAGGTGATCGAGATGATGTACACGAGCAAGCACCTCGGGTTCCCAGTCGTCGACCGGAACACGCTCGTGGGCATCGTGACCCTCGCGGACGTGAACCGGACCTCACCGATCGACCGCGAGGCAATGCAGGTACGCGACATCATGACCCGCGACCTGATCGTGCTCCCCCCATCTGCACCGGTCATAGACGCCCTCAGGATCATGTCGGCGCGGAACATCGGCAGGATCCCGATCGTCCAGGACGGGCAGATTGTCGGGATCGTGACCCGGACCGACATTTTGAAGGTAACCGAGCTCAAAAAAGTCTAGCACTCGAGCAGCGGGTCGAGCGGCGAGCTGCCGGCGACAGCCCGGAACGCTTCGATCCCGGCAAACGGCCGTTTCGCGATCACCGAGGCCAGCTTCTTCTTTCCCACACCGGGCAGCCATCTGAGGGCCGACGCCGGCAGGGTATTCACCCTGATCGGGACCGGCAGCGCCGTGACCGACCGCATCCCCCAGTCCACGACCACGGCGTCCAGAATAGTAGAGCGGGAAACCCTGAGCGGGACACCGACAAGGATCGGGTAGGACCCCATCTGCCGGCCGAACGAGAGGTCGCCGCTCACCTCGATACGCACATCACGCAGCACCGTACCAAGGGGAAAGACCCGCCGGAGCATCGGAAGATCGATCTCATGCCGCACGAACTCCTTGAACGCCCGGAAGCGGCGCTCGTGGTTGCCGAGAGTATTATGGGAGTACGCCGGTGTCCCCTCAAAGGGCATCACCTGCCGGATGTTTACCCGCCGGAGCATCAGGCCGGCGTCAAGCACCCTCCGGAGGAACTGCTCGTTTCTGGCATACGTCCCTTCCGTCTCGCCGGAAAGCCCGCAGACAAAGTTCAGGCCCGGGAGCAGTCCGGGAATGCCGTCACGGCGGTGTGCCCCTTCCTCGTTGACGATCCCGATCGCCCGGAAGACCTCCTCCGGCAGCGCTTTGAGGTTGTTTGCGGCGACCACGGCCGGGTCGGCGGTCTCCATTCCGAACGCAGCGACATCGCCGGGCGTGTTATGCCGGATGATCGCCCGGATCGCCTCGCGGCTCTCCTCCTCGTGTCTCGCGATGGTCGCCGGGTTTACGTTGTCGATATGCAGTGTTTTGAGTTCCGGCGCGGCCGAGCGGATCGCAGCAAAGAGATCCTCCAGCAGATCCGGGCGGGGCGCAGGATACTCGCCGCTGCCCGCACCGTACACGAGGATATCCGGCTGCCTGCCGACCCGGAAGTGCCGGGCCCCCTGATAAGAGAGGGCCGCAACTTCAGCAGCGATCCCTTCGGTGCCCCGGTATTTCGGATGTCCATAGAACGGTTCGGTGCAGAACGAGCAGCCGCCGGACGCTCCGTGCGGGCAGCCACGGGCGGTCTCGAGTTCGCACATCACCCACGGGTAGTCCGGGTGCTGCCGGATGATCCCGCTGCCGGCGACACTCCACGGGTCCGAGCGGATGTAATCTATCTCCCCAGCCGGCCCGTTCCCAAGAAGGTAGTTGTCGAGAGCGACGGCCGGATCGCCAGAGAGCATGGCGTCAAAACCGGCGATCCCCGGCCGGATCGCCTTCTGCCCCCCCTCCGGCGCGTAGCCAAAGCCGATCGGCCCGCCGATCAGCTTCTCCGGCCCCTGGATCATCTGCCCGACCTGCCGGATCTCGGTGAGCGTGGCCGGTGTCCCGCCAAGGTATTTTCCCGGCACGGTCACGCCGGCGATCATCACGAGCAGGCCTGCCGTGGAGAGCGCACCGATGTGGCGGGGATCGGCACGGAGCTGGTCGATGGTGAGATAGTGTACCGGAAAGCCATGGGCGATGAGCGCCCCGGCAACGGTCCGGACATACGGGGAAATGTAAGGGGGCACACCGAGGCAGGCGGGCTCATCCACGTACCCGTCAAGGATGAAGGCATCAGCAGGCATAGCCGATCAGGGCAAGGAGTTTCCGGGCCCAGAAGAGTTTGCCCCGCTTGACCGGGTCGACATCCGGGTCGTCAAGGTCAAAGCCGATGATCGTGATCCTCGCGGCCCCGAGCGCCTGTGCGGCAAAGACCGCCCGGTCGCCGTCCGTAAACCCACCGAAATTGTGGACGTGCGGGAGGGGGGGACCCTGTGTCGTCGCGACGACCGGGCCGCCCAGTTTTGGCACCCAGTGCTGCAGGAGCGGCATGTTGTCGCCGTGTGCATGGACGACGACAATCGTCCCCCCATCGTTCATGTCGAGGAGCCGGTCAGTCGCCCCGTCAAGATCGGTGAAGACCACGTCGGGCCGGATTCCGTGACCCATAAGGACATCCGCAGCGGCATCGGCCGCAAAGATCACGCCGTGGATCTTGTGGAGTTGTTCCCGCTTCAGGCAGGGCGCGTTGCCGCAGACCGTGACCTCACTGCCTTTCGTTAGCGCGGCAAGGGCCGGCAGGTCGTCCCTTGTCACAAGCTCCGCGAGCTGGCGTGCCGCCTTCTCGTCGTCCTCGCGGGAAAACCCGAAGTAATCGAGAATCTCAAGGTAATGCGGCTCCCACTCAGCGAAGTTCATGGTTCACCCATGAACTTCTCGATTGGAGATGCCGTTCTAGAACGGTATCCCCAATAATCGTAGTTCATCGCTTCGCTCCAGACTTCTCCCGTGTCACGGTCATCTTGTAACGGGCCCAGCCGGCAACATTCATACCCACTCCCGGAATTTCCCGGCAGGCCCTGTTTCCCTTATCCACCGACAGCGTCTTTGGTACAGCCCGGGCGTTCACGGTTCAATCTTCTTGCCCTCGTTCTCCAGCCCGACGAGGTTCTTGAACTTCTGGAGGATAGGCTCGATCACGATCTCGAGCAGGTCCTGCTTGTTGGTGACGTGCCCGAAATAGTGGAGCGGGAGGGTGGCCGCCGCCATGTTCGGGTGACCGCCCGCATCGCCCATCTCCCCGAATGCCTCGGCTAGGGCGTTACCAATGTGCAGCCGGATGTCGCGGTTCCGTGCCGAGATGACGATCGCGCTGTCGGTGATGCCGTACACGAGCGCCGTGTTCACACCTTCCAGCGTGATCAGGATATCTGCCGCCTGAGGGAGGGCGTCACGGTTCATCACGTACCCCACGTTCGAGAAGAGGTAGCCGCTCTGGATCTTCCGGTTCTGGATCGCCTTGCCCATCACGTCCAGCGTCTCCTGCGACATGGAGGGCGACATGATCTTGTCGAGGAGATCTGCGTCCGTGAGCGGCAGCAGAAAACCCGCGTAGTTCAGGTCCTGCGGCGTAACGTTGCGCCGGAAGTCTTTCGTGTCCGTCCTGATGCCGTAGAGGAGGGCGGTTGCAACGCGTTTGTCGACCGGGACATCGAGTTCCTGGAGGTACTGGGTCATAATGCTCGCCGTCGCCCCGATGCCGGGCCGGATGTCGGTGAACGTGCCCTGCGCTGCCACGTGCTTCCCGTCCTTGTGGTGATCGATGACAAGATTGATCTTCGTCTGGGGCGGCACGTCGTTGTTGGCGCCGGGCCCCGAACAATCGACCAGCGCAAGGTAGGTGCACTTCTGGAGCGCTTCGGGCGTGAGATGCTCCATCTTGATGTCGAGCAGGTTTACAAACGTCCGGTTCTCCTGATGCCCGATGTTGCCCTCGTAGTAGATCCGGGTGGTGAGTGTCTTTGAGTTCGCGTGACGGGCGATCTCGGCAAGGGCCATGGCGCTTGCGATCGCATCCGGATCCGGGTTCTTGTGGGTGATGATCCCCAGCATGCCATCCCACCCGGCAAGGAGCGTGAACAAA
>Ga0326727_10019389_pt1 | contig 13683 bp, 12 predicted proteins | sample MB2enrmetagenome_FD_207643 | JGI IMG/M metagenome (GOLD analysis project Ga0326727, IMG submission 207643) | Lab enriched peat soil microbial communities from McLean, Ithaca, NY, United States - MB29MY | ecosystem: Environmental > Terrestrial > Soil > Wetlands > Peat | place: USA: New York... | reverse complement strand
CGGGCAACGCCGTCAAGTTCACTGATCGCGGCCAGGTGCGCCTGCGCGTGGAAGGGCTGGGGGCCTCGGGGAGTCAGGGGGGAAGGCCTGCTCGCCTGCTCTTCACCGTCGAGGACACGGGCATCGGCATCGAGGAATCCATGTTGAGCCGGATTTTCGACCCCTTCACCCAGGCCGACGGTTCCCACACCCGCCGCCATCAGGGGGCCGGCCTGGGGCTGGCCATCGTGAAGCGGCTGGTGGGGCTGTGGGGCGGGGTGCTGGAGATCGACACCGCGCCCGGCGTGGGAACGGCGGTGCACTTCACCATGCCGGTCGGCCCGCCGCCTCCGGGAGCCCAGGCCCCCCTGCCCGCACCGGCCCATCCGGCCGAAGAAAGCCCCGGTGGACGGGTGCTTCTGGCCGAGGACGACCCCATCAACACGGTGATGACCATGGACATGCTGGAAACCCTGGGCTACCGGGCCACCATCGTGGAGAACGGAGCGGAAGCCCTCAAGGCCTTGGCTCAGGAGGACTTCGACTGCCTGCTCATGGACATCCAGATGCCGGAAATGGACGGTCTGGCAGCCACCCGGGCCATCCGGACGGCTCCAGCCCTGGGGGACAAGGCCCGCGTGCCCATCGTGGCCCTCACCGCCCACGCCCTGCCCGGCGACCGGGAACGCTTCCTGGCCGCGGGCATGGACGACTACCTGTCCAAACCGGTGGAATACGACGACCTGGCCGGGGTGCTGGTGCGGGCCATGCGCAAGACCTGGAGAAGCCGGCTGAGCTGACCAGGCCTTCCCGGCCACGCTCTAGCCTGGCCGCCCTGGGCCGGTCTTGCTGGAAGCGAATCGACGCGGACTTTCCCGCCCCTACCAAATCGCACGGAAAACAGGTAGGTTCCAAGCCATGAAAAAGCACCTGTGCATCCACGGCCACTTCTACCAGCCTCCCCGCGAGGACCCCTGGTTGAACGCCATCCTGCCCGAGGGCAGCGCCGCGCCCAGCCTCAACTGGAACCAGCGCATCACCCGCGAATCCTACGCTCCCCTGGCCCGGGCCAGACGGCTGGACGGCTCCGGACGCATAAGCGAGGTGCTCAACTGCTACGAGTGGATCAGCTTCAACGCCGGGCCGACGCTGCTCAACTGGATGGCCCAGGCCGAGCCCGGCCTCGTGCGTCTCATGGTGGAGGCCGACCGGGCCAGCCTCGCTCGTCTGGGGCACGGCAACGCCATGGCCCAGGTCTACCACCACCAGATACTGCCTCTGGCCAGCCAGATGGACAAGGAGCTTGAAGTATCCTGGGCGGTGGACGACTTCACCGCCCGCTTCGGCCGGGCTCCCGAGGGCATGTGGCTGGCCGAAACCGCCGTGGACACCCCCACCCTGGAGGTGCTGGCCGCCAATTCCATCCGGTTCACCGTGCTTGCTCCGGGCCAGGCCAGGGCCGTGGCGTCGGCAGCCGGCGGCCAGGACCACTGGACCCCGGTCAACGTGGGCAGCCTGGACATCCGCCAGCCCTACCTGGTGAAGCTTCCCTCGGGGCGCAGCATCGCCGTTTTCTTCTACGACGGCCCCCTGTCCCAGGCCGTGGCCTTCGAGCGCCTTCTGGCGGACGGAGAAACCTTCTGGCGCAGGCTCTCCCAGGCGGCCAGCCCGGGCCTTCTGACCCTGGCCACCGACGGCGAGACCTACGGCCACCACTTCACCTTCGGGGAGATGGCCCTGGCCTTCGTCCTGGACCAGGGTCGCCTGGGCCGCGACGGGCTTTCCCTGACCAACTTCGCCGCCTACCTTGCCGCCAATCCGCCCTCCATGCAGGTTCAGCTCCACGAACCCTCGGCCTGGAGCTGCGCCCACGGCGTGGAGCGCTGGCGCTCCGATTGCGGCTGCACGGACGGCGGCCATCCCGACTGGAGGCAGGACTGGCGCGCCCCGCTGCGTCAGGCCCTGGCCCGCGCCAAGGACCTGGCCGACCTGCACTACTTCCAGCGCGGCGCGACCTGCTTCAAGGATCCCAGGGCGGCCCTGGCCGCCTACGGGAAGGTGCTGGCGGGGCTCGCCAGCCAGGACCAGTTCGCTGCGGAACATCTGCGCCTGAAATTGCCCGCCTCCGAACAGGCCGTCGCCTGGAAGCTTCTGGCCATGCAGCAGTGGGGGCTGGCCTCCCTGGCCAGTTGCGCCTGGTTCTTCGACGAAATCTCGCGCATCGAACCGGTGAACGGCCTGACCTACGCCTTGCGGGCCATGGAACTGGCCGCGCGCACGGGCGGGCCTGATATCGAGGCGGAAATTCTTCCCATTCTGAAAACGGCGCACTCAAACCTGCCCGAACTCGGCCACGGGGAGACCATCTGGCGCACCTTGGTCAAACCGCGCCGGGAGTCCGGCGCTTCGCTCACGGCCCAGGCCCTCCTGACCCTGTGGGCCGACGACCGCCTGCCCGCGCCAGGGACCAGCGCCCAGGCCGTCTGGCCCGGGGTGACGGTGACTGTCACGGCTGGAGGGAAGTCCGGGAACGGTTCCCCTGGCGTCGAAACCGGTAAGCGCCAGCCCGGCGCGAAGGGCGGCGCGTCAGGCTGGTCGGGCACGGCGGCCATCGCCTGGGCGCTGGAAACCGGGGCCGATCAGGTCGAGTACTCCTGGACCCTCCCGGAGGGAGGCGACCCCCTGGCCGCTGCGGTCATCGTGCGCGGTCCGGGCGGCGAAGAGTCCTTCGTCCCCCGGGATCTGCCGGTGAACAAGCGCCAGGGCCTGGCCGACGTCTTCGCCATGCGCTCCTCGGACGTTCTGTGGGAGGCGGCCCTCTCGCGCATGGCTTCGGGCGTGTTCCTCATCCCTGAGATTCAGGAGGCCCAGACCACCGTGACCCTGGCTCCCCGCCTGGCGGGCCAGTGGACGGCCCTGGCCTGGGCGTACCTGTGGGGACCGCCTCTTCCGGAAAAAAACCGCGAACTGCTGGTCCGGTTCCTTGGGCAGTGCTCCTGCTGCGACTTCGAGCGGACCGGGCTCATGGAGCGGGTGATCGCGCGCGCCCTGGCGATGGCGGCCTCGCCGTCGCCGGATTGGGAAAGCCTTGGCATCATGGTCAGCCGCGTGCGCGAACTGAACCTCCCTCAGGACTGGTGGGCCATTCAAAACCTCATCTGGGACAACGATCTTCGCCATGGCCCGGGCCGGGCCTTTGCAGAGCTTATCGGACTTGCCGTATGAACGTGAAGGACATCCCCCTGCGCGAGCGGATCATCTTCGCCCTGGACGTGGACAACGCCCCCGACGCCCTCAGGTTCGTGGACATGCTGGGCGGGACCATCGGCTATTTCAAGGTCGGCCTGCAGCTGTTTCTGGCCGAGGGCTTTCCGCTGCTCAAGCGCATCCGGGAACGCGGCAGCCTGGGCAACAAGATCATGCTGGACCTCAAGTTCCTGGACATCCCCCAGACCACGGCCATGGCCATGCGCGAGGCCGCCCGGCACGGGGCGGACATGGCCACCATCCACGCCCACGTGGGCAGCGTGGTCCGGGCCGCGGTGGAGCAGGCCCGGGACACCACGGTTCTCGGGGTGACGGTGATGACCAGCTACGGCGACGAAGAGCTTGCGGAACTGGGCTATCCCGGTTCCATCGCGGATCTGGTGGAGGCCCGCGCGGGAATCGCCCTGGCGGGGGGGTGCGGGGGGGTCGTGGCCTCGGCCCGCGAGGCTTCCCTGCTCAGACGGGCGTACGGGGACGATTTTCTCATCGTCACTCCGGGGATACGCATGCCGGGCGCGGGCGGCCACGACGACCAGACCAGGGTGATGACCCCGGCCAGGGCGATGGCCTCCGGCGCGGATTACCTGGTGGTGGGGCGGCCCATCAGCCGGGCGGACAACCCGGTGGAGATGGCCGAGAGGATGCTCCGGGAGGTGGCGGAGACGCTGGAGGCGGGATGATGGGATAGAGGGGCGGCCGGTGAGGCGGCGTCAGACTTATGCCGTGGCTTTCACCTCTCACCGTTCTCGTCCTCCAGGCCGTCAGCCGACAAGGCCTCCCATTCGGCCATTTCGGCGTTCAGCCGGTCGTCCTTTTCCACTTCCGCGGCTGCCCGCCACAATTCCCACGCCATCCTGGCCCGCGACGCGTACATCCCCTTGCGTGAATCCTTTTTCGCCCGTTCCGTGAGCTCCGGCGTAAGCCCATAGTTCACGTTGGACGGCTGGAAATTCTTGGCGGGCCGCCGCAGGTGGGCCAAAAGCGCCCCCAGGCCGGTCTCCTCCGGGGGCAGGGTCAGTCCCCGGCCCAGATGCCATCCCAGCCACAGGCCGCAGGCCGCGCTCTCAACATACCCCTCCACTCCGGTGATCTGGCCGGCCAGGTACACCCCGGGCCGGGCGATCAGCTCCAGATCCGGCGTGAGCACTTTGGGGGCGTTCACGTAGGTGTTGCGGTGGATGGAACCGAGGCGGGCGAACTCGGCCTGCTCCAGGCCCGGGATCATGCGGAAAATGCGCTCCTGTTCCCCGTATTTGAGCTTGGTCTGGAATCCCACCAGATTGTAGGTGGTTTTTTCCGCGTTCTCCGGCCTGAGCTGCACCACGGCGAAGGGCCAGCGCCCGGTGCGGGGGTCGGTCAGGCCCACCGGTTTCAACGGGCCGAACACCAGGGTCTTGAACCCGCGCTCGGCCAGGGCCTCCACGGGCATGCAGCCCTCGAAGTGGATCTCCTTCTCGAACTCGCGGGGCTGAACCTTGTCACCGTCCAGCAGGGCCTGATGAAAGGCCGCGTACTGCTCCTTGTCCAAGGGGCAGTTGAGGTAGTCCCCCTCGCCCTCTTCCCAGCGGGACTGGGAAAACACCTTTTCCCTGTCGATGGAGCGTGCGAACACGATGGGAGCTATGGCGTCGTAGAAATACAGGCTGCCCGCGCCGCCGGACTCTTCGATGACCTGGGCCAAGCTCCCGGCAAGTTCAGGCGAGGCCAGAGGCCCCGCCGCCACCACCACCTTCCCGAAACCGGCCAGGGCGGGATCGTCAAGCGATGCGACCTCGCGGCGAACCACGGCGATGTTCGGCTCCCCCTCCACCCTGGCGGTGACGTAGGCCGAGAACAGCTCCCGGTCCACGGCCAGGGCCTTGCCCGCCGGGACGGCCGTGGCCCGGGCAGCCTCCAGCACCAGGCTGCCAAGGCTCTCCATCTCCCGCTTGAGCAGCCCGATGGCGCTGTCCGGCTCGTCGGAACGCAACGAATTGGAGCATACCAGCTCGGCAAGCCCGGGACTCCCATGCGCCGGGCTCATGCGCGCGGGCTTCATCTCGAAAAGGGTCACCTGCAGGCCAGCCCGGGCCAGGGCAACGGCGCATTCGCACCCGGCCAGTCCGCCTCCGATCACTGCTACATCACCCACCAAAGCCTCCTTCCTTGCCTATCCCCGTCGAAAATCGTAGATTTACTGACCATACCCCCGGCTCACAAGGGAAAAATGAACCCTCTGCTGCAACTCGACAACCTGTGCACGGCTTTCCGCACGGCCGACGGTCCCGCCCCGGCCGTGGACTCCGTCAGCCTGAGTCTGGACCAGGGCCAGACGCTCGGCCTGGTGGGCGAGTCGGGCTGCGGCAAGACCGTGCTGTCCTTGTCCATCCTGGGCCTGGTCCCTTCTCCGGGCCGGATCACGGACGGCCGGGTTCTGTTCGAGGGCCGGGATCTGGCGGCCATGAACGCGGAGGATTTGCGCCGGATGCGCGGGGCCGAAATAGCCATGATCTTCCAGGAGCCCATGACCTCGCTCAATCCGGTGATGCGGGTGGGGCGGCAGGTGGCCGAACCGCTCGTCCTTCACCAGGGGCTCCCCGGCAGGCAGGCCATGGAGCGCGCCTGCGAGCTTCTGGCCCAGGTTGGCCTGCCCAGGCCTCAGGAAACGCTCAGGGCCTATCCCCACGAACTCTCCGGAGGCATGCGCCAGCGGGTGATGATAGCCATGGCCCTGGCCTGCGATCCGAAACTTCTCATCGCCGACGAACCCACCACCGCCCTGGACGTGACCATCCAGAAGCAGATTCTGGAACTGTTGGCCGACCTGGCCGACCGGCGCGGCCTAGCCATGCTGCTCATCACCCACAACCTGGGGGTGGTGGCCCAGACCTGCGAGCGGGTCGGGGTGATGTACGCGGGCCGGCTGGTTGAACTGTGTCCGGTGCAATCGCTATTCGACGCCCCCCTGCACCCCTACTCCAGGGGTCTCATGGCCTCTCTGCCCAGGCTCGGCGGCGCGCGCAGGCGGCTCACTCCTGTGGCGGGGGCGGTCCCGGAGCTGACGGCCCTTCCCCAGGGCTGCCATTTCAAGCCGCGCTGCCCCCACGCCTTCGAGCCCTGCGCCAGCGTCCCGCCAATATTTCGCCCCGAGCCCGGACGCGAGGTGCGTTGCTGGCTCCACGCCCAAAAGGAACCGTCATGACCGTCTGCCTGGAATTCAAGGACGTGCGCAAGACCTACCGCATGCGCCGAGGCATTTCGGGCGGAAGCATCGCGGTTTCCGCCGTGGCCGGAGTGGATCTGGCCGTGGCCTACGGGGAGACCGTGGGGCTGGTGGGCGAATCCGGATGCGGCAAATCCACCCTGGCCCGGCTGGCCGTGCGGCTCACGCAGCCCAGCGGCGGCCGGGTGTTCCTGGACGGGCTGGACGCCTGGGAGGATCCCAGCCTGCCCGGGCGCATGCCGGAACTGGCCCAGATGATCTTCCAGGACCCTTTCGCCTCGCTGGACCCGCGCATGACCATCGGGCAGTCCGTGGCCGAGGGTCTGGAATGCCGGGGCCTGGGGAACCGGAGCGCGCGCGCGGCGAGGGTGGCCGAGCTCCTTAACATGGTGGGCTTAGGCCCAGGCCACGCCTCGCGCTACCCCCACCAGTTTTCCGGAGGACAGCGCCAGCGGGCGGCCATCGCCCGCGCCCTGGCGCTTAACCCCAGGCTTGTGGTGTGCGACGAACCGGTTTCCGCCCTGGACGTGTCCATTCAGGCCCAGGTGATCAACATCCTGGAAGATCTGAAAAGCCGGCTCGGCCTGACCTATCTGTTCATTTCCCACGACCTGGCCGTGGTCAGCCACTTGAGCGATCGGGTGGCCGTGATGTATGCGGGACGGCTCGTGGAGCTGGCGCCCGCCGCAGAGTTATACGCCGCGCCTTTGCACCCGTATACCAGGGTGCTGCTGGCGGCCGTTCCCATGCCCGACCCAGGGCTTCGCCGGGCCTCGCCCGCCGGGCTCTTTAGGTCTCGCGGGAGCTTCGCGGCATCGACCGCACATGAGCAGGGGCCTTTCCCCAAGGAGGCTGCGCCCGGAGGGGGCGGTTGCCCCCTGGCCGGGCGCTGCGCGGACGCGTGCGAAGCCTGCGCGGTTTCGCCTCCGCCCTGGCGCGAGGCGTCGCCGGGGCATTTCGTGCGCTGCCACGCCGAGTACCACCGACTCTAACCGAAGGAGCTTTTCCTATGTTTGGCGACGAAGGGGATCTGGTCAAGGACATTGCCCGCGTTTTCATTTTCGAGAACTGGGCCAGATTCTATTACACGGCGATACGCGGCGGGACCACCTTCCTGGAGGTTCCCGAAGAGGTGCTGGAGCAGTGCCGCCAGACCCATCCCGACCTTGCGCCCCTCCTGGAGGACACCAATAACACCGAAATCACCTACGAGTCCTGCCGCAAAAACGTGGGCGAGTTCGTCTGCCGCGCCCTGGACGGTCAAAAGTATCCTCCCGGGAAGATCGATGCCGCCCTGGACTCCAAAGCCTTCAAGATCGAACTGCACATGTTCTCCATGTGGCAGCGCGGCCACGAGAGCTACCTGGACCAGCACCAGTTGAGCTTCGACGACTGGATGGAGATGATCGTCAACTGGCGTCTGCTGGACGAAGTGAAAGCGTTCCAGGCCAAGCTGGAACAATCGCCTTCCACGGACGAAGCGGACGGGAAGAAAACCCACTAGCCCCGTATTTTCGAAATACTTGAACACGTATTGCGAAAATGCGATTCCTGGGTCCGCCTGATTTCGTCCCCCTCCGGCATGGACGGATTCCAAAGGCGCACTTGCGTCTATCGGCCTCACGGGAATTGACCGGAAACCGGGCCGCCGGCAGTGCGCGACGGACGGACGCAGCGTCAGGGCAGGCGGTAGGTCTTGACGTTGACGAACTCCAGGAGTCCGTGGCGGCCAAGCTCCCGGCCGAAACCGGAATCCTTGACCCCTCCGAATGGCAGACGCGGATCGGACTTGACCAGGGTGTTCACGGCCACGGTGCCGGCCTCGATGAGTCCGGCGATCTTGCGGGCCAGGGCCGTATCCCGGCTCCAGACGCTGGCCCCCAGGCCGAAGCGGGTTTTGTTGGCCAGGCGCAGGGCCTCCTCGGGATCTGAGAAGGTGGTGATGCTGGCCACGGGGCCGAAGACCTCCTCCTCGAACACGGGCATGCCCACGCGCACCCCGGCCAGCACCACGGGCCGGTAGAAGAACCCCGGACCGGGAACAGGCCCTCCCGGCAGGACCATGCGGGCCCCCTGGGCCAAGGACTCGTTCACCTGGCGGTCCAGGGCCTGGCGGAGGTCGTCGCGGGCCATGGGGCCGATGCGCACCTCGGGCGATGTGGGGTCGCCCAGCTTGAGAAGAGACACGGACCTGGCCATGCGCTCCTCGAAAATGCGCGCCACCGGGCGGGCCACCAGGAAACGCTTGGCGGACACGCAGGTCTGTCCGCCGTTGTAGAAGCGCGCCCCGACGGCGGTGTGCACAGCAAGGTCCAGGTCCGCGTCCTCGAGCACGATGAACGGATCCGATCCGCCAAGCTCCAGCACAGCCTTCTTGAGCGCCCTGCCGGCCAGGGCGGCCACGGCCGATCCGGCCCGGCAGGAGCCGGTCAAGGTCACGGCCCGCACCCGGCGGTCTTCGATGACTGCGGCTGTACGCTCCTCGGAGAGGACAAGCGTGCGCATGAGGTCGGCGGGCACGCCCGAGCCGGCGAAGAGCTTCTCCACCGCCAGTGCGCAACCGGTAACGGACGGGGCGTGCTTGAGCAGGAAGGAGTTTCCGGCCATGAGCACGGGGGCTGCCGCGCGCATCACCTGCCAGAAAGGGAAATTCCAGGGCATGATGGCCAGCACCGCGCCAAGCGGTTCGTAGACGATGCTCGCGCCCTCGGGCGCGCCAGCAGGCGTCTCCGGAGCCAGCATGGCGGCTGCATGGTCAGCGTAAAAGCGGCACACGTTCACGCAGCGCTTGATCTCCGCCAGGGCCTCGCCGGTGGGCTTGCCCATCTCCAGGGTGATGAGCCCGGCCAGATCCGAAATTCCGGCGGACATCATGTCCGCTACCCGGTGCAGGCAGGCGGCGCGCTCTTCGATTCGGTGACCGCGCCAGCAGCGCAGGGCGGTCTGGTTGGAGGCGAGAATGTCCTCCACCTGGGCGGGGGTATGCTCCGCGTATTGGGCGATGACGCAGCCGGTGGCCGGGTTGAGACTTTTCATGGCTCTTCCTAAAAAAAGGCGTCCAGCCAAATGGCTGGACGCCCGGGGTACCCGTATCGAGGGCCGAAGTCTAGTGTGGCGTCCACAAAATAAATGCATATTTATTTTGTGGATAATTGTTTAAATTTATTATTGTTTTATTGGAAACATATTCATGTTTTTCAAGTACGCGGCACTAGCGGATCATGGCCACGCGCTTGCCGGGCTGGGCGTTTTCGGCTGCCACGAGCTTGAAGCCCTCTTCCACCAGCCTGGTGGCCTCACGCTCGCGGATGCGACGGTTCTTGGCTCCCAGCACCACCGCCACCAGACGGGTGCCGTTTCGCTTGGCGGTGACCACGATATTGAAGCCGGAGGAACACACGAAGCCCGTCTTGAGCCCGTCCACGCCTTCCACCTTGCCCAACAGGGAGTTGGAATTGTGCCTCACCCGGTTATTGTGGGTGAACTCGGTCATGGAATGGATGGCCAGCATCTGGGGGAAGCTGGTGAGATAGGCCCGGGCCAAAAGCGCCATGTCCCGGGCGGTGGTCACCTGGCCATCCGCCGGAAGGCCGTTGGGATTGTAGAAATGGGTGTTGGTCATGCCCAGTTCCTGGGCCTTGCGGTTCATGAGTTCGACGAAGGGCTGGATGTCTCCGTTGCCGAAAAACTGGGCGAAGGCCACGCAGCCGTCGTTGGCCGAGGCCACGGCTATTCCCTTGATGAGCTCCTCCAGGGGCACCATTTCGCCGGTCCGCAGACGCATGGTGGATCCCCCGGCGTGGCTGGCTTGCGGAGTCACGGGGATGAGTTGGTCGGGCTTCAGGCTCCCGTCCCGCAGGCGTTCGTTGATCAAAAACAGGGTGATGATCTTGGTGAGCGAAGCCGGGGCGATGGGCGTGTCGGCATCCTGGGCGTAGAGCACCTGGCCGTTTTCCAGGTCCAGGACCATGGCCGCCTTCGTGTCCACGCCGAATTCGCCTTTGTAGGAATCGGGCACGGCGGGGGCGGCGGAGCCGGCCGGCCTGGCGGGCGCCTGCGCAACTGCGTGCCTTTTGCTTTTTGAACTGGATTTGACCGTTGCGGCGTCGGCGGATCTTCTCCCCGTCTCTCTTGAGGAAACATGCTTCGTCCCGTGTTTCTTGGAACCCTCGGACGAGGCGACTGTGGGATTGGAAGCGGAAGACTTGGAGGAAGCGTGGAGATGTTTGTGACTCTTCGTGTCCGTCGTGTCTGGCTTGGCCAGGCCGAACTCGGCCGGCAAGAGCATGGTGAGGGAGATAACTAAAGCAACGAGCACTGTCCATCTGCGCATTCCGTGAATCTCCTTGGCGGTTAGAAGCCGACAGGCATCTTGTCTCTAACCCTGCTTACGGGCCTCGACTCGGTCCAGTGCTTGAGCCCGGCTCCTCCCGGCTGGGGGGGTGCGTTCACGTCAAACGAGTCGTGAATTCCCTAGCGCACCGGCCAGGAAACATGCAACCTGTTTTTTCCGTTTATTTGCAACGCACCATATCACTGCTGTAATGATGCAGTGCTATCCATGAGCGCTGCAATGAACTCCGGAGTATCCTGAGAAGCGCAACGCAGGGTGCAGGCCCAAATCCCCTGCGACGATAATTTACTGATTTACCGTAACTTTTCCGTCCGTGGACGGAGCAGGAACCGGGGGGGCCGCAGGAGGCGGCGTTTGTTCGGACTTATGATCCTGCGATTGTTCTGTTTTCAGATCGGCTTTCTCGTCCGGTTTGGGCGCAGGCGAAAGTTCCGGAGTTGGCCCCTGGGGCTGAGCCGTTTTTTGTTCCTGATCGGCCCGGGCTTCAGGCTGGGACGCGGGTTTGGCCTCGGGTGGGGTCAGCCGGACGAGATCCCCTTGCAGCTGGCTCACCAGGAGTTCCGAGGCCGTGGCGATGGAGCGCAGATCGGATTTGGCATACGCGCTGCGGGCGGCCACGATGCTGCCGCTGGCCACGTCCACCAGGCGGGCGTCCAGCCGCACGGAGCCTGCGGTCTTGGCCACGCTCCCGGTGAGCACGCCCTGGGCGCCGACCATGGCGCCGATGGCCTGGGCGGCGCTGCCGGGCGCGTTGGAACCGCGGCCGAACTGCATCTCGTCCAGGACCTTTTTGAGAGCGGCGCGTTCGACCACCCCGAAAGACCCCGAGTTCACGGCGGCAGTGATCAGAAACTCGGCCGTCACCCGGCCCAGGTTGTCCTTTTCGGCCTCGCTGGTGACGGGGTCGAATTCCAGGATGGCGATCTTGTAGGGCTGCTGCTTCGCCTGCGCCATGGCCGACGCCGGCCAGGCCAGAACGCACACGAGAAGCATGACGGCAAGTTGACGCATGACGGCCTCCAAACCGCGCGGACCATAACCGGAAGAGGGGCCGGCCGCAAGGCCGGGTAGGGTCTGCCCCCCCGGATGCAAGAAGCGCCGGGCGGAAGTGCCGCCCGGCGCCTGCAAGGTCTGATTTTTTCCGGCTACTGCCTGAGGGAGCGCTCGAAGCGCGACTCCTTGCGCTCGATAAGGTAGCGGGCGAAGTCCAGAGCGTCCGGGAACACCACGTCCGGGGATCCCCCCGAGAGAGCCACGGGGGCGAATTGGCCGAGCATCCCGGCATCCTCGTGAATCCACCACTTCCCCGCCGGAATGGCCACGTTGCAACAGGGGGAGGCCATGTCCGCCTCGGCGTAGCCCCAACGCAGGCCCTTGAACTTGGGCATGTTGGTGCACACGCTTTCCACCAGGGCGTCCATGTCCGCGTCGGTAATCTCGGACTTGCGCTTCCAGTAGTCCAGGCGGCGCACCTCCACGGCCAGCTTTCGGATTTCTCCGTAAAGTTCGTCCAGGGTGGGCGTGGCGTGGGAGAAGGTGCGGCGGCGCCTGGCCTGGTCCAGCACGTGGAAATAGGCGTAGCCCCCGGCCGGTTCTTCCTGGCCGGTCCTGGCCACTTCGAATCCCTTGGGGAGCACGTCCGCCACCAGGCGGCGCAAATTCATGGGCACTTGGTCCATCACCAAACTCTCAAAAGAAATGAATTTTTTACATCGCTCGCTGTAAAGCCTTCTTCTATTATGCTCTCTTGCATTACTTGTAAAGGGCAGGTATGTTACATTCCTCGCTCTCTGGGCCATCGCATCAACTCAGGCCCGGCGGGCGAGGCCTAGCTTTTTTTCCCTGGCGGCGGTACGTACCGCTGACCATAATCCTACACTCAACGGAGTTTCACGTGGAAGAAATCGAAATCGATCCCCAGGAACTGCTCCTGGAAAACGCCCTGCGCGTCGTGTTCAAGGCCTCGGAAATGCTCGAAGACGAAACCCTGACCCCCGCCGCCCTCAAGGATCTCTCCGGCGCCTTGCGCGACGCCACCGAGATCATGCTGTCCATCGAATCCGACTGCTCCTGCGAGCATGACCATGGGGATGACGAGTAGACCGTTTGATGATCTTTCTGCACCGAACGCTGTTTCTCCTGTTCTTCCCGGCCCTGACGGTGGTGGTCTCCAGCCTGTGCTGGCTCCTCGCCGGGGTCGGGGAGAACTCCCGGCTTTCCCACCGGCTGGAATGCCTGTGGGCGAAGCTCTGCCTGGCCCTGGCCGGGGTGCGGGTCCAGGCCGACCTGTCCGGGTTGGACCCGGACGTCCCATACGTGTTCATGGCCAATCACCAGAGCAACTTCGACATCCTGGTGCTTTTCGCCGTGCTCCACCGCTGGAACGTGCGCTTCGTGGCCAAGGAAAGCCTGTTCCGGATTCCCCTTTTCGGACCAGCCATGTTACGAACCGGGCATATCCCAATACTTCGGGAGAATTCACGCAAGGCCATGAAGTCCCTCGACGACGCAGCTCTCGCGGCCAAGCGCGGCATTTCGGTGCTCATCTTCCCCGAGGGCACCCGCTCAAGGGACTGCGAGCGCCTGGGAGAATTCAGGATCGGGGGCATGATCATGGCGCTCAAATGCAAGGTTCCCGTTGCGCCGCTGATCATCACCGGGACCTGGAATGTGCTGCCTCGCGGCTCGGTGGCGCCCCGGCCGGGCACAGTGCGGGTAAAGGCCCTTGCCCCCGTCGACCCTTCCGAGCGTTTCACCCTCAAACAGCGGGAACAATTCAAAACGTGGCTCAAGGAGCACATGGAACAAGCCTACAAGGAACGCAAGTCATGTCCGGCGACGTGACCCTCTCTCCCCTGGGCGGCCTTGGCGAGATCGGCAT
>Ga0326727_10019388_pt1 | contig 13684 bp, 14 predicted proteins | sample MB2enrmetagenome_FD_207643 | JGI IMG/M metagenome (GOLD analysis project Ga0326727, IMG submission 207643) | Lab enriched peat soil microbial communities from McLean, Ithaca, NY, United States - MB29MY | ecosystem: Environmental > Terrestrial > Soil > Wetlands > Peat | place: USA: New York... | reverse complement strand
CCTACCAGCCAAGACTGAGGCAGTGCTGCTTCAACTGATTTCCAACTCGCTGAAGCGCCGCTCCGCCCACCATTGCACGAGGGGAATCGCCGCCGCCGCCGCCAGAACCAGCGCCGCCTGGTGGCCGGCGAAGAACAGGAAGCTCCTTTCCAGAAAGGCGGACAGGCCCCCGAACTGAACCACCAGCAGGCTAATGGCCAGCAAAGGAGGGCCAACGAAGACCACCATCGGCAAGAACCGGCGGGTGACATGCCTGGCCATCCATGCGCAGTAGGCTTGGATGGCCAGCACCCCAAGCACTCCCCCCCAGAGCAGCCATCCGGCGTACACCAGCGTCGCGCGCGGCAGAACAAGTTCATGGACTTCCTGGGCAGTGAGTCCTGGACGAACCACTTTGGGATGCGCGCCGGGGAACGCCCGCCTATAACCCTCCATCAGTTCCGGATCCGGCATCGAGGGGCCAGACATGGGCGCAGCCAGCCTATTGGGCTGGAGGACGAGATCCGGCGTGCGGAGCGCGAGGAACATATTGAGAATCAGCGGACCCAGGAGCACCGCGAAGAGCACCATCGTTTTGGCCCGAAACAAACCCCGGCGCGCGATGGCGCGCGTGAAATAAAACTCATAAGTCTCCGACCGGCCAAAGCCGGGAATCGTTATGATCCCGGTCAACATCAAGGCGTTAAAAAGCCACCCACAGCAGATCGGCACAAAGGCATCCTGAATCGAACTGAAAAACAGCGCGATATCCCCCTGGCAACCACGCGTCAAGAGGAGCAACAGTCCGCAGCCGATCACATACCATACCGCCAGACAATAGAAAACAGCCAAGGCCAGTGGAACCCGTGGAAAATGGTCGAAAAGCAGTTCATTTCTCAACAGCGGCCAAAAGGGAGCGCGGGTTTTCATAGGGTCACTCCTCTCCTTCCCGGACGATTTCCACAAAAATGTCCTCCAGGTTCAGATGGATTAGTTCATATTGACATTGATGCGCCGCGGCCAGTTTGGGCAGCGTCGTGTCATCCTGGATCCGCAGGGTGGCCAGCGCTTCGTCCCGGGTTTTGGTCAATCGAAGCGCCTCCGGAATGGCGAACGTGTCCAGGCCCCGCGCGAATCCGTAGAAGCGCGCCTGCTTGACCGTTTCCTTCAAATGGTCGAGCGGCTCGCTGATTTTGAGCGTCCCCCGCGCGATGATGCCGATCTCGTCCGCCACCCGCTCCACATCGCTCAGGATGTGCGACGACAAGAGCGCCGTTTTGCCCTCTTCCCGGAGCAGTTGCAGCATTTCATCCAGGAAATCCCGGCGCGCCACCACGTCCAGGCTGGCCGCCGGTTCGTCCAGGAGGAGCAGGTCCGGCTTCTGCGCCAGGGCCAGCAGGAAGGCCACCTGCCGGGCCGTTCCTTGCGACAGCGCCTTGATGCGCCGGGCCGGATCAATCTTGAACCGCCGCAACATCCGCTCGCACACCGCGGAATCCCAGTCGGGATAGAACTGCGAAGTGAAATGGATAAGCGCATCCACCCTCATGCCCGGCATCAGAATTTGCTTTTCCGACACGTAACCGATCTTCCACCGGTCCCGCACCGTGAAATCCGACGGCGCCACGCCGTTGACCCGGATGTCGCCCGCGTCCGGCCAGAGCAGGCCGGCCAGCATTTTGATGGCCGTCGTTTTCCCCGCGCCGTTGCGGCCGAGGAACCCGTAAATGGATCCGCGCCGCACCCGCAGGTTCAGGTTTTGCACCGCCGTATTTTTCCCGAACGAGCGGGAGACGTGTTGGGTTTCGATCATGTATGGTTCCATAAAATCATTGTGTTCAAGGGGTTTTCATTGGGAATTTTTCTTCATTTCGGCAAACCGCTGCCGGACAAGCTGGAGAAGGTCGCCTTCCTCCAGGTTCAGATGTTGCGCCTCCGCCACCACCTGTTCGACCGCATCGGCGATCAGCCGGCGTTTTTCCGCGAGCGAGCGCGTGGCATGGCCGCCCCGCACAAACGTGCCCAGCCCCCGCCGCGTCTCCACCAATCCCTCCCCTTCCAGCCATTGGTAAACCTTGGCCACCGTCAGCAAATTGATCTTCAAGCCGGCGGCCAGATCGCGCACCGAGGGCAACTGCTCCTCCGCCGCGAGTTGTCCGCTGACGATGCGCTGGCGCAACTGTCCGAACAACTGCCGGTAAATCGGCATCCCGCTGTTCGGATTGAGATGAATAAACATAGTGTTGTATAACACTAGAACACAGAACCCCAAAACATGCAAGAACTTTTTTCAAAAAGTTTTCCAATCAAGACCTCCTGTAGCGGCGGTCTATGACCGCCGAGCGCGCCGCCGTCAGGCAATTCTTCCGGTTTGCGGCGGTCACAGACCGCCGCTACAAGGGTTTGCATTTTGCATTTTGCATTTCCCATTCTCCCCTTACACTCCCCGCGATGAAAATCATCGGCATCATCCCGGCCCGCTACGGTTCCACCCGGTTCCCCGGCAAACCGCTCGCCCGCATCGCCGGCAAAACCCTCCTCCAGCATGTCGTCGAACGCTGCCAGCGCGCCCAATCCCTGGCCGAAGTCATCGTCGCCACCGACGACACCCGCATCTGGGAGGTCGCGCAAAATTTTTGCCGCGCGGAGATGACCGCCCCGGACCACGCCAGCGGCACGGACCGCATCGCCGAGGTGGCGCGCAATTACCCTTGCGACGCCGTCCTTAACATCCAGGGCGACGAACCGCTCATGGACCCGGCCGTGGTGGATGCCGTCGCCCGCGGTTTGGAGCGCGCGGAAATGTCCACCGCCGCCACGGCCCTGACCGACCCGGCGGACTACGCCAACCCCAACGTGGTCAAAGTCGTTGTCAACGCCGCCGGGCGGGCGTTATATTTCTCCCGGCGCACGATACCCTGCGTGCGAGACGCCGCTCCCGGCGCCGAGCCGCTGGCGGCGTTTCCCTTTTTGAAACACTTGGGCATTTATGGTTACCGGCGCGAGACATTGTTGCGCCTGGTGGCCTGGCCGGTTTCTCCGCTGGAAAACGCCGAGAAACTCGAGCAGTTGCGCGCCCTGGAAAACGGCCTTCAAATCGCCGTGGTCCGGGTCCATTATGACAGCGTGAGCGTGGATGTGCCGGCGGATGTGATGAGAGTGGAGAAATTGCTTAATAAAGGCTAAAGTTTATTATTATGAAATGGCTGACGTACGAAATTGTGATTGAACGCGAGGAAGATCCCAAAGCCGGGTACTCGGTTCACTGTCCCGACCTGCCCGGCTGCTTCTCCAACGGCGGGACGGTGGCAGAAGCCAAACGAAATATGCGGGAAGCCATGGGGCTTTATCTGGAAAGCCTCAGCGCGCACGGTGAGCTAATTCCCAGACCGCGCAAAGCCGTGCAGGTGGACCGCGTCGCGCTTTTGGCCCCTGCATGAGCCGGTTCCCGACCATCCGGGCGTCGGAATTGGTCAGGTTTCTCAAGACGCATGGTTACGTGCATGATCGGCAACGCGGCAGCCATGTGATCCTTCGGAATCCGGCGACGGGTCAAACGGTTTCGGTTCCAATTCATACCGGATATGACCTTGGACGCGGCCTGGCCTTGCAGATATTGAAACAGGCGGGTTTTACAGCCGATGATTTCTTGAATTGGCGTTGAAACTTGCGAGCTTGGTTGAAGATGTAACGAGACCACATGAAATTCATATTTGTCACTGGCGGCGTGGTCAGTTCCCTGGGCAAGGGCCTGACCGCCGCCGCGCTCGGCACCCTCCTGGAGAACCGCGGCCTCAAAATCACCCTGCAAAAGTTCGACCCCTACCTGAACGTGGACCCCGGCACGATGAGCCCCTACCAGCACGGCGAAGTCTATGTGCTGGACGACGGCGCCGAAACGGACCTGGACCTGGGCCATTACGAGCGCTTCACCAAAGTCAAACTCACCCGCTGCAACAGCCTGACCAGCGGCCAGGTCTATCAAGCCGTTCTCGACAAGGAACGCCGCGGCGACTACCTCGGCGCCACCGTCCAGGTCATCCCCCACATCACCGATGAAATCCAGCGCCGCATCCGCCTTTCCGGCGAACTCTCCAAAGCCGACGTCGTCATCACCGAAATCGGCGGCACCACCGGCGACATCGAAGGGCTGCCCTTTTTGGAAGCCATCCGCGCCTTCGCCTTGAAGGAGGGGCACAACAACGTCATCTTCGTCCACCTGACCTATGTCCCTTTTATCAAGGCCGCCGGCGAACTCAAAACCAAGCCCACCCAGCAGTCCGTCGCCAAACTGCGCGAAATCGGCATCACCCCCCACATCCTGGTCTGCCGTTGCGAAAAACCGCTGGAAAAAGACGTCCGCGAAAAAATCTCCCACTTCTGCAATGTCCCCGCCGACGCCGTCATCGAGGAACTGGACGTCGAGCACACCATCTACGAGCTTCCCCTCATGCTCCAGCGCGAGCGGGTGGACGACCTGGTTTGCCAGCACCTTCATCTGGACACCCCCGCCGCCCAGATGGCCCACTGGCAGGAGATCGTCCGCAAACTCATCGCCCCGCGCCATCGCGTCCACATTGCCGTCGTCGGCAAATACATTGAGCTGCACGACGCCTACAAATCCGTCTATGAAGCCATCATGCATGGCGGCGTGGCCAATGATTGCGGCGTGAAAATCGAAAAGGTCGAAGCCGAGCAGATCGAGAAATTCGGCGCGGAGGCCATGTTGAAAGGCCTGGGCGGCATCCTGGTCCCCGGGGGTTTTGGCGAACGCGGCATTGAAGGGAAAATCCTGGCCGCCCAGTACGCCCGCGAGCACAAGGTGCCCTACCTGGGCCTTTGCCTGGGCATGCAAATTGCCACCATTGAATTCGCCCGCAACGTCCTCAAGCTGGCCGGCGCCCACTCCACGGAATTTGATCCCAAATCCCCCCATCCCGTCATCGCCCTGCTGGACGAACAGAAGAACGTCACGCGCAAGGGCGGCACCATGCGCCTGGGCCTCCAGCCCTGCCAGTTGGCCGTCGGTTCCCAGGCCGGCCGGCTTTACGGCGCCTTTGTGGCCAATGAGCGCCATCGCCACCGTTACGAATTCAACAACGCCTATCGCTCCGCCTTTGAAAAAGCCGGCTATGTGTTCAGCGGCCTATCCCCCGACAACAAGCTGGTGGAACTGATTGAAATGCCATCCCATCCTTTTTTTCTCGCCTGCCAATTCCACCCCGAATTCCAGAGCAAGCCCAACCAGCCTCATCCGCTCTTCAAAGGTTTCATCGCCGCCGCCTGCGCCAAACGCTGAGTTCCCCCACAGGACCCAACAGAGTGTTGGAGTGCTGGAGTAACGGAGACATGGGCGGATTCAGCCTGCCACCACTCCACCACTCAAGTCCCCTCCTTCCATGCAATCCGCAATCCGCAATCCGCCATTGAAACCCCCGGCGGCCGATGCTCTAATGCTTGGGTGCGCGTGCTCATCATCGGTTGCGGCTACGTCGGCCTGCCTCTCGGCGTCGAATTGCTCCGCCAGGGCCATGCCGTGGCCGGCCTCCGCCGTTCCGCCGAAGGCGCGGCCAGCCTCCAACGCGCCGGCCTCCAGCCTCTGACCGCCGACATCACCCGGCGCGACGATCTGGCCAAATTGCCCCTCCCCTACGATTGGATCGTCAACACCATTTCTTCCGGCAAGGGCGGGGCGAAGGAGTACCAGGAGGTCTATTTCGAGGGCACGCGGAATTTGCTCCAGTGGCTGGCCCCGGCCCCGCCAGGAAAATTCGTCCACATCGGCAGCACCAGCGTCTATGGCCAGACCGGCGCCTTCCAGGTCAGCGAAACCAGCCCCGCCCAGCCGGCCACGGCCACCGGCCGGGTGCTCCTGGCCGCCGAAAAGCTGCTGCTCGACGCCGCGCGCGCCCGGCAATTTCCCGCCGTCCTCCTGCGCGTGGCCGGAATTTACGGCCCCGGGCGCGGCCATCATCTCCTGCAATATCTCCGGGGCGAGGCGAAGATTTCCGGCCGGGGCGAACGCTGCCTTAACATGGTCCACCGCGACGATGTCGTGGGCGCCATCCTCACGGCCCTGCAGAGCGCCCGCGCGGGCGAAATCTATAATGTGGTGGACGACGAGCCGGTTCCGCAAATCTGTTTCTTCCGCTGGCTCTCCGAAACGCTGGGCAGGGAGATGCCGCCCTTGGTCCCTGAATCCGCCGCCGCCGCCGCCAAACGCGGCGCGACCAACAAGAAGGTCCTCAACCGCAAGCTCAAGATGGAGCTGGGCTATGCGTTCCGCTATCCCACCTTCCGCCAGGGTTGCGCCGCCGAAATCCAGCGCCTGCAAGACGAAGGTCTCCTGTAGCGGCGGTCTGTGACCGCCGCAAATTAAAAAAACGCTGACCAGCGGCGGTCACAGACCGCCGCTACAACCTGCGGCTTGACGTTTGCAGTCGCCCTCACAGGCCCAGATCGGCGTAAAGTTCCTTCTTGCTTCCAAAAGTCTTGATGTTTTTCCCCGACTTGCTCGCTCGCAGCGTTTTCGCAGTCAAACTATTTGGGATCGCCACCGCAAAGGGCAAACCCCGCCGCAATTGGATTTGGCGGTACAGCAAAAGGATCGCCTCGGAGGCGCTCAATCCGAGGCGGGACAGAATGTCCTCCACTTCATTTTTCAGGTCCGGCTCAATCCGGGCGCGAATGGTCGCGGTTTTCGTCATGTGCCAAATGTAGCACCTGTGTAGCTACAGACAAGATTGTTCTTTCGTAGCCGGCCAGCCTTGGTAGGGCGGGCAGTCCACTGCCCGCCGCGGCGCGCACGGAGTGCGCGCCCTACCACCCAAGACGCACGCATTACGTTCTTTAGGCTTATTCCTTGTCGAATTTCATGGAATCCATTCGCCGCCCGCGGTACCACTGGGAGCGCGCGCCGGCCAGGCCGTGTTCCGCCGCGCGCGCCTCGCATGAAAATTATAACTGACATACGTTGCGCCGAATACTCCGCCGCCGGCCATCCCGAAAGCCCCCGGCGCATCCTCGCCACCCTGGAGGCCCTCCAGTCCCGGAAGACCCTCGCGCCGGCCTGGGGCGAACCGCTGCCTGTCGAGGACGCCACCCTCCTGCGCGCCCACTCCCCGCAACACCTGCAACGGCTTGACCTGCCCGCGGACCTGGACGCCGACACGCCGGCTTATCCCCAAATTGCCGCGCACGCCCGGCGCGCGGCGGGCGGCGCCCTCCAGGCCTTGCAATCGGCCCGCGCCGGCGAAATGTCCTTCAGCCTGATGCGGCCGCCGGGCCATCATGCCACGCGCGACCGCGCCATGGGTTTTTGCTATCTCAACTCCATTGCCACCGCCGCGCTGGAGGCGCGCGCCGCCGGCTGCCGGCGCGTGGCCGTCTTCGATTTCGACGTCCACCACGGCAACGGCACGGAGGAGATTCTTCTTGACCAACCCGGTTTGGCCTTCCTTTCCGTCCATCAATTTCCCTGCTATCCCGGCACGGGCCGGGCCGATCGCGGCGCCAATTGCTTCAATTTCCCCGTGCCGCCCGGGACTCCGCGCCCGGAGTATCGCGCCATTTTGGAAAAAGCCCTGGCGCGGCTCAAAGAATACCGGCCCGATCTGGTGGCCGTCTCCGCCGGCTTCGACGCCTATCGCCAGGATCCGCTGGCCGACGGCACACTGGAAGCGGAGGACTTTCATTGGCTGGGGGAAACCCTGCGCCGGATGGCCGTTCCCTGCTTCAGCGTTTTGGAAGGCGGTTACAGCGTGGAGTTGCCGCAATTGATCCTCGCCTATCTCTCCGGCCTGGCCGGCTGATCTGATGACTTCCCTTAATCTTAATCATAATCTTAATCTCCATCCCCGGTTTCCGCGCCAGGGAAGGCGGATGGGATATTATCGGCCCAGGGAAAGCTTCTGAATTTCTTCGGCGTAGCGGGCGGCCCTGGCTCTGTCCCCCAGCTTGCCGGCCAGCGCCTCCATTTCCTGGCAGAGCGACAGCGCCCCGGGCCAGCCCGGGTTTTTTTGCAGGAAAACATCGTATAGTTTCAGGGCCTGGGCTTGCTGCCCGGCGGCCACCAGTTGCCCGCCCAGAGCCAGGGTCAGCCGGACGGCGGTTTGCGGGGTGGGATGAAGAGCCAGCGCCTGCCGGAAAGACTTGAGCGCCAATTCCGGCTTGTCCTCCATGTTGTATAACTCCGCCAGTTTCTCGGTGAGGATGGCGCTTTGTTGGGTGGCGGGTTCCGTTTCCAAATAGCGCGCCCAATCGGCCACGGGAGCGCCCCGGGCCAAATTGAGGTCCACCCAGCGCAAGATGGACCATTCAAGCAAGGGACTGCGCCGCCGCAGGAGTTCCTCGTGCAGCTTTTGCGGATTCCCCCCGAAGGGACGATAAAGCGGATCCCCCACCACCGTGGTTTGCCAGGAAACAAACCGTTGCGCGGCGCAGGCGGCCTCGCCGAAACTGAATCCCAACTGCAGCCAGCGGCTGAGAAATACCGCCATGTTTGGTTCGCCGTCCAGATAAGGCTCGTCAATGCACCCCATGGTGGCGGTGACGCCCTCCGCCAGGAGCGGGCCGCACCAGTATTGATTGGTGGAGCGCAAGGTGTGGGCGCTGAAGGAATGGAGATGGAAGGCAAACGCGCCCGGCATAAATTCCACCCCGGGCCGCGTGAACGGCCCGGAAGCCTGGCCGTCGTACCACCCCGCGTAGAGCGCAATCTGGCTCATGGGAAAGGCGGCGGAAAAGGTTTCCGGCCGCTCATCCACCACCGTCTCAAAACCGAAACGCCGCGCCGCTTCCGCCCCGGCGCGCAGCCAGTCGTCGCCTTTCTTGTAATCGCCGCCGGTCAGGCCCCGCAGGTCAAAATAGGCCCGGCCCCACAATCCATTGGTTTCGGCCTGCAAGGCTTTGTCCACCAGCTTCCCGGCCACGGCGGCGTCCGGCCCGTCGAGTCGGCTGACCATCAGAACGCCGCGCAAAGGGTTGAGCAGCGCGGCGTTGGTCACGGCAAAACACGGATTCTCCAGCGGCCCGGCCAGCCGGAGTTCCTGGCGGCTCCGCGGCAGGAGTATCAATTCCGAATCCACCGCCGCGCCGTTTCTGCCGCGCAGTTCGGGTGAAACTTCGTCCAAATCCGGTTCCGCCAGTTGCGGATCGTCCAAAATGCGCAGCGGCACGCCAAAACACAGAACCGCGTACCGAATTTTTGCCTCCTTCAATCTCGGCGCCGGCGGGTTGGTGTCCCCCTCCTGGCCGCCGGCCTCGAAGACAAACAATTTCTCTTTCTCCAGGAATTGGAGCAGCGGCAGTTGCAGTCGCGCGCGGTATTCGGAGCGCGTCATGTTCTCCCCGGCGGGAAGGTCCAGGCCCACAACCTGCCCGGCGGGGACGCGCCGGACGGCGGCATAATGGGCGGCCACTTGCCGGGATTCCGGCAGGCGCGAGTTGTAAACCACCACCACCTCAGCGCCTGGTTCCGCCGCCCGGAGGCCCGCCGCGCCGCCCGCCAGAAGCAGGCCGAGGAAAAGATAACGCGTCAATCTCGGAAGGCAGGGCGCGCACTCCGTGCGCGCCGCGGCAGGCAGGGGACTGCCCGCCCTACCTTCCTTCTGCACACAAGACTGACCGGTTAGCCCTGATATTTCATATCCCTGGCGGAACATGCCACACCCTGAATGGTAGGGCGGCGCTGCCGCGCCGCCCTGAATTAGGGCGAAGCAGCAGGTTCGCCCCACCAAACTGTGAAATATCCAGGTTAGAGGCACAAAATCTGTCTCCTGTTCCAATTCATAACTTCAAGCCAGGTCAACCCGCAACCCGTCGTAGGCAAACCAAACGCCGTCCGGCAATTCCGCCTGGGCCGCGTCGTGATCAAAATCATGCGTCAAATGGGTGAGGAAAGTTTGCCCCGCGCCGATGCGCCGCGCCGCCGTCAGCGCCTCGTCCAGGCACATGTGGGTGGGATGCGGCTCCCGGCGCAAGGCGTCCAGCACGGCGGCTTGGACCCCGCGCGCCTGCTCCACCGCCGGCGGCGGCACTTCCTTGCAATCGCTCAAATAAGCGAGGCGTTTTTTGCCCTCCTGCAAAAAAAGGTAGCCGTTCGTCCCCGCGCGCCCGTGCGGGAGAGCCAGCGGAACAATTTCCAAATCCCCCAGCGCGAACGGGCCGGTGACCAGATGCGGTTCGGGGATGAAATAGCCCTTGGGGGCGGGCTGGCCGGTGAAGGCGTATTGGAAGACGCGCCGCAAGTCGTCCATCGTTTTTTCGCCCGCATAAATCGGCAGGGCGGCCCCGCCGCGCAGATCGCAAAAGCGCCGGCAATCGTCCAATCCCATGATGTGATCGGCATGGGAATGGGTGAAGAGCACCGCGTCGAGCCAGCGGATGTTTTCGCGCAGGATTTGAAGGCGGAATTCCGGCGTGGTGTCAATCACCAGTTTGATTTGCGGGGTGGCGACATAAAGCGAGGGGCGGGTGCGATGGTTCTTTGGATTGGCCAGGAATTCCGGCGGATAATCCCCGCCGATCACCGGCACGCCCTGCGACGTGCCGGAGCCTAAAAAAATAAAGGAGAACGACATGACCCGGAAATGCTAAATGCAAAATGCCAAATGCGCAATTTGCATCCCCCGCCCCTAGGGACGATAGGAAAGTGGCAGCCAGGCAAAAACAACTTTGCAAAAAAGAGGGGACATGGGAGGCGGACAAAAGGCGCTGGATCGCGGGAATGAGGACAGGAGAGCGATGGAGGGATCGCCAGGGACAGGCACTGGACAGGTTCCAAAGGTGGCGGTGGACGACACGCCGGGAGCCGGACGGCCTGACAAGCGAAACCGAAATAGGGAGCTACCTGGGGAGCAGGGAACGGAGCGCGTGGTGGAACAAAGTGCAAGCAGGGACACTCAGGAGGTTCAACGATTTCAGGGAGGGCGTCAAAAAGAATTACCGCCCGATAGGAAGGCCGGGGATGCGAAAGAGCAAAGGCAGCCTGAGCCGGGAGGAGATCAAGAAAATATTCGCGGCCTCGAGGACGGCGCGGGAAAAACTCATCCTCGGCCTGGGCTACGAAAGCGGCTTGCGGCCGGGGGAGACGGCGGCGCTGAGGCAGGGGGACATAAATACAAAGTGCCGGACGGCGGAAGTGGAGAGCAAGGGGCGGAGGCGCACGGTATATATGACAGAGGAAACGCTGGCGCAGATGGCAATCTACCAGGCGAAAGAGCGCCCAAGAAGCCAGGAGCAAACCATCATCGTCACGGCAGCGGGGACAAGGGCGAGGAACGCGGACATAACCCGCTGGCTCAAGGAGCTGGGCAAAAGAGCCAGGATAGGGCGGGACATAGCGGCCCATATGCTGAGACACACATTCGCGGCGGAGCTGCGGGAAGGCGGAGCGGACCTGCAAACGATCTCGGACCTGTTAGGGCACGCCCACCTGGACACAACGAGAATTTACGCAAAGGCCAGGCCGGAGTGGATGAGAGCGCAGCTCGAAAACCACCATGAAGGATTTGGAAAAGGGAAAAGGAACGAAGCAATTTCCCACATGCCAGGAGAGCGGGGAAGCAAACCAAAGGCCACCTGGACGAAGCCAGGGGGCAAAAGAAAGGCAAAAACATGAGAAAAACAAGAAGACCAAAGATCAGCACAGAGAGGAGGCGCGAGGAAATGGCAAAAGCGAGGGAGGACGAAAGCGGGAAAAAGTGCAGCGCGTGCGACGGCAGAGGATCGTGGCGAGGAATCGAATGCAGTTGCGTAAGGGAACAGCGGAGAAGAATCGAAGAGAAGAACAAAAGCCAAAGGGGGACGCCATGACAGAGTACCAAGCAAAGGTGAAGCGAGTGCTCGAGCTCTGGGAAAAAAGCGACAAGAGCAAGAGCAAGGCAAAGCGTAAAGAAGAAAGAAAACAAAAAGCCAGAGCGCGGAGGCGGGCCTTCAAGATGTTCGCCCACGCCCATCCCCTCGAAGCAGCAAGGCTGAACCCAAAATGGTTCTGCGAACTGGCAAGGGAAGTCCAAAGACGCCAGTGCGCCGCGATGGGAAGACCGGACCAAGAAGAATCGAGCGACGAAGAAATAATGAGGGCGGTAGCGGCGCAGGAAGAGATGGAGCAGCCGAACAAGTGAAAAAAGAGCCGCCCTTCTTGATACCGGGAAGAAGCAACCACAAAAATTCAGAGCAGATGGAGGAGGCGAACAAATGAAAAAAGTGGCGGCGCTCCTCGTGTCGGGGCGGTCCATCTATAAGCACATGGCCGGGGTGGAAGCCTACGACGAGAAAAGGGACGCGAGGACGTGGGATGCCAAAAGCCCGGCCGTAGCGCATCCGCAGTGCCGCTGTTGGTCGAAAAGCCTGGCAGCACAGGCCAAAGCGCCCGACAGGAAGGGGGAGATGAAGCTGGCAACATGGGCGGTCAGGGCGATAAGGCAAAGCGGAGGGATCGTGGAGCAGCCTGCCGGGAGCAAGGTCTGGGGGGCAATGAGGATGCCGATGCCAAATGCGGGGCCAGACAAATACGGAGGCTGGACGTGCTACGTGGAACAAAGGTGGTTCGGCTATGTGAGCCGAAAGCCGACGTGGCTCTACATGGTCGGGATACCAAAGCACCTGGTGAATCCGCCATTCAGGATGGAGGCGCAAAAGGGCAGCAAAGCAGGGAGCAAACAGGAAAGAAGCAGGACAATGCCAGGGCTGGCAAAGTGGCTGGTGGAACTCGCAACAAAGGCCAAAAAGACTGGTGCATAAAAAGAATGCCAAAGGCCCCGGCCCAGGGAAGGAGCGGAATAGGGGGGCTGGCGGGCGGCCTGGCGGGGTCCCCCCAACCCTCCGCCAGGCCAGCCCTTGCCGCCAGCCTATATCCCTGGACGTCAGGCCGGGAAAGAGGGAAGTCAGAAACCGCGAACCCACGAATGCGGCCCCCCGCCACGCCGCCGCAAGCGTCGAGCACGAAGGCGGGGCTTGCGGGCGCACAGACAGCAACAGATGGCCCGGCATGGCCCATGGAGGCAGGTCCGCTCAGGAAGCCAGGGCGGGGGGAGCGGAGCAGCCTGTTGGCGCGTCCTCACCAGGCCAGGCCATGCCACGCAGGCCCCCGGTCAGTTCCCCCGCTGGCCGGAACCCCCCCCCCCCGGCCAGCGCACCCCCACAGCGCCGCACGAGACGCCCATGCCGACTTGTTGCGGGCTGCCCTCACACCCGCCCGCAACAGCGGCCCCACGGCCCCTGCGCGGGCAGTCGGACGGGCGTCGCCACGAGGCAGCAGCCTTCGCTCCACATATCAGGGGCGCTGCCTCAAAGCCCAGGGGGAGCAGCGGAGCCAGCGCCCAGGCGAGCGGCCCCGCAGCCCTCCCGCCGCCAGCAGGTTGCCGCGCGTCGTGCCGCCTCATCCCCCTCGCCCGCCGCGCCCCTGAGACCCCCTCGCGCGGCATTCGGCGGGCGGCCAGGCTGCCCACGCCTGACCGCCCCGCGCGAAGACCCCTTGAGCCGGAGGCGCGGGCACCGCAGAGAGGAAAAGCGAGCCGCCAGGGGCGGCGGCGCGGCCCCGCGGCCCAGGAGTTTCCCGCCGCCCGGCTGGAAGGCGGGCGCGGCCCCTGCCGCCGCGCCCGCCAGGAACCCGCCAGCCCAAGCCAGATGCGACAAGCGAGCCTTTTTTTTTCCGCCCTGACCGTCCCGCCGCGCCGCTGCGTCTTGTTTCCGGGAAGAGGTT
>Ga0326727_10019387_pt1 | contig 13684 bp, 12 predicted proteins | sample MB2enrmetagenome_FD_207643 | JGI IMG/M metagenome (GOLD analysis project Ga0326727, IMG submission 207643) | Lab enriched peat soil microbial communities from McLean, Ithaca, NY, United States - MB29MY | ecosystem: Environmental > Terrestrial > Soil > Wetlands > Peat | place: USA: New York... | reverse complement strand
TGCGCATGAGCACGGTGTGGCCCAGGTGCAGGTCGGGCGCGGTGGGGTCGAAGCCGGCTTTGACGCGCAGAGGGCGTCCGGTTTTGCGGCTCTCTTCGAGGCGCTCGCGAAGGTCGGCGACGCGGATGATCTCCGCTGCGCCTTTCTGGAGCAGGTCCATCTGTTCGTCTACGGGCAGAAACGTGGGCATGGTGTCTTTCAGTATAAGGTCAATGTGCCTGGACATGTGCGGGCGAGGACGCCTGCACAACAGCCGGCCAGGAGGCCGACGCTACATTAGACCGGTGATCCATTCCTGACCTTACAAATTCAAGCGGTCACGATTCTGGTTATCTGCTGCGCATTTTGGCGAGCAGGCGGAGAATCTCCAGGTAGAGCCAGACTAGGGTGACAATGATTCCGAAGGCGCCGTACCATTCCATGTATTTAGGAGCGCCATACTGGACGCCTTGCTCGATGAAGTCGAAATCGAGGACCAGATTGAGGGCGGCGATGGCCACGACGAAGAGGCTGAAGCCGATGCCGATAAACCCGTTGCCATTGACAGCAGAGAATGGGTGAACGCCGAAGATTCCCAGCAGTATTTGCAGCAGGTAAAAGACACAGATGCCGCCGGTGGCCGCGATGATTCCCAGGCGGAACTTCTGTGTTACCTTGATCAACCCGGAGCTATAGGCTAGCAGCAATACGAAGAGCGTGCCGAAGGTGAGTGCTACGGCCTGCATGGCGATGCCGGGATAGCGTAGCTCCAACAGCGCCGAGAGGCCGCCGAGCACGAGACCCTCCAGCAGCGCGTAGATGGGCGCTGTCACCGGAGACCACTCCTTTTTGAAGATGGTGACGATGCCAACAATAAAACCGCCAAGACAACCAATGAGCATCAACGGCGTCACATCCGCGAAGTCGCGGGACTGAAGGAAAGTGTGCCAGGTCCATGCGGCGGTGACCAATGCGCAGACCAACAGGATGCCGGTTTTGTTCACCGTGCCGTTCAGCGTCATGTGGGTGGTCTCGTCGATCACGCCGCCAGACTGCACGCTGGCAAGTTTGCTAAAGGTATCTTGGCTCAGAGCCGGGTTAGATGTCTTGAACAATGCCATTGAGTGCTCTCCTCGCGCGCAACTCCGGGGTTCGCCGGGCCGGAGGTTGCGGAAAAAGTTTTGTTGCTTATTCAATTTTACCCGAAGGGAGGATGGAATACATTTTGGGAGTTTGATTAACGGGTTATGGATGGAGCGGCGCGGGCGGTGTGGGATTGAACTCGAAGATGCTATAAGTGACGCCTTGCTGGACAGATTCGCCCGCCTTGCGATAATCCGGATGCAAGCTCTTGAGGCAGGCGAGATCGCTGGAGGCGAGCATGACCGTGGGAATCTCTCCGCGTTGCAACATGCCTTCGATGCCGCCATTCACTTCACGGGAGCGCGCGGCCTGCTGAAAGTTGGGATCGATGACCATGGCGGGTGCGTTGTTGTCCGTGGAGTTCCAGGGAAGGGCGAAGACTCCATCGGTGGTGAAGATGGGTTTTTTCAGGCCGGCGAGTTGATTGCGCAGGGCCAGTGCGTCACGATATTCGGCCGCTGTGGCGATGGGAACCATGTCTCTACGTCCGGGATGATGGTAGCCAATGGCTACACCGGCGAGCTGGACGGCTGGCTGTAGGCAGCCGAAGAACAGAAGAAAAGTCACCAATCTTCCCGGCACGGAGAAGACGGCCAGTTGCAGCAGAGTGGAGCCGGCGGCAAAGGCCTCGAAGAGATAGTTGGAGGTTCCGCCGATCTTTCCCATGCCGACCAGGCCGATGATCAGCGCGAGGGCGAAGACGGTCGTGAGCATTGACTCCCATCCTTTCCACAAAGAACGCGGAAAGGATAGGGCACCCTGACTCTTTGAGGCGCGCAGCAAAACGAAAGGCGCGGCGACCCAATAGAGGTTCAGGCCCACGGCGGTGAATCCAGTGCCGAGGGCGCGCAGAATCCAGGGAAGCGAGAAGGCAAATCCTCGGACCATTTGCGGGGCTACCAGGATGCTGAAGCGATATTCGGGCGTACCCAGGAGAAGCGTTGCGGTGACCAGAGTGGCAAAGACAGAGACCAGGAGAGCGAGATCGCGCCAGCGCTTATTCAGAAGCAACCAGAGGCAGAGGCCCACGAAGGCGAGGATCACAGATTGCTTAAATGCCCAGGCGAAATAGAGCAGGAGGGCGGCCCAGGCAAAGCAGTATCTCGACTGGGGCTGGCGCGCGACGACCCAGAGGGCAATCATCACCAGCGCGGCGGCGGCCATATCAGGCCGGATGGTGAGCGCCCAATACTTGACTAGCGAGGTGCAGAGCCAAAGGCCCAGAGAGAGAGTGAATGAGAGCGCGCTGGCGAGGCCGCGCAGTTTGAGGAGAGAGCGCACCATCCGCCACTGCGCGAGTGCGCCGGCCAACGCAAAGAGCAGCGTGAACTGGCGACCCCAGGTCAGGATGCCGACACCGTCCGCGCCCATCAGCCTGAGGACTCCGGCATACACGTAATAGAAGAGGTAGTTATAGAGCGAAAGAGAGAAGGGAAACACGAAGGGCCACGCATACACGGGCTGATGGCGCATGCATCTCCAGACGGAGTCGATCATGGGCGATTCGACGGCGGTGGAGCAGAAGAGCGCGCCATAGCGCCAGACGCTGAAGATGCGGATGAGATAGACGGCAAGGTTGAGGACAAAAAAGGCCAGCACAGCGACAACCCGGCAGCGCGACGGGTTCCGGGCTAAATCGCGGGCGAGATTCTTCATGTGCGGCCTGCCCCCTTTGTGAGCCAGCAATTAATGGACGGGATCGAACAAAGGCTAGGGTAGCATGGGGCTACATTATTTTGGGGCCGCTTTGGACGCGCGCCAGCCTGCCAGCGCGATGACGCAGTGAACGTGCGCAAATGGAAGGATCGATCTAAAAGACGCCTGCCAGGCAGAGATCGGAGTGACGCGAATGATCCTCCCCGGCTCCGAACCTGGCCAGCACGATAGGCGAGAGCGTGATGACCGGGCATTGCGCATAGGCCAGCACCTTGTAGACGATGCCGGCGCGAGTGATGGCGGCAAACTGTGATGCACCCTGCGCGCCTATCACGATCATGCTGGCTCGCTGCGCTCTGCCCTGGTAGAGCAACTCCTCGGTCGGATCGCCAAGCACGGCTCTGGTTCGCACGCCCACCTTGTGCTGCAACCTGGACGGGACCAGGGAAGGCAGTTCAGCCTCAATCTGGCCGAGGGTGCGGCCGGCGAGGATTTCATCGCGCACCTGGGGCGGGATGACATGCTGCAGGATCAGGCTGGCCTTGTGGCGTGCGGCCAGCTCTGCCGCAAACCGCGCCACCACACGACTGGACTCGGGCGCGTCGACCGAGCACAGGATGGTGCGGGCAGAAAAGTGTCGATAGGCGCCCTCGACCACATTGGGACCGACGATGTTGACCGGCACGGGGGAGTTGCGCAACACCTCCTCGGCCACGGAACCGACCAGCAACTTGCCGATGGGGCCTGGAGAATGAGTGCCCATGACGACCTGATCTACCCTCCGCTCGCGCAGGAAGGCGAGGATTTGTCCGGCGGCCTGCCCAGGGCGAATCACGATGCTGCAATGGACGCCGAGATTGCCGGCGCGCTGGACAAGAGGCTCAAAACATTGCTTTTTGACGCTGGACTGGACGTAGACATCAGAAGAGATCGCAGAGGCCTCCTGCGCGGCTATGTCTACATTGTCATATACATGCAAGATAACGAGATCCGAGCCAAACTCGGCGGCTTGCGCCAAGGCAAAGGCAAAGGCCTTCTCGTTGGCGGGAAACTCGGAAGCGAAGAGGATGGTGGAGGACTTGCTCCACCCCTGATTGATGGTGGCGGCCATAGGAACCTCGTAAACGGATCTTCCGTAATTAGGCGCCTTGCTCGACTACAAAAAGGTAAATTCAGGCGGCAACAAGAGGTTTTCCCGAAGAATCCAACGCGGCAGCCGCGCAGTTTTCGGGGATGTCAACGCAGGGCCGGACGCCCATGGGGCAGAATAAATGCGTAAGTCTCCATATCATTCTTTTGTGTTTTCTTTGAACACATCGCAGATCTCGTGTATTTGGGAGTATCGAGGGGGCTCTGAGGAAAAAGAAGTACAAAATTGAACAAATCCGGGAAATATCTCTGTGGAAAAATCCGTGACGGCTGTCACGGGCTCGCGTGACATAAAAAATCTCTTTTTTTCTCTCGATTCTGCCTTATCGACGACTGGCGCGCGCTCCTCCTGGCCTTGTTCCGTTTGGGAAAACTGCGGAGAAGGCAGGCTTCAGTAGCCGGCAGCCTTGCCGTAGTGGCTGCGGTGGTCCTGGCCGGCTTCGAGGTCGCCGGTCTTGGGGTTCACGGCGATGCACTCTCCATTGGACCAGTGGGCGTGAATGATACTGAGGTGATAGCCCATGGCGTGGAGGGCGGCCAGGGTCGCAGGCGGGAAGCCCGGCTCGAGGTAGAGCTTGTCGGGTAGGTACTGGTGGTAAAAGCAGGGCAGTGGCGCAGTAAAGTTACGCAAGCGGAAGATACACCTAAAATACGCCGGCCAAACCGAATGCGGAAGTAAGTGGTTGATCCTCGATGGCGCCGCACTCAGCCAGCACGATAGGCGAGAGCGTGATGACCGGGCATTGCGCATAGGCCAGCACCTTGTAGACAATGCCGGCGCGGGTGATGACGGCAAACCGTGATGCGCCCTGCGCGCCTAATACGATCATGCTGGCCCGCTGCGCTCTGCCCTGATAGAGCAACTCCTCGGTCGGATCGCCGAGCACCACTCTGGTTCGCACTTCGATCTTTTGATGTAACCTGGCTGGGACCAGGGAGGGCAGTTCGGCCTCAATCTGGCCGAGGGTGCGGCCGGCGAGGATTTCATCGCGCACCTGGGGCGGGATGACAAGCTGCAGGATCAGGCTGGCCTTGTGGCGTGCGGCCAGCTCTGCCGCAAACCGCGCCACCACACGACTGGACTCGGGCGCGTCGACCGAGCACAGGATGGTGCGTCCGGTAATGTTGCGATAGGAGTCCCTGATCACCTCGGGACCGATGATGTTGACCGGCACTGTGGCGTTGCGCAGCACGGCTTCGGCTACCGAGCCCACCAGCAGCTTGCCGATGGGGCCAGGAGAATGAGTGCCCATCACGATGCGATCGATCTTCTGCTCATGCAGAAATGCGAGGATTTGTTCCGCAGCCGATCCAGGGCGAACCACGATCTTGCTGCGAATGTGCAGATCGCGCGCGTGCTGGGCGAGATGCTCAAGATGCTGCTCTTCAACGCGGGTTGTGTCACAGTCGTAGCAGCGCTCTGGCAAGTCCAGCGATACTGCTGCATCGAAACAACTATACACATGAAGAATTATGATTTCCGCGTCAAACTCCGCAGCCTGTGCCAGGGCAAATGCAAAGGCCTTTTCATTGGCCGGAAATTCGGAGGCAAAAAGTATGGTGGAGGGTTTACTCCACCCTGGCTTAATGGCAAAGGCCATGGGGACCTCCTAACTGGATCGTTCTTAAATGTGTGTCTGACTTGACTTCAAGTTGGCAATCCGAACCGCATAGAGCGAGACTCACCCGAAGAATACAACGCGAAGGATGCGAAGATTCCGGCGAGATGAACGTAGGAAATTGCGCTTACGAAGTGGAACGGAGGCTTAAGCCTCCATCTTCTTCACTAGCTGCTCTCTCTGAGTGCATTTGCGGATCGTGCTGTCTTGCATTTTAGACTAAAACTGTGGAAAAGGTGTGCAATTTTGGACAGAATTAAGTAATTTCTGTGCCAAAAATCCGTGGAAGCTGCCATAGGCTCGCATGACACAGGTAGTGTCCCTTCTTTTCTCCAGATGATGTCAATCGACGCCATAACTGATTAATGTGGAGAAAAACTGTCTGGAATGCTCTGCAAGAGCGCGTTAAAGGCGGCTAGTAGCCGGCAGCCTTGCCGTAATGGCTGCGGTGGTCCTGGCCGGCTTCGAGGTCGCCGGTTTTGGGATCTACGGCGATGCACTCTCCATTGGACCAGTGGCCGTTTCTGATGCTGATGTCATATCCCATATCGCGGAGGGCGGCCAGTGTTGCGGGAGGGAAGCCCGGTTCGAGGTAGAGCTTGTCAGGAAGATACTGGTGGTGGAAGCGGGGCGCATCAACGGCTTGCTGGATGTTGAGGCCGCCCTCGGAGGCGGAGAGAAAGATGTTGGCGACTGTGGAGATGATGCGCGCGCCTCCAGGTGAGCCGAGGACGTAGCGCAGCTTGCCGTTCTGGAGAACGATGGTGGGGGTCATCGAGCTCAAGGGGCGCTTTCCGGGGGCGATGGCGTTGGCCGGCCCCTCGATGAGGCCGTATAGATTGGGAGCACCAATCTTGACAGCGAAGTCGTCCATCTCGTCGTTGAGCAGAAAGCCCAGCGAACCGGCGGTGACGTGGGAGCCGAAGGAGTCGTTGAGAGTGGTGGTGACGGCGACGGCGTTGCCCTCGCTATCGACCACCGAATAGTGGGTGGTGTCCTGCGATTCGGTGCGGCGGCCGGCGGATTTGGGTGCTGGAGGCAAAAAGCCCTCGGGGCGGCGGAGCGTGGCGCTGGGAGTGGCTGCGTGGGTGTCAATGGAGGCGCGCCAGGCGGCGGCGTAGGGCTTGGAAGTTAGCTCGGCGGCAGGGATGCGGTTGTAGTCCGGGTCGCCGAGGTAGTCGGCGCGATCCATGTAGGCGCGGCGGAAGGCTTCGATGATCAGATGCATCGCCGCGGGACTGCGGTCGCCGAGCTTGGCCAGGTCGTCGCCTTCGAGAATGTTGAGTGCGCTGAGCAGCACGATTCCCCCGGAAGAGGGCGGCGGTGCGCTGATGACGGTGTACTCGTGGAAGCTGCCGGCGATGGGGGCACGCTCGACGACGGTGTATGCGGCCAGGTCTTCGAGGGTGAGCAACGCGCCTCCCTTTTTGAGATCGGCGACCAACTCACGTGCCATTTTGCCGTGGTAGAAGTCCTCAGGATCGGCGGCGATGCGCTGGAGAGTGCGGGCCAGTTCGGGCTGGCAAAAGGTCTCGCCCTCTTTGTAGAGTTGCCCATCGCGCTGGAAGATGCGTTTCGAGTCGGGGAAACGAGCCAGGCCGGGGTCGCTGAGTTCCTGAGCCTCTTCAGCGGTGAGTTGAAAGCCCTCGGCGGCTAACCGGATGGCTGGAGCGATGACGCGCCGCAGGCCGAGCTTGCCGTATTTGCGCTCGGCGTAGACCAGGCCGGCAACCGAGCCGGGGGTGGCGATGGAGCGGTAGCCCAAAAGACTAGCGTTGGGAATAACATTTCCGCCAGCATCCTGATACATGGTTTCGGTGGCTAGGAGCGGAGCCTTCTCGCGGAAGTCGATGAATGTAGTTTTTCCGTCGTGGGAGCGCAGCAGCAGAAAGCCGCCGCCGCCCAGATTACCGGCTGCCGGATGCACCACGGCCAGGGCAAAGCCGGTAGCCACGGCGGCGTCCACGGCGTTGCCGCCCGAGCGCAGCATCTCCAGGCCGGCGTCGGAGGCCAGATGATGGACGCTGACCACCATCCCGTGCCGCGCGCGCACCGGCTGATCATCAAGAGAGGGAATCATGCTCGTCGCGCCTTGCTGGGCGGATGCGAGCGCGGGGATGAATAGCGCGGTTGTCAAAAGGGAGAGAAACGGCCGTCGAATCATGTGGTGACAGGATAACGCGGAGGGTTGAGCTGGAAGTTGTACTATTCCGCCTAAAAAAACAAAACCAATGTACAGCTTGCAATGTCTCCCACTCTCTCGGTCAAGACGGCTGCTGTGTTACCGTTTGAGTACGGCGTCCCTGCGCCGGGCCGGTGGACGGGCCTCAAGCCGAATGCCCGCGATGGGGCTGGAATCGGGGGCGGTGTGCGAACTATAGGAATGTCCCAGCAGCCGGAATTGATCTCGCCGCAACCCGTCGTAAACCCGGATACCAAGCCTGGGCGTGCACTGAAGTCTGCGCCCCCCTCCGAGCACAAGCACGCGCCGCAACGGATTCCGCTATGGCTGGAGCGCGCCGAGTTGTTTTTGCGTGTACTGCTGCGGATGTACATCGGCCTGGCAGTCTGCTATGTGCCGTGGTCCAGGTCGTTCTGGGACCAGAACCCCTTGTTTGTGCAGTTTCCTACGCTTGGGATCTATGCCTCCTACGGCGCGGTGCGCGGCCTTGTATCAGGGCTGGGGCTTTTGAATCTATGGATTGCGTTTAACGACGCGCTCCGCAATCGGGATGGATAAAACATGAACGACGAAAAGCAGGGACTAGGGACTAAGGGACTAGGGACTGAGAGACAAGCAGCCGCCTCCGTGCCGGCAGCGGTGATTCCCGGCAACGGAGCGCCGCCGCCTCTCAAAGCCGCTCCATTGGCCTATGAAAACCTGAGCTTTCTGAACAGCGCCGATGGGCGGCTGATCCGGATTGTCTCCGAATACATGGAGCCGCTGGCGCGCTTCCGGCGGGAGAAGATTCAGGACACGGTGGTATTTTTTGGCTCGGCGCGATTTCGCGGACGCGAGGAGGCCGATCATACCCTGGAGTTGCTGGAAAACACCGGGTCCAGAGAGCCTGCGCCCAGCCATGAGCAGCCGGCCAAAGCCACGGAAATAGCCGCCGGCAAGGCAACGGATTTGCAGCGCAAGCGCGCCGTGGCGGCAGTGGAGATGGCTCGCTACTACGAGGACGCGCGGCGGCTGGCGTATCTGCTGACCGATTGGGCCAAGCGGATTCCCTCGCAGTGGAGCCGGTTTGTGGTCACCTCTGGCGGCGGGCCGGGCATCATGGAGGCAGCCAACCGCGGCGCTTACGAGGCCGGCGGAAAGACCATCGGGATGAATATCCGGCTACCCTTCGAACAGACGCCCAACCCGTACATCACGCCCTCGCTGAACTTTGAGTTTCATTACTTCTTCATGCGCAAGCTGTGGTTTGCCTATCTGTCCAAGGCGTTGGTGGTCTTCCCCGGCGGATTCGGAACGCTGGACGAGATGTTCGAAGTTCTGACCCTGGCGCAGACTCACAAGCTGGGCAATAAGATGACCGTGGTTATCTACGGTCCGGAGTACTGGAAGAAGGTCTTTAACCTGGACGTGCTGGTGGAGACCGGCGCTATATCGCCCAAGGATATTGAGCTGTTCCAGTTTGCCGACTCACCGGAGCAGGCCTTCGAGCTGCTGCGCAAGGGGCTGACGGAGAACTATCTGGCGGCGGAAGCAGGCGAAGTCCAGAAAGCAATGCCGGACGGGGTTCTGGAGGATCTTCTGGGGCCGGAACTGGAGGGGATGGGCAAGTGAGCATTTCTGCACACCCCAGTACCACATGGCGGAGTTTTCTCGATTTGATTATGGATTAAAGGTGTCTTACTTGATTCCTCCAGTAATTCAAGCTGCATTCGCATTCCATTCATCCCCTATTCATGGCCGGCACTGCAAACTGTCTCCATAAGTTCCACATTCCCCGTGGAACGGAGGAGCAGAATGGGCCAATCTACCATCTCGTACCTATGGCGCGAAAAGCTGGCGCCGCAAGGTTTCAGGTCTGGTGTATCGCTGCACAGCCACACCAACCAGTCGCACGAGACGCTGGATTTTTTAGCCAACTTCGGCAGCCAGTACCCGTTGATGCGCCCACTGCTCACGCGGCTGGAGCAGCGTTCGGAGCGGATGCACAAAGTGCGCATCGACTACGCGTCCAGTTATTGGACGCCGCCGATGACGCCCAAGCTGGCCTTTGACCTGGAAAGCCGGCAGATTGAGAAGCTGGATCTGGAGCCGATGGTCTCCATTACCGATCATGACAACATCACGGCTCCGATGCTGCTGCGCACCGTACCTAGTGCGCGGCGAATTCCGGTTTCGGTGGAGTGGAGCGCTCCTTACGGCAACCAGTCCTTCCATCTGGGCATCCACAACCTGCCCAGCGCCCGGGCCACCGAGTGGATGGAGACGCTGGCCGATTATACGGCCCATCCCAGCGATAAAAGGTTTACCGAGATTCTGCGCGCGTTGCATGAGGACCCCAATATACTGGTGGTCTTCAATCACCCCATGTGGGACCTCTACCTGATTGGCAAGGAGAAGCATCAGTTCCTGGTGAATGAGTTCCTGCAAAAGAACAGCAATTATCTGCATGCGCTGGAGCTGAACGGACTGCGCAACTGGGACGAGAACCGGACAGTGCGCCGGCTGGCCGAGCAATGGAATATGCTGCTGATTTCCGGCGGCGACCGCCACGGCGTAGAGCCGAACGCCAACCTCAACCTGACCAAGGCCGCCAGCTTCACCGAGTTTGTGCATGAGATTCGCCGGGAGAAGAAGAGCGATGTGCTGTTCATGCCGCAGTATGCCGAACCGTGGAAGCACCGCCTGCTGCAGTCGGCTATCGACGCCATCCGCCACTACCCGGAATTTCCGCAAGGCTCACGGACCTGGGACGAGCGCGTTTATCACCCAGACGCCAACGGCGTGGCGCGGCCGCTGAGTGAACTGTGGCCCAATCACCAGCCGCCGCGCGTGATGAGCTTTCTGCTGGCAATGGTGCAACTGATGGGCGCCGCTCCGGTTTCCGGCGGTCTGCGCATCGCCTGGAACGAGTCGCGCCAGTTGCGCCTTGCCCTGGGCGATTAAGGCGGTCGAGTTTGCCTCAGGAGAATGCAGACTGCGGGTTTACATTACCTTTGCGGCTCAAGCTCATCGTCTGCTTGTTGGGAATTAGGCTCAATCTATGATTGATCGACCGCCGCGCGTGGCCTACTTCCCCGACTCCTTCCATGAGGTGAACGGGGTGGCGCACACCAGCCGCCACTTTGAGGCCTTTGCGCGGATGCGAAATCTGCCTTTCCTGTGCATCCGCGCGGGAGGCCGCGCCCAGAAGCTCATCGAGGATGGCAATGTGTGGACGCTGGAGCTGCCGCGCGGCATTCTCTCCTTTCCCCTCGAAAAAGATCTGCGCTTCGACCCCGGCTTCCTGCGTCACATTCGGCTCATTGGCGAGGTGTTGAAGCGCTTCGAGCCCGACCTGATTCACATCACCGGCCCCAGCGATGTAGGAATACTGGGCGCCTGGCTGGCTCACCATAATGGGCTGCCGCTGGCCGCCAGTTGGCACACGAATGTTCACGAGTATGCGGCGCGGCGCTCGGGCTGGTTCCTGCGCCTGCTGCCGGAGCGGCAGGCGGCGGCGGCTGGGCAGAAGATCGAGAATTTTTCCATGGCTGTGCTGGCCAGGTTCTATAAGCTGGCCCGCGTGCTCTTTGCGCCCAACCCTGAATTGTGCGCCTTATTGGAGCGGAGCACCGGACGAAAGTGCCACATCATGCCGCGCGGCGTGGACGCGGAAGTGTTTCATCCGGCGAAGCGCAATCGCAAGGCCGGGGACCGCGAAGCCGTGCTGGGTTTTGTCGGCCGCCTCTCAGTCGAGAAGAACGTCGCTCTGCTGGCCGAGGTGCAGCAGGAATTGGAGCGGATGGGCCTGACAAACTTCCGTTTTCTCTTTGTAGGACACGGCGCCGAGGAGAACTGGCTGCGTGAGCAGCTGCCGCGGGCCGAGTTTACCGGCGTACTGCGCGGGGAAGAACTGGCCGAGGCTTATGCCAACATGGACCTGTTCGTTTTCCCTTCGCACACCGACACCTTCGGCAACGTGGTGCTGGAAGCTCTGGCCAGCGGAGTGCCGGCCATTGTGACCCCCGACGGCGGCCCGGCGACCATCGTCCGCGACGGCCAGACCGGGCGGATTGTCGCCGATGCGGAGTTTGCCGCCGCAATCGCCGGTGTGCTGGCCGACGCTGAAAAGCACGCCCAGATGAGGCTGAATGCGCGGAGCTATGCGCTTACCGCCAGTTGGGACTCGGTCTTCGAAGGTGTCTACGCGGTTTATGAGACGATGCTGCAGCAATGAAGATGCGCCTGCCTAAATTCCCTTCTACGACTGGTTTGCTCCGCTCCACGAGAGTGTGTTAACCTTGATTTCTGTGCCGTAGTGCGTGCATAGGGTTAGTGTGCCCGTACGGGTTTCAGGTCTCCGGGGCGGTTTCCGGGTGGGATGGGCTGGCGTAGCTCAGCTGGTAGAGCATCTGATTTGTAATCAGAGGGTCGGGGGTTCAAATCCCTTCGCCAGCTCCACTTAAGGGATGCGGGAAACGGGGGCTAAGCGGCAAATGGTTTTGCCGGTGCTTTCGATTAGGGCGCCGGACCTGTCCTCCGCGGTGATTCCACAGAGGTGCATGCTCCGATGGGCCGGAGATTTTCCGGGCGGGGCCTGATGTGCTGAAGGAACGCTCTGAAACGGGCTGAATCGGGGAGCGCAGGCGGATGTGCACAGGTGGCCGAGCGGTTAATGGCAGCAGACTGTAAATCTGCCGCTCCTTGCGAGCTACGGAGGTTCGAATCCTCCCCTGTGCACCATGAATTGCGGGGTTGGGATGCGCCAGGAACCGCAGCGAGTTGAGCGCAAAAGTTTGAGGCGCACAGGTTCTGATTTGGACCGGAAGTTTTGGATGGCTCTGGCGCTGTATGCGATTTTGGCGGCGCTGGCCTGGTTTACTTTGGGCGGGGACAAGGTTCTCGTACCATGGTTTGATCTGAGCGAGGGTAGGATTGTAGGCGTCAGCAGGCTAGTTCAGATGCGCTTGCTTCCGCTGATCGTTCTTGGCGGGTTCGCGTTGAAGACGGTTTTAGCTCGTCATGCGGAGAAGATTCGCCGCGACAGGGAAGAGGGGCGGTAGATACGACGCCCAGGAGTTAGTAAGAGGGCTGATGTAGCTCAGTTGGTAGAGCACTCCCTTGGTAAGGGAGAGGTCACCAGTTCAATCCTGGTCATCAGCTCCAGAAGATCAGCTTCTAGCTGCTAGCTTTTAGCTTCTAGCCTTGGTAGTGGTGATATGGCCCGCTGCGGTAAGAGAAAAGCTAAGAGCTGGCAGCTAGAAGCTAAAGGCTGTTTTGCGGGAGTAACTCAGTGGTAGAGTCACAGCCTTCCAAGCTGTTGGTCGCGGGTTCGAGTCCCGTCTCCCGCTCCATTGATCGAAACCAGCGGCAGGGCTGACGATGCGAGGCAGTACATGAAGTTTGAACAGGCAACGATCGCCGTGCAGGATGAGCAGGGATACGCCGAGCTTCAGACGCGCATCGACGCGGCCTTCGACGCGCGGGACGTGGAAGTCTTTCTGAGCCGCATGGGCCGCAAGAAGCTGCGCATTCGCGACTTCGAGGGCGCTTTGCAGCGCGGACTGATGGGCAAAGAAGCCGCGGAGCTTTACCGGGCATTGCCGGTCTCGGACCAGGCTCTGACCCGCGAGCATTACCTGCAACAGGTGGAAGCTGTGCTGCCGGAGTTGCGGCAGAGGTATCTCAAGGTGTACGCCTACTATTGATGCGCGCAGCACAAGCTTTTGCGCATTCTTCATACAGGTTGCGCGACAGAAATAAGTTTAACGGAAGGGACGGAAGACCATGGGCAAGGAAAAGTTTGATCGCACGAAGCCTCACGTGAATGTGGGGACGATTGGCCACATCGATCACGGCAAGACGACGTTGACGGCGGCCATCACCAAGGTGTTGGGCAAGAACAACCCCAAGATTTTGTTCCGCTCTTTTGATTCGATTGACAACGCGCCGGAAGAGCGGGAGCGGGGCATCACCA